>Ga0334892_1000115_pt1:0-125000 | contig 126958 bp, 133 predicted proteins | sample GraSluR3_MG_4_FD_207213 | JGI IMG/M metagenome (GOLD analysis project Ga0334892, IMG submission 207213) | Sludge microbial communities from methane-producing bioreactor in Wageningen University, Netherlands - Granular Sludge_15_04-R3 | ecosystem: Engineered > Bioreactor > Anaerobic >...
TTTGTGTGGCTAGGTGTAGGAATTGGGCGGTGTATATGGTTATTCCGTTTATAGTAATGGTGTTTGGTATGGTTTTGGTGGTTTCTATGGTTTTTTGTAGGGTGGTTGCGGCATTGATGATTTGTTCGGGTGTGAAGAAGGTTGGGGGTGTGTATAGGATGGGTATGTTGGTGTTGGTGAATGGTTTGATGGTTATGGTGGGTGGTAGGTTTCCGGTGGTGTTGTAGATGGTTAGGATTCTGGTGTATAGGTATACTTGTGATTGGTAGCTTATTTTTCCGAGGTTGATGTAGCCGTAGGGTGGTGCTTGGTGGTTTTGGTTTATGTGGTTGGTTATTCGTTGTGCGAAGTCTATGTAGTCTGTGGTGGTTATGGTGCCGGTGTTTAGGGATTCTTCGCTGTAGTTGGGGTTGGCATCGTTTTGTAGTAAGATGGGGTTGTGGTTGTTGTTTTTTAGTTGTGTGGTGGTTTGTGTGGCTAGGTGTAGGAATTGGGCGGTGTATATGGTTATTCCGTTTATAGTAATGGTGTTTGGTATGGTTTTGGTGGTTTCTATGGTTTTTTGTAGGGTGGTTGCGGCATTGATGATTTGTTCAGGTGTGAATGTTACTGGGGGTGTGTATAATATTGGAATATTTTGGGAGTTCCATGGTTTTAGGGTTACATAGGTTGGTAAACTTCCCGAACTATTGTAAATACTAAGTATACGGGTGTATAGGTATACTTGTGATTGGTAGCTTATTTTTCCGAGGTTGATGTAGCCGTATGGTGGTGCCTGGTGGTTGTTGCTGAAATATTCGTTTATTCGTCGTGCGAAGTCTTGGTAGTCTGCTTGGCTCATGGTTCCAGTGTTTAGGGATTCTTCGCTGTATCCGGGTACTTTGTCGTTTTGTAAGCTTATGGGTGTGCTGTTATTGTTTTGAACCTGGTTGGTTGCCTGCACAGCGAGATGAAGATACTGAGCCGTGTTAATAGTTTGATTTCCAATCGTTACGTTATCCGGTAACTTCTTGGCAGTGTCAATCTGGTTTTGAAGTGCAACCGAAGCATTAGCTATCTCATCAGGAGTGTAACTGGTTGAATTCGTTGCCGAAACCACACCAATACCTAAAAAAAACACAACTCCCAAAACTAAGATCAATGATAAAAGAACTTTTTTATTAATTATAACCACCCTCCCCAATCAGAGAATATTTCCACATCTTTTTTTAATTTAATTTTCAATTTAAAGTATTGAAATATGTTTATTTAGTTAATCAACAGAAACTATAATAACCCAAATCTCTTTTCATATATTACTCTTATATATTAATATAAGTGTTGCATAAATTACTATTATAATTTGATCTATGCCATATTAATTTTTTAAAGATCAATGGATTATAAATTATAGATTTCGGATATCATTGATATTATTGTAAAAATTAATCATATAACATATGGAATGTGTAGGGATTTAATGGAGATAACAAACGTGAAGATCATCAACATACCAATAACTGATCAAACCATCCAAAATCTTAAAACAGGTGACCGGATTCTGATTTCAGGCACCATCTTAACAGGCCGTGATGCAGCCCTTCCAAAGCTAGTAAAACTATTAAAAGAAGGTGAAAGCCCAGTGAATGTTAAGAGTGCGGTAATCTTCCACACTGCAGTAAGTCCTGCTGGAATAGCACCAACCAGCAGTAACAAAACTGAAATAGAAACTAGCATTGCACCCCTGTCGGAAGCAGGAGTGAAAATGCACATTGGAAAAGGAGCACTATCTCCCGAAACAGTAAATGCATTGGAGGAAAATAAATCAGTTTTCGTGGTCACACCACCAGCAGCAGCCCTCCTCACCAGCAAGATGATATCATCAAAGGTGGTTGCATTCCCTGAAGAAGGAATGGAAGCCCTTCACAGTATAACTGTAGCTGATTTTCCAGGAATAGTGGCGGTAGCCAATGGAAAATCCATTTATTAGAACTCGAACCATATCATTTGAAAATAGGCAAACCATATTAAAACTGGTTACTTTTTCCCATTCTTACTTTTCCATTCCAAATATTTTTTTGCCAGATTTTAAAAAATGAATCAGAAAAATATATTATGTTTTCCAAAAATAATTTTTCATGGTCCTTTTTAGGGTCCTGGCTTTCCAAAAGCCTTATCCCCCGCATCTCCCAATCCTGGAACGATGTAACCATCTGAGTTGAGTTTTCCGTCCACTGCACAGGTATATATCTCTACATCAGGGTGTTTTCGTTCTACCAGTTCTATACCTGGTCTGGATGCTATTACATTGAGTAGCACCAATCTACGTGGAGTTCCCTTCTCGTGTATCCTGTCTAAAATGGCGTTCATGGTATTTCCAGTGGCCAGCATGGGATCAGCAATCACCACTATTTTATCATCCACTGGGGGAATCTTGAAGTATCCTACCTCAACTGGGAATGGAGGTTCATCCTTCCGGGAGGCACCTACCACACCATACTGTGCATTCCTAAAAACCCTCATAATCCCCTCAACCAGGGGTATTGCTGCTCTTAAAACACTTACCACGACTATGTCATTTTTATCCTTTATCTTCACCCCTTCAGCAATTCCTAAAGGAGTTTGCACAGTCACATCCTCTTTTTCCATAGTGTTGACTAGTTCGTAGGCTAACCAGCGCCCAATTTCGATTATTCCTCCTCGAAAGTGGATGCCATCTATTCCTTCCCTTCTGATCAGGGTGAGTTTTTCCTGTAACAGTAAGTGATCGACTAATTTTATCATAACAAACACCAAACTAGTTCAGTTTCCTAAAGTATGAAAACAGTAGGATGATTTATTTCCCAGTATTAATCTTCATATTAGATCTATGTCAACAAACTAAATATGATTTTCAATAAATTCATCTTACTCAAAGGACATAAAAATAAATTGGGGGTGTAAAATGAGAACCAAATTACTGGCCATTGCTGTAATCCCATTGATTTTAATAGGTATCTTTGCTGTTTTTGTTTTGTTTATTCCTAAAGATATTAATGAAACTGGTTACAGTTCAGAAGTCATGGCTGAAAACCTGGAAGTACCCTGGGCCCTAGCCTTCCTCCCTGATGATCGTATGATTTTCACCCAACGAGAAGGAAAGTTGAGTATACTTGAAGGAAAGACAGTTAAAACAGTGGGACAGGTAAACGTAACTCCAAATAGTGAATCAGGTTTTCTGGGAATCGCAGTGGACCCTAATTATAATTCAAACCATTACATTTATGTTTATTACTCACTTGGTGATTACAACCGCATATCTCGTTTTAAGTTAGAAGGGGAGCAGATCATCAATGAAACAGTTATACTGGATAATATCCCGGCAGCAGCTATTCACGATGGGGGAAGATTGAAGTTCGGACCGGATGGAAAGCTCTATGCCACTACTGGCGACTCTGCCAACCCTAGCCTGGCTCAGGACACCAGTTCACTGGCGGGTAAGATATTACGCCTCAACACAGACGGTTCAATACCTGCTGATAATCCCTTCGGTAACTATGTTTACAGTTACGGGCACCGGAATCCTCAGGGAATAACCTGGGGCCCCACTGGGATAATGTACGCCTCTGAACATGGTCAGAGTAAAAATGATGAGATCAACATCATCAACAGGGGAGGGAACTATGGATGGCCCACCTATGAAGGGAATAACACGGCAGCAGGTTATATAAAACCCCTAAGGGCTTACACAGAACTAACTCTTGCTCCTTCGGGGATTACCTATTATCAGGGCGCCCTTTATGTCGCAGGTCTCAGAGGTGCTCAACTAAGGAAAATCACCCTTTCGGATGATGGTAAAAGCATCATTGGTGAGAAGGCTACTTTCACCCAGTTAGGAAGAATAAGGGATGTGGTTGAGCACAATGGATATCTTTACATCACTACTTCCAATCGAGATGGTAGGGGTGTTCCTCAAAGTGGTGATGACAAAATAATTAGAATTAAAATGGTTTGAAACAATCGGATTCAGGAACAATCAAATATAATGGATCGGATCAATGTAAGGAGATAAGAGTACATTTTATCAATGTCTTTTATCCCCTTATTCCTCATTTTTCATCCCTATCTTTTATTAAAACATTTTTACCCTTAACTGAGGGTATAACCCTCATATCTCCATCCTCAAATTCCAAATCCAGTTCCTTTCCTTCATGCAACATGTGAAGGAATATGGCCAGTGACGAAACTTCGGAGTGGGGTTGGGTGGTCACCGAAACATTCCAGTCTGCTTCCTGATACACTTTACTGGGAACCCGTGAACCACCTACCACCACCAGCTTATCCTTGGAGGAGCTCCTGATTTTAGGGGTTACATCCTGCACAGGCTCACCATACATGGTGAGATGAACTATGTCGCCCCCTTTATTTTTCCATTCATCCAGGAGATTTTCCCAAATTTTACGATATTCCACTTGGAAATCCCCGCCCCAACGCTTAACCACATCCTGAACATTTCCTATTAACTTTTTATCATGATCTCCACTTAAAAACACTCCAGATGCTCCCAATGCTCGGGCAGTGAGGCATACGTGGGTTGTAATCCGTGCATCGCGTTGCCTGCGATGATCTAATCGTAAAACTTTAACTTCCATTTAAACACTCCATGAAATGAATATAACCATGAACAAGAGGGATAACATCCTACCCATCTCATTTGATGCTCCTAAAATATCTCCATTAGTCCATTTAAAATTCCTTCTCGTGATGAGAACCATTATCAGTCCTGAAATCAGACCTCCCACCATTCCCAGCACTCCGGTGTAGTTGAAGGCTAAAAATCCCAAAATAATGGTTAAGGCCACGGATCCTGTGAGTAGCTTCCAGTCCATATTGTTGATGAAGTACTGGCCAGTACCATCCTCCAGTGGTTCGGAAAAGGTTGCACAACTTATCAAGCTGAGTTTAGCAGCTATTTCCGACACGAAAATAGCTGGTAATATGTAAACTACATTTAAGGAGGCAATGGATGTAACCGTTACCAGAGAAACCATTAAAAGCATGGCCAGACCACCAGTGCCTATCCTTTTATCTCTCATGATTTCTATCTTTCTTTTTGGGTCTCCGTGGGCCATTAGGCCATCACCAAAGTCAACCAGTCCGTCCAGGTGATGGAAGCCAGTGAAACTAATGGCCAAACTGTAAATCAGTGCAGCAGATAGTAATGGAGATAGATGTAAGAGATCCGCAAGTAGCCAGCCAAAGCCACCTGCAATAATTCCAATGAAAGCTCCAATTATTGGCCAGATAAAAGTGAACTTTGCCATTTCTGGAATGGTACTGTGAATATTTAAGGGTAGTATGGTGGAGAAGGATACCAGTCCCAGAAAACCATGCCAAGCAACAGGGGATGTATCATCTTTTTTCCCCACATCAGAAAGGGAAACCTTCCTATGGAGACTTTTACGGGACATTTTTCATTCCTCGAAAATTTTGGACATGCAACCAGCAACCAGACCTGCGAAAACATCATCCAACATAGGTCCTAGTGTCCCAATAATCCCGGGTTTTGCTTCATCATACCTTTTAAAGTTGAAGATAGCCTTGGTACCAGCAATCTGGTTGGCAATAGCCATTCCCAGAACTTCATCAGAGTAAAGATAGGCTGGATCATCATCCACATTCACACCCTCAATCCTATGTTTGAGCAAGTCTTCTTCAACACGAATACCAGCTATAATCAGTACTATAACATTGATATCTTCCAATGATTTCCTGATCTGACTTTCCAATTTTATTTCAAGTTCTCCAGTCTTTTCCACTCCTGCCAGAAGTTCCAATCCTGCTTCCACCAGTTGTGGTACTTCCACCCCTGCTGCCCTCATGAAGTCATAAATCGAGCCAGATACGTTATTATCCATCATTAAAACACCTATAATCTATAATAAAACATTTATGGCCTATAATATATTAAAAGACTACTCTATCTAAAATAATATGGGTCATAATATGTAACTCCAATTATTCCTGTGAATTGTCTTAAGGTCTAATCATTCTGGTAAATAAAATATCTTTTTGAATATCAGAAAACGAATATTATTTAGATAATATGATTACATAAATAATAGTGGAGTTATCCAATTGAAGGGGATATGAAAATATCCCGTCCTTAATAGGATATAATGCCTTAACGGCCTTTGAAATCTTATTATAAATATATTTGGGGGTGTTATATTGAAAGTCCATCTTAGAGTTTTTGTAGAGGTAGAAAACCTTGGAAAAGCAATGAATGCACTTGCTGATGCTGGAATCACAGGATTTTATATACTTGAATATAAAGGAATGTCTCCTCAAGATTGGAAGGGGTTCTCCATTAAGGAAGATCCTAAATCTGCCATTGGACTTATCCGGGATTACGCTACTGATGCAGTGCTGGTTTGTAGTGTAGTGGAAGAGGAAAAAACAGATAAAATTGTTGAAACTTTAATGCAGGCATTGGAAGGGGAAAAATACACTATTTTAGAGGTTCCTATTCGCCGAATCATAGTCAACTATAAAAAAAACCGAGAAAAAAAGTGCTGAAACGTGGTTACTTGAAAAAGAAGTCCCCTGTTTTTATTGTGGCGAAAACTCAGTTCAAAGAATAAAAATTGACATGAACAAGGCTAAAATATGGTGCACTAATTGTGGTGCAGCCCGTTATTATATTATAAAGGGTGTGGAAAAGGAGGGAACCTGATGCCTATCGAAAAATGGAAACTGGAAAAGGGGGCCAAATGCTATAATTGTGGGGATGCTACCATCCATGATGTAGAGGTGGATGAATTTGCCATTAAAATACGTTGTCGTGACTGTGGATTCAGTCGTTACTACTCATTCCACATACTAGATCTACCTCGAAAAGATGATGTAAGATAGGGGATGGATAACAGATTAAAGACTTAATTCAATTAATATCAAACTTAATTTAAATAATTCTATTTATTTTTTAAATCCCCTTACATTGTGAGTCCATTTTTTTATGATCCTTTTTTAAATTCAGAGGAGTTCATATAATGGGGATATTCTTGGGTTTATAAGAATTTAAGAGTATTACATCTTGATTTGACCTAAAAAAATTATATTTAAATAGGTTAAGCATAATTAGAAAATTTAAAAAAGTAAAATAGGCAATTTAACATGCCTATTTATTTAATTTCAACTTTGAAACTCTCAGTCTTTTCCTGTTTCGGGATTTCAACCTTCAAAACACCGTTTTCGAATTCAGCATCGGCTTCTTGGGGAATAACCTTTTTAGGAAGTCGAACAGTTCTTCTAATAACTCCAGATTTGCGGTCATGAAGAGTCAGGTGACTGCCACGGTTAACTTCCTGGGTTATGTCAAAATCAGCTTTAATCCGAACTCTGGTTTCAGTTACATCCAGATCGATATCTTCCTTTTTTATCCCAGGCAGGTCCACGTGAATAATTACACTGTCATCTGTTTCTAAGATATCTTTCCCAGGGACGAAAGTGTAGTCAATAACAGATTTTCCGATGTCTTTGCTGATGCCGTCAATGGCCTTGGCGGTATCTTCCATCATCTTCTCAACAAATCCCTTTTTATCTAAAATAGTCCTTTTCCTTTTCATTTATTTCACCTCATAGTTGTGAGTCAAACTCGTTTTTGAGTCAATTTATTATAGATGTTAACCATTTATATAAAATTTCCCAGAAAACACAAAAATAATGATAACCAAGGGATATAAAAGATTATAGGATGGATGAAATTAGGGCATAGATTCACTTTAAAACAGTACTTTCTAGGATAAAACATAGTATTCAACGTTAGTTCACTGTTCAAATGTAAAGGAGGTAAATTCATGGTGGTAATTATAGATCCACAACAGGCAGGAATATCTGGCAACATGATTATAGGGGCCCTGATAAGTTTGGGTGCAGATATAGAGGCAGTGACAGAAATCATGGATTATTATGGTTCTTATTTTGGTAAAGTAACGGTTAATATAGAATTGGTTAATAAATCAGGAATTTCTGCTACCTTTGCTGATGTAAAATGTTCAGATCACCAGGCCATAGCTTACACCCATTTAATGGAAACATTAAATGAAATTGAACATGAAAAAATCACACCTACAACTTTAGATTTTGCCAAAAAAGTTTTCCAAACACTGGGAATTGCAGAATCTCAGGTTCATGGTGTGGATCTTGATAAAATCCATTTCCATGAGGTGGGAGCAGCTGATGCTGTGGCAGATATAATGGGTGCATCATTCGCCTTCCACGATTTAGGTTTAGGTGAAGAAAAAGTTTATGGACTTCCCCCTGCCCTGGGGGGAGGTAGAATAAAGACTGATCACGGAAATCTCAGCGTTCCTGCACCGGCAACCATGGAAATCCTTAAAAATGTACCGGCAATGGGAGGTCCAGTGAACCATGAACTCACCACTCCCACCGGAGCGGCTTTACTGGTGAATATGGTTGATGAATTCACTGATTTTTATCCATTGATAACTAACAAAAACGTGGCATACGGGGCTGGAAAGTTGGATCTGGAATTTCCAAATGTTTTAAGGATTATTTCAGGCACTTCTCCCATTCCCACTGATAAAATCTCCATCTTAGAGACTAATCTGGATGATGTTACTGGGGAAGTGTTGGGTCACACAGTGGATCGGCTCATGGAAGAAGGAGCCCTTGACGTGACCATTATTCCAACTATTGCCAAAAAAAATAGACCTGCACATCTTTTAAGAGTGATAACCAAGTCAAATTTGGCTGATATTCTTTCCGAGACCATAATCCGTGAAACAGGGACTCTCGGTGTTAGAACAATTCCCTATGTCCACAGGAATATTGTCAGCAGGGAGATAGTACCAGTTAAGGTTGATTTTGAGGGTCAATACTTGGAAGTCAGGGTTAAAGTAGCTAAAATCGGAGAAGAAATAGTTAACGTCACTGTTGAATATGAAGATGCTCGGAAAATTTCAGAAAAGTTAAAAATGCCCTTAAAAGATGTGATAAGGTTTATAAATCGAAATATAACTTTTTAAAACATATAATCGTTAAATATTATTATTGGGAGAATAAATTCCATGAAAAAAAGAAAAAAAGCCATATCGATCCTCTCAGGAGGTCTTGACTCTGCAGTTGCCACATCATTACTGGCTAAAGATTACGATGTACATGCACTAACATTTGATTATGGTCAAAGGAGTGCAGAGATGGAAATAAAATCTTCAAGGACCATATGTGGAAAATTAGGCATTGAACACACAGTTATCCAACTTCCATGGTTAGCCCAAATAGGAGGCTCTGCCCTGACCAGTGAAGAGGAAGTCCCTGAGCTTTCCATGGACCAGCTGGATGATAAAGAGGTTTGTGATGAAACTGCCCGAAAGGTATGGGTTCCCGGTAGAAACGTTGTATTTTCATCCATAGCCTTATCATTTGCAGAGGCTGAAGGTGCAGAGAAGATCATTGTTGGCTGGGATCTGGAGGAAGCAGCCACATTCCCAGATAATTCTAAAGAATTCTTAAATGCATTTAATCATCTTTTAGACATTGGATCCCTTTATGATATTCAAATTGAAGCACCACTCATAGACCTCAATAAGAAGGATATTGTAAAATTGGGATATGAGGTGAAGGCACCTTTAGAACTCAGTTATTCCTGTTATAATGGGGGAAATGAGCATTGTGGGCTATGTGAATCTTGTATGCGCCGAAAACGGGCATTTATGGAAGCAAATATTAAGGATCAGGTGGAGTACTCAGAATATTAAAGATTAAAAGTTAAAAAGGAGAATTAAATAAATATATAATGGTTATATTTTTTAATTTGGGGTTAATATCATGGTTGAAACTAAAAAGGAAATGTTAGACGCGGTTTTATCATCATTTTTGCAGGTGGGTCAGATAAAAGCCTGTGCCATTGTTTCCAAGGAAGGTTTACTTATCAGTTCCCGAACTCCTCCAGATGTTGATGCTCGAATATTTTCAGCACTCTGTTCAACCATCATGGGTGCTGCTGAAGCCGCTTCAACACAGATGAAAACAGGATCCGTGAGTGAAATTTCACTTAAAACAGAAAAAGGAAATATATTATTAATACCTGCCGGATCAAAGGCTATATTCACTGCTTTGACAGAAACTGAAGCTCAAATTGGTCTTATTCTTTTTGAAATGGAAGCAAAGGCCAAAGAGGTTGAAGAAATTCTTCCTGGTCCTTAAATTAAACTTCCTGGTCCCTAAATTTAATTTATTTCTTCTTCCTGCAAATGCTGTTGAAAATTAGATTTTTATTTTAATTGTGGATCAATTCCCTAACCATATGGCAAAAATAAAGAATGATGGTTTTATTTGATAACCATCAAGGTATCCCCTGTACCAACTGTATCACCTTCATCCACGAAGACATCCTGAACAGTTCCTGATTCAGGGGAGTGAATATCGTTTTCCATTTTCATGGCTTCCAGAACTGCAACTACATCCCCTTCTTTGACCTTGTCGCCTTTTTTCACCTTGAGCTTTAGAATCATTCCCTGCATGGAAGAGCTCACCCCACCTTCCATGGGTCCTGAAGGCTTGACTCCTTCGGTGGGTTCTATCTCTAAGTATCCAGTGGGAACTACCTTAACCTCAAAACTCTCACCATCCACATCCACCTGGTACTCGGTGGGTACTGCGGTAGGAGTACTGATAACATTCTCTGATTTTGGCGGGGCTAATGGTTCCTCTTCTGTTTCCCCTCTAAGAAATTTCGGAGCCACAGCAGGGTAAAGGGTAAATGTTAGCACATCTTCTTCTTTTTTGATGATCCCCATCTCTTCTCCTTTTACCCTGAATTTTTCAAGTTCTGGCTCTAGAAAATCGGCAGGACGGCAGGTTATGGGTTCCTCATCGCCAATGATTTTATGGGCAACCTCCGGGTCAACGGGTGCTGGTGGTCTTCCATAAAATCCTTTAAGGTACTCTTTAACTTCTTTAGAGACATTTTTGTACCTTTCTCCACCAAGAACATTCATTACAGCCTGGATACCTACAATCTGGCTGGTAGGGGTTACCAGGGGAGGATAGCCCAAGTCTTTTCGCACCCGTGGCACCTCAGAAAGAACATCCTCGTAACGGTCCAGTGCATTCTGTTCTTTAAGCTGTGAAACAAAGTTTGAGAGCATTCCTCCGGGGATCTGATATAATAAAACATCCGTATCCACCCTCTCGGTGATTGGATCAATAATTCCACTGTATTTTTCCCTTATTTCTTCGAAATACTTTTTAATCTGGTTTAAAAGCTTCAAATCCAACTCCGTATCAAAGGGGGTTTCTTTCAAAGCAGCAACCACACTTTCCGTTGGTGGTTGGGAAGCACCCCATGCTAGTGGGGATATGGCAGTGTCTAAAAGATCAACTCCTGCCTGACAAGCTGCATAATAACTCATGGGGGTCATACCACTGGTGCAGTGGCAGTGCAGGTTAATCAGAAGATCAGTTTCATCTTTAAGAGTTTTAACCAGTTCATAAGTATCATGTGGTGATATAAGTCCGGCCATATCCTTTATGACAAGAGAATCACATTCCAGGGCTTCCAGTTCCTTGGCAAGCTCCACATATTTTTCTATGGTGTGATAGGGGCTGGTAGTGTAACTTAATGTTGCCTGCACATGGGCTCCCTGTTCTTTGGCAACTTTGATGGATAGTTCCATGTTACGGATGTCATTCAATGCATCGAACACACGGAAAACATCCACACCATTTTCATATGATTTTTCAACGAATTTTCGCACCACATCATCGGGGTAGTGTTTGTAACCCACCAAGTTCTGCCCACGGAGTAGCATCTGCAGTGGAGTTTTTTTCACCAGTTCTTTAATGCTCCTTAACCTGTCCCAGGGATCCTCATTTAAGTAGCGGATGCAGGTATCAAAGGTGGCCCCTCCCCAACATTCCAGAGAGAAAAATCCTACTTTATCCATTTCCTCGGCAATGGGGAGCATGTCGCTGGTTCTCATTCTCGTAGCCAGGAGTGACTGGTGTGCATCTCTAAAAGCGGTTTCAATTAGCCTAATTTTCGTCATGATGACCCTCTAACTGCGATATAATTAATTATAAACTAGAATTTTAATGTCCTTATATACTTAGTGCAACCTTACTTATATCCTTACCTTAAAGGTGCGCAAAAGATGCAGGATCGTATTAAGTTTATAGCATGATTCACATGCGCTCAGATAATATGATGTATAACCATATTGTTTTATATTATTTAGAATTATGAAGATATTATATTCAATACTGGCTGTTATATTTATATAAGATTTAAAACCAAATATTTACTGTTATAATAATTATCAAAAGTCAAATATTTCTTCAAACAAAAAAATAGTTTAAATATTGTTTTATAATGGCAATATTTTACATGAAAATAGTGTAGCAGATAAAAATTAATATTACTCAGAGATAAATACACGTTTAACACTAATGGAGCATTGTGAAAAAATTTTATGAAAAAACTTAATTTGAGGTGAATATCTGTGACTGGTAAAAGAGCATTGTGTGTTGGAATAAATAATTTCAAATACTTTCCTTCAGCTGCATTGAGGGGTTGTGTGAATGATGCCAATGATATGGAAAATTTATTAAAGATATTATTTGAATTCCAATCAGATAACATAGTTAAACTCACGGATGCTAAGGCTACCAAGGCTAATATAATGAAGAATCTTCAAGAAATGTTAGTCGGAGCTAAATCAGGTAAATACAGTCACCTGGTATTTACCATGTCCAGTCATGGCACTCAGGTACCAGATTTAAGTGGAGATGAGTCCGATCGGGTGGATGAAGCCTTCTGCCCCTATGACTTAAAAGAAAAGCAAGATGAGTGGGATCCTGAACATATAATTGTGGATGATGAGCTACGGGACATGTTCATTCAACTTCCAGATGAGATAGTTCTGGAGGTCTTTCTGGATACCTGTCACAGTGGGACCGGACTCAAAGCAATCGACCTCATATGGGACAGGCAAACACGATACATACCACCACCATCCCTGGAAGCATTTAAAAGAGTTGATGGAAAAAGGCAAAGAGGTTTGAATAAAGCCCTCCTGGAGAAAGGAATGCGTCAACACATATTATGGGCTGCATGCCGTGCTGATCAGACCAGTGCCGATGCCAACATCGATGGGGACTGGCATGGTGCATTCACCTATTACTTCTGCAAGGAAATGAAAGCCAGCCAGAACAAACTCACCAGGAATGAAATACTGGAAAAAGTCAGAGAATACCTTAAAGAAGCAGATTATACTCAGATACCCCAGTTGGAGTGTGAGGCTACGGTTAGGAATTGGAATATGGATTAGATTGGGGATATTGGATAATTATTTTATTTATTAAAATTTTCAATCTTTTTTCTAATTTTGATGTTTTCCAAACACCATTTTTGCCTCTCGGGATCTTCCATATTCATAATGTCCTTGTAGCTCCATGGGATTGTAGGCGAATAAGGCAACAATCATAGTAATATTCTAAAATTAAAAGGGAAAATCTGTAAATTTATAAAATTATAGAAAAAGGAAGGAATATTAAAAAATATGATTATCGTTCCCGTTCACCTGCAATAAACTCCTCCACCATCTGCACAGCCTCATCATCAGTGAACTGTTCCGGGGGGTGCTTCATGGTGTAGGCACTGATGGATGTGAGTTGTCCTCCGATACCTCTTTCCAGTGCCAACTTACAGCACCTGATGGCATCTATAACACACCCTGCTGAGTTGGGTGAGTCTTCCACACTGAGACGGAGTTCGATGTTCATGGGTACGTCCCCAAAGGTTTTTCCCTCCATCCTGAGGAAGCAGAGTTTGTTATCCTTTTGCCAGGGCACGTAATCGGAGGGGCCGATGTGAATGTTTTCCGGATCCATCCTCTCTCCCAACACAGACTGCACTGCCTCCGTTTTTGATTCCTTTTTGGAATCCAACCGGTCACGGTTAAGCATGTTCAAAAAATCAGTGTTTCCACCGGTGTTTAGCTGATAAGTCCGTTCCAGTTCCACACCCCTATCTCGGAAAAGGTTGGCCAGGGTTCGGTGGGTAATGGTTGCCCCGATCTGGGCTTTAATATCATCTCCAACCATGGGTATTCCCTTTTCTTCAAAACGAGCAGACCATTCGGGGTCACTGACAATGAATACTGGCATGCAGTTAATGTATGCGCAACCGGCGTCCAGGGCACATTCTGCATAGAAACGGGCTGCCTTCTCTGATCCCACAGGGAGATAGTTTAAAAGGATTTCCGCTCCTGTATCCTGAAGTATTTTCACAATATCTTCTTTACCCTTTTCAGAGTCATCTGAAACTACAAATGTATGATTTTCAGGATATTCTGCCATGTGTGGAGCTACACCATCTAGAACACAGCCCATATCCACTTTCACACCACTTGGTTTAATATCTGGACAGAATACTGTGGTGCAGTTCGGTGGGGCGTAGATAGCTTCGTTTACGTCCATCCCAACCTTACGAGCGTCAATATCAAATGCAGCCACCACTTCTATATCTGATGGTTTGTATCCTTCAATTTCCCAGTGCATCAAGCCTATTGCTTCTTCTGGCTTTTTATCCGCATAGTAGTAAATACCCTGGATCAGTGAACTGGCACAATTGCCTATACCAATTATCGCTACCCTTATCTTTTCCAATTTAACACCTTCTAAAAAACATCAAATATCCACGTTATAGTGATGTTTGATGTTACGATAAAATCAATACCCTCATTTTATGGTTCATAAGCTTAATTAACTTCTTCTGAGTGTAAAGTTAGCCTAATATACTATTAAATGTTTCGTCCAATCATCTATTAAAAGTTTGTGAATAGGAGTTTTAATATTCTATTTATCCCGGAATTTAAATGCTTTGATTGTTTGAAACCTTATTTAATCATGTTTTCAAGGGTTAATATTCCCGTTGATCCGGCAACAGTTAATCCAATACTCCATAGGATAATTCCTATACTCATCCATATTAGTAGGTTGTTTTTCTGAGCCCCTAATCCAATTCCCACCGCAGCACCCAGTGGAGCGCCAAAAATCAGGGGTGATAATAAGCCAAGACCAACTACTCCGTATTTATTCCACACCTTATACAACCGGGTTTCTTGTAAAGCATTTTCATCACCATATCTCCATTTCAGTAGACGAGTTCTTAAATTATCTCCCAGGATTGTAACAACAATCGTGGCTGTTATAGCGCCTGCTGAAGATACAATAGTGATTATTATGGGGTTTACTCCCATTAACAGCCCTAGGGGAATGGCCAACCATAGTTCTATCACGCTGACTGTAAAGATTGTGATGATGGCTTCCAGGCTCATAATGTTACTTCAACTCTAATAAAAAAGGACTTACTTCCAATATTTATGCGAATCATCAGTTCTTAATATAAATCATTTAATTAGTCATTGTTCTTATTTTTGTTCGGTTTCTGAGCCACGGTGGCAGTAAAAGTTATTAATCATCCCAATCTGGTATTTCTGGGCCAGAGGGCAGGTAGGGCACAGACAGCCCAATTCCATGTTAATGCAACCATCACTTTTCCCGGTGATGCAGAAAACATTTTCATCCTTTTCTTTAGCACAATCATTATAGCTGGGGCAAATAGGGCAGACACAGTCCCCTTCTAATTCTTCAAGTGTCTTTAAACGTTTTTCTCCATCCAAATGATTCAGTTTGTCTATCAATTTTTCAAATGCATCCATGTTATCACCTTATACTTATATCTCTTCAAGATTTATTATTTTCAGTCATTAACTTCTAAGTCACGGTTATGGCTAAAAGTGAGAATATCCACCACAAAATTACCAGGATAAAAGTGGATATAAAGGGTAGTTTTTCTTTACCAGCATCCCGAATTTTAGAATTAACTCTCCAGGTTAAAATGAGGATTATCATCAGTATAAGGCTGTTAATCAGTCCCAGTATATTTTTTGGGTTTTGATATATCACTCCGGCCCATACTAGGGTGGTTATTATGGTTCCAATCCACAGTAATGGTGTAAGTATACCTCCAACCAGGAAGGTGATGCTGGTGAGTTCATCAGATTTTCTGGATTTTACCATGAGAGTTAAAAGCGTCATGAGACTTCCCAGGGCTAGTATAATTCCCAAAAACTCAAAAAATAATGTTGAAACCGGTTTACTGAAAAATTGCTCCTTTAAGAGGGGTAAGGTGAAAAGGGCGCTGATGGCTTCGTTGGCAGGGAAAGATTCTATTTTTCCAATGGCAATGGAATACTTACCTTGATTCTGGGTGTTAAAGACCCGGATGTTGTAGGTGCCAGCGGGAACGTTTAGGGTCGCTTCTGGTCCATTAAGATAATAATCTCCTCCGAACTCCTCAAAATAAGGTGTCCAGGTGGAGTTTGTGCCGTTGAGAAACATAATCATCTCTCCCGAACTATCAGTGACCTCTGCAGACACCAGTTCACCACCCTGCCCGGGACTGGTGGGCACCAACAGGTTCACATATAACTGAAAGGGTTGTGGGGAGTGTATTTGATAATAAACAGGTTTCCCATCCAGTTCCCCGTAAAATGCCTTGGATATCTCAGGATCATCTACCATTATCGGATTTTCAATAGAAACCGAGGTTCCTATATCCAGGCGTGGTTGATGGGCGTTTGCCATGGAAATAGATACCAACAATAAAACAAATATTAATGCTATTAATCCCGAATTAATATTTGGAATTTTTAACATGTAATCTAATTCTGTTCATAATAACATTTAACTTTTCTGTATACTTAAAAAAAATTGTTAATATGCCTTGAAATGGATTTTAAACTTGTGTTATATTTTTTATTAATCTGAATCAAAATTCCGAGGGATTGAAATCTGCTGTCTAATAAAAGGTGAGGAATCCTAAATTATATTCCATGTTTTTAGGTAAAATTTTGGGAAAATACGCTACTAAAGATCAAACTTTAAAGTATTGGCGGGATATGCAAAAGACTAGTATTATTAAAGATAATTCTGAATAAATGAATCAAAATGAAAATTATGATTCTAGGATCAAATATTAAATCCTATTTTGAATTCATACAAAACGAGTTATATTATTTCTCAACCAGTACTAACAATGATTTGATCTCAATACCTTCTTCTTCCTTTAAAATATTCATGATTTCATCTAACTTTTCATTGACTTTTTCATTTTTAATATCAATAATATCTTTATTGAATTCAGCCAGGTTTACATGGGGGTTCTGACTCATTTCATAGCGAGTTTCACCTTTATAATTGAAACTTCTTATAATTCCTCGTTGGACCAGCAGTTTAAGATTATCATGTACTGTGGAACGACTTACATTTGGTTGTGTCTCTTTAACAGCCTGGTAGATCCGGTTGAAGGAGGGGTGTGTTTCTTCCAGTTCTTTTAACTTTCTAATAAGTTCCCTTCTCTGGGGAGTAATTTTGATTTTTTCTTCTTTTAATCTCTCTTCCATAGACTAATGTTGGCGGAAATCCAATAAAAAACTATCGAACAAAAACTTATATAGAACCAAGTTCTATATAGAACCAAGTTTAATAATTTAATTGGGGGATTAAATTGAAAAACGAAAAACTAACCAGCAACAAGGGGCATCCAGTGCCCAATGACCAGGCATCCATAACCACGGGTGAAGGATCCAGTTACACCATGCTTCAGGATGTTAACCTCATAGAAAAACTGGCTCATTTTGACCGGGAACGGATACCTGAAAGGGTGGTACATGCCAAAGGAGCCGGAGCTTACGGATACTTTGAAGTAACCCATGACCTTTCTCAGTACACCCGGGCCAAGTTCCTATCGGAAATTGGAAAAAAAACTGAATTGTTCATCCGCTTTTCAACAGTAGGAGGCGAACGGGGTTCAGCCGACACGGCACGTGATCCACGTGGATTTGCAATCAAATTCTACACTGAAGAAGGAAACTACGACTTGGTGGGGAACAACACGCCCATTTTCTTTATTAGAGATGCTGTGAAATTCCCGGACTTCATCCATACCCAGAAAAGACACCCTAAAACCAACCTACCTGATGCGGACATGTTCTGGGACTTTTTATCACTAACTCCAGAATCAGTTCACCAGGTAACCATCCTTTTCTCAGACCGGGGAACACCTTACTCCTTCCGTTACATGGATGGATTCTCCAGCCACACCTACATGTGGTACAATGAGGAGAATGAGTACGTATGGGTTAAAGTTCATATAAAATCAGTGCTGGGCAATAAGACTTTCACCAATGATGAAGCAGTTCAAATGGCTGGGGAAAATCCTAACCATGCCACTGAAGACCTTTACGATGCAATAGAATCCGCTGATTATCCTGAGTGGAAAGTGTACGTTCAGATAATGAAACCAGAAGAGGCAGCTAACTACCAGTTCGATCCCTTCGACATAACCAAAGTATGGTACCATGCGGATTATCCACTGATCCCACTGGGTAAAATCGTGTTGAACCGTGCTCCCGAAAACTTCTTTGCTGAAGTGGAGCAGGCAGCATTCTCCCCCTCCAACTTCGTACCGGGAATAGGTCCCTCACCAGACAGACTACTCCAGGGAAGGCTATTCTCCTATGAAGACACCCAGCGGCACAGGTTAGGTGCAAATTTCCACCAAATACCTGTAAACCGGGCTAAAAATTCTGAAATCGCCAATTACGAACGTGATGGTCCAATGAATGTGGATGATAATGGAGGATCCAGTCCCAACTATTATCCTAACTCAATGAACGGACCGGAACCAGATGCATCTTTCAGTCCTCCGGCCATAGAAGTGCAAGCAGTCATTGCAAGACACACCAGGCCAACTGAGGATGTTGATTTTGTCCAGGCCGGTGAACTCTACCGGAGGGTTCTGGATGATGAGGCTAAAACCAACCTGGTCTCCAATATCGTAGGACATTTGGTAGATGCTAAAGAAAATATACAGTACCGTCAAACTTCCCTATTCTACAAATGTGATGTGGAGTATGGAACCCGGGTTGCAGAAGGTATTGGGCTGAATGTTGGAAGGGTGAAAGAATTGGCAGAAATGACCCAAGGAGAAAGAGTGGAAGCAACCAAAATTTAAGATGGAGTCTATGGGGGATGTATCTCATGAATGGGGTGGTTTTCACCTCCTTGACTATTTTTATTTATTTTTCACAGCCATTGGAATGGGATAGAGGTGTTATGCAATGGTAAAAAAGAAAAAAATTGCTTGGGGAATTACCGGTGCCGGTGATAAAATACTGGAAACCATGAAGGTCATGGAGAAAATACGGTTGGAATTCGAGGATCAAGTGGACATTGAAGTATTCATCTCCAAATCCGGAGATCAGGTGGTGAAATATTATGGGATATCCAATGATATAGAAAGCAACTTTGACCGGGTTTGGGTTGAAATCAATGCCAATGCACCATTTTTAGCTGGTAATATCCAGTTAGGTAAATATGAATTCATGTTAGTTGCACCAGCCACCTCCAACACCGTGGCCAAGATCGCCATGCGAATGGGTGACACACTAATCTCCAACGCAGCCATAATGGGCCAAAAAGCTGATGTTCCCATCTACATATTACCTTCTGATGTTGAAGAAGGGGTAACTATAACTCAGCTTCCCGATGGGAAGGATCTGAAGATCACCATCCGCAAGGAAGATGTGGAACACGTGGAAAAACTGGCTAATATGTACGAAACCTATATTATTAAGGATCCTCATGAACTGGTGGGGGTATTCCGGAAACATTTCCCGGAATAAAACCTTTTAAGGAAATTGGGGATATGATACTTAAAGGGGAGGGTGTCTTAAAGACACCTATATTGGTTAAGAATTATAAATATGTAGATCATCAATGTTAAGATAGGATTATCAAAGGGACTAACAATGGAAACCAAGCGTTTATTTTTCTTTAGTTTAGGTGCAACCCTGCTGGGGGTAGGGGCTGTGGGAGTGGTCGTTCCAGTATTACCCACCACACCCCTTGTTCTAGCCTCGTTTTTCTGCTTTACCAAAAGCTCCAAAAGAGCAGAAAGATGGATATCCCGTAACCGCTACTTTGGAAGTTACATAGAAAACTACCAGACCAAACAGGGAGTGCCTTTAGATGTTAAAATTAAAAGTGTTGCCTTTTTATGGATAACTCTAATTATATCCTGCTATATTTTCCAGGATAGAAGTTATCTTCTCATATTATTACCACTAGTTGGTTTTGCTGTCACCATACACATACTTCTACTAAAAACAAAATCAGATGAAAATCAGAGTATTCCAGAAAAACAGATATCTTCCCTCTAAATTCATGTTATTTTATCCCCTAAATAATTTATTTTATCCTTCCTCAACAAGTTATTTTATCCTTATTCTAAGCAGATTTTCTGTTTTAAAATTGGATAGGTTCTTCATTTGATTATAATCATTTTAGTATTAGTTAATGTATAAAATGGGATAAACTCCACTATAGATCAATAATAAGCTTGATATTCCAATTGCAACCAATATAATTTTTCTGAAAGTATTTTGAGGAATTTTTTTTACTACTTTTTTACCGGTATATGATCCGAGGATACCAATTACAATTAAGGGAGGGATGCAATAGTAAAACTGAACTTCCAGTAGATTGGTGGAGAAGTAGATGGGGATCCTGGCCAAATCAATCAAAACTGCTACCGCAGCTAACGTTGCTATGTAGGTAGCTTTATCCAGACCATAAGAAATAAGAAATGATCCTCTTAAAGGACCACCAATTCCCATAAACCCTTGTAAAAATCCAGATAAACTTCCTCCAAGGATGTTGTTAATTTTTGTGGCATTAAATTTAAAATCAGGCTTTTTGAAGGAATAAATGGAGAATATAAGTAAGATTATTCCCAATAGGGCGGTTAAAATATTTTGGGGAATGTAGGCTACAATATAAGCCCCAAGCACAGTTAGGATTACACTGGGAACACCAAAGAGCAAAATTAGCCTTTTATCTAAGCCCTGGCGGAAGAAAGTGGCTGCTCCAAAGTTACCAGCCAGATGGGTAATGGCCACCAGTACCAGGGCACTTTTAAAGTCCACAAAAATAAGTGCAATGGGCAGTAATATGGTAGATGTTCCAAAACCAGCTATTGTGCCCACAAATATGGAAATAAACGCGGCTATAAAAAATAATAGCATTATTAACAATTCATTCATGTTATTAATTTAAGATCATATTTATTATAAATTATTGTTATTATGTTCATTCTCATTCAATGTGTTAATAAAGAAAAATAAAGAAATTATGACAATTTTAGGGTGATAATTGACTATTAAATTTTGAAAAATTAATCTGCTCTTTTTTTAGTGTACGCTCGAATTATATCTCCTTTTGTGAAAAATCCCACAATTATTCCAGGATCAGTTGGATCAACAACTGGAAAGTGAGATAACTCCTCATTTTCAGTCTTAATCAGCACATCTTCTAAGGTATCATCTGGTTGGACAGTGATTAATTCGTCTGTCATCACATCTTTTACTTTCAGGTTAGTATGGTCCTTTTCACCTATTTTATCAAAGTCTGAATGGGTTACAATACCAATTAATTTGTTCTGATGGCGAACAACTGGAAACGCCATATGTCCAGTGTCTATAATTTTTTCAGATAACTTCAATAAGGATAAATCTTCAGAGACGTTTTCAACATCTGTTTTCATGATATTTTTTACTTTAATGGTTTTCATCTGATTTACATCCATTTCCTGTTCAATGATGATTCCCCTGTGCCTTAATTTAACGGTGTATATTGTGTCTTCCATATAGAACTTGTAAAATGAAGTGCTCACAACACATGCTAACATTACAGGTAGAATTATCGTATAATTACCTGTCATTTCAAAGACTAAGACAATTGCAGTTAAAATAGCGTTACTTCCCCCTGCAAACACAGCACCCATTCCTACAATAGCATATGCTTCGTAAGTAGCAGTTAAGCTGGGGAAAATTTTATGAATAACCGTGCCGAAGGCAGCCCCGGTCATGGAACCAATGAATAATGCTGGTGTGAAAACTCCTCCAGAACCACCGGAACCCAGAGTTAGGGAAGTTGCTATTATTTTCAGGAATATCAGGGCAAAAATTGCTGCAAACACGATTTGATTCCCGAATAACAAGTCCATGGTTTCAAATCCAATCCCAAATACATAAGGATTGCCAGTGGATAAATATAGGACCAGACCAATAAAACCCACAAATAAACCTCCTATTGCTGGTTTTACGAATTCTGGCGTTTTTATTTTTTCAAAAATATCTTCAACCCCATAAAGTGACTTGGTGAATAGGATGGCCACAAAACCAGCCACAAGACCTAATAATAGATAGAATAAGATTTCCACCGGTGTTTTAAGGGTATATTGGGGTAAAAAGAAGATGTAAGTAGCTTCAACACCTAAATATTTTAGTAAAACCTGGGCAGTAATGGTTGCAAAGACAGCGGATATGATTATGGCGGTTAGTGATTTGAGTTTTAATTCCCTTAGTATCAATTCTATGGCAAAGAGGACTCCAGCAATGGGGGTGTTGAAGATAGCGGCGATTCCTCCTGCTGCACCACAAGTTACCAGAACTTTAGTCTGGTAGGGTGTAAGTCCCAACTTCTGGGATATGGTAGAACCTACAGTGGAACCAATCTGAATTATGGGTCCTTCTTTACCTGCCGATCCACCAGAACCAATACAAATGGCAGAGGCTAAAGCTTTAACTCCTGCTACTATGGGTCTTATTTTGCCTCCGTGGAGTGTAACCGCAGTCATTACTTCGGGGACACCGTGTCCCTTTGTTTCTTTGGCAAAATAATATGTCAAAAGACCCACCAATATCCCCCCTATTGCAGGGAGTATTATAATATAATATGGGTAAAAAGCACCTAAAACAGAACTAAGTTCGTCAAAAAACAGATATTGGAATCCGCTTATTAAATAACGGAAGGATACTGCGATTATTCCGCAGAAAATTCCAGTGATGATGGCCAGTAAATTATAAAAAACAATATTGGATTTAATCCTTCCTTTCAAGTTCTCACTATCCATTTCACATGTATTTTTCTAATTACTGCATGAATAATTATTATTAACCCTATTTCTATATCAATAAATTTTATTATATATATTATATATATCCTGATGTTGAATTTTATTTTAATGTTAAAATGAGGTTTAGCAAAAGATTAAATCATTATCCCTACTTTATTATTTTGGTTCTACAATATTTTACAAACACGATGGTCAGAATTAAGACTGACAGTTAAAAATATAAGTTTATGGACCTATATAATTAAGTAGGATGAAATCAGCATTATAAGATGATAAGATGGCTTATCGTTTGATTATAGCAACAATACCTCAAGAAAAAAGAAGGGACAATATAGATGAGCTTTTAGAGAGGTATGAAGTGCTTTCCATGTGGTATGGGGACTCATCAGATGGGCAAATGATTTTAAACATACTGATTCGCCGTGAAAAAACTGAAGCCATACTCAATCTTCTTCAGGAGCATTGCTCAGATGTGGGGGGATTCAGAGTCATTCTGGTCCCAGTTGAAGCATCCATACCCATACCTGAAGTACCGGTACGGATATTACCTGAAGAACAGGAAGAGGAAGACACTCTCATTTTAGAGGGGTTGGTAGATAGATTGGGTTCTAAAGAACTGGTTGACCGGTTGAGCCGTCAGGAAATATATGCAGATATATCTGATATTTCCCGTGTTTCAAATGTATACATTGTAATGATCATATTATCTTCCCTGGTAGCTGCCATTGGTGTTTTGAATAATAACGTGGCAGTTATTATTGGGGCTATGGTTATAGCACCTCTTTTTGGACCTAACATAGCTTTATCACTGGCAACAGTCCTTGGAGATATGGATCTGGCTATCAATGCCCTCAAAACTAATCTAACTGGAATCAGCACTGCACTGGCTATATCAGTGGTGCTTGGTTTCTTTTCAGAGGTGGATCCAACCATTCCCGAGCTCTTCCTGAGAACTAATGTAGGTCTGGGAAGTGTTACTCTGGCTCTGTCTTCAGGGATTGTGGGTGCTCTAGCTTTCACTCGGGGTTTTAGAACCACTTTAGTGGGAGTTATGGTGGCAGTGGCATTACTCCCCCCACTGGTTACCTTTGGATTACTTTTAGGTTCTGGGAATTTCTACCCTGCATCCGGAGCTCTTTTACTCTTTTTAGTAAACCTGGTGTGTATCAATTTAGCAGGGGTTATAACATTCATCACCCAAAGGATACACCCCATTCTTCCAGAAAAAGTTGGAAAGGCTAAAAAAATGATAAATATGGCATTAATTATATGGATTTTTTTATTAGCAGTATTTGTTATTTTGATTTTCCAGAGGAGAGGTGTTTTTGATGTGGTTAGATTATGAAATGGGTATTCAGGGGTAGGTGTTTCAGGTGACGTTACGTTTAATAGAGATGGTTATTCCCCAGGGATATCAAAAAGAAGTTTTGGAATTGCTTCAAAAATGCAATATTATAGAAATATTTGATTTGAAGGCAGGTAATGATTTAATATTGTTTAAGGTCCTTCTAACTACTGAAGACAGTGAAAGCACCCTTGATAAATTGGAAAAACGTTTTTCCCATTTAAATGGTTTTAGAATACTTATTCTCCCAGTGCAAGCATCCATACCTCGAATTAATGAAACTTCCAATGGAGAAAATGGATTATCTCCCGATGAAGAATCAGTTGCTGCAGAAAGAATAAGTCGTGAAGAGTTATATACTAATGTTTTAGCGGTAAGCAAACCCACAAAAATCTACTTACTCATGACGATTTTATCGTCACTGGTAGCCAGCATTGGTGTTTTGAATAATAATGTGGCAGTGATTATTGGGGCAATGGTAATAGCCCCTCTTTTAGGTCCGAATATGGGATTATCTCTAGCTACAGTTCTTAAAGATAGTGATCTCGCCCGTATTTCTATTAAAAGTATCGTTGCTGGAGTGGGGATTTCCATAATTATTTCGGTGATCATTGGAGTGTTGGTAACATTCGATCCTTCTATTCCGGCCATAGCCCTGCGAACCGATGTTGCCCTGGCCGGAATTTTCCTGGCCTTTGCATCAGGAATAGCAGGATCCATTGCATTCACCACCGATGTATCCAGTGCACTTATTGGGGTGATGGTGGCAGTAGCCCTGCTCCCTCCTTTATCTGTTTTCGGCCTTCTATTAGGTTCTGGCCATTATTATCTGGCAACAGGTGCTTTTTTACTTTTTTTAGTTAACTTAGTCTGTATAAACCTATCTGGCCTTATAACATTCTATGTTCAGAGAATAAAACCTTTAAAGACATGGGATGCTTTTAAAGCATATAAAATAACCTATCTGGCCATGGGGATATGGACTTTCATTCTCATTATCCTCCTGGTCCTTATACAGATCAGGAAAATTATCTAATTTACAAGAGAGATATAATCCTAAATTCAACTTTAATATTAAAATTAAATACAGATTAGGTGTTACTTAGGAGATAGTAGAATTATGGATGATTGGAAACAATATCTACAAGCAGATCCAACCCAGTGGCTACTGGAAGAGAATAACCCCTCAGTTCGATATTACACTCTGATAGATATTCTAGATAAACCTCAAAATGACTCCCAGGTGATTCATGCCAGACAAGATATAATAAAAACGGGTGTTGTACCTAAAATACTGGCCAAACAAGAACCAGACGGATACTGGGGTGTTCCTGAAAATTTTTATGTTCGCGGGAAATACAAGGGGACTTCATGGCAGTTAATAATTCTGGCAGAGCTTGGAGCAGATGGTAATGATGAAAGAATCAAAAGAACCTGTGAATTCATTCTTGAAAAATCCCAGGACCCAGAAAGTGGTGCATTTTCATATATCAGCCACAAGAAAGATGGTCATGGTGATCCCGAAAGGGTTTTACCCTGCCTCACCGCCAATATGGCGTGGAGTTTAATTCGATTAGGATATCTAGCTGATGATCGCCTTCAAAAAGCTCTCCAGTGGCTTGTAAAATACCAACGATTTGATGATGAACCTGGAAAAGCCCCGGATGAATGGCCCTATAACAGGTGGAAACAATGCTGGGGGGAACGCACCTGCCACAGTATAATTGTAAAATCACTCAAAGCCTTTGCCGAAATCCCAGAGGATAAAAGAACTCCTGAAATCTCCGATTACATTGTTAAGGGCGCGGAACATATGTTGAACCACCATATCCATAAAAGAAACCATCCTCCGGTCAGGGGTAGTTTTAAATGGTTGGAATTCGGTTTCCCTTTGATGTGGAGTATAGATGCCCTGGAAGTTCTGGAAATACTCACTCGGTTGGGTTATAATGATGAAAGAATGCATGAATCCCTGAAGGCTATGATCTCCAAACAGGACCATGAAGGCCGGTGGATCCTGGAGAACACCTTCAATGGAAGATTCCAAACCAATATTGAACGTAAGGGAAAACCCAGTAAATGGATTACTCTAAATGCATTAAGAGTATTGAAACGTTTCTATCCTTAATAATAGATTTAAGGGGCGAGAAAATTATTAATATTGAATTTGGATATAACTAAATTAAATAAGTGAACTAAAACAGTATTTTTTAATCACTTTCACGGTTAATTATGAGAAATAAATCTGGAATAACATGAACTCCTATGAAACTATCATTGCCATTGTAATAATGATTATAATTGGCTATGTATGCCGTAGACTTGATTTTTTAAAGGCAGAAGATACCCAAACCCTTAACAAGATTGTAGTTCACATCGCTATTCCTGCCCTGATATTTTTAGCCATGTACAATGCTGATTTATCCAATATAAAAACTTTCGGAACCATTACCATTATATGTATAACAGTGGGTTTAATATCTGGAATTATCGCTTATATATTCACTTACAGTCTCGGTTACTCTCCGAAAACCAGGTGGGGAGTGGTGGCGGCATCCACCCTATTTAACTCAGGATTCTTAGGGTATCCAGTTACGCTGGGCGTTTTTGGGGCTGCAGGACTGGTAAGGGCAGTATTCTTTGATGTGGGATCCACCATACTATTCATATTATTTGGGATATTCTTTTTAATCTTATACGGCGGCAGATACCCGGATATAATCAAACGATCCATTTTCTTTCCACCATTACTGGCAGTGATCATAGGGTTGCTTGCTAATTTACTTCATCTACCACTGGGATCGGTTATTCCTAGTGTCCTTGACTACCTGGGTGGTGCTGCAATACCTATGATAATGCTATCATTAGGCCTTTCACTGGAATTTAGGGGTATTAAAGAATATTTTGGTGTAGCATCCTTTGTTTCAGTACTTAAACTAGTTATATCCCCGATTATTGCTGTGATCGTTGTGGGATTGGTGGGGCTATCTGGCCTGGACCGAACAGTTACCATTGTGGAGGCAGGTATGCCTTCGGCAATGCTCAGCCTGGTCTTGGCCATCAACTATGACCTGGATATGAAGGCAACTGCAGCCTGCATATTCCTAACCACATCACTCAGCATAATATCCCTTACTCTCTTAATTCTATTCCTATGATATTTTTAAGGATTATATTCCAAGAATTACTTCAACAAGGAGATTATAAATATGGATTATCATGAAATCATCCAGAAACTGGAATCACTCTCCAGCCCGGAGGATGTGGAGGGTATGGCCCGTTTTGGTATCAGCCCGGAAAAAACCTATGCAGTCCGCATCCCAGATCTAAGAAAGATTGCAAAAACTGTGGGAAAGGATCATCATCTGGCAGCACAGCTCTGGAAAGCAGGATATAGAGAGACCCGGATACTGGCCTGTATGATTGACGACCCTAAACAGCTTACCTCAGAACAAATGGACCGGTGGACTTCTGAATTTGATTACTGGGAGATATGTGACCAGTGCTGCATGAAATTATTCCGTATGACGCCATATGCCTATGAAAAAGTATTCCAATGGAGCCAGCGGAAGGGAGAATTCGTTAAAAGGGCTGCCTTCACATTAATAGCAGTCCTGGCAGTCCATGATAAAAAGGCAGCTGATGAAAAATTCGAACAATTCTTCCCATTAATAATCCGGGAGGCAACTGACAACCGTAATTATGTTAAAAAGGGTGTTAATTGGGCTTTAAGACACATAGGGAAAAGGAATATTGAATTGAATAAGAAAGCCATCATAGTAGCTGGGGAAATTCAGAAAATTCATTCAAAGGGTGCTAAATGGATAGCGGCAGATGCTTTAAGGGAGCTTGAAAGTGATAAAGTTCAGGAAAGGTTACATAGAAAAACTAATTAATTTCAAGTTCCCATGGGTTTAAATTAGTGTTTATTGATTGTTTTTGGCTAATGTTGTTGATTCTGGAAATCAAAGGAGGAAAAAATTTGGATATCTAATAGATTTTTTAATATTTTTTTACAGGATCGTTAATCGCTACAAAAACAATCACGCCGATAGCTAAAGCTAATAAAAGTATTCTGTACACATCATCACCTTCCATGATTTTTTAAAATTAGTGGTTTATCTATCTAAAACTCCAAAAAATTAAGAAAAAGATAAAACAAGGACAATTTCCTTATTTTAAATTTTATTACCACTTAACATCTTATTTTTCTCTGAACTTGTAAGCTCATCCACCACTTCTGTTGGTAGTCCTGTTTTAAGGATTTTACCTCCTCTCATAATGGATGCCCGGTCACAAACATCCAGCACGAAGTCCATATCGTGAGATATTATGAGGAAGGTTTGATTTAGTTCTTCACGAGCTTTTCTAATTGAATCTGTAACTTGTACTCTGGTTATGGGATCCATGGTACCGGTGGGTTCATCCAGGATAACCACATTCGGTTCTTTAATCAGCACCTGGGCCAAAGCCACCCGGTGTCGTTCCCCTCCACTCAGTTCATCATGATATTTATGTAGAATTTTTTCTGCATAATTTTCATTGAATCCCACGGCGTTCAAAACGTACAATGCTTTTATCTGGGCGAATTCAGCTGGTAACTCCAGACTAATAGCTTCAGTCAGGTTTCCAAGCACATTACGATGGGGGTAAAGGCTGTACTCTTGATGGAGAATTCCGAGGTATGGTTTCACCCTGCCACGGCCAAAAGGACCTTTCTCAGTCATGTCGATCCATTGATCTCCCAGTTTAACATTTATTTTTCCACTGCTGGGATCAGTCAGACCATATAAAAGCCGTGATAGGGTGGTTTTCCCGGCTCCGGAAAGACCTACCACTCCATATATCTCTCCTTCATCTACACTGAGGTTAACACCGTCCACAGCCTTAACCACACCTCGATCAATGGAGTAATAATGTTTCTTCACATCTTGAAGTTCGATTATGGGGCCACCAGTTTTAAATTCTTCACTTATTTTAGGCCGGGGCACGTGTTCCATGAAACTTTCCACCACTTTTTCTGGGTCTCCTTTCTGGATAATTTCACCATTATCCAGCCAGATAACCTCATCTGATAGATCCCGCATTACCTCTGGCCAGTGGGATGTGATCACCATACTCAGGCCCTGACCCTTAATACCCTGAATAAGTGCCTGATGGATGAATTCGGCAGTGGTAGGGTCAAGGGTGCCGGTGGGTTCGTCTGCCAGGAATACCATGGGCTCTTTGGCCAGCTGTCTGGCCAGTACCACTCTTTGTTTCTCCCCACCACTAAGGTCACGGGCAATATGTGTGATTCGATGTGTCATCTGGGCCAGATCAAGGAGGTCAATTGCCATGTAGGTGCTTTCCTCGGAATCATGTCCCTGGATTGATTTCAAGACATTATCTATCACAGTCTCATCTTCATACAGTGCAAAGGTTCTCTGCAACATTATGGAGATACGTCGCCGGATAGCTGCAAACACATACCGATCTGCACTCCAGAAATCCACTTCTCTACTTTCGAACTGGCTTCCGCATTTACAGGTTGTACTGGCCATTGAAGGAGGTTCCACAGCAAGACACTCAGGACACAGTGCAATGTTATAGATTATTTGGCCCTCATCTGGCTTGTAATCCTTCATTCCACGGAGCATGTTTATTAAAACTGATTTTCCAGAACCACTCTTTCCCAGAATTCCAAGAATTGTTCCTTCTTCCACATTGATGTTCAAATCTTTCAGTACTTCAACGCCATTGAATGTTTTTGTTATGTTTTTTATTTCTATGAAAGACATTCAACCACCCATTCTTTTTATGAAATTATTAAAGGGACCTTTCAATGATTATATAATTTTTTTTACACTCATTTTTCCCTTTTTCTAGCCATATGTCATATCTAACTAAATTGAAGGAATTTATGGATAAATTATTCATTTTTAGTATTCTTCAAGTTCCACAGAGGGGAGTTTCGCATTTAGGACATTTTGTATTGCTACATGGCACTTTTATTGTCTTAGGAGATTCATAACCACAATTGGGACATTTGCAAACTGTTGGAGGTCCTGCTCCGATTCCCCTACCACCATAAGACTTTCGATGTAAAAGTGATTCTTCGGTTTCTTGATAATCTTCGATGGTGATTATATTGGCAGATCTGCAGTCTGGACAGTTTTTATACTCTTTACGGGGGTTTTGCCATTGGAATTTGCAATCATTGCATTTGTATCTGAATAGCTGGTCTTTCCCGGCTATGATTATAGAATTGCCGTTAATCAGTGCATTGGCTATTTTTTTCCGGGCGGAGCTTAATATGCGATGAAATGTGGGTTGTGAAACCCCCATTATTTCAGCAGATCTTTTTTGTTGGATATCATGATAGTCTCTTAATCTGATTGCTTCAAATTCATCAATTAATATTTCAATAGGTTCAATAGATTCTAAATCTTCTCTTTCTGGTTTAAAACATCGTATTTGTGGTTCTTCTGAAATTCTTCTAAATCTCCGGGGCCTTGCCATGTTGTGAATATATATTCAATAGTTCAATATATAGTTTATGTAATTAACACATCAACTGTCAATATTCATATGATTAAAAGATATATTAACCAGGACGATACATTTCTTCTCTTTTTTAAAATGAAATTAATTCGATTCAAAACAAAATATGAAAAAATTAAGGGTTATACTTATAAAAAATCCCAGTTAATCATTTTTTAATAGGTGGTTCTGTTTTAACAGTAATTATTAATTCTTAAACACCAATAGATTATAAAATGTCAGTAATGATCAAAATATGATGATCATCTAAAATATGTGTTAGAGGTGCAACATTTGGCAAAGATTCTACTGGTAGAAGATGAAATGGTGGAGGCTATGAATTTAAAGAGAAGCCTCCAGGCTATGGGCTATGATGTGATGGCTATTGCATCTTATGGTGAAGAAGCGATTGAAAAAGCCAACACATTAAAACCGGACATTATACTTATGGATATTCTTCTTAAGGGTAAAATGGATGGTATTACTGCTGCTCAAGCTATTTCAAAACATGAAATACCAGTTATATACATTTCAGCACTTCCAGATGATGCCACTGTTAACCGGGCCCTTATCAGCGCACCTTATGGGTACTTGGTAAAACCCTACGACATTCGCAAATTAAAAATATCCATTGAAGTGGCTCTTTACAAGAAACAAATGGAAAATAAACTTAAACAATCCCAGGAAACTTATTATCAAACTATTTTTGAAAATACTGGTGCAGCAACAGTTATAATCGAAGAAAATAAGTTGATTTCCCTGGTGAATATGCAATTTACATCATTAACTGGGTATTCCAAGAATGAGATTGAGGGTAAAATGGAGTGGACTGAAATTTTTTCCCAGGAAGACATTTCCCAGATGAAAGAGTACCACCAGTTACGTAGAGTAAATCCAGACTATGCTCCTCGAAATTATGAAGCAAGAATTGTTACTCGTAACGGTGCTGTTAAGCCTGTTCATCTAACTGTGGCCATGATCCCTGGCACCGAAAAGAGTATGGCCTCTATTTTAGACATGACTGAACTACGAAGATCTAAAATGGCGATTAAAGAATCTCAAGAAAGGTTTAAAAGTATTTTTGAAAACGCAGCAGAGGCTATAATTCTTTTTGACTGCCAAGGAAACATTGTAGAATTCAATGGGAAGTTTAAAGAGACTTTCGGGTTTAAAAATGGGGAAATTATTGGCCAAAACTTTTTGCATATGGGATCCATGATGGGGATGCACAATGAAGAATCCCGGAAGATTCTAAATGATCTGATCTCTGGAAATGAATTAAAACAAGTTGAATGGATCTTAGAAAATAAAGATGGGAAGAAAATAATCTTCAGAGTCCGACCATCTCTAATAAAAACTAAAACTAGTGTGATTGGCATTCTGCTAATTATGGAAGACATCACAGAACTTAAAAATGTTGAAAATAGTCTTAAATATTCTTTAAAAGAGAAAGAAGTTTTGTTAAGGGAAATCCATCATCGGGTTAAGAACAATTTGCAGATCATATCCAGTCTTCTGAGCTTACAACGCCTTCAGGTGGAAGATCCACAAACTGCAGATATACTCTGGGAATGTCAGGGGAGGGTCAGGGCCATGGCCATGATCCATGAAAACATATACCAATCACAGGATATTGGACGTATAAACTTTAAAAACTATGTGGAAATGTTGTTATATGACATTTTCAACCTTTATCGTGTGAATAAGAAATCTGTTATCCTGGAAATGCGGATAAAAGGCGTGAAGATGGGTATCGAGACTGCTATGCCCTGTGGTCTGGTAATCAATGAACTGGCAACCAATAGCATCAAACATGCTTTTCCACAGGGAAATGGTATCATAAAAATTGAATTAAAAACCGATGATGATGCTCATATACTAATCATTGAGGATGATGGAATCGGTTTACCGGAAAATCTGGATCCCCAAAAATCCAAAAAACTCGGTTTGATGGTTGTTAATACATTAGTAAATCAATTAAACGGTGAAATGGAAATTGATAGGACTAATGGCACTAAATTCATCATTAAATTCAGTGAATTGCCCTATAATTGACTGGTAAATACAATTTTTCCCGGGTTAATCTTTCCCATTTCCCCCCGAAGGTACACCCCCACTCTGCCGAACCTTTTCATCATCATTTTCCAGAAGTTGACCTGCCAACTGAATTATATCTCTTTTGAAAAGATCCTGACCATGATAAATCCTTCCTAAAATAGAGGAGACATTTTTAGAATATAAAAATCATCATCTATGAATAATGGAGGTGGGTTTACTATTTTTAAGGTCTTTTATTAATCATTTTTCATTTTAAGGACTAATTTTTGCATTTCCTCTTTGGACAAGTCATAGCATCCCATTTCCCATCCCATTACAAGGATATGATTTCATTTAAGGGTTTAAAAAAATAAAATAATAGTTTTCGGTGGGTTTAATTCAACATGAGCACACTATAGTTCAGGTAGGATGCAATGCTCACCCAGATTATGTAGGGCACCATTAAGAGTCCTGCAGGTTTGGAAATAACATAAAAAGCAATCATGTTGGCTAAGATAGTTATCCAGAGCAGGAATATAATCACAAATCCACCTATTATTGAGTGCAATCCAAAGAACACCAGAGACCATAGAACATTCAATACTAGTTGCACCGCGAATATCCCAATGGCAAATCGAACATCACGCCTATCTAATCCCTGTCTCCAAACCAGGAAAAGGGCAATTCCAATAAGAATGTAAAGAGTGGACCATATGGGACCGAACCATGCGTTGGGAGGAGTCCAGCTTGGTTTAGCCAGGGCCGCATACCAGGTTGTTATCTCTGGATAAGTGGCTAAACTCCCTATTGCGCCAGAAAAGAAAACTATAAGTACCGAGGCCACTAATTTGGGAATTTCTCTTAAATTAAAACCTTCCATACCCAATCAAACCTCCTTTATTATTAATTAATTAATATTTGTTTAATGATTTCATGAAAAAAAAGTTGATTTTAGGGGATTAAGAGTTTTTAAGGGCTACAATTTCCTTAACATTCACTAATTTCCAAACATTACACTTATCTTCATTTAATATGGATTCAGGTTGGTCTTGGGGTGAATGTCCCAGGGCAGACAGTACATTGGGTGAGAGATCTTTTTCTCTGATCATATCCACGAACCTTTCCTTAACATCAATTTTTTCCACTTCACTGGTAACCTCCTTTATCTGGCCACGCAGTGTCACGAAACGATACTGTGCCATGTCTGCACTGTATTTTTCAATCTCCACTGCAACCTGAGGGTCACTCTTGATGAGTTCCACTTTTTTACCATATTTGGTGCTGAGGAAGTAGATGAATTTCCCATCAAAAACATACAAAAATGGGGCAATATAGGGATAATCCCCTTTAAAAGCAATTCTACTAACGTATTGTTTCCCAATAAATTCATCATATTCCTTTTTTTCCATGGATGGAATTTTAAGAATGTCCAAAAGCATCACCCCTTAAATATTTATAGTTAAATTGTTGTCTATGCCAATATTATATTTTTCCATAAGAAATATGGATAAAATAAAAAAGTGATAAAGCAATTCCATGATAAACCATCCTTCCCAGATCATTCATTAACCACAGGGTAACCTGCATTAGTCCAAGCAGTCATACTCCCCAGAACGCTGGTTAAATCAGTGTAACCACATTTTTTAAGATAACTACATGCAGTGGTGGATTTGTAACCTGAATCACAGTAGACAACCACTGGAACATCTTGGGGTATTTCCACAATTTTCTCTGGTAATTCCCCTACATAGATATGATGGGACCCCTCAATGTAACCTTCAGTGCGGTCTTCTAGTTTACGCACATCCAGTAGGAAGAAATCCCCTCCCAGTTCCTCTTTTAATTGGTGAACACTCCACAGATTTAGAGTGTCTAGATGCTCTGCATGGAGATACCAGCTGGGAAAACCCCCTGCCAGATAACCATAAATGTTATCAAAACCCAGTCTGACCAGTGATTGGCGAACCTCATCCATTCGGTGGTCATGGTCATCAACCAACACAATGGGGTCTTGGTAGTTCAAGAACCATCCCGCAAAGGCAGGAACACCCTCCCTCCAGATGTTCAGACTACCATTTATATGTCCCCCTGCAAAACTGGTGGGTTTCCTGATATCCAGGATACAAAGTCGGTCTTTCATCATGTTCTTCAAAATCCTAGGATTTAAAGCATTAATATAGGGAAGTCTGCCTAATATTTGCACTCCATTTTGGTTATAAAATTCCATTTTCTGGAAATAGGGTGGTGTGTATAGTTCTTCAGCAGTTTTAAGCTGGATAAACTTTTCCCTACTGACCTGTAGTTGGTGATTGGTTTTCTTCTCATAACCCACAGTGGTGTAATCATGTTCCCGTATATCCGCCCCACAAACTGAACCCGCACCATGAGCTGGGCAAAGAACAGTCTGATCACCCAATGGGAGAATCTTGTTAAACAAGCTATCGTATAACAATCCTGCCATCTCTGGACGTCGATCAACTCCGTAAAAATCAACTCGCCCTGTCTCTCCGGCAAAGATCACATCCCCGGTAAATGCCATCTGGGCATCTTCCGACACATTTAGGTCTCTTAAAAGCAGGGATATGCTTTCTAAAGTGTGTCCAGGAGTATCAAGAACTTCCAGTTCTATGTTACCAAACTGAAACTTATCTCCATCCTTCACCGGGTTACCGTAGGCAAAATCCAGGTTTTCACCGTGAAATATTTCCGCCCCAGTGGTATGAGCCAGTTCCATCGAACCAATAATGTAGTCCTCGTTACGGTGGGTTTCAAAGATGTGGGTAATATCCAGCCCCCATGATTCTGCAAGATCCAGATAAACCTCCACATCCCTACGGGGATCAACCACAATTGCCCGACCACTGGCTCCAATAAAATAAGAGTGATGGGCTATTCCCGCTGATTTAATCAGTTTAACTATCAATAACATTTCCCCCTTTTCTTAATTTTGAAATTATAACTTAATTTTTTCTCATATTCAGAGTTTATCCAACCTAATGATTCTACTTGATCTAATAGTTATGTAGCTTAAAATTAATAATTTTAATGATAAATTAATATCATGAAATGGGTTCTTCGATATTATTAAATCTTACCAGCACCCAGTTTCATTTAAGATAAATTTATTTCGACTGGAGGAAAAGCATGGAATACATCATCCAAACCCATAATATATCTAAAAAATATGATGATTTCACCGCAGTTAACGGAGTGAATCTTAATGTGCCTAAAAATAGTGTTTACGGAGTTTTAGGGCCGAATGGGGCGGGTAAAACCACATTAATCTCTATGCTATGCACCATACTGCATCCCACCAGTGGATCAGCCACTGTTAATGGTTATGATGTCACTAAACGTCCTAAAGAGGTCCGAGAGTCCATTGGAATAGTTTTCCAGTCCAGGGCACTGGATGACATGCTCACAGGTCGTGAACACCTCCAGATGCATGCTTCACTCTATGGTGTGCCCAAGGATATTCGCCAGAGTCGTATTGATGAAATACTGGATCTTATTGCCCTGGGTAAGAAGGCGGATGAATTCGTTAAAACCTACTCCGGAGGGATGAAACGTCGACTGGAAATTGGAAGGGGGCTTATACATTATCCTAAGGTTCTTTTCCTGGATGAACCCACCCTGGGTTTGGATCCACAGACCCGGGAAAGTATTTGGGAGTATATTAAGGATTTAAACCAGAATCAGGATGTTTCAGTCCTTATGACCACGCATTACATGGAAGAGGCGGATAAACTCTGTGATGAGGTGGCCATCATCAACCAGGGACAGATCATAACTTCTAATTCACCTCAAAACTTGAAAAGGGAATTAAAAGCAGACACCATCACCATGCATGTGGATAATATTAAGAAGTTCACGGAAGAAGTAGAGAAACTGGATTTTGTCAGAGAAACCTTTGTGATGGACTCTGAGATTAAGTTAATGGTAGAGAGGGGTGAAAATTTGGTGGCGGAGCTGGTGAATTTTGCCAATGAACATAAAATCTTCGTATACTCTATAGAACTGGAACATCCTAACCTGGAGGATGTGTTTCTTAAGTACACGGGTAGAACCATTCAGGGGGAGGGGGGATAGGTTTATGGCAGAAATTGAGGGAATTTACACCATTTGGCTCCGGGAGAACAAGAAATTCCTCCGTTACCGGTCACGTATCCTAACTTCGGTGGTAACACCCCTTTTATGGCTTCTTATATTTGGAACTGGGCTGGGTTCAGCCATAAGGTTTGGTAACATGTCGGGAGGTTACCAGGCATTCATCTTTCCAGGGATAATAGCCCAAACCATCCTATTTACCTCGGTGTTTTCCGGGCTTTCTGTGATACAGGACCGCCAGTTCGGATTTTTAAAGGAGATACTGGTGGCTCCCATATCCCGACCTTCAATTGTCTTGGGAAAAGCAATTGGAATCAGCACTACTGCTCTTATCCAGGGAGTGATACTTCTCCTTCTCTCATTTGTGGTCAGTGTCCCCATGGACATCTACACTCTTCTGTTATCCACCGGAGTGATAATCTTAATTTCCATGGGCCTATCTGGAATGGGCCTTTTGATTGCATCGTTCACCGATAGTATGGAAGGGTTCAACCTCATCATGAGTTTCATTGTAATGCCCATATTCCTTCTTAGTGGAGCTCTCTTCCCCATAACTGGACTTCCTTCCTGGTTACAAGCAGCGGTTTACATCAACCCATTAACTTATGGAGTGGATGCTCTGCGGAATATAATTCTACACCAATCAGTACTTCCATTATATGTGGATGTCATTGTGGTAACGATTTTCGCAGTGCTAATGATCTTGATATCTGCATTGATATTCAGCAAAAAAGAGCAGAGTTTGATGTAAATTTGACTATAAATTAATCCTCAGTTATAATATAAAATTGAGGATATATTTTTTTTATTAAATTCGCTTATTTATGGAGTTTACACGTTGTTAAAACGTATTATCTTTACTTCGTTAAACAGAACTATAACGAATAGATCAATTATTGATTCTATTAAAATTATATACAAACAAGATAGTTCAAACAGCTAACAAAACTAGAAATAAAGTTTATCAATTATTGAAGTTTAATACAACGTTGAATTAAAAAATAAATAAATCTTTATTGGTTTAATCAAAGTCCCTCTTTTTTTTTTATTGTTTTAACTAAGAAAATATATGGGAGAGTTTTTTTCTCCCTTATGTTTTTATTAATACACATCCTCAGCCATGGCCAGGAGGATGGTATCCGACAGGTGCACATTGTAGTAGTCGAAATTACTCATAAAGTCTCTAGTTCTTCTAGGGTGACAGACTCTTCATTGAAAATAGCCATCTCATGAACCGATCGTATCCTAGGATTGGTTTATCAGTCTTCATAATATCGTTACACTTCTTTCTTTTTAGGGGCATCCAAAATTATTCAATCTTTTATTATCCAGAAACTTTGTATTATCCTGAATTCAATTCATTTAATCATAAGCTATCCATTTAATATAATTATCCCATTAGATATGTTATTTAGGTTAAATCATGATATATGGATGTCCAGAAAATATTGGGTGGGAAATATAACTTAGAATCGTTTATGTTTTCTCTGTAAGTTGTTATATGCCTTAAACTATGGTGTTCATTTGAATTAGTAGATGGGCATAGGGGCTGGTACTTCAGGCCATCATCAACTATAAAAGACCCTCTTACCAATAGGGATATAGATAAAGGAGAGTTTTTTTACATGGTGAAGCTAGTTAAATCTGCGGTCAAGTGCTATAAGAAAAAGACCAAAAAAACAGTGGGCGGCCAGAAAAAGACCTATGAATACAACCAGTACCTGGTTCCCCTGAAACGCTCAGATAATCTGGATTGCAGTATGGAAGTGTTCATCATACCCCAGGATGATCTATCCGATCTCGTGGATGAAAATGGTGAATTCAAAGATGCTTCTGGTATAGAAGATGAATTTGAAAGTAAATTCGCCCAGTATAAAGCTGATTTCGAAGATTTGGAGTGGAAACACAGTAAACTGTCCCGAACCTACAAAGAACTATTCAGTAAACATAATAAAACTCGTAGGAACCTTCAGGAACTTGAAGAAAAGGTCAAAACCCTGGAAAGTGATAGGGAGAAACTGATCAATGCCCTGAAAGAGGAAAGAAGGATCACCGAAAAACTCAAGACGGAACAACAGGCATTTAATAAACCATCCGCTGATCTAGAATCTAATAAGCCTGATGATATTACTAATCTGAAATCTAAAATTAAAGATAGTAAAATTAAAAATAAGGATTTTGAGGAGGATAAGGGGGATATCTGGACTGTTCTCAGGAGCCGCCTTACCAAAAAAGAAGAAGAAAAGGAAGATTAACTCTCATACTTGAGTAATCTGATTATTCTTCAAAAAAAATCTTACTTTAAGGGTTACTAGAATTTTTCAGAGTAATTTGATTACTTTTCAAATACTCTACCCTAAAATTTTTATTCTTATGTCTTAACAGATTTATAGGAGGCTTATATCTCAACAATTTCATAGTAGTAAAATTAAAATCTATAATGTTAATTAATTCCATGTTCAATGTTTGGAACAGAATTCCACTTCGAATATATCCAAATCATAACAAAGATTCAAATAATATTGAGAAATAATTTGACAATTATTTTATGGTGTTTTCCATGCCCAAAACCAGTTCTCAACCCCACCCTGAAATATCCCAGGTGATGATAATTGATGGACGTAACAATTTCCCCATCAGCTGGCTCAACAAACAAGGATACTGTGAGTACAGCATATACCTTGAAAATTTTAGAGGTGTGGAAGTAAAACCCACCCGGAAAATGGTTATTGGAACTGAGGAACATACCCGGTTAGAGATGGAATTCCAGAAGGATGCCGAAATCACCACCTTTGAAGGGATGCTGGAGAAATCCCTAACTACAGAACTCCTATCTCGAGAACTCCCGGTTATATCCAGACGTTACGGTATCAGGGGATACATCGATGAAGTATGGATGACTCCTGACCAGTTCATTATCATCGATGATAAACCAGGAAATAGGGCATTCGCATCATCAATAAACCAGGTTTACGGCTATTGCCTGGCTTTTCAGGATATGGTTAAAGATGAAAGGAATATAGTGGCTGCTCTAAGGGAAAGGGGAACTGATAACATTTTTTGGTCAGCTTACTTCGACGAAAAATCAGAAAAAGACATAATATCCTTAATAAGTCGTGTTCAAGACCTTTTAATTGGAAAAAAGGATTTTATACCCACCAGTAATCCTAGAAAATGTCGAAGTTGTCGTTTGAAGATAAAGTGCGATATGAAAGCAAAGCCGGGCTCGCGCTGAGTCTTATGATCCCCTTTAAATACCTTGTAGATAACTTTAAATAGCACCTCTGCCTAAAAGGTGAATGCTGCAGTTGCAGCCTTTTTTAATGTCTAGTCCCGTGGGGTAGTGGTAATCCTGCTGGTCTTTGGAACCGGCGACGGCGGTTCGACTCCGCTCGGGACTATTTTTCTTCTAAACACTAATCACATGTTATTAAGGGAGGATCACATGGAAAACATTCTAATAGTGGGTGTAAATACCCGTGCCGTGGCCTGCTCCCTTAAAAAATTAGGATACATTGTTTATTCTGCTGATTATTTCGGAACTGCGGATTCAAAATCCTGGACAGACCGTTCAAAATCATTTTTAGACCAGAAACCACTCATCTCGTGTGGTAGATTTACCCAAAACTTCCATCCACACATTATCAGAGAAATGGCCCTGGAAATGGCCGATGAAGTAGATGGTATTATCTGCTGCGCAGGCGCATCTCCTTCCTGGTTCCATTCATCTAAAATTATCGGAAATAGGGATGTGGAAATGGTTGAGGATAAATTTTCCCTATATGAAAAACTTAAAGACAGGTTTAATCTTCCTGAAACTTATCTCCCTACAGATATCTGCGAAGTCCAGGAGATAATCCAGAATACCAAAGAAAAGGAGTTCATCTTAAAACCACGTCAGGGGGCTGGTGGTTACGGGGTACAAATGGCAGATGATCTGGATGTTGTTGTTGAGATGAGATCTGATAATGAGATAATGCTGGGAGAAAGGGATCTGGTGGATGAAATTGAATCCCACCAATGGATACTGCAGGAGTTCATTCATGGTGAAAATATCAGTGCTTCAGTTCTTTCTAGTGGGGATGAGGCCAGGACCATACTCACCAGCACCCAGATCACTGGTGACACTGAACTTGGTCAGAAGGAGCCATTTGGATACTGTGGAAACCTGGTTCCATACACAGGCGGTGAGAAGATCTCCGAACTAGCCCCAAAAGTTGTGGGACACCTATCCCTAATAGGTTCTAATGGGGTGGATTTCATCTCTCGAAATGGGGAACTATACCTGATTGAAGTAAACCCTCGGCTGCAGGGAACATTTGAATGTGCAGAACTATCACTTGGTGTGAACATGGCCGAACTCCACCTGGCCGCGTGCCAGGGACAATTAAAGGAAGTCCCCCCTCCCAGTAAATTTGCAGTTAAAATGGTGGTCCATGCCCAACAACGATCACAGTGGAGCGATCTGAACATTCCTGGGATCTTCGACCTACCCCATCCAGGGGTGATATTTGAGAAAGGAGAACCCATGGTCACAATTGTAACTTCTCAGCAGGTAAAGGAAGATGCGGTATATTCGGCAAAAAGACTGGCTGATATAGTTTACAATTCAGTGAAACTCTGCAAATAAGATAAACATAACTCTGATTATAGGAATGTATCATAATTTTAAAGTTATAACTTAAAACTATTGAATCCTATGAGATTACTTATAAAATTAGTTAACCTATGTAAGTTTCATATTAGTTTTATTCATTAATGAAATTTTTAATAAATAAAATGAATTAAATATTATCATAATTTAATTTCAACAAATTTATACAAAAGTTTAAGTCCTATGTGGGAAATTCCTTCAAATATCTCCTTTAATTTTTCTAATATCTAAATGCCTTGTTTTTAAAGGAAAAAGTAGGTTAAAAAATATTTAAGTCAAAATTCATAAAATCCTGTAAAATTATTTAATATCTGCCATTTATCTAAATACCACGGCCAGAATGAAGATGATAGTTCCGATTACAATTAGGACAGTAACCATAATTTCAGCACCGAAAACTAGCATAGATACTTTGGCCATTTTATCAGGGTCTTTCTTTATCTCTTCCCAATCAAAATCATATAGAAAGTCTAAATTGAATGATTTCAATTTCTGCCACATACTTTTAAATCCCATGATCAGATTCATCCTTTTAGTTATTTTTATTTATCAGTTTATTTATTAGGGTGGTTGTGTTAGTTTAATGGGCTGTATTAGATAACAAATCAGTTGTATTGAAATATATTAAATACATAATTGGTAATATTGGATTCGATTATTTTTATTTGATTTCAGGGTCACTTAATTAGGAATATGTGCTGGGAGGTGGTTGGTAACTCTCTTCTTACTATCTTTGTGTCCCCTCTGTAAATATAGATTTCCTCACCACAATCTTCCTTGTTCAAAATCTGGCAAACAAGTTCACATTCCAGTTTTCCCTTTATCCTGAAGCCGCTCATCTGGGAACTTATCTCAATATATAGTGGTAACTTCAACCGTCCCCACGATACTTCAGGAATCATTGATGAAATTTTATCAAGCTCGTTTTTCTTGAAACGATGCCGGGATCCGTCTGTTCCTATCACGTGGGGTTTCTCTTCCTCTAAAAGTTCTTTCAGGGTTTTTCTCCGTTGGGGAAGGTGGCGGTTTAATACCATGATCTGCTTTTTTAACAGTCTGTCATCTGGGTTTCCATCTCCTCTCATCATAGTTAAGAATATATTGGGTGGAATATAATATTGTTTAGTATAAATCATTGAGTATTGAAAACGAGCTCGTACAAACCAATGGGATACAACTTTTTTAAAATTATATGATATTATTTGGGTTGGGATAAGATGGACATAGACATTGAACAGTGCCGGGAAAATGATAAGATCAAGGATATTATCAGCAAAAGTGGACTTCCCATTAAACATATTAAACTACTTCTTCGTTTATCCGATACCATCTACATAAATGGTATTAATTACAATGTGATGGTGGAGGGTGACCAGGTTTTAATTCTTCTCATATCATCAAAACCAGAAAACAAAACTGGAGTGTTTAATACTTACTCCATTACCAACGTACTTTACAAGGTCCGGGAAATGGAAAAGGAACATGATGACTTGGAAACCTGGTGTGAAATTGAAGATGGTTTTTTTAAGATATTATTGAATGTAAAACCTTAAAGGTCACTCCCCGCGATTTTTTAAATCATAAAGGTACCCTCAGATGAAAATTAAAGATTACCATATTCTCATTGATGAAATTTCAACTATTGATTTGGAAGCTGATTCTATTGCTGATTCCAGACGGATTTTAGCCGAACTCAATCAGAGAGAGATGATCTTAAAGGACCTTAAAAAGGGGATCCTTAATGACATCCAAAATATTAAACTTGAGTTTATGGAAATGAAACAGAAGATCAATATGGACTTTGCTGAAGGCCGATCTCCAGGGATCGTATCCCGTGTTCGTGGGAAATCCAAGGTCAAAGAATTGAAAAAATTGGAAAAAAAACGTTACGAAACCCTTGAATCATATTATGATGTTAAATATGTGATTGATGATCTTCTGGTCCAGATTCAAGAGGCCAAAGAACCGCTCAATGACTATATTAAAAAGCGATTATTTGGTGTTTAAACCCTTCTTTTTTGATTTTTTAGTAAAATGAGCAATTAATAATTATTTTATGGATTTATTAAAATGATTACAATACAGTTTAATTGGTTTTTATTAAATTAGCAATTGAAATAACTTAATGGAATAAATAATAGAATACTGTTAGATAGAGAATAAAATAAGTAATATAAGTAACTAAAATTTATTATAACTAGATTTTTATTTGAATTTGCAAATTAAAAAAAAATTAGAGATATTTATCAGGTTAATCTTATTTTCAACCTTTAGAAGTTTACTTCCACAGGTAAAAGTATTAGAATACCTAATAAATCATCTTTTTCCACTTTGTAGTCAAGGGCTGCTGCGAAGAGGGCATGGTCTGCTGTTCGGTCCATGCTTATTGGTAGATAGGTTTCTTCACCAACTGCCAGGGTGTGTCCGTATTTGTTGGTTCCGTAGGCGCTGATGAAGCAGACATGGTTAGCGTTTATGTCGATCTTTTTGATCTGGACTGGTTTGTTTTCCCCGGCTTTGAATTCCTGTTCTTCATCGGCAATTATAGCTCGGACTTTCCCGGAGATGTTACCCATCTCAAAGTCAATGGCCGGTTTAGCATGTTTTTGTTGTTCTTTTCGAACCTGGTCCAGTCTTGTGATTATTCTAACCATTAAATGGCCTCCTCAGATTCTTCCATGGTTTTTTTGACCATCTTCAAACGCACGAAGCTTTCCCTTTCCATCTCTTCCAGTCTCATTTCAATATATTTGACTGTGTTTTCCAGCCGGGGAATGATGATGTGTTCCAGGGCGTTCACACGCCTTTTGGTTGATTCAATCTCACTAGCCAGTAACATGATGGTCTTCTCGATTTCGCCCAGTTCAATTATGAGCTGGATGGATTCCTCGAATTTACGGGCAGCTTCATCCAGTTTAACTGAGGTGTCCATGAATCCGTAACCACGTTCCACAATGGTTCTCTGGGAGATTTCTGACTCTACTACTGGCACCACCACTCCCATAATACTCCTGGAGTCGATGTCCACATCCACTGATTCAGTGACGGACATGGCAGCTTTCTTAACAGACAGATCACCCATCATTACCTGGGCTGCTGTTAAATCCTGGTAGGCTTCCTGGAGTTTCAGAGAAACTTCATCCCTGGATCCCTTCACCCGTTCCAGGATGTTGAAAAACTCCATGATCAGGGCATTTCGTTTCTCTTTAAGGAGACTGTGCCCTTTCACTGCAAGTTTTTCCCGTTGTTTTAGTTTTAGAAGCTCCATCCGGGTTGGATTGATGCCTTCTATCATTTCTTGTGCCATTTTATCACTCTTTTTCCTTCCTAAAAAATAGGAAGGGGATTATTTATGGTCAGGGTGATATTTGGGGATGTGTTCTGCCCGTACCCTCTTAAGCTCTGCTTCGGGTAGTAAGCTCATTAACTCCCAACCGAGGTCCAGGGTTTCCTGAATGGAACGGTCTTCGTCCCTGCTTTGGGTGATGAATTTATTTTCAAAACCATCAGCAAAGGCCAGAAACTTACGGTCTCGCTCGGTAAGAGCTTCTTCCCCAACCACAGCCATCAAGTCTCTGAGGTCTCGTCCTTCAGCATATGCTGAGTAAAGCTGGTCAGAAACTCCACTGTGGTCTTCCCTTGTCTGCCCTTCACCAATTCCACCACTCATCAGTCGTGATAGTGATGGGAGTACATCTACTGGTGGATAAATACCTTTACGGTGCAGATCCCTGCTTAAAACGATCTGTCCTTCAGTAATGTAACCGGTTAAATCCGGTATGGGGTGAGTAATATCGTCCTGAGGCATCACCAAAATAGGCATCTGTGTGATGGAACCTTCTTTACCGGTTATACGTCCTGCCCTTTCATATAAACTGGAAAGGTCAGTGTACATGTAACCAGGGTAACCCCTTCGTCCAGGTACCTCGTCACGAGCAGCTGAAATTTCCCTTAAAGCTTCTGCGTAGTTGGTCATATCAGTTAGTATAACCAGTACGTGCATGTCATGCTCGAAGGCAAAGTACTCAGCAGTAGTTAGAGCCATACGGGGGGTGATGATCCTTTCAATGGCTGGGTCGTCAGCCAGGTTCATGAACACAGTCACACGTTCTAATGCTCCGGTTCTCTCAAAATCACGCATGAAGTAGTTTGCTTCTTCGTGGGTGATACCCATGGCTGCGAATATAACTGAAAACTCTGATTCTTCAGCTAACACCTTGGCCTGTCTTGCGATCTGGGCAGCCAGTTCGTTGTGAGGTAGACCTGATCCAGAGAAGATAGGTAGTTTTTGTCCACGAACAAGGGTGTTCATTCCGTCAATGGTTGAAATACCTGTTTGGATGAATTCTGCTGGGAATTCCCTGGCAGAAGGGTTCATCGGGCTTCCGTTGATGTCTAGTTCCTTTTCGGGGATGATTTCAGGACCACCGTCTATGGGGCTTCCGGTACCACTGAATACTCGTCCTAGCATGTCCAGTGAAACTCCTATATGGGCGGTTTCTCCGGTGAATCGTACCTTTGTGGTGGAGGTGTTGAGGTCTCTGGTTCCTTCAAAAACCTGAACCACAGCAACGTCTCCCTTAACTTCCAGGACTTGCCCTCTTCTCATCTCTCCATTGGGTGTTTCAATGTCCACTATTTCATTGTAGGCAACGCCTTCAACGCCTTCAACAATCATGAGAGGACCAGCCACTTCTCTGACTGTGGTATATTCTCTGGTTTTGATATTGGTGTTCATTTTCACACCTCCCCTGTCTGTTTAACTATTTTATCCTGGATATCTTTGATTGCAGCGTCGAATTCATCTTCAGGGATGAATTTCATCCTTCCAATTTCTTCTTTAACTGGTAGATCAGTTAGATCAGCTGCGGATGCTCCACGTTCCAGGGCGGCAGTGGCCTGTTCCTGGAAGATGATAATAGTTTTAAGTAGTTGGTACTGTTTGGTTGGGGAACAGTAAGTGTCCACTTCGTGGTACGCGTTCTGCTGCAGGAAATCCTCCCGTATCATACGGGTACTTTCTAGAGTGATCCTTTCCCGGTCAGGCAGGGCATCTGGTCCCACCAGTTGAACAATTTCCTGAAGTTCAGATTCTTTCTGAAGTAGGGCCATGGCTTCGTCCCTGGTTGCTCTCCAGTCTGCGCCTACGGTTTTATCCCACCAACTTTCCACACTATCCACGTATAATGAGTAACTTTGCAGCCAGTCTATGGATGGGAAGTGACGTTTGTCTGCTAGGGATGCGTCCAGTGCCCAGAACACTTTACATATACGCAGGGTGTTCTGTGTAACTGGTTCAGATAGGTCCCCACCAGGTGGTGAAACTGCACCAACCACACTAACTGATGCGACTTTACTTTCAGTTCCCACGGTGTTAACCCGGCCAGCTCGTTCGTAGAACTGTGCCAGACGTGATGCCAGGTATGCGGGGTATCCTTCTTCACCAGGCATTTCTTCCAGTCGTCCGGAGATTTCCCTCATGGCTTCTGCCCATCGGGAGGTGGAATCTGCCATTAGGGCCACATCGTATCCCTGGTCACGGAAATATTCAGCTATGGTTATACCGGTGTACACACAGGCTTCTCTGGCTGCCACCGGCATGTTGGATGTGTTAGCAATAAGCACGGTTCGGTCCATTAATGGTTTACCGGTTTTAGGGTCTTCGAGTTCTGGGAATTCTTTCAGAACCTCTGTCATCTCGTTACCCCTTTCACCGCATCCCACGTAGACAATGATGTCTGCGTCAGCCCATTTGGCCAGCTGCTGCTGGGTAACGGTTTTCCCGGATCCGAAAGGTCCGGGTATGGCTGCGGTTCCACCTTTAGCCACAGGGAAAAAGGTGTCCTGTGCTCTTTGACCGGTTACCAGTGGTATGTCAGGGTCTAATTTATCTTTGTAAGGCCTACCAACCCTAACTGGCCATTTTTGCATCATCTGCACTTTAACTGGGCCTTTAGGAGTTTCAACTTCTGCTATGTCATCCAGAACAGTGTACTGCCCTTCACCAACGATACTTCTAAGGGTACCGCTGACTCGTGGTGGTATCATAATTTTTTGGACTACTGCTGAGGTTTCCTGCACTTCACCAATGATGTCTCCACCTTTAACTTCAGTACCAGCTGTTGCAGTGGGTTTGAATGTCCATTTTTTATCTTTTGGTAATGCAGGTACATCCACACCCCTTTCAATGTAGTCTCCCACAGTGAGTTTAATGGTTTCCAGTGGCCTCTGTATACCGTCAAATATGGAACCGATAATTCCGGGTCCTAATTCCACGGATAGTGGCCCACCTGTACTTTCCACTACTTCTCCGGGTTTCATCCCTGCTGTTTCTTCGTAAACCTGGATGGTGGCGGTGTCGCCTTCAAGTTCGATGATTTCACCGATGAGCTTGTCTTCACCTACTTTTACCATCTCGTACATCTGGGTCCCTCTCATACCATCTGCGGTTATAACAGGACCCGCTATCTTTATTATCTTTCCTTCGAGAGTCATTCTACCATCTCAACCCCGATTACTCGTTTTATAAGCTCTCTGATTGGGTCTGATTCCCGTTCTACTGAGCCTTTTTTATCTGGAATTTCAATTATCATGGGCAGTGCACTTTCACTGCTAATTTTATCAATTATTTCTCTGAAATTATCGCCTATTTCCTCAGTGGTTATAATAATAGAGTACTCCTTGGCCAGTTCCTTCAGTTTATCTCCTGCTTCTTCCATGTTGTTAACGGGGAATCCATCCTTGATTCCACCTAGCATGAAACCGGTGACGGTGTCAGGATCTGCCATTACTGCTATTTTTGAACTCATACTAACATCTCCTTGATCATAGCAGGGGTGAATCCTTCTTCGCGTTTACCACGGACAATGATTTTTAAGTTTTTAATTTCCTTTTCTTTTTTACTTAAAAATCCAATCATGGGCCCGATTCCGAACTGATTCTTTAAAGCTATCTTTTTAGCAGTTTCATCCACTTGATTATCCAATGCAGTTTCAAATGCTCCAATGGAGCCGGTTTCACTGTAGGTGGCCATTGCTTCGGCCAGTATTGGTGCGTAATCGGTTCCTTCCAGTCCACTAACCACGCCTGCAACATCTTCTGCTTCCATGAGATCCTTCAGTTTCCATTCCCTTATCTGGTAACCATCACTGATCATGTAGGGTTCGATATCCTCGAATTTCAGCCCATCCACTTTAGCCCTTAAGATGATTTTAAGGTTGCTTCCATCCACCATGTTACCCACATAATTTTTGAGGTATGCAGTGTTGTCATCTTCAGGGGTGCTAACAGTTCTTAAGAGGTTTTCCAGAAGGTACTTATCCAGGGAAGCTTCCAGTGGCAGTAACATCCCAGTTTCCTGGTAATTAGGAATGGCATCTTCAAGGATGGGGGTGTATTCTGTTCCTTCCAGGGCACTTAAAACTTCAGTTACATTGTCTGCATCCAGGAGAGTGTCCAGTTTATCGGAAAGATCACCAAATGGCACTAACAGATCTATGGTTTCTTCTTGATTTAGCCCTGCTTCTTTGGCTATTATTATGCTTTTTATATTTTTAATATCCCATTTTTTCAGGAGAAATTTGAATGCATCTCTGCTGTTTTCAGGGGTTATTCTGGCTACTAAATCGTAGTTCTCAGCAAGCTGGGTGTCCAGGGCCTTTTCCAGGGGGTACTGGTCAATGTATTTGGCGTAATCTGGGAACCCTCGGAGGTAATTTTTAACTTCTTCAATGTTCCCAGCTTCAATGATTTCCTGGAACTGTTTTTCACTGAATATTCTCCCTATTCTGGCCCTTACACGTGCATTGGGATATGTGTAAGGAAACATGCCTAGAACGGGCCTAATTGTTGCTATAACTACTATTGCTCCGAAAATAGCCAGTACTAGAATTACTGCCGCTAAAAAAGCTTCAATAGAGGGGAATCCCAGTCCAGTGACTAATGAAGTAATGTCCTCTACCATATGAAATCTCCCCTATTATTTGAACAGTATCCCGGCAACTTCAGATCTTAGAGATTTTTTAAATCTTAACATCCTTGCTTCGATGGTGTTGTTAACCTCTATTTCACCATTTTTGGTTCTAACAATAGCTCCTCCAATGGTGTTGATGTTTTCGCCCATCTCCAGTTTAGTGGGGGTACTTGTGTTGTTGCTGATATCTTTTTCAATGGAAGGTAGGGATCCTTTTATTTTAGCCGCATCGCTTTCTTTAACGAGGACTATCATGTCTCCACCTCCAATTTCAGTACCAGCTTCGGTGATTACTTTTTCAAGAGATGCCTTGTATTCAGTTGCATCTGAAGAAGCTATTTCTTTAAGCTTTTCTTCAGCTTTGCTGAAAGCTTCTTCTATTACTTCCTCTCGAGCCTCAAGTTCCATTCTCCTGGAGTTCATCTTAGCTTCTGAGATAATCTGTTGATACCTCATTTTTGCCTGTTTTTCAGCGTTTTCTAAGATTTTCTCCTTTTCTGCTGCTGCTTGAGCATTACCTTCGGAGATAATGGATTCTTTTTCCTTTTCAGCTTCCGCTAATATGGATTCTACTTTTATCTGGGCATCAGACATTATACTTGAGACTATTTTATCTGTCCCGGCGCTCATCTTGATCATCCTGCCAGAATTCCGCCGAATACCATGAGGAGTATAGCAATCAGGAACCCGTAAATAGCCTGGGTTTCAGGTAGTGCAGTGAAGATGATACCTCTGGCGAACATGTCTTCGTTTTCAACTACTGCTCCTACTGATGAGGATGCGGTGATACCTTGCCCCATACCGGAACCTAGACCGGCAAACCCTATTGCAGCTCCTGCACCTATTGCCACCAGACCTAAGGAAGGAGACAATGCTTTGTTAGCCATAATTGTGAAAACCATAAGGAGTATAGCAATCAGGAACCCGTAAATAGCCTGGGTTTCAGGTAGTGCAGTGAAGATGATACCTCTGGCGAACATGTCTTCATCTTCGGCCACCGCACCTACACTTCCTGCTGCTGCTATTCCTTGACCTAAACCTGATCCTAATCCTGCAAAACCGACTGCTAATCCAGCACCGATTGCTGCTAATGCTGTTCCTAAAGCGACTTCTACCATGTTATTTTCCTCCTATATCAGTAAACTTTCTTTTGGCACGGAAAGCCTTGAATTTCTGACTTCCGCCTATGTAAAATTGAGCGAAAAACTCAACGTAATGCAAACGTAATGCATTGATGAATGCACCCAGTGTTTGGAAGGCAAGGTTTGCGATTTGTCCTCCAACGAATACTATTGGTGCAATTATTATTCCAATCAGAGGGATCATTTCAGCGCAAATTCCGGTTAATATGTTCACGGTCATTGCGATCCCACCAGTGGAAAGTGCCAGTGCCAGGAGCCTGGCGTATGATAATACGTTTCCCAGGAAACCGGATAAATCCATAATTCCAAACATACCGTTGAAATACACCAGCATGATTAGGCTCAATACAAAGATACCTACTCCTGCGTACATCAATATTCCGCCTCCTAAAAGGAGGTATCCTATTGCCAGTAATGCAATCCCTGCTTCCAGGATAAACCAGACAATCTGGGCTCCTAAAGCTTCTTTAGTGTCCCCACGAACTATGTTGTTGTAGGCTCCAATTGCTAAACCCAGGTTCAGGTGTATTACACCCACTACTATGGCGATTATGAGTATGTTTTCAGGGTGTGCAAAGGAGTTTATGGATGGTATGGTGGTTGGAAGAGCCATACTTGTATCTCCCCAGATGAATCGAGGGATTAAGTCTCCTATGAAACTGTTGGTAACCAGTCCCAGTATTACAGCCCATACTCCACAGGCAACCATAATCAGACCCATGTTGGCCATTGTTTTGCTGTTTCTTCCCAGTCCTCTGAAAATAATATAACCTACCATGGCATCGATAATACCATAACCTGCTTCTGTGAGACAGAAACCGAAGAAAAATGGGAATACAATTGCCATGAGAATAGTGGGGTCAATTTCCCGGTAATCCGGGGGAGAATACATGTTTACGAACATTTCATATGGTTTGGCGAATTTAGGGTTGTCCAGTTGAACTGGTATATTGTCTTTTTCCACATCAGGGTCAGTTACATCTACAATTGAGTGGCCCTCAGTTGATGTTTCAATGGTTAAAAGAGCTTTTTTGAGTTTTTTCTCCGGAACCCATCCTTCAAACAAAACAGTTTTATCAGTTTCACCAAATGAAGAAAAGACTTCGTTGCGTTGTTTTTCGATTTCCAACTCTTCTTTAAGGGCTCTAAGTTGCTCGAACCATTCATTAGATACTTCTGCCAGATCTTTTAAGACGGATTCTTTTTCCCGGGCAATAGATTCCATTTCAGATTCTGATTTCTGGATTATTTCTGAGGGTTTACCATTGAGCCCTGAAAATTCGAATCTTTCAAATTCCATCTTACGCAACTGACTCAGAACTTCTTCTTGGTGGGTTTTCACAGTTACAATAACCAGTATTTTGAATCCTTTTGATTCATCGTCCTGGTCAAAAACTACAATTTCGTTGGTTAAATCCTTCAAATAACCCATGAATTTATCATAGGTTTCTGAGGATAGTTTTCCCGCAATAACAGAGACATAATCAGATTCTTCCAGAAGACCGAGATCAACGTCAAAATTGGAAAGATTACCAGCAACTCTAAAGGCATTTTCAAGTTCAGTTTTCCTAGAGTCTAACTGGTTTATTTTTTCTTCCCGGGGTTTTGTTTGTGATTCAACTTCTCCCAGGAGTCTTTCGGCCTTTTGAATAAGTTCTTCGGTATCCAGGGTTTCTACTTCTACTTTTTTAATTGGTGGGGGGTTAATAAAACCCTTAACCAGGGGTAAAATTCCCTTCTCTTTTTTGGCCATTGATTTTAGAAAATCAACAGTCCCTGATGTTTTCATCAAAAGGGAAGAAATTTTACCGGTAAAAGGAGAGGTGCTGGATGGTTTCAGGATCTGCCTCCATTCTGCGTCCTGTTGTATGCGCTCGGATATATCTTCAATCTGGACTAAGCCTGCTTCGTGAAGTGAACTCACTGCCGAATCAGCGTACTTGTCCAAGGTGATTATCCTAAGCTTTTTCATCCTTGCCGGCTTGAACATGGTACTCACACTATAATATGCTTTTCACAATGACTTCAGCAGCCTCATCAACCATTTTGGCAGCACTTGTTTTAGTTATCTCTACTTTTTCATTTGTTTGGTTGTTTATTTGGTATGCTTCTTTTTTGGCGTTAGTTTCGGCTTCAAAAGTGATCTTTTCAGCATCACTGTTAGCTTCCTCTTTGGCCTTTTCTATGGTTTCTATTGATTTAGATTTGGCTTCTAGAATCATTTCAGAAGACTTGGCTTTTGTGTCCTCTATTAGTTTATCGGCATCACTTTCAGCCTTCTTTATCGTTGTTATCGCTTCTGATATCGTTGTCATTTAAATCACCCTAATATGACCATGATAAACGGAACTCTATTAAGGCTTATATTTATCTTTTACTATTTAATTTTTCAAGTGAAAAAAGAGCATAAGAACTTATTTGGATGTATTAAGTTCATTTCTATCAGAATCAATATTTCTACACTCTAAGCCATTGTAATAAATATCTTCAACTTCAACAAACTTTCTAAAAGAATTTTCAACAGATTTTTCCTCTTTTATGTGTGAAACAAGTGCTGGAACTCTCCCGATCATGAATACCCCGGTTCCTAACTCCCAGTCAAACCCCATGTCTGAGAGTATCCCTGCATTGGCACCGTCTATATTCATACGGATGCCCTTCATTTCCAGGAGTAAATTTTCAATAGAAACAGCTAATTCACTGTGAATTCCAAAACATCCATATTTTTTGGCAGTTTTAATAAGTTTAACTGGTCGGGGGTCTTCATCATGGAAACGGTGCCCAAATCCGGGTATTTTTTTCCCCTTCTCCAGGAAGTGTTCCACCACAATCAGCGCCGAATTTTTCAGATCACTACTGGATGAAGGAGGGCCATTGGAATTAACACCTTCCTTAATTATCCTCTGTAATATGCGCATGGAACGTTCCAGGGCACCAGCGTGGTATTTTCCAAAGGAAGATACTCCTCCTGAGACACAAGTATTCATGGGGGCACCGGTGGAGGCCATGATCCTGGCCACTTGGGTGCTGGGGGGGGTTACTCCGTGATCACAAAAAGAGACTAAAACAGCTTCCAACATCTTGGCTTGTTTTTCATGGGGAATTTCACCCTTCAGGAGTAAATAAACCATTTCTGAAAATGAAATATTTCCTATCAAATCTTCCTGAGGGTATCCGCGGGTGATTATTCGGTTAGGTTCTACCTTAGTAATGGAGGTCCTCCATTTGGGCTTGGTAAGCTTTAATAAATTTTCCACAGTCTCTCTTCCAATTGCCATTTTCTTTACTCCAGTGAATCTTGTGAAAGATAAATAGATGCTTTCCGTGGTTCAACACAACAACAGGGGCGCATACAAACAATACGCACTCCACTAGCCCTTTGCGGCCCTACTTTCACCATAGTCCCCAGTGCGGTTACTGAACCCCCTAGACCAAGGGCACCTACATTGGTATTATTCAAGGCATTAGTTATCTTTTTTTCAATTAATGATTGATGATTAAGATTCCCATAGGCCATTGCCTTTAACATCAGTGATGACGCTTCAAAATGGGTTCTCCCAATCCCCAGTGCAGGGATGCATGGTGTACATCCCAACTTAGGAATCTCTGATCTCATCCATGTCAATGCTTCCTTAAAAAGGTTTCCATGATCCCGCTGGTGAAAAACACGATAAGTGTGACTCCTTATCTCTGGACCTCCACCTAACATTAATACATGGATTTTAACACCCTCACCATCCATTTTATCAACTAAAACAGATGGAGGTATTACTTTTCCCGGATCATTGTAAAGTCCCTGGCTCTGTTCAATCCGCCCAATATCATCTCCTTGAACTGCCATTGGCCTTCCAGGTAACTTAATAAGGCCTAAAGATATGCCTTCTTCTATTTGGTTGAATAAATCAGGATTAAACTTTGTTCTAACTCCTAATTCTACCAGTACATGGGGGATGCCAGTGTCGTCACATAGAGGAACTTTATTACAATGGGCGACTTCTGCATTCTCCAGTAATAACTCCAGAACCCAGCGGGCGTTATCATTTTCTTCCATTTCCACAGCTCGCTGATAAGCCTTAATCTGGTCTTCTCTGAAAGTGGTGCTGGCTTCTATCACCGCATCTTTAACCAGTTCCTTGATGTTTACCAACATAATAAGCTCCTAATCGTCTGATGTTCTGGAAATATTTAATCTAAAGATTTTTTAACAAAATTATTTGAATAGGTTTTTAACTCTAGTTAAATATTATCTGGTATGGCCATTTCACTTGCTCCCTTTTTGGAGATCACAGCTTCAGGATAAAAACGGTTTACCATACTTTGAACCAGTAAAACTTGCCTTGCCCTTTCTCCTGCTTCTTTACGGGTGGTATCATACCCATGATAAGCTGCCACCGACCCCCCTGTTTTAAGGTACACCGGACAGGCTTTTCTTATGATTTCCGGTGCCTCGTAATGCCTGATGAACCCTCCAGAAGATTTGGGATTTTCAGTGTGAATATCCAGGGATATATCCACTGAGTTTCGTAAAGCCTCCAGCATGGCTATCTGCAGATCTCGGACCGGGTTGAATGAATTCGCTCCAATCATTTCCAGAAGCTTTGCCGAGGCAGGATTCCCATGACCACAGTGGGCTGAAACCTTGAAATGCACATTAGTGGGTAATTCTCCTTCTTCACGCATTTTACTCAGCACCCACAGGAGTCCTTCATCGTAGACCACTATACCCCTTACACCGAGATCCACCGCCCTTTTAACATCTTCAATGGCGTAGGTTAAATTATCATATCCCCTTAACCGGTATCCTATACGTGCCCCCTCCTTAGTCTTGGCAGAGGCACTGGTGTCATAGGGTGCACGTGGACCCACGCTTAAAAAGAGTTCCATCTGGGCATCATGGGCCAGATCTGCCATGTCCAGTATTTCCTGATCAGTCAAGAGCATTATTCCCTTAGTTTGGGTCACCCGGTGCACCATAACCTCGTACTCATCAATGGCTTCCAGTAAACCCTCCAGGGCACCTGGTTTCTGGATACCTGGAACTTCAAAACGGTACTGGGCACCATCTGGAAACCGCTTAGGTGAATCCTGTAAATTATTTTCAGATTTAATAATTCCAATTTTATTTAAAAAGTCATGAGTGTCCATTTCACACACCTACTCCCTTACCATTATTTTCATTATCATATGATTGATTATCATAATTTTTTAATCAAAATATTCCCATAATCCACTATTTCCATCAACTTATTCTAATTTTAATTTATTTTAGTTTCAATTAGAGCATGATTATTCTAAAGAATATATTAAGTATCATTTAAACTCATCATTAAGGGAATTCATTAATTTATCTGTGCGTAAATCTTCTAAATCTTCCAGAACATCCAAAACATTCACATCCACCTCGGGATTGAGGGTGTTAAATTTATTTAATAATTCCTCCCTGGTGAATGGAGTTTCAGGTTCTCCTTTAGGGAGATCAATTCTTGATATGTAAAATTGACCTTTACTTTTAATGGTTACTTTTGAGGGCCTTTTATGGGGATAAAGTTTATTTAAATCGTCATTACATTTAATCCTGATTTTACTAGCAATTTCATTCAAATCTTCACAGTTGGTGTTTCCAATGTCCACCACATCCAAATTTCCATTGATAATGGCCATGGCCAAACTCAGGGGTAAACTCTGTCTGAATCCTTCAGCAGTTTCTGGATGATAATTATTATGAAGAGCTGCAATTTCATAGGTTTCAACAGCCACATCATGAATATCGGTGATTTTAATTTTATTATATTCCATTATATTAAAAATAGCATCCAATGATGAGTGTAAATGTCTGCATACTGGATATTTTTTGAAGTATACCCGTAAAATTTCAAATTCCCCGTTAGTTGGTTGTTCAGGGGCTGTTCCTGGTAAAGGAGTTTGTACATCATTAATTTCTCCCATAGCTTTTAAAAACCCTTCTTTCCCTTCAAGAATAGTATGGGCTCCGGTAAAGCCTTCACTGGCTAATAATGCTGATAAAACGCCTTCTTGGGCGGATTTACCTGCATGTAGGTGTTTGGCCATGCTACCTGCATGATCAGACTCCAATAACCCTGCAGCTTGGGTCCCTGCCAACCCCAATGCATTCAGAATATTTTCTTTATCCAGATCCAATATCTTGGAGGCGGCTGCCGCAGCACCAATGGTGCCACAGGTACCAGTACTGTGGAAACCTTTATGGCGATGACTTGGATTAAGCAACATCCCCAGCTGAATTGCTACTTGATATCCCACCACCATGGCAGTTATAAATTCTTTTCCGGATCGTTTCTCTGTCTCGGCTAAAGCCAGTGCTGAGGGGATAACACAGGCACCAGGATGAAGCTGGGCCAGGCGATGACCATCATCCAGATCCAGGCAGTGGGCAGATACACCGTTGGCTAAAGCAGCATCCATGGGGGTACTTGTATCATAACCAATAACAGTGGAATCTCCCTGGGCATTTATAATGTTTCTCACAATTCCTGAACTTTCACCACGGGAACCCCTTAGGGAAACTCCTAGAAAATCCAGAAAACAGAGTTTTGCCTGGTTAATAACATTTTCTGGAAGATCCTGGTAACGGGTAGAATCAATGAACTCTGCAAGATATTGGGTAATCATTTTTCAACCTTAACCTTAATTCAGGATATAATCAACCTCTAACTAATGGTTTACTCAGATGGCGGCGTGCTGAAGGTGGAACTTCATAAAAACCGGGTTTAATCATTCGTCCAATTTCCCTTTTTTCCCTAACTTCCACATCTTCTTCAGAACCAGTTGGCATTTTACTACCACAACGGGGACACTTGTACCCTTTACCCTTACCTGCAGACTTCATACGTTTACCACAGTCACAGATCGGGTTTAAATATTCGTATACGGGTGCTAAAGATGTGATTTTGATTTTTTCCACATTGAGGGTTCCTTTATTCCCAATTCCCCCGTATACTATCACCTTGTCTCCAGGGGCCAGGTGGCGCACCACATCACGGAATTTTTTGGTGGGTTCATATGCTGCACATTCCACCTCACCAGATTCATCCTCTAGGACGAAAATAACGTGTCCCCCTTCAATAACCACTGGCTGAGTTCTAACTGTTCCCGGGACGATGTAACACTGGAACTGTTTCATATTGGAAATGGCATCTATGTTTTGCAGGTGCATATCAGTATGCTGATTGGTTAAAAACACCCTGAAAAACTCTATGGGTTCAGAAACCTTAACCAGTTTATGAGCTTCCTCCACTGCTCCCATGGTCTCTCCCCGGATCCCGTAAAGAACCGGACATGGGGTATGGGGAGTTATGGTCATGTAACCATCATCAACATTGTCAAAAGTGTTGGGATAGGTTTTTTGGTTCATCCCCAGCACTGAATCTTCATCCACCATCCTTTTTTTCCCGTAATTTGCAGGTTCACGGTAGGCCAGTAATTCATAGGTAGCATCAGTAAGGGGACAACCAATGGCTGCCAGAGATCCTATAACACCTCTACCTTTCTTATACTTGAATATATCTGCACCTAAATTCCCTGCTAACTTTTCTGCTTCCTCTTGGCTTACAATAGTCCGGATGGTTCGGAGGGCATAATCCTGAAGTTCAGGGGTTATCTTTCCCTCATAGAATACCAGCCCGGGGTTGGTTTTAGGGTCTCCCATGACTGCCAGATTCCCTACCATGTCTCGAATTATTTTTTTAGCCTGTTCAACTTCTTTTTTAGATTTTAGGACTATTTTAAATGATACTGCTCCGTTTCCCCTTGTTTTATGGGGTGCAAATGGGTTGAGACGTATCAGGCGGGGTGGACCATCAACTCTAAAACCACAACTTATAAGTCGGTCCATTATCACACAACATATATATGTGGTGCACATGCCACTGGCAGAGTCAGTGTCATCAATACCAACATAAACGCTAAAATCATTATCAAAATTATGGTTATTCATATCAAATATCACCGGGGTGTTTTTTCATGTCGAACATGCCCTTACATCGAGATCATATAATTATTGAGATCAACGAGCTTCTATCCAACCATGGATTTGACACTTCTAATATATATGATAGAAGTTGTTTTGATCTGGTGGCCCGCAGGGAACTACTACTACTTCTAATGAAAGTACTGGTTAACGTGGATGGTTTTAGTGCAGCCCACGCCCAGGAAATAAAAAGAGTAGCCCGCACCTTCTTCGGATCTCCCCTTTTAGTAGGTCTAAAATCTAAAAATGAAGTTTTAGAGGAAGATGTGGTTTATGAACGCCACGGAATACCGGTTATTGCACCTTCAACTCTGCGTAATATAGTGGTGGAAGATATTTATCCTGAGATATTCGCAGACAGGGGTGGTTATTATGTGCAGATCGATGGACAGATCATTAAGGAAATGCGAGAACAGCAGAACTTATCCCTGAAGGATCTGGCTGACAAAGCCCATGTATCCAGGGAAACCATCTACAAATATGAAACCGGAAGGGTACGGGCACAACCAGACACCGCATTTTTACTGGAGAACATCCTGGACATGAGAATCACTCTTTCAGTTAACCTGTTTTCGGTTCCTAAAAATGAGGGGAAGGCAGATGTTAAAAAGGGCGAACCCCGTGAACTGGTTGATCTGGGTTTTGGAGTTATAAACACCAACCGTACACCCTTTGATGCTATGGCTCAGGCAGAAGCCACCTCCAAAAAGGCAGAACCCTTAATCACCGATTTGGAGAAAAACAGAAATCAGAAAGTCCTGCGTAAAATGGCCACAAATCTAAAGGACCTTTCTCGTGTGATTGACACTGATGCAGTTTTCATTCTGGAAAAAAAGAAGGATACTGAATGTATTGAGGGAGTTCCAGTAGTTCACAGCTGGGAGATCGGTGAAATGAAAAATCCAGCCGAGTTCCTGAAAATGCTGGCTGAAAGAAGGGAATGTAATTAATCCTTTTTCATTCTTTTAAATCCCTTTTTATATTATAAATGATTTTTAAAAATTTATTTCTAAGATTATCCTCACAATATCAATTTATTCTCCCTTTTTCATGTTGATTTATGATCATCTGCGGTAAGTGTTTTTATTTCCAGTAACTGTTTGTTCTCAGTTAAAAAGAATAAATAAATTATAATAAAAAAATCAACTATTTTCTCAACGTTTAAACAGCTTTGAAAAGGATTCCTCCGCTTCAACCTCAGAAGCTATTCCCAGGGCCGCCATGTCCACGAAATCCACTGTTTTAAGATAATCAAAGGCATCATCAGGTGTAATTATCCCGGCCGCCATCACGTGCATGGCGATTATGGTTTTATCCAGTTTTTTGATGATTTCCTTGAAGTGGGTTCTTTCATCTGGACCAAAAGTATCACAGTCCATCAGGTATCCCAGGCGGTTAAGGGGGATCATGTATAGTTTGAAATCATTCAGCACAGGAGAATCAAACAGCTTCCTGGTGGTGCTGAATGGGAACTGGGTTATGAGGCCGGCTACTGATCCTGTATCTTTAATGGCATCCAGTTTTTCCCCTATGATATTCCAGTCAGCCTGGTCGGTGATCAACGGATCAATCAGCATAGCCTGTGGTTCCAGGTTAGAAACAAGAGCTATATCATCACTTCCAGGCTCTGATCCGATGGTGGCTATGATATCCAGTGGACAACCCTCATGCTGTGCAATCTGCAAGGCCTCTATTATCGGAGCATGTGGTATTAGCTGAATTCCCCTAACTCCTAAATCGTAGGATTTAATCATTATCCTGGCCATTGCTTCTGGATTTCGGTAAAGATCCAGGAGGTACAGTCGAGCCCGGTGACCGAAGTGGGCGGCCCCAATAAAGGGGGAAGTTCCCAGTAAAGCACGAGGGATCTCTTTTCCATCTATTTCAAGGTAACCTTCTAACATTTTATCAAAAATACATCTTCTTAAGCTCGTATTATTGCTTCGTAGTTTGAAATACACTTTTCACTATTTTGATTGGATTTTTCAAAGTTGGGTTTACTGATGCTTTAGTACTTCATTCACCTTTTCTATTCGACTTTATGAGCCACAACTGCAGTTCCGAAAACCAGGATCTCCTGCATCACATCGGAAATATCGTTGGAGTCGTAACGGGCACTGATTATGGCATTGGCACCCATGGCTTTGGCATGGTCAATGGCCCTTGTCATGGCCTCGTCCCGTGTTTCTTCCATCATTGTAACGTATTCCTTGATCTCCCCTCCGAACATGGAACGTATCCCCGCACCTATCTGTCCGCCAACACCCCTACTACGGACGGTAAGGCCGTATACAAAGCCTTTAGTTTCTGTAATTTCATATCCTGGTATGTAATTTGAGCTCACAATAATATATTCATCAATTGAGACCATACTCCGACCTCCTAAAACATATTCTTTTTTCAGTTCACAATCAATACATTCTAAGAAAAACTTACATTTGTTATAAACTCATAGCATTTCCAAGATATAAATTTATGCTCATTAAGAGTTTAAATCTTTAAAATTTAGTTTAGTATCATATTGACTAAAAAATATTCCTTAAAATAAGTTTAATTTTAGATAAATCCTGTTGAGCAATATGTTATTAAAGAAAATGGGTTAATTAATTTCATATTATAATTATTGTATTATTTTTATGGGAATTCACAACAGATTTTTAAACTATATCCTTCTTAATATGAATATTGTACGATAATTAAATTTGCCCATTAGGGCCGGTAATAAAAATGGATAACGTGGATAATATGAAGGTACTTATCGCTGATCAGATAAACCAAAAAGGAATCGAAGAATTGGAAGAGGTTGCAGAAGTTGTTGCGCGTACAGACATCACTCCAGAAGAACTGGTAGATGATATTAAAGATTTTGATGCCATTGTAGTGCGAAGTAGAACCAAAGTGACCCGTGAAGTTATTGAAGCTGCTCCTTCTTTAAAAATCATTGCCAGAGCTGGAGTGGGTGTGGATAATGTGGATGTGGAAGCAGCCACCGAAAGAGGAATAATGGTGGTTAATGCACCGGAATCCACTTCCATAACTGTGGCAGAACACACCATGGGTTTGGTGTTATCCATGTCTCGTAAGATAGCCATTGCTGATAACTCAGTTAAGGAAGGTAAATGGGAAAAAAGCCGTTTCATGGGAATGGAACTCAATAGTAAAACTCTAGGTATAGTGGGCATGGGTCGTATCGGCAGCCAGGTGGTTATCAGGGCCAAGGCATTTGGTATGGATATTATGGTTTACGACCCTTACATCACCCCTGAAGCGGCGGCTGAACTGGGAGTGGAAGTGGTTGATCTGGAAACCCTCCTGGTTAACGCGGATGTAATTACCATCCACGTGCCTCTGACTCCTGAGACCAAATACCTCATCTCCAAACCACAATTCAAAATAATGAAAGAGAATGCCATTATTGTTAACTGTGCCCGTGGAGGGATAATCAAAGAGGATGACCTGTATGATGCACTCACCCAGAATGAAATTGGTGGTGCTGCCCTTGATGTGTTTGAAACAGAACCTCCCAAGGAAAGTCTTCTCCTTCAACTGGATAATGTAGTTTTAACCCCTCATATCGCAGCTTCAACATCTGAAGCTCAGCGTGACGCTGCCATAATCGTGGCCAAGGAGATCAAGAAGGTTTTCCAGGGAGAATCCCCTAAAAATGTTATTAACATGCCAGTAATGGATCCAGAAACCTTTCAACTAATCAAACCATTCTTTGGTCTGGCCGAAAAACTGGGTAAATTCCTGATTCAAACTGCCCAGGGTAACATCAACGAACTGGACATCACATACTGCGGAGAACTGGCTGAAATCCAAAAACACGACATCATAACCCGGATGATCCTCCAGGAAGTCTTAAACCCCATACTCACCGAACCGGTGAACCTGGTAAACGCCCCTGGAGTTGCTAAAAACCGGGGAATAATCATCACTGAAGGAAAAAGAAGTGATTCCAAGGGTTTCAAAAACCTCATAAGCATCAAAATGAAGGCTGACAATAATGAAGTTAGTGTTGAGGGTGTTTTTGACAAGGAACCTAAAATTGTAATGATCAACAACTATCAAGTGGATGTTGAAACCAAAGGAACCATGGTAATTGTCTGCTACAAAGACATCCCAGGCATAATAGGTTCAATTGGAACTAAACTGGGTGAACACGATATAAACATAGCTAAAATGCAAGTAGGAAGGCAGCAACCTGGCGGAGAAGCAGTTATGGTATTAAAAGTGGATCAGAACGTCTCCCGTGATGTGGAAGATGATATTAAAGCTTTAGCCCATGTTTACGATGCAGTGTCAGTTAATTTATAATTCAACCTTTTAAAAAAGGTTGAACAAAACTTTTTTTTTGTAATGTTTTTTTTGGGTAATACTCTTCTTTTATTTATTGTAGTAGTTTTAGTTTTATTATAATATTCTAATTCTTTAAATGGTCTAAAAATCAAAAATCAATTTCCTTAACTGTTTTAGGGAGTTTAATTTAAATTAGAATTAAAAAATTTTAAATTTTAACTTGTTAATAATAGTACTGGGTGTTAAATCAAGAATTTTTTCCTTAGAATTCATTCCAAGCAATCTATTGAGAATATTAAATTAGCCTATAACTGATCATTTCCCCAAATGTATCATAGGCCTGTATGGTATCTTCGGTGTAGGGATAGGCTATTATCAGATGGAACAAACCGTTTTTGGCGAAAAATTGCAGGTCCGCAGTGGAAGGTTCCCGGCTGGGGATGGGATGACTATGCACTGATCCCACTGTGCCGGTGGTGAGGGGCATCATGAAGGTTTTCATCACCGCGCCCTGGTCGGATGTTTCACCTGGCAGGAAAACAAGGCCATCCACCTTTAAAACACCTTTTTTAATCTTACCTTCAAGTAGGGCGGCAAATTCAAGGGGATGAGACTCTCGAGCAATTTGTATTATATCCTCAACAACTTCCTGGTCTATGAGTATTTCCTGGAATTTCTTATCCTGATTTCCCAGAAAAGATCCAATAACCCGGTCCATCCAACTCTCTTTTTTCTTCATAAAATCAATCAACAGGGATGTTCAAGTTTTAATTGCATTATTTTTTTGCTAAAAAATACTGTTAACAAATCAAATAAAAAGATTAATTGTTTCATTTAATTTAGTTTCATTTAATGGGTTCTAAATGAATGAATTTGTTTTGAAAAATTCATCATTGAATAGGGGAAGCTCCCAATCTATGAATATTTTTCTCCTGTGGGTGGTAGTTTTTTCATTGGTCAGAGGATTTAAACCCTGAACTGTGAATTTTTCTTTATAGATACCCACTCCCCTTCTCTGCCAGGCCGGTTTCTCCGCCAGTTTAATGTCTTTCTGGAAGAGCAGGTCATGTAACTGACTGCTCTTCTTTTTATGGAGAATTGCCATTGCTTCTTCTCGTGAATGTTCTTCCCTTAATTTCCAGTAGGAATATCCGTTTAGACAGTTTCTCCAGGCTTCCATCTGTCTCCACTGGAAGTAATCAACAACCCCCTCACTGGATAAGGGGATAACCCTAGAATCGAAAGAAATAGGACTTGTTTTTTTAAGTTTTTCCCGAAATTCATCCTGTTCCATGATCTTACCGGTGAAAGCTCCACTTAGAAAACTGGCCATAACTGAATCAATCTTTTCCACCCGTCCGGCAAAGGGTATTTCTCCCAGAAGCAAGCTGATTTCATCGGAGAAGATGAAAATGAATTTGGGACTGAACTCCTGAAAGAGCAAGCTGGCTGCTTCTGCCATGATCCTCATAAACTCAGGATCATAGGGTTTTTCAAACTCCAGTTTACGGGATAACTGGGAGAAATTCCTCCCATCAAGCCTGACCACTATATGGGAAGTGCAGGGAACTTTCAAACTGGAAAATATTTCACATTTTTTCATTTAATCTCACATATTGCATTTATCTCAATTTATCACAGAGATTATTTTTAAATCTAACTCGAATAGATCAAATAAAATACATTTAGTTTTATTTTATTTAGGCTAACCCCCAAAATCTTCCCATTCCTAAATGGACAAGCATTATCTGTGAAGAAATTATGGAATTATAATTATCCCGGGTAATAGTTTTAGTTTATGATTTATTGTATTTTTATCAGTACTATAAAAAATAGATTTTTTAAAAAAATGAATTTCAGAAATCAATTTCAAGTCTCTACAAAAGAGGAATTTTTTCAGGTTCCTACCAACAGGTTCTCATTGAGACTGTTGAGCAATTTTATAGCAGAATATGCAGCTAAAACACTGGTTTTAGGGTTCATTGAACATCGGAGGTTGCTGGTTATGGTGCGGAATTCTCCAAAGTCCCCCACCATCTCCAACTCGTGCATATTACGGTCCACCTGGGGGTCGGCAATGATCTTCACATCAATTTCATGACCTGCGGCTATACTTACGGTGGCTGCCACATTGATATTCAGGGGAAATTTCTGAACTGCTTCACTGGCTTTACCCTCATAGAGTATGGTTTCTTTCTCCGTACTGATCCCCAGTGAACGTGGTGGTTTCCGGGTTACAAGGGTAATATGTTCAATTTTACCAAGAGAAGCAGCTTTAATCCCATCCAATCCCACTATTGCCCCTGAAGGAGCATATATTCTGCAATTATTCTCTTTAGCTAATTTTTGCAGTTTTTTCCTAACTTCCATGTCCATAAGCCCCCCCACACTCATGATAATCACATCCTTACCTGCCTTGAGGATGGGTGGTATCATTTCTTCCACTGCCCGGGGGGCGGCAGCTTCAATTACCAGGTCAACCTGGTTAAGCATGTCTTCCATGTCCAGAACCACCCGACCATCCACTTGGGAGGCCAGGTTCTCGGCTCTTTCCATATCTCGATCATAAAAAAATTTGATTTCAACGCCCAGCTTCCCTTCTCTGGCAAAATTAGTGATAATGTTAGCTATGGCGCCACATCCCATAATGCCTACCCTCATTTAAATCTAAGTCTCCGCACTGGCTGGCACTGTGGTTTCCTTAATTTCTGGACTAATGAGTAAAATATCTCCCACTGCCTGAACTCGGTCGTAAGGTATTTCCACAGTCCCCTCTTCTCTAAGGGGTCTTATTTCATCCCCTTCAGGAACTATTCGTATACTTTTGGTTATAACGTCTTTAATACCAACGCTTTTTTTATCAGGATTCATGGCAACGGCTTTTAGGGTTGAAACCCTGCCTTTTTTGATGTTTAAGATCACATCCTGGATGCGTCCCACGTACTTTCCACGTGTGGTGTACACATCTAAGTTGTACAGATTCGTTAATTCCACCATCTTTCCACCTCTCATTTTTTGGTGCATGCCCTGGGTCTATCAAACTTATCCTTTACATTTCAGGGTGCAACGTTAACTAAATTAAATTAAAACCTTCCCTATACTTAAATATTTCGAAAGAAGAGGTTCTTCTTGAGAAATTTAGGAGTAACACCCCCAATCCATGTGGTCTTTAATAAATTTATAATAGTAATCCCAGAAAAAAGGCATAAATTAACAGAACTATTTAAATAGTAAACTAATTTAAATTAATGAAAATCTAAGAAATAAATGTTAATTTTCAAAGGAAGATATTTGATCTTAACTTTTTAAGCAATCCATCAAATTATATCAGGTGCTCTAATGTGGGATACTAGTAATGATTACCGGCTTTTAGTGGCAGAAAAATCAGTTGAACTTTTCATGAGGTCAGTTGAAGGGGCTAACCTCAAGGGCAAATGGAACAAGAAACAGGCTTTACAGGCAGCCCGGAAAATGACTTCAGAAATACAGACCCTATACTACTCCTACCTGGAACCAGCTGCAATGATTGAAACTCCTCAAATAAGTTTATTGGAAGACCAGGGAATGGAAATAGTTGAAGCCCTTGGGGGAGAATCATGGAACCGCCAGTTCATGGAACTGGCCAATCGAGAGGAGAAACCAAAACTGGAAGAGGCCCTGGCCAAGATCAAATTTTTCCTCAACACCATATCTGGTTTAAGTGAACGCCTCAGTCTAGGCGAAATCAAAGATCCAGTAATGGGAATTGACATTAAAAAAGGGGAAATATTGAGTGTTTCCAAACACCCTGAGGCAGATCAGCTCCTGGTGTGTAATGTTAACTTACATGAGCGTGCCATCACGGTGGTGACCAATGACTTGGATGTCAAAGAAAAAAATCAGGTGGCAGTTGCCTTGCTCCCTCCAGAAGTTTTCATGGGCATCACCAGTGAGGGAATGTTCTTAGGGGCTGGTGAAGGCATCTTAAAGGATGTAAAAGGAGATCTGGGAAAACTCCCCCAGGGAATTCCATTGGAAGCCTTGAATGAAGCCAGGAATCTTGTTGAAAATTTTTTGCAGTGATTTTTTTTGCCCATCCACAGATTTTTATAATTATTTTCTTTATAATCATTTTCTTTTATTCTTTAACGTAATTAATCCTGTTACAAAGAAAGGCCTTTAAACAATAATTTGGTAAATATAATTGAAAATCAGATGGATGGGGTGATCAGCCAATAACCACCATTTTGCTGCGGGTCATATCTTCCACTGCATATTTAACTCCCTCTTTACCCATTCCGCTCATCTTAAACCCTCCGAAGGGCATATTATCCGTTCGAAAGGTTGATTGTTTATTAATAAGTACGGAACCTGATTCTATTTCTCGCACAGCCCTTTTGGCATTTTCTATACTACTGGTGAAAACACCGGCTTGCAAACCGTAGGGTGTGCTGTTAGCCACTTCAATAGCCTCATCCAGATCTTTAACCCTTATAACTGGTGAAATAGGTCCAAAGGTTTCTTTTTGAACCAGTTCCATATCTTGTTCCACATGATCGAGTACAGTGGGGTCAAAGAAAGCACCATCTCGATTACCGCCACAGAGTAACTGAGCACCATCTTCAATGGCTTTATTCACGGCCTGTTCCACGTTGATGGCAGCATTTTCATCAATCAGGGGACCCATAACTGTTTCATGATCCATTGGGTCTCCTACTTTTACCTTCCTGGTGTGGGATACTAACTGGGTTATAAACTCATCTGCTACCTTTTCATGGACTATGATCCGTTTAACTGCAATACACACCTGCCCCGCATTGAGGTAAGAGCCACCCACTGCTCCTGCAACTGCAACATCAAGATCCGCATCATCCATAACCAGGAGAGGATCATTTCCCCCTAATTCCAGGGTTAGCTTTTTCATCCCTGCTTTCCGGGCTATGGAAAGGCCGGTGGGGACACTCCCGGTGAATGATATCTTATTTACCAGATCACTGGTCACTATTTCATCCCCTAATACACTCCCACCCCCGGTGATAACGTTTACAACTCCATTGGGCAGATGTCCATCCATGATCTCTGCCATTTTTAGTGCCGCTAGGGGTGCTTTGCTGGAAGGTTTAAAAACCACTGTGTTTTTAGCGGCTAATGCTGGAGCTATTTTGTGAATGGCCAGATTAACGGGGTAATTAAAGGGGGTGATAGCAGCCACCACTCCCAAGGGTATCTTGATAGTGAATCCGAACACACTCTTACCGGCAATGGCCGCATCCATGGGCACTGTTTCTCCATGAATCCTTTTTGATTCCTCAGCAGCCATAAGTAGAGTCTGGAGGGATCGGTCCATTTCAACTTTAGAATCTCGTATGGGTTTACCAGTTTCCAGAGTGATGAGTTTGGATATTTCTTGGTGTTCTTCCTTTAACTCCTGATGGACATCGTAAAGAATTCGGGATAGTTTACGGGAAGACATTTCTTCCATTGACTTTTTTGCTTTATGAGCCGCATTAATAGCATCTTTAGCATCTTTAGCATCTCCCAACGGGACTTTTCCTACAATCTGGTTCTTGAAAGGATTTATAACGTCAATTTTATCTTCCTTATTTATTCCCTTCCCGTTTATCAACATTTTCATACTGATTTCCCCTATAAAAAAAGAAAAAAAATATTTCCCAATTTAATAAATTCTTTCCACCGTATTGAACTTTCCAATAAAGATTACTTAAATATCCTGAACTAAAGTAAATGATTATGTGGAGAAAAAGGTTTATTTAGGTCTGGTTCAGTTTTTGATTTATATCCTGGAGGTTGTTTTCAACACTCTGGATTTCACTACCATTGATTAGTTCGCCTCCCAGACCCTTGACGTAATTTTGGTAAGAAATGATGGCAACCAGAACAATGACGATTATGCCACCGAATAACAATACAAATTCGGCAGCGGTCTGGGCTGCTTCATCCTTCATTATCCCATTATCTATCATTTTCATTTTAATCACTCCATAATTATCAGGTCATTCCCATCACAGAAGGTCCAATCAGTATAATTGCATAAAATATCCCGTAAGACACTGGAACCAGGGCCAATGAGAATTTAACTCCTTTCTTGGCGCTTCCATAAAGCACGATTCCCATCAGTAAACCAACAATTATGGAGTGGATGATTATGTATCCAGTGGCGCTGGTAAGAGCGGCATCTGCCAGTGGGTTGGGTTTTCCCAGGGATCCGATGAAAGAATTGTAAGTCATGGCCATTCCCAGTGCAAATGGGGCGGCAACTACACCTGCTATTAATAGGAACATCACCGACATCATCACATTGGCCTTTCTTTCCCTTTGCAATGCCAGAACAGCTCTTAAATCTTCAGCAACTGTTTCGATAACATCGGCAAGGCTACCACCAACTCTTCTACCTTCAATAATCATTCTGAATGTTCTATCCAGTGTTTTGGATTTCAAACGTTCCCCCATCCCAAGAAGGGCGTCTTCGAATGTGCTCCCTATTTTTATTTCAATTACAGCCCTTTTCAATTCATCGGTTAGGGGACCTTCTCCGTGTTTGGAGATGTCTTCCAGGGCGGTTTCAACACCCACTCCTGATCTTAGGAGGGATGCGATCTGTCTTAAAAAGTCAGGAGTGCCTTGTTCAATGGAATCAACTCGGCGTTCCATCATAAAAAAAATCCAGGTGAATATGAGTGTTGCGGGAGCAATTAATCCTATAATAAATCCTATTAATGGGTCCGCACCTAGTAAAAGAAATGCTATCAGGGCAATTATCCCCAAAAATATGCCTGCACCAAAAATCAGTGTTAAAAGGTCAGAGGCCTTAATGTACATGCCGGAACGAATAAGCATTTCCTGCATACGGACCAGGTATTTATCAGGGAAAATATTATCAATACTGTTGGATATTGGGGAAAGTGCAGAAGGTATGATGGCCATTGTCTCACCTTTATTATTAAATAATATAATTGGTATATTTTTATGGCTTTATAGTAATTATTATTATCTTGTATATAATATATTATATTCTAATCTATCTTATACATTATGATTATTAATCTTTACCCTATTCTTCAAGTTCTATTGAAATTGGCAATATTAGGAAATTCTTCACTTTTTTCAGGCGAAAATTTTCCGGGCTTTACTGGTTAAAACTTTTCTATGGTTTGTTACCAGTACCATGTCTTCAATTCTCATCCCAAATTTTCCCTCAATATATATTCCAGGTTCAACAGTCACTACCATCCCTTTTTCCAGTTTTTCATCACTCCTGTAGGATAATGATGGTTTTTCGTGAACTTCCAATCCCACGCCATGTCCAGTGGAATGGATGAAATTATCCCCATATCCATATTCTTCAATGACATTTCTGGCCACCTTATCAATATGAGATGCGTTAACACCAGGTTTTATAGCATCTATAGCTTTCTGCTGTGCTTCAAGGATGATGGAAAAAATTTTTTCCTCTTCCTCCTTTTCAATTATGGTCCGAGTCATGTCAGATGCATAATCCTGGTACAAAGCACCCCAATCTATCATTATGGGGCTTTCCAACCTTCTAGATGTGGTGGTAGCATGGGGGAGGCTTGATCTTGGTCCGGAGGCCACGATGGTTTCAAAAGAAGGTCGGGGGGATCCAGCAGATCGCATATTATACTCCAACTGTGCTGCCAGGTTATCCTCACTAACTGAAAAATCCAGATCTTTAAATGAATCTTCAGCAATACGGATGGCTCCTTTAATCTTTCTAATTTCTTTGGGAGATTTAACTACCCTTAAACTCTCTATAATATTGGTAATTTTTATTTGGAAGTCTTCACATAGTTTATGATACGTGCCAACAGTCATGGAATGTTCCACACCGATTTTTCCAGGGTTAGTTCCATTTCCATGGATGGTTTTTTTTAATGTTTTTTTAAGTTCATCTAGTGATTTGAATTCACCCACCGGTATTTGTGATTTTTGACGAGCTTCCTCCAAGTCTAACTTTGAGGATAAGAGCAATGGGTCTTCTTTTAATATTAAAACAGAAATGCTTGAAGGTTTAAAACCGGTTACATATGCTATGTTTTCAGGTTTAAGGATAATTAACGAGTCTAATTCGTCCTGGTTCATCTTTTGTAATATTTCATCTATTTTCATAGCTTAACCTTGTCATATAATCATGTTAATTAAGAAATAAATTTGATATAATTTTATATTAAAGTTGATTTGATCCATTTTTATCCCAATTATTCCATGTGGTCTTTAATTATATTGGATAATTTTTCCATGATCTCTGGTGGAATTTCTCTCTTTTCTGGAAGGGGAATATATCCAAAATCAGGATCATGGAATATTAACTCATTAAAAGTTACTGGATCCTTATAGCGGGGTATAAAATGCCAGTGAACCTCTGGTTCGGGATTTTCACTCCGGAATGCGGAGTTTTTAAAACAACTCCAGTTGTAGAGGGTGGGTTTGAATGCACGTTCCAGTGCCAGTTCCAGTTTCCGTACCACCCTTGAAAAATCAATCCATTCATCATGGTTAACCTGGGAAAGATCCTGGCAATGCCTTTTAAGGGCCACCACACAGGTTCCCAGATAACGTTGGCTTGGTGCAAGATATATATTCCAGTGGATGGTCTGCCAGATTAGCTGACCATAACCACCGAAAACCTGACAATATTCACACTGGGCTTCCATAAAAAACTTATCTCCCAATTTTAGCATGGACTTTGTAAGTTGGATTATTCATATATTCATTTAATAGTATTGATTGTTTGAAATTATTTGTTATTATGTATGATATGAATATCAAAGTGAAGGTTCACTGAAAAATAATTACTAAAATCCTAACCTGTTTCAGGGCATAAAAAAAACATTAATTGAATTACAAAATAATATTTTTTCAAATGGGTTAAATTCTATTTAAGCATTCATATATTATTTAATGATAAAAAGAATCTTTGGATTGGGTTTTAGAAATCATTTATGAATTGGATGAAATCATTTATAAATGAAGAGAAGTTCTTTAATATATTATGGTTAACTTCACAACCCATGAGATTAGGGATATATTAATCTCCATGTTGGTTATTGCCGGGGTTTTTGCTTATGTATTCCGGGGTATTAACCAGGGGGATTTCATATCACTCATTCCGGTCACACTGGTGGCAGTGGGATTCGGATTCGTATTCCACGAACTGGCTCACAAATTTATGGCGATAAGGTACGGTTTTTATGCCGAATACCGCCTATGGGTTGAAGGTTTAGTTCTGGCCATGGTAACAGCTGCCCTTGGATTTGTATTTGCCGCACCCGGTGCAGTGTACATTCACGGAGAGTATATCTCTAAGGAAGAAAATGGAAAGATATCCATTGCCGGACCATTAACTAACATAGCTCTGGCAGCCATATTCTTTGTTTTAATCCAATTTGTATCAGCCTCAACCCTACTAACACTAATCTGTAGCCTTGGCTTTATGATCAACAGTTTCTTAGCCTTTTTCAACTTGCTCCCGGTTGCTATGTTAGACGGGGCGAAAGTTTTAAAATGGAACCCGGTTATATGGATCGTTACCATTGGAATAGCATTTATAATGATGGCCTATCCATACATCTTGCAGTATTTCTACTGATTCCTTACGAATTTATCACATATCATTTAGAATAATAAATTCACAGTTTCAAAATCACAAATGATTCACATGTTTAAAGAAGTTCCCGTAAAATACTTTGGAGGCACCCACCGTTGCCGTGACCCTCAGGAGACCATAGAAAAAGTGGAGGGAAAACTTTCTGTGGCAGGAGTTACCAGAATAGCGGAAATAACTCACCTGGACCGTATTGGAATACCGGTGTATTCTGCTATCCGGCCAGGGGCTGCAGAAGGTGCGGTAAGTATTTACGCAGGTAAAGGTGCTACTAAACCACAGGCCAAGGCTTCGGCCATGATGGAAGCATTTGAAAGATACTCTGCTGAAAAACAGGAATCAGATGATGAAAAAATAATCTGTGGATCTTTACAGGAAATGGATGAATGTATTGATCCGTTATCACTAATATTACCTGCTAAATCCAGAGACACAGCTAAAATTGATATCGACTGGGTGAAGGCAATTGATGCGGGTAATGATACTGAATGTCTGGTACCGGCCAACGCAGTCTACCATCCCTACCAGTCAACCAATGGAATTTCTCTTTTCAAATCCAGTACCAATGGTCTGGCATCAGGTAATGTGCTGGAAGAGGCAGTTTTCCATGGTATAACTGAGGTGGTGGAAAGGGATGCCTGGAGCATTTTTGAGGCCACACGCCAGCCCAAGATGGAAGTGGACTGCACCGACACCGAAAACCCCCTGATAAGGGATGTTCTATACAAATTCCGCAAGGCAGGGGTGGAAGTTAAACTGGTTGATTTAACTGCTGATGTGGAAATAACCACCATGGCTGCAGTTTCAGATGATACTGTTCTAAAAGACCCAGCACTCCTAACATTAGGGGTGGGAACCCACCTCGACCCGGAAGTTGCTGCCCTCAGGGCCCTAACTGAGGTTGCTCAAAGTAGAGCTACCCAGATCCACGGTACACGCGAAGACACCACTCGGGCAGTTTTCATGCGCAAGGCCGGATATGAACGCATGAAGAGAATCAACCGGCACTGGTTCGGAGAATCACAGGGCACAATAACCCTCTCAGATATTGAGAATAAGTCTCAAAAATCATTCAAAGACGATATTGAAACTTCCCTGGAACTTCTGGAGAAATGTGGGTTTGATAATGTTCTCTACACTGATCTTACCCGTCCGGAGATCCAGATTCCAGTGGTGCGAGTTATCATTCCTGGAATGGAAGTTTATTCCGTTGATTCTGAAAGGGTAGGGAAAAGACTACTTCGATAGTGAATTTATTCAATCTTAATGGTTATTATTGATTTTTGTTAGAAATAGATTCCTAGAGGGGATAACTGCTTGATGAAACAACCTCATATGGGATTCGGAAGGATAAAGAGATAGTAAATTATTTATATCAAAAGCAAAAAATTACCAATAATAATTGATATAATAATATTAAGGGGGGGGGGGGAATTAAGTTGAAAAAATATGCTCTTTTAATTTTAAGTATTATTGTAGTGGTTGCTTTCGCATCTGGATGCACTACCAATAGTTATAAAACATATGATAATAATGGGATAAGTTTCCACTATCCTACTGGTTGGAATGAAGTTTCACCAGACAAGCTGAGTTTAACTGTGGAGGGTATTCTGAAGTCCTGGCAGTGGTAGTGGACCCTGAGAACATACCGAATAATAACTACCAGACCCTGGTATTCTTCCAGCAAATTCCAACAACGGGCTCGCTGGCAGTGGCAACTGCATCTCTTAAAACACAAATCCAGGCAGTTGGGTGGGGCAAGTCATATCCGAAACCGATAGAACCATAAATGGGGTCTCTGCTAAAGACATGGTCTACTCCATAAGCACTACCTCTGGAGTTGCTAAAAAGGAACGTATTATCGCCATGCAAGATACCAGCAACCGCTACTATATTGTATGCAGTGCACCAACCGCTGACTTCGACCGACAACAATCTAACTTCAATTTAATAATAGATAGTTTTAAGATTCAATAACTGGTATTAGCCCTAGGAATTCAAAACATTTTCCCATTTTTTATTATTTTGATAAGGATTATAAATGATTTATTTTCTAATTAAATGTTTATGGAGCGTTTATAATGTAAATAGTATGTTATTTGCCCTGTTAAGGGTAAAAAAATAGTTAGATCAAATAGTAGGCCCATATAAAAATGAATGATTCAATATTAACAAATTAATTACATTAAAATTGAGTAGGGTAAATAATTTATAATTGAAATGATATCACTTACAATTTAATCTAATCAGTTTAGTATTCCATATGAGACTGAGTTTAATTCTTTTTGATTTGGTGGAAGAAAATGAAACAAGTTATTGTAATGAGAGCAGATCTGAAAATGAGCAAGGGTAAATTAGCTGCCCAGGCATGTCATGCCTGTTTAGGAGCCTATAAAAAGGCAGATGAACGAGTTATAAGGGAATGGGAATTAGAAGGTGGTAAAAAGGTAGTTGTTCAGGTTAAAAGCCAGGAAGAATTATTCGAAGTTTACGAGCTGGTGAAAGCTGCCGGAATTCCCAGTTTCCTGGTAAGGGATGCGGGCCACACTGAAATCCCACCATCCACCGTAACTGGTCTTGGTATTGGTCCGGAAAAGGATGAAAAGATTGATAAAATTACTCAGGATCTTAAATTGCTTAAATAAGTAGACATGCTTAAATGAGACTGCAATATGCTGGGAAATTAGATTATTGAGATATAGATTATAACATTTACTATGTGAAGGAGAATCAAGATATGGAATGGGTGGTTAAGATAGGGGGGAGTCTATTCCCGGATTATGCAATCAATTTGGCCCAGGAACTGGTGGGTGAAGATGTCCTAATCATATGTGGAGGGGGAGATATGGCCAACTGTATCCGTCAGTACCATGAAAAACTGGATTTTTCCCCTAATACCAGTCACAAAACCGCCATCCTGTGCATGGATATATTGGGCATGCTCCTGGCAGACAAGGTTAAAGGAGCAGAACCTGTTAGGTCCTTAGAAGAGGCTAAAAAAGTTTTTAATAGGGGGAAATTACCAGTTCTGATCCCATCATTCCTATTGGAGTATCTGGATCCACTGGAGCACTCCTGGAGGGTTACCTCTGATTCCATTTCATTATATTTATCACATTTACTTGATGCGAAACTATTAATAAGCACGGATGTAGATGGTATATACACACATAGACCATCCCTAGATGGCGCCCAATTCATCAAGGAAATTAGTGCAAAAAAACTTCTAAATTTTGGTGAAACATCACTAGATGAGAGCTTTGCTGAGCTTTTACTTAAATACAAAACCAGCGCTTATGTTGTTAATGGCAAACACCCGGAGAGGGTTATGGCTGTATTAAAAGGGCGAAGCTCTATAAAAACGTTCATCGGAGGAGATTAAATGAATAAAATAGAATGTACATCCTGTAAACAAGAAATATCCCCTGTAGAAACCTATGTTAAATTTGAATGTCCTGAATGCGAAGAAATATTATACCGCTGCCAGAAATGCCGAACATTCGGCCATCTTTACCAGTGTAAATGTGGATTTAAAGGCCCATAATTACCTAGGACTTTAAAGGACTTTAAAATCCTTAAATATCCTTAAAATATGTATGTGCTGTTAAAATATGCATATATTCTTTAAATAAATCCTCATCAATTTTAAAAAAATCTGATTTTACTGTAAACTGATAGATTAGTGGTGTAATTGGTTTAGGATTACCTATTAAAATCCATTTTATTGGAAATAGGATGTTTCATATTTAAAATTGCTAGGTAAGTCAGATTAAGTCAGATTAATATCAAAGTAAAAATTATGTAAGTTAATTACATTTCACATACCATGTAATTTCAAACCATGGGACTTAAATTAATAATGGAGGAATTAAGATGGGAGAAGTTGTTGCAACCATAAAATTAATGCCAGAAAGCCCGGAAGTCGATCTAGCACAGATTAAAGAAAAAGTTTCTCAATCAATACCAGAAGGAACAGAACTACATAAAATTGAGGAAGAACCAATAGCTTTTGGTCTGGTAGCCCTCAACGTGATAGTTGTTGTTGATGATGGTGAAGGTGGAACTGAAACAGCCGAGGAAATCTTTGGTCAGATCGATGATGTTGCCAGTGTAGAAGTAGTGGACATACGTCGTTTAATGTAATTGGGAATATTTCCTAATATTTCCCTATTTTATATTTAAGGCTTTTTTCATACTCATTTTTTGTTAATTATCTTTTTCGAAGTTTATTTTTTAGATTTAATAGGGTCGGTTATGGATTTTGATATTTTTAGCAGGGTGTCTGTTTTAAGTGAAATTTTGCATGGTGTAAATTTCTTTGATTTCGTTTTGGCCATTGGATATTAGTATTCCTAGTAAAAGTACATTTAGATATGCTTTTTTATAGACGGATCTTTTGGTATATGCGTGTATATGGCCTAAGCCTAAATTTTCTTTTAGGAATTCGAATACTTTCTCGATTTTCCATCTTGTTCTGCGTGAATCTTCCCATTTAGGAAGTAATTCGAATAATCGGTTTCGTAATTCCTGATATATTGTTCCGGATTTATTTTCATAGTTAAAATAATCTAACGGATTGATTATTTTGTCTTTTAACACTTCTAATGTTGGTTTTTTCCTTGGAAATACTAACGGAACGATTTTGTATTTGTTTATTCCGGTTAAGTAATTGCAGGCACTATAAAATCCTTTATCTGCAATTACTAATTGTCCTTTTCTGAGTAATCTTCTTCTTTTCAGTTCATACATAATTTTGTCAAATATTTTTGCGTCGTTTGGTGAACCTGGATAGATTAGTATTGCTAGGGGTCTTAATGTTTCGTGTTCTACTGCTATTGTCATCTGAAAGCCTGCATAATGGCCTTTAGAGGTAGAAAAGCCTCTTTTGTAGTCTTTATCAAGGCATGTTTGCTTTGAAATATACTTTCCATTAAACTTCAAATCAATGATTATCGCGGTTGAATCGAGTAAAATAGATAAATATATTAATACTATTTTTATAATTAATATTAAAAAAATGTCTCTACAAAATTAATATTAATAACTGTTTAAGGGAGGCAAAGCATTGTTTGACATTGTATTGGCATGTATAATAGGAGTTTTCTGTGGTGTGGTTACTGGTTTAATCCCTGGAATTCACGTAAACACCGTAGGGGCATTTGTCTTCTCAGCATCACCCTTTCTGCTGTATTCATATTCTCCCGAAGTACTGGCAGTTTTCCTCCTTTCCATGTCAATATCCCATGCTTTACTGGAATTTGTCCCATCCATGTTTCTGGGTGTGCCTGAAGAAGGAACAGTCCTTTCCATAATGCCTGGGCACCACCTTTTGCTCCAGGGAAGGGGGAAAGAAGCCATACGACTGGTTTCATTGGGAGGTTTTGGGGCTATGATCACCACCATCCTCCTATTACCCATCTTTATGGTGGGGTTACCCTTCATATATGGATTGTTAAAGCCATATATCTGGATTATCCTATCTTTAACTGTGGTTTACATGTTAATACGTCTCAGCAGGGATTTAAACTCCGTAATATGGTCTTCGGTTCTATTTATTTTTTCAGGAATAATGGGTTGGGTTGCCCTTAATTCTCCATTATCTTCCAGTGTTTCTCTTTTATGTTTATTTTCAGGTCTTTTCGGGGTAAGCACCCTCTTACATAGTCTATCTCAGAATTCGTATTTGCCTCCTCAGAACAAGGACCATCATCTTGAAATCAACGAGGATATTATCCGTGGGATATTTGCGGGAGGAATTGCAGGGAGCATTCTGGGATTTTTACCCGGAATGGGTCCGGCACAGGGGAGTTTACTGGCCCAGGAGTTAAGTGGTTCTTCAGACAGTGGAAGTGAAAGGGAGGGATTTTTAGTGGCCATGAGTGGGGTTAATGTATCTGATGCACTTTTTTCCCTGATAGCCATTTACTTAATTGGCAACCCCCGTAGTGGAATCGCAGTCTACGTGAACCAGTTACTGCAGGGACTTGACTTCAACCACCTTTTAATCATGATATTTGCATCTTTAACTGCAGTATCAATCTCTTTGGTGTTATGTATAAAATTAGGGGACTGGTTTAGTCATTCCATGGAAAAAATTAACTATGAAAAACTTTCATGGGTGGTAATTGTTTTTATGAGTTTTTTGGTGGTACTTTTTGCAGTGATGGAGCAGTCAAATCTATTTTTCGTGATTTTGACCTACATAACTTCCATTGCCCTGGGATTGCTCCCCCATTACCTTGATATTAACAAATCCAACCTTATGGGGGTTTTAATTGTTCCAGCAATTGTTATATATGCCGGGATGGTCTGAAATTAAATGATATATGCCTAAAATGTGTAAATTCCTAAAAGGTGTAAATTATTAAGGTAAATATGTCAAATAATTAATTCATATAATCACCATTTCACTGCAAAGGTTTTGCACAGCATCAGTAAAGATGGTGGTATCTACTCCCGGAAAGGTATCCACAATACAGATATCAAATTTTTCTCTTAAAATAGTTCCAAGTTCCTTCACATCCAGACAGTAAACATCCCAAGATTCTCCATGGGCAACCAAACCTTTTTCAAGGTTGGATAGTTTTACTGGGAAACCATTAACTTCCAGGTTAAGGGCGGTGGTACATGCAGCAGGGTGCCATAGATCATTGAAAACCACTCTTGAAGCTCCGTTTTTAAGGGCAGCTATCCCCAGTGTACCGGGACCACAGGTACAATCTAATATTTTCGGATTTTTATATTTATCCATTACCCTAATTAATGCGGAAATTTTAGGCGATACTGGTTTGGGGAATTCTATGTGAATTTCGCCCTGATGTTTGTAGATGCAGAGCGGACCATCAGGGGCCTGTACCAAGTCGCAGCGCATATCACAGCCAGCTAATAGTTCATATTCATTTGAAGGTAATTCGCTGTCTTTCAATCCAACTGTGTCTCGGATATTTCCTTTAAGCACCCCTTTAACTTCGGGAACTTCATTTATTATCCTGGTTGCGCATTGATGGTTAACATCCGGAGATAATATTACTAGGGTATCCCTGGAAAGGTAAGGTACAGTTTGAAGGGGGTAGGCGGGTGTTATTAGTGGAACACAAACATCCCGCAGGCTGGTTTTTTCATCTTTCAATCCTTCTTTTTGCATGATAGTCAGGATATGGGCCACCACCATGTCCAGATGTCGACGATCACAGGTGCATCTTCCCCAATTTCCACCTATTTTTTCATGGGGTTCTATCTGCTCAAGAAATGGTTTGAATTTTTTAAAATTCCGTTCTGGGCAGTTATCACAGGGATAATAAAAATATTCAATTTTCTCTAAGACCACAGGCGGTTTTTTTACACATTCTTGGTTGCATCTGCACTTTATGTCCATATACTTAAATATTCGATACTTTATATAAATAATATTAAGCTAATCTAATAATAATGGAATAATTTAATCATGTTGAGTCATATTGTCTATAACCAATAACCCACTTGTAAATCGTGAGAAAATGAAGGACAAACGCAAGGAAATACTGAAGGATCTTCTGGGAGAATTTGGTTCTGAAGAAGATGAGGATGAAGATTTCGTTGAAGAACAAGAAGAGAATGAAATACCTCTTGAAAATAAAGAGAATACAGTATCTTCAGTGCTAGAAGGGGTTCAGAAAGATGATGAAGAAGAATTCACCTTAGATAAAATAATGAAAAAACCGCCTAAAAAGGTTAAAAAGGTTAAAAAAGCTTCTAATGGGTTGAAGGCGGAGATTGTAGGGGAAGGGTTGATTCCAAAGTATAATGTGAGCGTACCTCACTTTTCTGGAAAAGAAGAAACGATTTTCAACGAAGTTAGAGAGAAATTGGTGGAAGTAGCTGTTTCCCAGGGTGAAGAATTTAATATTGATGAAGAATCATTTATAGGGGAGGTTAAGCAATTCCTAAGGACTCGTGGAGTTCGGGATGTGGAAAGGCTGGCCACCCAGATTTCTCAAGTGATGTTGGGGTACGGGAAACTGGATCCCATGATCAAGGATGATGATCTTGAGGAGATCATGGTTATAGGCACTAATAGTAATGTATTTGTTTACCATCGTAAGATAGGGATGATGGTTACCAATGTTGTTTTTGATTCTGATGATGATATACGGGGTATAATCGATGTTATCGCTCGACAGGTGAACCGTCGTATTGACCAGCAAACACCAATACTGGACGCCCGTCTGAAGGATGGTTCAAGGGTTAACGCCACCCTCCCCCCGGTTTCTGCAGATGGACCCACCCTCACCATCAGGAAATTCAGAAAAGACCCACTCACTGTGGTAGATTTAATTAACTTCAAAACCATGTCCTCCCATCTGGCGGGGTTCCTATGGTTGTGTACCGATGGTATGGGTGTAAAACCCTGTAATGCTATAATCGCAGGGGGTACTGGTTCTGGTAAAACCACCACAATGAACACCATCGCCGCGTTTGTACCTCCCCGGGAACGTATTATAACCATTGAAGATACCTTAGAATTGCAGTTACCTCACTCTCACGTTCTGCGTATGGAAACCAGGCCTCCTAACATTGAAGGGAAGGGTGAACTCGACATGGATACTCTAGTTAAAAATTCACTCCGTCAGAGGCCAGACCGGGTAATTGTGGGGGAGGTTCGTGGTTCAGAAGCCATAACACTTTTCACAGCATTAAACACTGGACACTCAGGTATGGGGACCCTCCACTCTAACACTGCCCGGGAAACAATCACCCGTTTAGTTAACCCTCCCATGAACGTACCTAACATCATGATCCCAGCCCTTGATTTCATTATCATGCAGAACCGGATGTACCGTGCTGAAGGAGGATCCTTAAGGCGTATCACTGAAGTTGCAGAAGTGGTGGGGATGGAAGAAGGCAACGTCCAGTTAAACCGCGTATTTGAATGGAATAACATCACTGATAAAGTGGAATATGTGGGAATCGCCAGTCAGACCCTGAGGGATATGGCTGAAATGAGGGGTGTGGGCATAACTGAACTGGAAGAGGAAATAGAAAAAAGAAGGCTGGTTTTAGAGTATTTGGCGGATAATAACATGCGTTCCATTGAAGAAGTGGGGCGATGCATTAATAGTTACTATAAAGATCCTGATGAAATGTTAGATAGAATACTTTAATAAAATTAATTTTAACCAATGAAAGATTTAGCTGTAAATTATGGATATAAAAAAAATGGTTTTGGTGAGATAAATGGTCTTTGGCGGTATTAAAAAGGTCTTCAACCGTATAGGGGATTTAACGGTTAACTCCAGTCAAAAAGTAGGTGGTGGGGTTCAAAAGGTCGGTGAAGGAGTTCAAAAGCCTGTTGAAAAGATTAGGGGGGCTGAAAGGCCTAAAATCTCCAGGCCTAAAATAGGAAAGGGATCAAAAACTGATTCAAACATATTTGAACCGCCTGAATCCGAATCCAAGTCACCTCGTAAGGTTATTAAAAAGATGGGGATGGAAAAGGATGAAATTGAGATTTTCCGAGACCTAATTGACCAGAAGTACGAGCGGAAAGAAAAACCGGAAGATGAAGACAAAGCTCAAAAAGCAGCAGTACGCAAAGCTTCTCTGGAAGAGCTCCTTAAAGAAGAGGAGAAAAAAGGTCTGGATCCAAAACTCATCTTAATCATTGGGTTTCTTTCATTTGCAGTGGTTTTCACAGTTATCGTGGTTCTGGGTTTTGGTATTGAGATTGGACTGGTGTTCGGTATTATCATTTTACTCATGACTATGTTCATTGTTTACATGCCCAAAATAAAAACTGGTGGTCGTTCTACAGCAGCTTCACGAGAACTACCTTTTGCCCTTAGGCAAATGGCTACAGAGTTAAGAGCAGGTATAGGTTTACATGATAGTATGCGCTCGGTGGCAATGTCTGGTTACGGTCCGTTGTCTGAGGAATTTGCCAGAGCTTTGGAGGAAATAAAATATGGGGAAACCACTGAAAAGGCATTGGTGGATATGAGTGAGAGAATTAACTCTGAGGGCTTAACCCGGGCCATATATCAGATCACACGAACTCTATCCAGTGGAGGAGATCTGGCCAAAACACTAAGTGTAATTGCCGATGACACTGCCTACGAAATGAGAATGAAATTGAAGGATTACGCCCAGAAGCTCAACTCCTTCACCATGATCTACATGTTCGTAGCCATATTGGGTCCAGTTATATTCATGATTATGATCATTGCTGCTTCTACAGTAATGGGGGGAGTTGTCCCACCTATACTGCTTTTAATCATGTATTTATTCCTGTTCCCAGCAATTGTGGGTTTCATGGCGTTTATGATAAAAAGATTGGAACCCAAGGTCTAATTTTCAAATATAACTGGGGGAATAAATCCTCGGTTGTTTATTTTATTACCTTATTTTTTTTAACAAGAGAAGTTCCATGGGAAAGTTTTTTTTTCAAATGGTTTTATATCATCTTCCCTGGATGGCCTTAGATTTATATATAACTTCTGATAATTGATAATTTCATGACTGAAAGCACTGATAAATATAATGTGGAAAACTGATTTTTTAAGAGTATTATTGGTGATATTACTAACTGTTTTTAAAATGGAATTGACTATGCACAAACTATATATGTTCTAATCAGTAATGAAAAAATATCATTATAAATCATTAATAATTCGGTGATTGTTGTGGCACCTAAACCAAAGTCTAAACCAAAAGATTTCAAGGATGATTTTTGGAAAAAGAAGGATCTAAAAATCTCCATAGGCGAAATAGTTGAAAAAGAGGGAGCAGTATCTGCTGAAGTATCCGAAGAAAAGACTCCTATGGGGCCAACTCCAAAACCCCACGTCACAGATCTAAGATCATGGGACATGAAACTGCTTAGTAGATATGAGCCATTCTATGCACCATTCTGTGACATGTGTTGTCTTTGTACATTCGGAAAATGTGACCTTTTGAACAAGAAAGGGGCTTGTGGGATTGATTCTGCAACTCAGCAAGCGCGTATTGTTCTTTTAGCATGTAACATTGGTACTGCGGCCCATGCTGGTCATGCCAGGCACATGATCAACCATCTTATTGAAGAACTGGGTGAAGAGTATCCCATTGATCTGGGATATAACATAGATATTGAAGCTCCCATCACCAGAACCATAATAGGGGAAAAACCCGAAAATCTCGGTGATTTAAAGAATGTAATAAGTTATGTGGAAGAACAATTATCTCACCTGTTATCCGCTTGCCACACGGGTCAAGAAGGAAGTAACATTGATTTTGAATCTAAATCACTCCATTCGGGTGTTATGGATGATCTGGCAAGGGAAGTAGGTGATTTAGCTCAGATCGTGGCCCTGAACATGCCTAAAGGAGATGGGGATGCTCCTCTGGTTGAGATGGGTGTGGGTACCATTGACTCTTCAAAACCAGTAGTACTGTGCATAGGTCATAACGTGGTTCCAGGTGCCAGTATAATGGATTACCTTGATGAAACGGGTCAAGAAGAGGATTTAGAGGTTTGCGGTATCTGTTGTGCGGCAATTGATATTTCCAGATACAATGACCGGGCTAAAGTAGTAGGTCCTTTGTCTAGGCAGCTAAAATTCATACGCAGTGGAGTTGCCGATGTGATCATAGTGGATGAACAGTGTATCCGGACCGATGTACTGGAAGAAGCCCAAAGGAAAAATACAGCAGTAATTGCCACCACCGACAAGATGTGTCTGGGTCTGCCAGATATGACTGATAAGGATCCCGATTTAATTGTATCCAAATTATTAAACAAAGAGATCGAAGGTGCCCTCATATTAGACCCTGAAAAGGTGGGTGAGGTTTCAGTTAAAGTTGCCAAGATTCTAGCACCAGAACGGGAAAAACTCAAATTATTACCAGAACTGGACGAAGTGCAAAAGTTAGCACTGGAATGTACGGAGTGTGGCTGGTGTAACCGGGTTTGTCCCAACAACAAACCAATGATGGAGGCAGTGGTGGCAGCAGGAACCGGTAACTTCTCTAATTTTGAAGAACTATACCTTAACGATGTATGTTATTCCTGCGGTAGATGTGAACAGGAGTGCGAACGGGAACTTCCCCTCATGTCCATGTTAGCCAAGGCGGGTGAAAAATTAGCCAAGGATGAAAAATTCAACATTCGCGCTGGCCGAGGCCCAGTACAAGATGTGGAAATAAGAAGAGTAGGTGCACCACTTGTATTGGGAGATATACCGGGTGTAATAGCCATTGTGGGATGTTCAAACTACCCTAATGGTGGGAAAGAAGTTGCGGAGATGGCAAAAGAATTCCTGGAAAGAAACTACATAGTGGTGGCCACTGGATGCGGGGCAATGTCCATTGGTGAATACCGTGATGAAGAAGGAAAAACACTATACGAACAGTACAGTGGCGAATTTGATTCCCGAGGATTGCTAAACATAGGTTCATGTGTGTCCAACGCCCATATTTCCGGAGCCTGCATAAAGATCGCCAATATTTTTGCTAAAAAACCATTGGAAGGCAACTTCGAGGAGATAGCCGATTACATTCTAAACCGAGTTGGAGCTTGTGGTGTTGCTTGGGGTGCTTACTCTCAAAAAGCAGCTGCAATCGCAACGGGAGTTAACCGATGGGGTATACCAGTAGTGGTTGGTCCGCACGGTTCAAAATATCGCCGATTATTATTGGGAAGAACTGATAAGAAGGAAACCTGGAAAATAAAGGATCTGAGGACTGGTAAAATAATGGATGGTGAACCCGCACCAGAACACTTGATTTACGCGGCAGAAAACATGGAAGAAGCCATAGTAATGACAGCTAAACTATGCATCAGGCCAACCGACACTGGCAAGGGGCGTCAAATCAAATTAAACCATTATATTGATCTTTATAAGAGGTATTATGGTATATTGCCTCCAGATATTCATTTATTTGTCCGTAATGAGAAAGATATTCCCATCACCTATAAAAAAGATGTGAAGGAAATACTGGAAGAAGTGGGATGGGAACCTCGTGAAATACCTCAGGAACCCTCTCTAATGGGAATGGACGGTGATTAAATGGCCAACGATAGAGTAATACCATGGCAACCCACGGTAATTGCAGGGCCTAAACAGTCATTACTGGTAACACCAGAAACAGCTGAATTAATGATAAAAAAGGCTAAAAGACCTCTTTTAATTCTGGGGCCTTTGGTTAAAGAGGACCCTGTACTTACGCTGGCTACTAAAATAGCGGAAAAATGGGATCTCCCAGTGGTTACCACTGCTGATGCCTATAAAGCATTCCATGATAAGGGCCTCAACCCAACTTCATATGGGGTGGTGGAAATAGTTAATCTACTTAATGACCCTGAATGGGGCGGTGTAAATGGACAGGGACAACATGACTTGGTAATTTTCCTGGGATGTATTTATTACATAGGTTCACAGGGATTATCTTCCCTCAAACACTATGCACCCCACCTGAAAACTCTTACTATCTGTAAATTTTTCCATTCCAATGCAGATGCATCATTCCCTAACATGAAAGATGAAGAATGGTTTAATTATCTTGAAAAAATGGGTAAGGTAGAATAATCTTATTAACCGAATCAAAATGGAAAACACTGTAGGGTTAACATGAACTATCAACAAAAAAAGATTAGCAAATTATATGCTATTTCATTTATTAAATTGATTTAATTGGAGAGATAAAAAAGGCGGATTGTAAAACGGAGGAATTGGATGTTTGAAGATATACCTGTTGATGTAAGCCCCATGTATGAGGGGGAACGTATCAGAGCAGCCAACATGTTCGTGGAACTGGCAGGACCCAAGTCCATGGGCGCAGAGCTGGTGCAAGTTGAGGAAAACGTTGAAGATGGCAAAATTGAAGTTATAGGGCCTGAACTGGATGCCATGCACGAAGGAGATATCCATCCTTTGGGGATCCAAATTGAAATCCAGGGAGAACACTTGGAAAAAGAACTGGAAGGCGTAATAGAACGCCGAACTCACGAACTCTGTAACTACGTTAAGGGATTCATGCACCTCAATCAGAGAGATGCCATCTGGTGCCGGGTAAGTAAAGAAGCCCTTGCAGCAGGTTTCAAACTGGAACACCTTGGTAAAACTCTTTCAATACTCTTTAAGGAAGAATTTCCTCTGATTGAATCAATTGCAGTTACTATCTTAACAGACCCTGCAATGGTGGAAGAATTCGTTTCCAATGCCAAGGAAGAATACCAGACCAGGGATGCCCGAGCTAGAGAACTATCTGATGAAGATGTGGATGTCTTCTATGGATGTGTTATGTGCCAATCATTTGCACCCACCCACGTCTGTGTGGTAACTCCTGATAGAACCGCCCTTTGTGGAGCTATAAACTGGTTCGACTGCAGAGCTGCTGCAAAAATGGACCCGGAAGGCCCTATCTTTGAAGTTGAGAAGGGAGACCTTCTTGATGATGTTAAAGGTGAATATACTAATGTGAATTCTGTAGTAACTGAACGCTCCCAAGGAACAGTTGAAAGAGTATTTTTACACAGCGTATTTGAATATCCTCACACTTCCTGTGGTTGTTTCGAGGCTGTTGCCTTTTACATCCCTGAACTGGATGGTATAGGAATCGTTGACCGTGATTTCCGTGGAGAAACACCACTGGGAATACCATTCTCAGCAATGGCGGGCCAGTGTTCTGGTGGTAAACAGGTGGAAGGATTCACCGGTCTAAGCCTGGAATACATGCGTTCTCCTAAATTCCTGCAAGCAGATGGTGGTTTCGAAAGGATTGTATGGCTACCCAAAGAGATAAAGGACTCTGTAGAAGAATACATCCCTGAAAATATGAAGGATAAGATCCCCACTGAAGAGGATGGTTCAACCCTTAAAGAGATACGCAGCTTCCTGGAAGAAAAAGGACATCCTATAATGGAACGAATGGAAACTACCACTACGGAAACTCCTGAAGAAGAGGTCACCATTGAAGAAACTTCTGAAGAATGGGGTGAATTGGAAACTGAAGGCATGCAAATGGCTCCTATGGCCTATGCACCAGAACTAACCATGCCCTCCTCGGGAGGAGTGAAAATAATCTTCAAGAATGCTAAAATATACGCAGAAAAGGTAATTATTAAGAAAAAATAATATAATCTTAATATTAATTGCCCATTAATAAATTAAAGGTGAATAATTAAAATTCAAGGGAGCAATAAAGTGATTATCGCAGTAAGTGGTAAAGGTGGAACCGGGAAAACTCTGGTATCATCTCTCCTGATAAAAGCCCTGTCTGGCAGAGAAATGGATATTTTGGCCATTGATGCCGACCCTGACAGCAACTTACCCGAAGCATTAGGGGTAGATGTTCATAAAACAGTGGGGGATGTCAGAGAAGAATTAAAAGAAGACACTGCCAAAGGCAGAATACCAACTGGGATGAACAAGTGGGATATCTTAGACTACAAGATAATGGAGTCCATAATTGAAACACCAAACTTCGACCTCCTGGTTATGGGAAGACCTGAAGGCAGTGGTTGTTACTGTGCAGTCAATAACATGCTCCGCAGAATAATTGAAAACTTATCATCCAATTATGATATGATCATCATTGACACCGAGGCCGGACTTGAACATTTAAGTCGTAGAACCACTCAAAACGTGGATGTGATGCTGGTGGTCACTGATAAATCAAAAAGAGGAATACTCACCGCACAAAGAATCGGCCAACTTGCTGAAGAACTGGAAATCAAATTCCAGGAGTTATATTTGGTATTAAATAGGGTGAACACTGAAAATGAAGAAGAAGTCCTAAAAAAAGCCAAGGAAACTGGTCTGGAGATGGTGGGAGTAATCTATGAGGATGATGAGGTAACCCAGTATGATATTGAGGGAAGACCCCTGGTGGAACTTCCTGATGAATCCAATACTGTAAAAACAGTATCCGGGATATTATCCCGTATTAAAGTTGAGTAAGGGTGTGGGTATATGGATAAAATGTCGCAACTTCTTAAACTACTGGAAAAAACGGACTATATAGAGATTAACGAGTTTAGAATGGATTTTGAGGAACTGGAATTGCAGTTCATGCCAGCTATGCAGAGAGTAGTGCAGCAGGCAGTAACCAAACAGGCTGCAGTTCAAGAAACCATTAAGGCAATGGAAGCCATTGATTTTGTTCCTCCAATTAAAGATTATCCTGGTGAAGTTGCCCAGGTGCAATTGGGTGCTGGAAGCAGAAAACCAGTATATCTTGGTGGTCAACAGGCACTGTACCGCTTTGAAGAACCCCAACCCAACCCACCAGTGGTAACATTCGATGTTTTTGATATTCCCATGCCTGGATTACCACGTCCCATAAGGGAACACTTCTCTGATGTCATGGAACACCCTGGGGACTGGGCTAAAAAGGCAGTTAAGGACTTCGGAGCCAACATGGTAACCATACACCTCATTGGAACCGGACCCAAGGTCATGGACAAAACACCAAGACAGGCTGCTCAGGACATAGAAGAAGTCTTACAAGCCGTGGACGTCCCCCTGGTTATAGGGGCTTCTGGAGATCCACAGAAAGATCCAATAATATTAGAAGCAGCGGCCCAAGCTGCTGAAGGTGAAAGGTGTTTGCTGGCTTCAGCTAACCTTGATTTAGATTACAAGAGGGTGGCTAAAGCAGCAGTGGACTACAACCATGCAGTTTTGAGCTGGGCCATCACAGACATAAACATGCAGAAAACCCTTAACAAATACTTGATGAAGGAAGGATTAACTCAAAAAGACATCGTCATGGACCCTACTACTTGTGCCCTTGGTTATGGTATTGAATTCTCCATTGATGTCATCACCCGAACCCGCCTAGCTGCACTTAAAGGAGACAAAGATCTGCAGATGCCAATGAGCTCTGGAACCACCAATGCATGGGGATCCAGGGAAGCCTGGATGAAAAACGATGCATGGGGACCCACTGACTACCGAGGACCTATCTGGGAGATATTCACTGGACTAACCATGATGCTCTGTGGAGTGGACATCTTCATGATGCTGCACCCGTTATCCGTACAGATTTTAAGCGAAATAGGCTCCACTTTTACCAAGGATTACCTTACAACTGATGTACCGGACATATCCAACTGGATAACGGAGCTTGAATAGGAGGTTATGAGTATGCAAGTCACTGCAATGGATATATACCGATTGCTTCCCCAGACTAACTGTGAAGACTGTGAAGAAGCCGCATGTGGAGAGGCCTCATGCATGGCCTTCGCCACCAAACTCTCAGAAAAAGAAGCCCAACTGGAATTGTGCACTGAATTATCCCCTGAAGGATTAAACAAACTGGAATCTCTGCTGGCACCAGCAGTGAGGGAGATAACCATAGGAACCGGGGATAAAACCATCACCATTGGTGGGGATGAGGTACTATACCGCTACGAACTAACCTATTACAACCCCACATCTCTGGTTATAGACATAGCTGATAATCTGGATGATGATGAATTCACTGAAAGGGTTAAAACCATAGAAGAAACAGAATTTGAAAGGATAGGGGAAATGCTCACCCTTGATGCTGTAGCCCTTAGAAACGCATCCGGAAATTCTGATAAATTCGCTGAAGCTGCTTCTAAACTCAAAAAAGCAAAGTTACCACTGGTACTGTGTTCCTTTGACCCTGAAGCAATGAAAGCCGCCCTGGAAAAAGTAGGGGATGAAAGACCACTCATATATGGGGTTACTGAAGGCAACTTAGAAGAAATGTCAGCACTGGCACTGGAATACAGCTGTCCAGTAACCATTTTCTCCCCTAACGACCTGGAGAAAATGAAGCAGATCAGCAGGACTCTGAGGGAAAGAGGAATAGAAGACATTGTCCTGGACCCCGGAACATATGTGGAAGATGGAATCGGTGACAGTCTTGATAACTTTGTCATGATCCGCAGACTGGCAGTGGAAGAACAGGATGAAGATTTCCGATTCCCTATACTGGGCATACCCGCCCTAACCTGGTTATATGAAAAGGATGAAATCCAGGGAGGTATCCGGGAGGCTACCATTGCCGCCACTCTCATGAATAAATATGCAGACATGCTCATATTCCATGGGACAAATATATGGGAGTTAATACCAGTCCTTACCCTGAGACAGGGAATATACACTGATCCCAGGAAACCTCAGGCTGTGGATGCTGGGCTCTATGAATTTGGTGAAGTCGACAAGGACTCCCCTGTACTGATGACCACCAACTTCGCCCTTACATTCTATACTGTGGAAGGGGACATTAAAGGTAAAACCAATGCTTATCTCCTGGTCCTGGATACTGAAGGTCGTGCAGTGGACGTTTCACTGGCCGGAGGTCAGTTAAACGCAGAGGCAGTAGCTGATCTTATTAAGGAAACTGGAATTGAAGAAAAGGTAGACACCCGTAAGCTGATCATCCCAGGATTAGCCGCACCGGTTAGTGGGGAAATAGAGGATGAAAGCGGATGGGAAGTGCTGGTTGGTCCACGAGATTCATCAGCAGTACCGGGATTCATTGATGAACTTAAAGAGAAAGCATAGACTACTGGAATGATCTTTAAGAGGTTAAAATGGGCAAATCCTAATATGTTAAGGATTACCCTGAATTCTTTTAATTCAAATTATAGGAAAGTGATATAAATGAAAACCCTGATGGTAATTGATCCTCGCCGCTGCAGTGAGTGCCAGGACTGCATCAATGCATGCCAAAAAACCCATGGAGTGGCCAGAACCAAGAAAACCAGCACAGTACCAGTGTTCTGCCTGCAATGTCATCCTGATAAAGCTCCATGTGCCAGAATATGTCCCACTGGTGCCATAAGAGAAGAAGATGGAACTTTAATTGTGGATGATGAATCCTGTATCATGTGTCGTTTGTGTATGATTGCCTGCCCTGTAGGGATGCTGGTTATAGATGATGATAAAAAAGCAGTACAGAAATGTACCCTGTGTCTTGATGCAGAGGACCAGATACTGCCGGCATGTGTAGAGGCCTGCAAGGACAACGTACTTAAGATTTTCTCTGTAGAAGATCTGGATGAACTTAAAAAGGATCTTTCCTACACTGAAGTGCTTAACGAAGCCATGAAAGCCTATCAAAATAAGCTTTAAATGGATTCACCATAAATCAACCATTAACTTATATCAAAAGGAATACACATTTCCTTTTTTATCTTACTTTTTCTTTTAGATTTTTTTTTCTTTCCATTAAAATTAATCCAGAAATATTATAGTGATTATTACGGGTCTTAACCGAATCCAAAAAAGAGAATTAAAAAAAAGTGTACATAAAGATTTAAATTTATTTTAATTTTTAAAATTAATTCCCGGGAATTATAATACTTTAAATATCCCAATATCTATCCGTAGATGTAGAAACTATTCACCATTAGTTCAATGTCGGCACTAGCTTCCTGGAAAGCCACTGGATCTCCCACGAACCATAAATAATAAAGTAAACTCTCTTTCTTAAATGAAACAATCAGGATGCTGGTGGGGGTCATCTCGTGGTTCTCACCATAGATCTCATAGATTTCCATCCCATACCTTTCAAAATCCCTTTCATCCATGACTTCGCTTCCCTGAATCCGGAACACATCTTTGAGCATCTCTGCAAACTCCTGGGATGATATTTCAGCCACATCTGTATTCCGGTTAAGAGAGAGGGTAATTGAATTATTGGCATACAAACCCCGGAGAACCTTCTTAGCATCAGAAGTACTCACCATCTCCCAATGTTCAGAATAATCCAAGGACACCTCACCATTATCATAATTCAAGATCCCAACTTCTTTCTGGGGTTTAAAGATTTTCTGGATGGATATATCTGCTTTATCCCTCACATACTTATATTCATCTTTCTGAGCATGCCTTAGTGCTTCCAGTGCCTCAGCATCCCCAATTCTACCCAGGGCTTCGGCTGCCTTACCCCTAACATGCCTATGTTTATCAACTTTTCTACCTAAAAGGAGGCATATAAGTGCATTTAGTGCTTCTTCGCCACCGATTTTCCCTAATACTTCGGCTGATTTAGCTCTTACTCGCCAATTTTTATTTTTAAGGGTTTTTATCAGGGCTGGCACCGCACTTTCACCTAGTTTTCCCAGGGCCAGCATTGCCTTCCACCGTACATCTGCATCCTCATCATCCAATGCTTCTAATAGCACGGGAATGGCTTTTTCATCCCTCATCTTACCTAAAGATACGGCAGCATATTTACGCACATGCCAGTCACTATCTTCCAGAGTTTCTATTAGGTAAGGCACAGCACGATGGTCACCAATCATCCCTAAAGCATTGGCAGCAGTTCTTCTTACACTCCAACTATTATCTTTCAGTGCAGCAATCAGTGCATCCACTGCCTCAGGGTCACCTATCTCCCCCAGAGCCCAGGTTGCCTTTAATCTAACTTCTTCATCAGGATCATCTTCCATAGCCTGAATCAGAGGTTGAACAGCTCTAAAATCTCCTATTTTACCTAATGCCTCTGCAGAATTCTCCCTAACGGCACTGAGAATAATGTAATCAGAGTGCCAACTTTTATAACGTAAAGCTTCTATAAGAGCGTCCACAGCCCGTTCATCTCCTACTTTCTTCAAAGCTCGGGCTGCTTCTTTCCTGGTGAGATAGTCCTGATCTTTAAGGGCTCGAATTAAGCCCTCAACATCTCTTTCTTCTTCCAGGTACTCAATATTTACATCAGAATCCATAGCAATCTCCTGGAACTGGGGATAATATCATCATAATTCTATTGGATGTGGTGGAAGTTATAATTATGCTATTTACTTATAATATCTCCTTTAAAAGTTTTAAAAATTGGGGGTAGTCACGTACAAAACCCAGCATTGACATTTTGGAGATGGATTCCAAATCCTGTTTTTTAAGAAATTTAGCCAGGATATTCATTTCTTCATCAGTCAAACGGTCCATTATTCTACGATATTTAAGGGATTGTTTAAGATCTCCCCCTACCTCCTTTTTCCACCGGGTTTCATATCTTTTCAAGAAATTTTCAGAAGTTTTTCCCTTTTCAATGGCCTCTGCTGCAACTTCGCCTGCAATACGAGCACAGAGGACTGTAACATGAATTCCCCCTCCAGTGAATGGTTCAACCTGTCCAGCAGCATCTCCTACCACCATCAAACCATCAGTATAGGTTTTATCCACAGGGCCGTGAACTGGAACTCCTCCAATATTAAGTTCAACAGGGGTGGCATTCATCTGAGAGGTGAATTTCCTAAGGAAACTGTAAGCGCTTGTAGTATCACTCCTCACACCCACCCCTACATTGGCTACACCATCTCCCTTGGGAAAGACCCATACATATCCTCCGGGAGCTATTTTCTGTCCGAAATAGAACTGGAGATAATGGGGATCACAACTCACACCAACCATCTCGTACTGTGCACATGAACAAAGACTATGAGGGGTCTGTCTGGTGTTAAGGCCTGCCATTTGGGCTACTTGTGACTCAATTCCATCGGCAGCAATCACCAGTTCTGCTTCTATTTCCAGGGTGTGATCCATATGTTTAGCAACCACCCCACGAACTCCTTCCTTTTTACGTATAAGGTCCTTTACTGTGGTTTTAACCAGTATATCAGTTCCTGCTTTTGCTGATTCTATGGCCAAATGTTTATCAAACAATTTCCTTTCTAAAATAAATCCTTCTGCATATCCTCCTTCCAGGTGACCATGGGAACCATCAGGAGCATATACATCAGCTCCTTTAATTTCATTACAAACGTACTTAGAGGAAGGTTTCATTTCCAGGGTTTTGAAGGTGCTGGAGCTTGTGGCCTCGGCACACTGCACAGGAACCCCTATCTCCTGATTTTTTTCAATGATCAGCACATCTAAACCCTTTTTAGAGGCGAATAATGAGGCAGTGGATCCTCCAACACGCCCACCTACCACTACCACATCATATTTCATTTTTTCCATCTTTAATGGCCCCCAGCGGACATACTACCATGCATAAATTGCAGTTTTCACACCCTTCATGAGTTATAATCATCATTGAGGATAACTCCAGAATATTTTGGGGACAAACTGCTACACATACTCCGCAACATCCACATTGTTCTGCAGAAATTTTCATAACACTGAACCCCTATTAAAAAGGTTGATGAAACCTTCTTTCATTATCTGTACTATAATTAGGGTTATATTAATAAAACTTACCCTTTTATTAGGGTAATAGTTCTCTAAAGTTGGAATACCCTAGGCAGTGGTAAAGTTTTAGTTTGATCTTAAAATCAAATTCATAGGGAGATATCGGTGATTAAAATCAGAGTAACTAATCCTACTATTCCCGGATTTTAAGTAATGAACATCAACAAATTTTAAGTTATGAACACCAAATTTTAAGTAATGAAACATTAATTTTTTCAGTGATGGACCGTTAAATTAATATATGACGTTCACCCACTTGAGTGTATTGCAGGGGTGCCCGAGCGGCCAAAGGGGGAGGACTTAAGATCCTCTGGCGTAGGCCTTCGAGGGTTCGAATCCCTTCCCCTGCACTTAATAATATTCATAGTATGAGTTTAAACAAAGATTTAAATACCAAAAGAGAGTTTAAATAGTAAAAAGTTCAATTACAATTAATTGCCTTAGTGGCTCAGCCGGTAGAGCGATACCTTGGTAAGGTATAGGCCGGGGGTTCGAATCCCCCCTAAGGCTTTCACTTTTAGTTTTAGAATATTATTAATTTTTTCAATATGGTTTAACGTTTCTATAAATGCTTATTGTAAGGATTAACAGTTTAATATTTTAGTAAACTTTATATCAGGTGTAATTAAATCAAATTTCATTGTAATAAGTTGTATGATTTGAATTTATACAATTTCAATTAGTTTAATATTCGGTGATAAATTTGAGAGAAAGAATAATTCAAATTTCAGATGTTCATTTTGGAGAGAAGAACTTCTCCCACGAACTTAAAAATAATCTTCTCGGGCAACTTGAGAATGAAAATCCCGATCTGGTAATTGTTTCTGGTGATCTTACCACCAACGGTTATCCCCATGAATATGAGGAAGCCGCAGCTTTCATTGACCAGTTAAGGTCCATAACCAAAACCTATGTAATTCCAGGAAACCATGATGCCCGTAACGTGGGACTTCTTCACTACGAGAGCATGATCGGAAACCGGAAGTTCGTGCACATTGACAACGATGGAGAATATGCAGTTATTGGCCTGGACTCATCTGAACCAGATATTAACGATGGTCAGATTGGAATTGACCAGATGGAATGGTTGAAAACACAGCTTGAAAAGATACCGGAACATATGGGTAAAATAGTCACCTTCCACCATCATTTGATGCCCATACCTCAAACTGGAAGGGAAAGAAATATCCTACTTGACTCTGGTGATTTAATGAGGTTATTAACGGATAACGGTGTTGATCTGGTTTTAAATGGTCATAAACATGTTCCAAATGTTTGGATGGTGGAAAAAATGGTCACACTTAACTCAGGGACTGTCACCACCCGTAAATTAAGGGGTCAAACCAGGCCATCCTACAATCAACTATCCTTTGAAGATGAAGATTTCTACGTGAACCTGGTGGACACAGAAACTGGTAAGAAGAAACAACTGGCTTACTACTCAGTTAAAGTTGAAAACGAGGAGTACGTGGTCTGTTCCACCCGCCACAATTCCATGGGGACTTTCTAAATTTAATAAAATAATTTTTTTTGGACTAAAAATTTTTTATATTCTAAATGTCATGAAAAAATTGTGAAGATTATAGAATAAACATTCGCCAGTTTCCATTTCTAAATTAGGTGTTTTAATGGGGAAAAAAATAATTCAAATATCTGATGTACATTTCGGGGATATCACATTTTCTGATGTGCTTAAATCCAATCTCCTGGCCCAGCTCGAAGATGCAAATCCTGATCTTTTGATATTTGCCGGGGATCTCACTGCCAGTGGGTTTTTCCATGAATATGAGGAGGCCTGTGAATTTGTTGATGAACTCCAATCAATAACCCCGGCCCATTTAATCCCTGGAAATCACGATGTCCGTAATGTGGGGCTGGTTCATTTTGAAAACCTGGTCAGCAAACGGAAATTTGTTCACACCGATAAAAGTTCCAACTTCACCATTATTGGATTGGATTCCTCAGAAGCCGATGTTAGTCATGGGCAGATTGGACGTGACCAGATGGACTGGCTTAAATCGGAATTGGCAAAAATACCAGATGACCGGGCAAAAGTGGTAACCTTTCATCATCATATCATACCCATACCCCAAACTGGAAGAGAAAGGAATATTTTACTGGACTCAGGGGATTTAATGCACGTTTTAACAGAGAATGGGGTTGATTTTGTCTTAAATGGTCATAAACATGTCCCCAATGTTTGGATGCTTAACAATATGGTGGTTTTAAACTCGGGAACTGCAACCACCGGGAAACTGCGGGGAAACATGTGCGCCAGTTACAATGAACTGGAAATTAACGATGGAGAAGTTCTGGTTAATATGGTTAAGACTGAAAATGGAAGTAAAAAACCGATGGCTCATTATTCAATGGAAGTGAAGGATGAATCTTTTGTAATCCATTCTTATACCCATAATCCCATACATACAGTATGACTGTAATGGGAGATAGTTGATTAATAATATTTAAATTAACAATTAATTACATATTTGATTATTATATTATATATTATGATTAAATTCTTTTTAGAGTAAAACTAAATTTATCTGTAGAATGAATGAGTTTGGGATAGAATGTCAAAAACTTTAGATATAATAATGGCCGGTTTAATTTCCGGTATTGTGGCTTACACCACATCACAGTTGGGAATAGCAGGAACTGTAATTGGGGCAGTAATGGGGTCAATGCTTTATCAGTTCATGAGCCATTTTTTCAAGGAACCCATAAAAAATGCTAACACCGTAAAAACCCAGAGGGTGGAAAGCAGTATATTTTATGTTTTCCCCCTGATTATAATCCTGGCTATAGAAGTGATATATCTACTATCATCATTTTACCGCATGCCAAGTGAATTATTCCTATCAATGGAAACCGCAACTGGATGGAATCTCTTTAGAACTATTGGCGTAGGACTCCTGGTTATGGGAATTTATCCCCTTCTTGAACCGGACCGCATACCTCCAATTTATGGTTTGGCAGTAATAGGTGTGGGGCTGGTGAAACTGATGGCCGGATTTGTGGATTATAACTCGCCAATTGTTGTGTTGTATTCTCCTGTATTCCGTCAGTTCAGTGAATTAATTTCCATAGTGCTTATTGCAGTGCTTTTGTATGTGATAGTGTCCATAATACAGGATTCCGTGACAATTATACGTAAAGAAGATCAAAATAAAACTAAGGAAAAATGAACCAGGTAAATAAAGGAACCAGGTACCTTAAATGATAATTTATCCCCATTAAGATGTAATGATAATCCATTCTCATTAAGATGTAAGGAAAATTCATCTCCATTAAATCGGTGATGTAAGGCAATGATAAAATGACTAACCGGGCTAAAAACAGTACTCTTAAGGCAGTTCTGGAAGTGATTCTTTATGATAATCCTGCTACTCAAGATGAAATAGCAGATAAACTGGGATTAACCAGAAGATATGTTACTAAACTATTACAGCCCCTGATCAAGGAAGGTGTGGTGAGAAGGGCGTATATTCTTGATCTTAAGAAGTTCGAGGAGTTTTCTGAGATGTTTGATGAGGAGAAAACTTCCAGAGAGCATGCGGGAACATTCCTCATAAAGGATATGCTCCGGGACATGGCCAAACACATCTGCCGCCAGTTCGACATGTCATTTGAAGCATTATCTCAGTATGATGCTGAAATGGCTGATGAAGCTCTTAAACTGGATTATATTTCAAATAATATGCATGAAAAGATACGTTCCTCTGTTGAAACTGTTATATCCATAAATCCCTACTCTGAGTTCAGTAAAACCATGGTCATGGGGGAAGTGGGTTATGATCTGGAACGAATTGCCGACCATACTTGTCATATTGCTAACTTTGCCCTGCAAGAGTCAGACCCCATTGATGAAGAAATGATGGAAACCCTAAAATCCATGTACAAAACCGCACGTAAAATGGTTAACCAGTCCATGGATGCATTTTTAGATGAGCGTCTGGAGCTTAAAGATAAGGTTATGGATTATGAAGAAAAGATCCATGAATTGCAGAAGAAGGCCCTGAACAACATTGCCACCCAGATGGCTGAAGATGATGTTATGGACAAAGACCGATCCAACTATTACCTATCATTATCCCGTGTTGTCAAAGCTTTTGAGCGTATTGGTGACATATCCATCGAAATTATTGACACCGCTGGTGAGTTCTATCGAAACATTCCTAGAACCACAACTCCTGAACGTTTCCGCAGGACAAAATCCTGAAGGAAAAAACTATTAGGATGATTATCCAATTCTAGAAGGGGTTTTTGGTAGTGGTAGTGGGGTTCAGTTAAAATCGAAATTTTTTTCTATTTTAAGAATCAATAATTTTTTTTAAATGGATTTTTTTCTAAGTGGTTAATGGGGATATATTTTGTTCAATTATTCGGTATTTTTAAAGTGACAAAGTGCAAGATTATTCTCCAAATGTGAACATGCCTACACTTATTTTAAGCTGTGTGATGGTTAATTTATCTTAAAAGAAGAAATCGTATAGTCCCTCTATTTGAAAAAAATATACTGTTGATCCAATTAAAGGGCTGCAGAGTTTTTCTACAGGATTATTCTAGAGATCTATTCTTCGAGGTTATTTTATAGTGCAACTCTGCATTACTCATTATGAGGGAATTTTATCAAGGAAAGCCTGAAGGGGAAATGTTTTGGTTGGATCATTCCATTTAATACTTCTTTACTTTCAGGTAAGACTCTAACAGTTATAATCTATATTATTTATCGCCTTTAGCATAGTTTAGTTCATAAAATGTGTTTTTTAATAAGGTTTTGATGAATCGTAACTTTATTTTGTTCCTTTTATGTGTATTACAATACACAAATAGTAAGCTTTAAATAGTTCGGGAAGTTAGTAGCAATTGAGGTGATATTATGGACATGAAGTACATAATAGGAATAATAATAGCCATAATAGTAATAGTCGGTGCTTATTTTGCCCTAGCCGGAAGTGGTGGCCAGGAAAAAATAACCATTGTCGGTTCTACTTCTGTACAGCCTGTTGCTGAGCAATTAGCCACAGAATACATGAAAAAGAATCCGGATGTCAAGATAACGGTTCAAGGTGGAGGTTCTTCTGTGGGTATTAAAAGTGTCCAGGATGGAACTGCCAGTATTGGAACCAGTTCAAAGTCTTTGAAAGCAAACGAATCCCAGGGATTAACTCAGTGGGAAATTGGTAAGGATGGAATTGCCATTATTGCCAACAAGAACAATGCAGTCAATGGATTAACCATGGACCAGGTTAAAGGGATTTTATCCGGAAACATCACCAACTGGAAAGAAGTTGGCGGTGCAGATGCCAAGATAAACGTGATTGTCCGTGAAGAGGGCTCCGGTACTCGCGATGCTGTCCAGGAAATCGTTTTAGGAAAAACTTCCAATGGTACCAAAGTTGCATTCGTCAAAGAAGCAATTGTACAAAGTTCTACTGAAGCAGTGCAGCAAGCCGTGGCTCAGGATCCTAATGCAGTTGGGTTCATTTCATTCGCCGCAGTAAAAGATGCCAAAGCCCTTCAGATCAACAACGTTGAACCAACCGAAGCAACCATACTCGATGGTACCTACAAGATCCAGAGACCATTCATCTTCCTGGTTAAGGGAGATGCAACTGGAGCAATCAAAGCATTCATTGAGTGGGCAAACGGACCCGAAGGTCAGGCAATTATAAAGTCTGATAAAGTGGTACCAACTGGAAAACAGGTCAACAGCACATCTTAAGAAAAGGACCATGGTGGGTTATAAACCACCAAACTCCCCATTTTTTAACAAAAACTGGTTTCCAATCAGATCATATGGGTGTAATCTTCCTAAATTAGCTTAAAACAAGCAGACCTCCCATCACTCTATAATTATAAATACTGTTAGTTAGAATTATTCTTCTAATGGTAAGGATCATAGGGTGATTTAATGGACCTGAAATATGGTGTAGGTTTACTGGTTATACTAATAATTATCATCGCCGTATTAACATTCGGCACTGGAAGCAATTACGATAGGATCGAAATTGCAGGTTCAACATCGGTTCAACCGGTGGCTGAGAAACTAGCAGAAAAATACATGGAAGAACATCCCAATGTACGGGTGGATGTAATGGGAGGAGGATCAGGCCTGGGAATAAGAAGTGTTTTTCAGGACATAATTGCCATTGGAACCAGTTCCAAGGAACTGAAAACAAGTGAAAAGGATGGATTAATTGAGTACCCCATAGGCAGGGAAGGTATTTTGGTGGCAGTCAACCTCAACAACCCGGTGAATAGTCTAAGCAAAAGTCAGATCAAGGATATCTTTTCAGGCAACATCACCAACTGGAAGGAAGTTGGAGGTCCTGATGCTAAAATTAACCTGGTAGTTCGAGAAGATGGTTCTGGCACCCGGAGTGCCTTTGAAGATCTGGTTATGAACAAAACCAAAGTAAAATCAGATGCAATTGTCCAGACCTCCACAGAATCCATAAAAGTTGTTGTTAAACAGGACCCTAATGCCATTGGATACATATCCCTGGCACACATGACTCCTGATGTTAAGGCTCTTAAAATTGATGGAATATCCCCATCCATTGAAACCATCAAGGAGGGTACTTACAAGTTACAAAGACCATTCCTCTTTGTTACCAATGGAGAACCTGAAGGGCCAGTGAAAGAATTTATAGACTGGTGTTTAGGTCCAGAAGGGCAGGAAATAGTCAAAGATGAAAAAATAGTCCCTGTAACATGAGTAATCCATTGAGGGTTAAACTATGGCATGATTAAGGAATTCCAAGTTGTCACAAATATTAAAAATCAGAAAATATCAAAAAAATCAACTAATCTCACTTAAAATGAAAAAGTATCATTTAGAAATATCATCAAAATAATCCTAGAGATTGAAAAAGGAGAAAAACCATGTCTAAGTGGAATGAAGAGTTTTTCATAGAAAAAGGGCTTCTTTTAACTGCCATATCATCAGTTATTGTCATTGCCCTCATAATCATCTTCATATTCAGGGAGGGACTCCCTGCATTACAGAGTGTAGGATTTTTCAGCTTCCTGTTCGGAATGGAATGGGCACCTTCCAATGGTCAGTATGGTATTTTTCCAATGATCATAGGTTCCCTGGGTATAACCGCCCTTTCACTTCTAATGGCAGTACCCTTGGGAGTATTCTGTGCCATATTTTTATCAGAAATAGCACCAAGCAAAATGCGTAAAATACTCAACCCAACCATTCAAACCCTGGCAGGAATTCCCTCAGTGGTTTACGGGTTTTTTGGGCTGGTGTTACTGGTACCATTTATGAGAGTACAGTTCGGAGGAACCGGTTTCAGTATGTTCACTGCCGCGGTTATCCTCACGGTAATGATTTTACCCATAATAGTTAGTGTGTCTGAAGACGCCCTTAGATCAATTCCTCTGGAATACAAGGAAGCATCCCTGGCACTGGGAGCCACACACTGGCAGACCATAAAAAATGTCATATTCCCAGCAGCCATTCCAGGTATCATTACTTCGGTAATTTTAGGAATGGGCCGAGCCATTGGAGAAACCCTAGCCATAATCATGGTGGCGGGTAACGTGGTCCAGATACCAACTTCAATAATGGATCCAGTGCGTGCATTAACCTCCAACATAGCCATTGAAATGGGTTATGCAACTGGAGTTCACTACAACGCCCTGTTTGCCACAGGAATCGTGCTGGTCTTCATGATCATCGTTCTTCTGGTAATAGCCAACTACTTCCACTACAAGAAAAAGGTAACTATTGGAGGCGGTTACCTATGAAGAACAGGTCATTCACTGGATTAAATCCAAAAGGAGGAGTCATCTTTGCATAGATTCATACCTCCAAAAATAGCCCAGAAAATAATGACTGGAGTGTTCTGGGCTTCTGGGCTTCTCACCATACTCATTTTACTGGTGATCATTGGATACGTGCTTTTTAAGGGATTACCAGTGGTGAACTTTGAATTCATATTCGCTGATCCAGTTAACTCCGGAAGATCAGGAGGAATATTCCCCTTCATCATGTCCAGTATCTACGTAACACTGATCGCGGTACTGGTTGCCACCCCTCTGGGAGTGGGAGCAGCAGTCTACCTATCAGAATATGCAGGGGAAAACAGACTGGTGAAACTGATCCGATTCGGAGCAGAAACCCTATCCTCAATTCCCTCCATTGTATTCGGATTGTTCGGATTGGCATTCTTCGTGATTTACCTGGGACTGGGATGGAGCGTGCTAGCTGGAGGGTTGACACTGGCTTTAATGGCGTTACCAACCATATTATCCGCTTCAGAAGTTTCCATAGAATCAATTAACAAATCATACGCTGAAGGTAGCCTGGCCTTAGGGGCCACCAAATGGCAAACAATATATAAAGTTGTTATACCAGCCGCACTCCCCGGAATAACCACTGGGGTAATTCTAGGTATGGGAAGGGCTATTGCCGAGGCAGCAGCAGTGCTATACACTGTAGGGGCTGCTTTAATGATACCCACATCCATTATGGATGCAGCAAGACCTTTACCACTCCACCTTTACATTTTAGCCACCGAGGGTTTATCCATGGATAATGCATGGGGAACTGCAGCAGTTCTGGTGATCATGATCCTAATAATTACCGTGGTTACCAACACCCTGGTTGATCGTTATCGCAAAAAAATGATGGGGCGATAAAAAATGGAATACAGAATAGAAGTAGAAAATTTAAACGTTCACTTTGACGAATTACACATCCTAAAAGACGTGAGTCTAAAAATTCCCAAAAACGCAGTAACTTCACTAATCGGACCCTCAGGTTGCGGTAAATCAACATTCATCCGTACCTTGAACCGGATGAACGATATGATAAGCACCTTCAAAATGGAAGGAACCGTACTACTGGATGGGAAAGATATCTACGACCCCAAAATAGATGTTGTGGATCTCCGGAAAAAAGTGGGTATGGTATTTCAAAAACCTAACCCTTTCCCTAAATCCATATTTGACAATGTGGCCTATGGTCTGCGAGTTCATGGTGTAAATGATAAGGACGTCCTGGAACAGAAGGTTGAAGAAAGCCTCAAATCAGCAGCACTATGGGATGAAGTCAAAAATATACTGGATAAATCTGCCATGGGACTTTCCGGTGGTCAGCAGCAGCGCCTGTGCATAGCCCGTACCATAGCAGTGGAACCAGAAGTAATATTGATGGATGAGCCCTGCTCAGCACTGGACCCCATATCCACCACCAAGATCGAAGATCTGATTCACAAACTAAAAAATGACTTCACCATAATCATCGTAACCCACAACATGCAACAGGCTACCCGGGTATCTAAACACACCGCTTTCTTCTTACATGGGGAGATTGTGGAAAGCGGCCTCACCGAGAAGATCTTCATAGAACCAGAAGATAAGAGAACTGAAGATTATATCACTGGAAGGTTTGGGTAGGGATGGAATTAGATATTGGTTAAAATTGCCAATTATTGAGTGAGATAAGATGGTGGTTTAAAATGCTTACAGTGGTCTTGGAAAAACGTTTAAAATCCCTGGAGGATGAAGTCCTTGGATTTAGCTGGGAGACCATAGGAAGAATTGATAATTCAGTCAGGAGTTTCCTGGATGAAGACACGATTTTGGCAAGGGAAATCATAGAAAAAACTGATGAAATAAATAAAGAAAGCTATAAAATTGAACATGGATGTCTAAAAGTTTTAGGACTACACCAACCATTGGCCAAGGATTTGCGTTTAGGCGCAGCACTACTGCGAACATCAATAGAATTGGAACGTATAAACAACCTTTCAGCTTACATAGCACGTTATGCTATTGATGCCGCCGAAAGCAACCGTACCTGTTATAAACCCCCACACATTGAGTTCATGTCCCAAACTGTTCAGGACATGTTGAAAGACGCTGTAGGTGCACTCTTAAATGAGGATATACAGTTACTGAAACGTTCCACCCGAAGTTACGTAAATTTGCAGGATTTCTACAACCAGATGTTTTCAGAATACGATGAAATCACACACAGGGGTTCACAAACCGCCCTGATACTGGTTGGGAGGAACTTACTGAGTATGGGCCACCACATCATGGGGATGGCAGATCGTGTAGCCTATTCCATAGTGGGTAAAAGGGTTATGCACCACAAACTGTTCCATAACATGCTAATGAGGTAAGGGGTAAAAAATGTGGCTTCCTTCAGAAGATCCGGAGCACACAATCCGGGGCAATTTGAAAAGGTCCCATATACCTGAAATGGGTTACATGAAGATTTTAGAAGGGGCTAATGAATCATTACTCCTGATAAAAGATGAAAAAATCATAGCGGCCTGGAATCTGAATGCAAAATCCCTTGAGGAAACCCATGAAAATAAAGCAATGAACCTGATAAATATTAGTCCCGAATCCCGGATTGAAGTGTACCAGCTGGATGATAATATGTTTTCAACCATTTTTGATTTGAATGAAGAGTGTAAATTACCATTACCCACAGGAATAGATTTTTTACTTGAAAAAAAAGCCAAGGATGTAAATCGGGATGATGTGTTGTCAAAGTATAAAATAAGAGATCCTTCTGAAGATGATATTGATAATTTGTTAAATGGTTATAAACCCAAAATAGGTGGAAGATAATATGGAAAGACGATATCCCCGGATACGGTTCCAGAAAAAACTGGATAAATTAAAGGAAGAAGTGGATAAAATGGGTCAGGCCACTTTAAAGGCTTACCGGGAAGCTTTCAGTACCTTTATAGATTACGATGCCGAACTGGTAAACAGTGTCATGGAAACCAATAGGGTGGTTCATGAAATGGGCTACCAGATAGAACACGATGCAATGAGCATTATAGCAGCAGAACAACCAGTTGCAGGGGATTTAAGATTCATTGAAACCAGTATTAAGGTTTCCAGTCACTTGAAAAGGATTGCCGGATTGGCTTCCAACATTGCCGATATTGCCAGCCATTTAAAGGACGAGGAAATCCCTGAAAAACCAATGTTTGACCTGCAACGTATGGCTGACATTGTGGATGGGATGGTAAGCAAAGGTCTGGCAGCTTTCTTGGCTAAAAACATGAACGTGGCCCGGGAACTTCACCGGGATGATGATAAAGTGGATGATCTTTTTGACCACGCCCTCAAGGACATTACCAAAAGCATGTTCCAGGACAAGGAATCAATATCCTACCTAATCTATCTACTCTTCTTGGCCCGTTTCCTGGAAAGAATTGCTGACCGTGCGGAAAACATTGGGGACAGAACCATCTTCATGATTACCTGTGAAAAACAGCAATTCACCCTTGAAAAGAAACCAGAAGAATAAGAATGAGGCCAGTAGGATAGGAACAGGTCTTTAACTCTTAATGGTTTTTATCCCCTGATCATTTTAAGAAAATGATCTTTTTTATTTTTTTTCTTAGTTGAATTCATGGTTTAGTTGGATAATCCTGTCATGAAATTCGCCAAGGGAGAATCCATTACAATTAATCTAAGTTCAAATTATGATCTTTTTAAAATATCGTTATCCCCCATTCAAACTAATTTTACCCGAATTAATATCCCGTGATTTTTATGAACTATTACATATTTGCCCTTTTAGCAGCATTTTTCATGGGTTTAGCACCTATATTTGGCAAATTTGGTTTGAAGAATGTTGATCCTGCGGTGGCCTTGAGTATCAGAAGTTTCTTTATCAGTGCTATTATGCTGGGATGGTTGATGCTTAATCGGGATATAAATCCTGTAACCAATATCAGTTTAGGTGGTTGGATTTTTATAGCCCTGGAAGGGTTATGTGCTGCTATTTTAGGCCAGCTGTTTTATTATTATGCACTAAAATCAGGAGATGCCTCTATGGTGGTTCCACTTATTGCTTCTTTTCCCCTTTTTACCTTTATTATCACATCCATCTTTTTGGGAGATAAGGTGACCTTGACTAAAATTGCAGGTTTAGGTCTGATAATAATGGGTGTAGGCCCTATAAGGTCCTAATTTCTTCCCGAGTTATAATTAATCTGTTAATTAAATTTTTACTAATAATCCGAGGATTCTTTTCCATTGTTGTTTCTTCTGGATTTTTTTTTCCAAATCTTTAAATATTGGATCAGACATACACTTCAAGTGTAAAACATATCACATTTTGTGATATAGTGTTGGGGGATTCCCGTTCAAATGTGTTTACAGCCAGTACCTAAACCAAAATCAAGAATGTTTAAATATCTGACAGAATACTCCAATAATGCATTATCAAATTTAATAAATGGCTAAATGATGGTTTAATACCCTTCTAATCGATGGAAGGAGGATTGGTAAATTGAAGATAAAATGGAGAAATGAAAATTTAAAGATTCAGTTGAAAATGAATATCCTGGATTATGTAAACAATAACAAAAACATCTCAATAAATAATTTAGCTGATTACACAGACCAGGAATACATTCTAGTAGCAGCAGTGGTGGATGAATTAGTGGATGAGGGTTTGATCCCGGAAAGTCACTTTTACCGGGGTATGGGAAAAGCACAGGGGTTGGAAAACCAAATAAAATGAGTGAATTATAGGTTTATGAAGAAATTCATTCTTTTTTTCCTATTTTTTTTAATCTTTTTATTCGAATAATAATTATCAATGTATTTAACCCATTAAAACACCAGTTGCCCTACGTGCAGCCCAGCACTGTATACACACTCCAATGGGCAACCCTGCGGTATGGGTATCTGCATATTCTATCTTAACATCCAGGGCAGTGGTTTTACCCCCTAAACCCATAGGGCCGATGCCAGTGGCGTTGACCATCTCCAGCATTTCCTTCTCCAGAGAAGCCATTCGTTCTTCAGGATGATGTTCACCAATTTCCCGGAGAAGGGCCTTTTTAGCTAGTTTAAGGGCCATATCCGATGATCCGCCAACTCCCACTCCCACCACAATAGGGGGGCAGGGTTTTCCACCGGCGGCTAACACAGTTTCCAGGACAAATTGTTTAATCCCCTCGGTGCCTTCACCAGGGAGAGCCATTTTCAGACTATTATTATTTTCCGAACCAAAACCCTTGGGGAAAACCGTCATCTCCAGTGTTTGGCTATCCACCAGTTCAATATCTACCTGGGGGATGAAACGGCCGGTATTAATATCAGTGTTCTCCCTGGTTAATGGATCAACCACATTGGGACGAAGGGGTATCTCATGGGTAGCTTTGATAATTCCATTGGCAATACCCTCCTGGAAGTTTTCAATTTCCACATCCCCCATTTTAATGAAAATAATGGGAAGACCTGTATCCTGACAGATGGGGATCTCCATATCCTCAGCAGCTTTTATATTATCCTGGATTGCTTTGAGGTTTAAAAGAGCAGTCTCATCATCTTCAATAGCATAAGCATGTTCAAGGGCTTTTTTAACATCCTCAGGAAGTTTTATAACCGCTTCTTTGAATAATCGGAATATTTCTTCTTCCACCATCTGTTGGCTAATCATAAAATCAATTTACTCAATTCAGTTATTTATAATTTAGTCCTAGAGAATAGAATGTTGACCTGAAAAAAAAGTATTAGGAATCTGAAAGAAAGATGATGGTCTGATAATGATAAAATAAGCCGGTAATAAGATTTAGGTTAAATTAGTAGAAAAAATATAAAAAATGATGATCAAATTAGTATTTCATGATCATCTTAACTCTTTCCAGTTCCTTGACTATGTGGTCCCGTTTATCACTCAACATATCCTCTGAACTCACTTTAAGAGCGTCCTTTGGACATACAGAAACACAGAGTGGTTCATCCAGTTCAATACAAAGGTCACACTTGGTGGCTATCCCATATTCATTCAGATTAATGGCTCCCACTGGACAGGCATCCCTGCACAGTCCACAGCCAATACAATCATCTTCATGAATGACCACCGCACCATCAATTTTTTCAATGGCATCTTCAGGACACACCGTCATGCAAGGGGCCCGGTCTTCAGCACAGTGCAGGCAGAAAACTGGCACTCCACTGATGACCCTGATGGCGTTTTTCGGGCATATGCGTTCACATTTCCCGCACTCATCACAGAGTTCTGGCCTTGAAACAAGTTCTTTCATTTATTAGCCCTCCTTGTCCACTGCCTTCTTGGCCCGAGTACTGGCGGTCATCACGTTAATTAGATCAGAACTTTTCCGACTCTTCTTACCGAGACCGGTGATCTTTTCGATGTGCCTGCGTTGCCTTTCGGCTTGTAATTTAGCAGTATCCACTTTGGCTATAGCCCGTTTAGAACAGGCTTTTATACAAGCTGGAGTGTCAAGATCAGGGCACTGGTCACATTTGTGAGCCTTTCGTTCCTGTACTACCACTGCACCAAAGGGACAAACCATCATGCACAGTCCACAACCAATACATCTTGTTTCATCAATCCCTTCCTCGGTCATGGCATCAGTAGGGCAGATCAACTGACAGGGTGCGTCTTCGCACTGCTGGCAGATTATGGGATAAAATGATCCCTCCACTTCCCTTACCAGAATCCCTGAAGTTCCGTGGAGCTGAGCACATGCCTCCTGACAGTCCATGCACCCATCACAGAGATCCGGTTGGATAATTATCTTTTCCAAGGCTAAGCCTCCTATATTTTGAGTTCAGTGCAGATGGCATCCACGTTTTTCTGGATACGTTCTCTTTCCACTTCAGTAAGATGTTTGAAACGTTTCTGAGCCACTAAGTATTCATCCACCATTTTACGTTGTAATGGTCGGTAGGTGACACGGAATTCCCCGTCTTCGATTTCATAGAGTATCCATGAACCGGTTTCAACAGCCAAACGTCCCAGTTCAATGGTTTTGGATGGGTTGAAACCCCAACCAGTGGTACATGGCTGGTGTAAGTGAATGTAAGCCGGTCCATCTACTTCCTTGGCCTTCTGAACCTTCTTCATGAAGTCTTCCGGGTAGGAAATACTGGCAGTGGCCACGTAGGGCACACCATGGGCCGCCATGATCAGGGGAATGTTCTTTTTGGGTTTGTCCTCCCCAAAACTTTCTTTACCATGGGGGCTGGTGGTGGTGGATGCACCGTATGGTGTGGATCCACTCCTCTGCACCCCGGTGTTCATGTATGCTTCGTTATCGTAACAGATGTAAATCAGGTTATGACCTCGTTCCATGGCACCAGAAAGGGCTTGCAGTCCAATATCAGCGGTTCCACCATCACCCGCGAATGCAACTACTTGGGTGTCTTTCCCCTGGGATTTAAGTGCCCTTTCAACTCCAGATGCTACTGCAGCTGCGTTTTCAAAGGCCACGTGTATCCATGGTATTTCCCATGCAGTTTCAGGGTAGGGGGTGGTGATTACCTCCAGACAACCGGTGGCGGAAACAGCAACTGTGTTCTTACCCAGTGCTTTAAGGGCCAGTCTAACCCCAACTGTAGCTCCACAGCCTGCACATCCTCGGTGTCCAGGAGCCAGGAATTCTTTTTCACTGATTTCCATTTAGACTTCCTCCTTTTTGAGTCCGATCCACTCCACCTCTCCGGTGGGGTTTTTAGTTTTATCAACGATTTCTTTGACGTAGTCTGGGGTTATGTCTCTTCCTCCCAATCCGGCGATAAATCCATAGGCATTAGCGTTGGTGGTTGCTTTAATTTCGTTGTAAAGCACTCCTCCCACTCCAAAGGAAATATTCTTATCCAGAACAGCCACCTTGGATGCCTTTTCCAGGATTTCCTTCAACTCTTCGCGGGGGAAAGGACGGAACACCCTGATTTTCAGGAGGCCTACTTTTTCTCCTTCTGATCTGAGAGTGTCTATAACATCTTTTATAGTGCCGCAGACAGAGCCCATGGCAACTATGATAATTTCAGCATCATCGCACTGGTAAGTTTCAACCAGGTCGTATTTCCTGCCAAATATCTTCTCAAATTCCTGATTGGCCTTGGCTATGACCATTTTAGATTTTTCCATGGATGCCTCTATGGCGTAACGGGCTTCCATATAATAATCTGGGTCAGTGAAAGTACCAATGGACATCGGATTTTCCGGGTCCAGGAATGCGTATGGTTTATATGGTGGTAAGAACTGGTCCACTTCCTCCTGGCTGGGCACATCCAGTGGTTCCACAGTGTGGGTTAAGAAGTACCCGTCAATACATACCATGCAGGGTAGTAGAACTTCAGGGTCTTCTGCAACCCGGTATGCTATTAAAACAGCGTCCAGGGCTTCCTGAGCGTTTTCAGCATATATCTGAAGCCATCCTGAATCACGTTCTGATATGGTGTCCTGCTGATCATTCCAAATGCTCAGAGGTGCAGATAATGCCCGGTTGGCGTTAACCAGAACAATGGGGCTTCTCATACCCGCAGTAGCAAACAGTATTTCGTGCATCAGGGCCAGGCCCTGGGATGAGGTGGCAGTAAAAACTCGAACACCTGCTCCTGAAGCACCTAAAGCGGCACTAATTGCGCTGTGCTCTGATTCTACTCGGATATATTCAGCTTTTAAATCCCCATCGGCCACAAACTGGGCCAGATATTCTGAAATTGTTGTTTGGGGTGTGATGGGATAAACAGGAACTACTGCTGGTTTGGCCATCTTAACCGCCTCGGCAACGGCTCGGTTGGATGTGAAAACTTTTTGAACCATCTTTATCCTCTCTCCATTTCTATTGCTTTAACTGGGCATTCTTCGGCGCAAATGCCACAGCCTTTACAGTAATCGTAATCTATATCATAATCCTGGTTTATACATCCTTCCGGACAGAAAAGAACACAGTTGCCGCAGTCAATACATTTTTCCTTATCTAAAATCGGCTTGAAGGTTCTCCAGCTTCCGGTTTTGTTGTTTCGGGTGCTTCCAGGTTCTTTAACACATGCTCCAATAGATACCATTAGATCACCTTTATTACTCCACTTTTTCGAAAGCAATTTTTGCTGCTTCAGCGTTCTTTTCCCCAATTTTACCAGGGAAAGTTTCTTTGGTTATTTTGATAATTGAATCCAGTGATACTTCGCCTATAACTTTGGCAAATGCTCCCAGCATCACCGTGTTTACTATGGGCACACCTAGGGTGTCCAGTGCAATTCCGGTAGCATCAATGGTGTACACATCAGCATCGCCTAACTCTAAATCCTCTTTAGTATTTATAATCACTTTTCCTCCGCTTTTAAGGCCAGATAATACATCTACAGCCTCCAGGAGGGTTTCATCCAATACAAGTACGTGATCTGGATTATAAACTTGATATCTTCTTCTTATTGGCTTATCATTTATTCTTGAAAAAGCCATGACTGGTGCGCCTTTTCGCTCAGCACCGAAAAATGGGAATGCTTGACAGTATTTTCCGTCTTCAAATGCTGCTTTTGCCAGTATCTCTGCGGCAGTAACTGCTCCTTGACCGCCGCGTCCGTGAAAGCGAATTTCGATCATCTATTTACCTCCATTCCTCATAGTTAATCATTATAAATTACAATATATATACGTGTTGGTGAACATAATTGGAGAATAAATTCTGGCACGTATGGGGCTTTAATAAGATAATACGGCCTAAATAATTCTTTTTAATGATAATAATTATAATTAACAATTATCATGTAATTTTAAAATATTAAATCCCTTAGATTCAATTTTTTTACCCTTCGAATTTTGAAGGTTTTTTCATTGGTATATTTTTATATTTATATACTTTTTAGGTCCTATGGAAATATAGGATTTAAAAATAATAATGGGATTTTCCAATGAAAATACTGATAATCACCGGTGAACTTGCCAGCAACCTGGTAAAAGAAGCTTCTTTAAAATCAGACCATGATGTACAGATACATGTGGTTAAAACACCCATAGCTGCTTTTCTAACTCCTAAAAGGATCATAGCTGAACTTAGGACTTTACCGGCCAGTGAAATAGAAACATTGGACATGATCCTCACACCGGGCCTTATCCGAAAGGATGTAAGCTCCATAACTGATGAAATGGGAGTGCCAGCTTATAAAGGATCCACCGATGCTGCTGATCTGGATATAGTCCTTGAAATGGTGGATAAACTGGATCTTTCCACAAAGAAATCTGCAGACAAACTCATTGAAGAAGAACAAAGAAGAAGAGCCCTGAAATACATTGCTGATTTTGAAAATGACCATGAAAACATTAAAAAACTCCTAAAAAAACCAGGAAATATCTTGGTGGGTGATCTGCCGGTTGGTGAAGATTTCCCCATGCGGGTGCTGGCTGAAATTGCCAATGCCCCCACTCTAAGTCCAGAAGAACTCCTGAAACGTGCCGAATATTTCGTTAAATCCGGGGCAAACATGGTGGATATAGGAATGATTGCCGGGGAGAACATGTCCTCCAAAATACCAGCCATGGTAAGCTTCCTGAAGGATAATCTGGATGTAGCGCTTAGTATAGACACTCTGCAGGCAGAAGAAATCCTGGTGGCAGTAGATTCCGGGGTGGATATGGTCCTAAGCCTGGATCACGGTAATTACCCGGAAGTTCTACCCGAATTGAAACATAAAAAAATCCCGGTAGTTATTCTACCCACAGATTACAGAAGAGGATGGATCCCGGAAACCATCAACCAACGGGTAGAATCATTAATTGATCTCAAGGGGAAATGTAAAGGGGTGCAGGTTATTGCCGACCCAATACTGGACCCTGTAAACAGCAAAAGCATGGTTGATTCCATTATAGCCTGCCAGAAATTCAAGGAGAACCCTGAAGGGGATTGCCCCATTTTTTTTGGAGTGGGAAATGTCACCGAACTCCTGGATGTTGACTCAGTGGGTGTTAACGCCCTTCTTTCCGGTATTTCCATGGAACTAGGGGCCAGTATTCTCTTCACACCCGAAGAAAGTGGGAAAACCCTGGGAAGTGTCAAGGAACTGGCCATCTCGTCGAAGATGATGTTCCTGGCTAAAATGAGGGGTTCCATAGCCAAGGACCTGGGAATAAATCTACTGGTCTTTAAGGATAAACGCAGAGGAGAAACCATCCCGGAAGATGTTGATGTCCCGGAGATAGAAGCAGGTTTTGAATATAAATTTAAACAGGACCCTGCAGGTAGTTTCAAAATCAGCGTAGAAGCAGGGAGGATCAGGGCGGTTCACTACCTGAAAATGCAACCAAAGGTGGCTATTTACGGGGAAACTGCCTGGGAAATCTACCACGAAATCATAAACCGAAAACTGGTTTCCAGAATAGAACACGCAGCATACCTGGGACAGGAATTTCAAAAGGCTGAGGATGCCCTTAAACTTGGGAAAAACTATGTGCAGGACTTTCCACTATTTGAAAAGTTTATGGAGTACTGATATTAAGACCATGGGTTAGTCTTTTAGATTTTCATTTAAATTTACCCGAAAATCAACTAATTTACAATTCTCAAATCATATTCATCAATTTTACAATTTCAATATTCAACAATTTTATAATTTCATTAAATAATAAAATCATATTGGGGAACATTATATCTGAAATTAAAGATTCATAAGATTAAAGATACGATCTGATATTCACTTTGTTTATTCATTATATATCTCACTAAATTTATTCAAACCAAATTACCCTAAATATAATTAAAGTAATGACTCATTAAATTTCAAGTTTAAACGTTACGGGAGCAAATATCAATGGACCTATGTGATAAATGTGGCAACCCCCAGATCATCATCAAGAGAAAACAATCGGGACAGATGCTTTGCCAGGAATGCTTCATTAAAGCCATTCAGGAAAAAGTCTTAAAAGACATCCGCCGCCAAAAACTGGTTACTAAAGGTGACAAAGTACTAGTGGCACTATCCGGAGGTAAGGATAGTGTAATGGTCCTGGACATACTTAATAATCTTCGGAAAAGGAGGATCATCGACCTGGTGGCGGTAACCATTGATGAAGGTATCTGCGGCTACCGTGAGGATGGTGTAGATATAGCCGCACAAAACACAGAATTACTGGGTGTTAAACACAGGATAATCTCTTTCAAGGACTACCTTGGCCGCACGCTCGACGAGATTATGGCTGACTCGGGGGATAGAAATGCCTGTACTTACTGTGGGGTGTTCCGCAGGTGGATCTTAAACCAGGTAGCCCGGGAAGAGGGAGCCACCAAGATCGCCACTGGACACAACCTGGACGATGAAACCCAGTCCATAATGATGAACTATATGGAAGGAAACATCCAGAACCTCACCCGTATTGGGGTTAAATCAGAGTCCAGCTGTGAAGGATTCACCGTTAAAATCAAACCACTACGGGAGATACCAGAAAGAGAAACCGCCCTATATGTTATGGCCCGTGATTTACCAGTGCACCTGGCTGGATGCCCCTATGCCCGGGATTCCTTCCGGGCCAAGATCAGGGATTTTCTTCAAGAAATAAATCAGGAGCATCCCACCATAATGTATTCCACACTACGGGGTTTTGATAAGATCAAACCCGTTCTTAAAAAAGAATTTTCCAGACAAAACAAATTGGGAGTCTGCCGAGAATGCGGAGAACCAGCAGCAGCTGAACTCTGCAAAGCATGCAGCTTCCGCAAACAGTGGAAAAAGGAATAATTTTTGAATAATGGTTAGGTAATTGATTTAAATAAGGAAGAGGGTAATTGTTTTTAATTAGTACACCCAATGGTTAACACCATCAAAAGGTAACATATTATTAGGGAGATGAATTATGGAAGTAACAGTTATTGTAGGCGAAGATGAGGAAAAACTGAATGTGGATGGGGGTAAAACCGTAAAAGACCTTCTTCAAATGATGGAAATACCCGTAGAAACAGTGGTGGTTAAGAAGAACCAGGCCATAATCATTGAAGAAGAATTACTGGAAGAAGGGGATGTAATTGAAGTAATAAAGGTAATTTACGGTGGTTAATTCAATTAAATGATTAAATTAACTATTAATATTTAATTAACTATTACTAATTTATGGGATAATTTTAATCCAGGAAGTGTAGATGTGGATGACTTTCATCTTATTGAACAATCCATCAGCCATTATTTCCCATTAATCGGATTCTACAATGGTGATGGTGGTAAGGACTCATCTTATTTTATAGTAGGGGATTACAATCCCCATAGTTTCCAGGGACTGGTAAAGGAACTGGATGAACAGGGATTCATCCCCTTCATCAATCCCGAGGGGAATCATTACAAAATAAACATAGCCAAAAAAGGTGAAAAAGGTAAATCCAGGATTCATATTAATCTGCTCCTGCTACTGGCCACAATTTCCACCACCCTATTCGCTGGATATATTCTGGGAGAGGGAGATATGTGGAAGGCAGTTGCATTTGCCATTGCACTTTTAGGCATAATTGGAACCCACGAGTTAGCCCACTTTTTCGCAGCCCGCAGGCACGGTGTGGATGCCACCTTACCCTACTTCATCCCCGCACCAACAATGATTGGTACCTTCGGGGCGCTGATCAATGTCAAGTCACCCATACCCACTCGCAGAGCATTGTTCGACCTTGGGTACAGTGGACCGCTGGCTGGTTTCATAGTGGCCATTCCCGTCCTCTTAATTGGGCTGAAATTTTCTACAGTAGCCATTAACCCTGATGCTGCCATGGTTTTCATCCCACCCCTAATCATGCAGTTATTCACTTACCTGGTGGCTCCTGCTGCCACAGCTGAGCAAGTGATCATGCTCCACCCGGTGGCCTTCGCCGGATGGGTGGGAATCATCATTACCATGCTCAACCTGATGCCAGTAGCCTTCTTGGACGGGGGACACATATCCCGTTCCCTTTTCGGTCAGAAGATCCACGGATTCGTTTCCATTCTGGGAATAATGGTTACTATAATCCTGGGATGGTATGTCATGGCCGCACTCATGATTTTCATCCTGTTCATGAACAAAAGCCATCCCGGAGCACTGGATAACGTGGCCCCCATGGACCGCAACCGGAAGATCATAGCAGTGGTTATCCTAATCATATTCATTCTATGTCTTTCCCCGGTTCCCACGACCCCCTGATTTGAATAAAAAAAATAGATTTATTTAAGGCTAAAATTCTACAGAAGACTGTAATGATGGGATTAATTATTAAAAATTATCAATATAACCTATTAAAGTTACAGAATTATCAAATATGAACTATTTGAGTAAATTAAATCAGATGTATGCTTATTGAAGCTTAAAATGGTGATATTATGAAAGTACACTATGAATGTGCGTCCTGTTTCCTCCGTCAGTCCAGGGAAGCCCTGGATCTGGCCACAGATGATGAAGATCTGAAGATGCAGGTCACAGAAAAGATAAACAAAATATTATGCCATGAATTCAGGAAAGGAGCAGTTTCTAACCGGATCGGTACAAAAATACACCGCACCATTAAAGATGAAACTGGAAATCCAGATCCCTACCATGATCTCCGGGAAAAATCAGATGAAATTGCAATGCAATTCCTCCCTCAGGTGGAAAAGATCTTAAATAATGATAAATCACTCAAAAATTATCTTAAAGCAGCTATAGCAGGAAACGTCCTTGATTTCGGGGCACTGGGGCTTGAATCAGACATTGAGGGCCTGGTCATGTCTACGGTAGAAAAAGATCTCTCCATTGACCACTCCGGAAAACTGGAAATGGAACTAAAAAAGGCCAAAAATGTACTTTATCTAGCCGATAATGTTGGTGAAATAGTATTCGACAAATTACTGATAAAAAAACTCCATGAATATGATGTGGAAGTCACAGTAGCCCTGAAAAAAGACCCAATCCTGAACGATGCCTGTATGAAGGAAGCACTGGATGTGGGATTGGATGAAGTGGCCACATTAACCACAACTGGAACCGACTCCATAGGGATAATTTATGGGGATATCTCCGATGATTTCAAACAGGAATTTGAAGATGCTGATCTGGTTATAGCCAAGGGCCTGGGTAACTATGAAGGCTTAACCTCTATGGAACTAAATGATAAACCCATATTCTGCCTCCTAAACGCTAAATGCCAACCAATAGCCCGGGATATTGGTGTTGAAGTCGGTGATAATGTGGTTTTAAAAATAAATTGAATTATTAAATAAAATATTTAATGATGAAAACTAAGGGTAAAGCATGCGTGAATACTTCATAGGGATTGTGGTAATTATAATTTCATTGCTGGTGCTAGTGCTGTCTATTCACACTTTAACCAGTAATGAAATTGAAACAAACACCAGTTCTATCCAGTGGGGTAATGACTTAAACCAGGCCATGGAAGAAGCTAAAAAATCCAATAAAACCATATTCATAGATTTTTATGCAGACTGGTGTTCCTACTGTGGGGATATGGATGAAGAAACCTTCACTGATCCTCAGGTTAAGGAAAAATTAACCCAGAGTTACGTTTTACTGAAGGTGGATGTTGATAAAAACCCTGATCTGAGTTCAAAATACAGGGCCTACAGCCTTCCCACTATTGTAATCGTGGATTCATCTGGTAACGAGATAAAGAGGATCATTGGGTATCAAACCCCTGAACAGCTTCTAAGTCAGATTTAAAAGGGATAGTTACACATAATCACAATAATAATTTCATTAAACTTCTTATTTCAGGAAAGGAATATTTTAATGGGGATAAAATGGAAACCGGGTTTCTACTATCTTTTTTAGCAGGAATGGCATCAATTATATCACCCTGCGTTCTGCCACTCATACCCATCGTGGTGGGCTTTTCCCTACTTAAACGGAAGAATACCGAGATAGTTGCATTTGGTCTGGGATTCTTCCTCCTTTTTGCCATAATAACCATATTCACTGCTATTTTCACCGCTGCCATAAATTATTATCTTTTGTATTTCAGAATAGCCGCTGCATTAATCCTGGTTATAATTGGGGTTCTGTTTATTGTCAATAAAAGGCTGTTTAATATTTCAGCACCCTCTATTTCAAATACATCTGATTCTCAAAAGGGAATAGTTGGATCTTTTCTAATGGGATTTTTAACCTGCCTGGCATGGTCACCCTGTTTCGGTCCTTACGTGGTTGCAGTAGCAACCTACAGTGCATCAACCGGAAACATAGGTTACAGTATAATTAACCTGGCCATTTTCGCAGGAGGTTTTTCATTAACCATACTGATAATGGCTTTTTTAATGTCCAGAATAGATTTCAAAGCTATAATAAAATATTCAGATTGGGTAAGGATTATTTCTGGGGTTATAATTGCTCTTGCGGGTTTGTATATGTTGATAGGTTTTTTGTAGGCCTCAATTAGAGTTTATGATAATCAGTTTTTAGAAAATGAGATATTAGCAAATAGTGGCCTTAAATTTTAGTATTTTCAGGATATATTAATCCTGATGATGAATGGAGATGATACAATGAAAATAGGTTTCCTAGGATTTGGAGAAGTTGCATCAACCTTATCTGAAGAACTTCTGGCACGGGGAGTGGAAGTTTCAACCTGTCTTGAGGGAAGAAGCCAGAGATCAGTGGAACTTGCAAGATCAAGTGGTGTTGGTCTATTTGATAGTTTAATCGAGCTTGTTGAGACGTCTGACATTTTAATGTCTGTTGTGGTTCCTGCCGAAGCTGTCAGTGTGGCCAAAAAGGTAGGTGGGGGTTTTGAAGGAGTATACGTGGATTTGAATAATGTTTCTCCGGGTACAGTTAAAGAAGCTTTCAGCCATATCCATAATGGAAAAACCGTGGATGGGGCTATAATGGGTGGTATTAAAAACGGTTTAAAGACTCCTATCATTGCCTCTGGTGAATTTGCTGAAAACTTTGCTGAGCTCAACCAGTACGGTATGAATATTGAAGTAATTGGTCCTGAGCCTGGTCAGGCATCGGGGTTGAAGATGCTGCGCAGTGCCTACACCAAGGGTGTTTCCGCACTTCTTTTTGAGGCATTTCATGCTGCATACCAGATGGAAGTTGATGAAACCCTATTACGCTATTTAACCCAGAGTGAAGGATCACATTTTCCTGCATCTGCAAACTCAAGGCTCACCAGCAGTGCCTATCATTCCAGAAGACGTGCCCAGGAGATGGAGGAAGTAGTGAAATTCCTAACCGAATACACTGATCCAGTGATTAGCCGTGCAACATGTGAGTTTTTCCAGTCCCTTCCGGATAAAACCGGGCCCATGCCAAAAAAGCCTGAAAAATATGGGGAAGTGTTTCGGAAAGTAGATAAAAACAGGTTATAGAGGACAAATATCCCCCATTTAGTAATAAATAAATAGGATTATGGGAATAATTATACTTAGACAATTTATTAGCTTCTGCATATTATAATGGATCTGATCCCATGCTAGATGAACAACATGCCAAGGAATGCCAGGAACAAATGGCTAAGCTTAAAGGCAGAAAGGTCATTGATTGTTCTTTCAAAGCCTATGAAAACAATTGTTGGAGGTTTTACATAGTCACTGACGATGGTGAACTGGTGATGACATTCTGTCCAGACTGGTCCTGTCCAGTGGTAGAACACCACGAAACCCACCATGAAGAAGACCCTGAAATCTAAATCTTTACCCTTTTTCCGAGACTTTTTTGCAGGGGTTAAATCCGGTTATAAAATCAGATCCTCTGATTGAAACTGAAAATTATTTTTACTTTATTATCCAACCTTCAACCTAATTCTCCACCCTCTCTTCTTCTTCACCAGTTCTCCCTCTAGTGGGATAATCTGGGAATCCACCAGTAAGCGCAGGTAGGTGGCCATCTTCCCGGGTAGTTTCAGTGGACTCTTCACCTTCCCTTCCGATGTTTTCAATTCACAGGCTAGAACACCCCGTTTATCCACATAGAGATGAGCTTTTAATCCTTCCTCCAGCTTGGGAAGTTCAAAGCTCCGCAGGTGAAGACCGGCATCAAAGGTGTATAATGGTTTATCTTTTGTCCGGGCACCGTTAAGGAACTTCTCATGGGCCTCGGAACTGTTTAAACCTGTTTCAACCATGTTAGACACAAACCAGTCCCTTTCAATAACCCGTTCCACAGTCTGATCCGGGGGGATGATTCCCTGTTTCTCATAGTCCTTTATAAGCTCGTAGATTTCTCTACGTGTCACGTCTTCCTCCACACAGCTCAAAGCCAGTCTGCTTAACACTGGCCCGTAACCTGCCTGGCGCAGGGATGCCCACACCTGATTCTCTGCCTGGTACCATCTCCCCTGAATAATATGCTCCACAGCACCGGCGTTCAAGTGGGCAATGTTCAGAAGGTTATGTCGGGACGTGGTGTTCAAACGTTTCAGGAGAACATCCATATCCCGGGTTTCAGGAACAGTACCCTTCTCAATCTCTTCTTCCAGTATACGCACCGTGGATTTGGGGAGTAATTTTTTCACACTTCCTGGTATGTGGAGATTGTTTTCAAGGATTTCACTGCGTATTTGCCTTCCTGAAATCTTTTCCCCATTTACCTTACCTTCCGGTATGAAATGAAACTTCATTTTACGATTGAAACGCTGATACAGAAATTCATTCACCGCATACCACCTGATAACATTCCTATTCGGCAGATTACGGGGGATACCGCTGAATATTCCTCTTCGAATGAATCTGGCAGCGTATTTCTTTATCTGGGATGGGTTAACTTCTGCAGCATCCACATAGTCAGTGACTCCATCCTGGATCATCATGGCTATCCTTATGGGGACGGTGTAGGACATGGTCAGCCGGTGGTGCAAGCCTTCAATTGGTACTATCCGGTCAGCCCCTGCCTCCAGAGCCATCTCACTCCTTCCCTCGAAACTGACAAAGAACGGGGCGTGGTTGGCACTGTAACCTTTGTTAAGGTAGATTACCACTTCCTTACCCATCTCATCACCCAGTTCCCGGGCTTTTCTAATTAAATCCATGTGTCCCAAGTGAACCGGGTCAAAATCAGCGCTTATTCCTATCAAGTAATATTCACCTTTTTATAAGTTATTTCTCCAGTTAATGCAGTATTTGGACTTTTAATATTTTATTCAGTACCAAAAAGTTTTTTATTAACAAAAAACCTGTATAATGTCCTAAATTTTAGATTAAACTAATTTAATATAACATATTAATTACAATTAAATTAATTTCAATGTAAATTATTTTGTTTATTACTATTGATTAAGAGATTTAAATAAATTTAATACATCATTATTTCCCTATAAAATTAATAAATAAAGATTAATGTGGGGAAAAGATTGGGTAAATAAAAATATTAGGGGTTTTCTCATGACAAATGATAAAGAAGAATCTCTTAAAAGGAAATATGAGGAAGAAGCTTTAGATAGAAAGGCAAAAGCAGGAATCCAAGCTGATATTTCTACTGCCCCTCTTAAAATGGTCAAACATTATATTAGAAAGAAACCACTGATCAATCAGGTTACATGTGTAAAATGCGGAAAGATTTTCAAAACTAACCGTAAAACCAAATTATGTTTTAGCTGTGAAAGAAAGAAAAAATGATATTTGTTATAATTAGGAAAATATCATAGAAAGATTCTTTTTATTGTGATACCATATAATTCATTGTAATTACAGGTGAAATTATGGGGAGGGGAGAACTCTAAAAATCGTTATCTCTGTAATTAACAATTAAGTGGGTGTCATATGAAAAGTAAAATAGGAATAATAGCAATTGTAGGACTTTTAATGGCAGTAGTTTTTGTTTCAGGATGCACAAATCAAAATAATAACCAGACTAACACTTCCAACACAACAAACACATCAAACACATCTACAGTTAAAGCTTTTGATGTAAAAGCAACACAGACCGGTCCTTCCACTGCTAAAAAAGGAACATCAATAACAATTAATGGCAGTGTCACCAACCACGGTTCATCGGCGGTAGCGGATGTTAAGGCATCGGGTCAGGATTTTATCCGGAATTTAGGTGCCCTAAATCCGGGTCAAACTCAAACCTTCACTTACCAGGTGTACATACCAACCGATAAAGAGGTTCAAGCGGATTTCGGAGATAATGCAACGGTATCCAATCCATTATACATTGGAGGATTTGCAGTTACCTGCACAGATTCCAACGGATCCATACGCACATTAAACTCCAACCATCTGAATATAAATCTGAGTTAGGTGTTTTTAGGAAATTCATCCCTAAAAATAAAGGGAAATCATGAATTTCCTTTTACTTTCTTCTTTTTATTTTGCTATTGATGATAATGATTAATTATGGGGCCAGTGTAAACCAGATTTAAAAAGAAAAAAAATATTCCGAGGATTATTGAACAACTCACTTGGGGCGGAAAGCCTTAACTGGACAATTATCCACATCCATATCTCCAGGTACTTCATTTCCGAAGCAGTTTCCCTTTTCTCCATCATCTAAAGGTTCATAAAATTTGCATTCACTACATTTGGGCATTAAATCACTCTCACTATTCTTTTAGCCATTTAACGGTTTTTTATAAGATTGGTGGTAGACCGGGTTACATCGGAAAATTCAACATCAGCCACCCATTTATTCTTACAGTCACACTCAACTTCTTCGGGAATGGTCTGGTTGATGTTGGTTTTTATGATCAAATCTTTTAACTTGGAGTTACATTTTTTACAATTATAAGGACCCCTGCGCGTTCCGAATCCAGCAGTGTCCATGATCACCGGGATGTTAACTGATTCACGAACCCGTCTTATTATCTCCAGGGTACTCCATATCCATGGGGGCTGGTAGGAGCCACGACGCCATAAAAGTTCCATCAAAGTCCCCTTATGGATGGTGGAAGGACAGAAAGCCACTCTGCCCACTCCAATTTCTGCTGCGTACTGGGCTGATTTCACACCATCTTCAATAGCCTCACCTTCTGAGGTTAACACTGGTTTGACCAGTAAGTAAACCTTACCCTGCACTTTAAAATCAGATTTAAGCTTGTTGATAATATCCATGGACTTCTGGAAATCTTCCAGGGTGAATCCTTTGTTTATTCTTTGCAGGCGGATATCATCATTGGCACTTTCTAATCCCATGGCCACTTCGAATATTTTATCTGGAATCAGCTGGCAACAATCCCTTAACACTTCTTCAGAAACGTATTCTGGTCTGGACTCAACTACAACTTCTTCCACATCATCATATTCATTGATGATCCCGAATATCTCCCTACGGGCTTCTTTAGGTATTTCTTCTTCATTGAGGAAGCTGCCGGATACAAAGATCTTAATGGCAGTGGGGCCGGTGATTTCCTGGTTTTGGATATGCCTCTGGAACTCACCTTTAAAAATTTCCACCAGTTCTTCTGAAGAAACCTCTTCCAGGGGTGAATCTGCAATGTAACTGCACATGCTGCACCCACCAGAGCCTGCCAGGGCCCAGGCACATCCTGGTGTGGGTAGAACTATGAATATACTCCTGCCCGGCCCAGAATATAATAGGTCATCTCCTGACCAGCTGGCAGCCGATTCGTGCGGAGACCTTTTTTTAACCCGTTTCAGGGCTTTTTTCCGTATGTCGGGGAGCAGGTTGTTAAGGGGTTGCTGATCGTTCATATGGTTAAAGTTATAGAATTCAATTAATATATTTATTTTATTAGCAAGATTATTGCAGAAATTATTTAGCAAGATCATGCAAGAAATTTGGAATACATCCATCCCAAAAAATGATGTTTTTTTAAAGGGGTGAGGGAACTGGTCAGGGAGATAGAAGTCAAATCGGTTTTAAACAAACAGAAACATGTGGATGACTGGTTCCTATCCGGTTATTCTTTAAACCCCTATTCAGGGTGTTCTTTTAACTGTGTCTACTGCTACACCCGGGGCAGCAAGTACGGTGAACACCAGGTTCCTGGTCTGGCTGCTAAGATAAACGCACCCCAGGTCCTGGTTAAACAGCTTAAAAACAGGGCCCGGAAAAGGGAGTATGAGTTCATAGCATTTGGTTCAGCTACCGATCCCTACCTGCCGGTGGAAAGGGATCTCAAGATCACCCTGGAACTTTTAATGATTATTCTAAGATTTCATTTCCCAGTACACATGGTAACTCGTTCTCCCCTGATTTTAAGGGACCTGGATATCCTGAAAAAAATTGGTGAAAAGGCAGTTATACCCTCTGAACTGGTGGGAAAAATGGATAAAGGGATTGTAACTTCTTTTTCATTCTCCACCACCCATGAAGATCTAGCACGTATATTTGAACCTGGAGCTCCTTCTCCCCAGGAGAGATTGGAAACAATGAGACAATGCAAAAATGCAGGTCTGGTTGTGGGGGCCATTTTCATGCCTCTATTACCATTTCTATCAGATGGTGAAGAACATCTGGAAGATATGATAA
>Ga0334892_1000118_pt1 | contig 126423 bp, 98 predicted proteins | sample GraSluR3_MG_4_FD_207213 | JGI IMG/M metagenome (GOLD analysis project Ga0334892, IMG submission 207213) | Sludge microbial communities from methane-producing bioreactor in Wageningen University, Netherlands - Granular Sludge_15_04-R3 | ecosystem: Engineered > Bioreactor > Anaerobic >...
AACGCCGCCCGGCCCCAGCTCCCCCCGCGGGGGGAGCTGGGCCTGGAAGAGGCCGCGTAGGGGATCGAAAGGAAGGTAGTAACCCTGGGAGCTAAGACGGAATTACACCACTTGACGGGACACAACTTTTTCCAAGATGAATTCCCGCATTCGTTGAAGCGATTTTGAACTCAGCCCAGGGTTGAGAGCTTTGCGCCGCTTGGCTCGTTCTTTGGGATTTGCAATCGTGTGGCAACTGTTGGCGGCATTAGCCATTTCCGGGTCATTCTCCAGTATGCTCATCAGCGCTCTATACGTGTCGTTGTGCATGGTGACGAGAACGATTCGAACGAACTCCGGAACAGGAAGGTCATAGGCAAGGGAGAAGTCGAGTACCCGATCCAGTGGAATCGAAGCGTCCCCCTTTTCGATCTGGGATATGAACGAGCTGGAGCACCCCAATTTCTGGGCGACCCATCTGAGGGGCTTGTGCCGATTCTCCCGGACAATCTTCAGATAAAGCCCGACTTCTTCTTTCAACAATTGTTCCGGGGTCTTCACAGGGGTGAGGTCAACGTCGTCATCTTCGGCCATGGTTAATCAACCACCTTGTTAACAGTGTTAAGCAACTAGTTGTTTAACACTGTTAATAAATAAGTTGATAATCAGCAGCAAGGGATTTGTTGCTTTTTTGGGGTGGATGCGTGAGCAGGGACCTGAGGATATCCCTTGAGCCGGAGTCGAACCCGCCATCCCTCTCGCCGTCGCCTGCGGTAATCACGACGCAAGCAAAGCCGTCGGGGCAAGGCCGCCCGGCTCGCCGGGTGCCCGAAGGGCCTGGCCTTGCTCCGGCGGCTGCTTGCGTCACGCTCGTGGAAAATCGGCGGGAGGGAAAGAAATCGTGCCGCCGGAGCTTGCGCGAAGGTTTCGTGGCGTCATATGGTAGGGCATATCCACCGGATAAATTGGTCACCAAAAGGAGGTATAACGCAACTAGGCGCGTTCATAAGTTTTGACGAAGTCTAAACTGATGAACGCTTAAGTAGGCACTAACACGCCGTAACATCTAACACTTCGCTGCCGTTCATTTCCAAACGGCACACTTTCACATCCTAACGCCAGGCTGAAACACAGCACCCCCGCCGGACAAACGACAGGTATCTAGAAATCTGCCGTTGTCGAAATTCCCCCACGGCCACCGCTTTTTGCGCAGGACGAACGAGCCTGCGTGGTGGCACCCCTTATTGAATGGATTCTCAGGATTTTTCCTTCTGTGGGAAATGGACATTGATTTGTCCCGTGTCGGTTGTTGTGTGGCGCATTCGCGCCATAGGCAGGTCATTTCCCGGCAAACGGGGAAGGTCCGATCTGCTTTGTCCCGGGGCGCTGCCCCGAACTTCAGGAAGGAGATCCATATGAAATCCATCAGTCTGGTACTGGGCGCGAACAGGGCAACCCTGTCCGGCCCGCGCTCGAAACAACACAGAATCCGGCAGAACGCCAAAGCCTTTGCAGGCCGGTTGCGTGAAGCCGGATTTGGGGTCCGCAAATGGACCAACATATCCAACAAGCATTTTGCGGCGGTGGCCGCCAAGATGAAAGGACAGGGCGTGGGTGACGGGCGTATCGCTGAAATTTTTTCGGCAGCCCGTCACCTGTGCGAAGCATACGGCAACACCCGCATCAGCCCGACCAACGACGTGTTCGGCGTGAAGCGCGGGACCATTGCCAATGCCAACAGCAAGGCAGTTGCCCCTGAATTCGTCTTGGGGGCAATCGCCAAACTGGAAGCTGAATCCTCATATGAGCACGGTCCCCGGTGTGCCGCTCAGATCCGGCTTCAGTACGAACTGGGGCTCCGGCGCGAAGAATCAGCGAAAGTCGATCTGATCAACGATTGGGACAAGGAAGGCCGCACCCTTCACATCCAGTATGGCCCGAAGGGTGGACGGCCCCGGACGCTGCACAATCTGTCCGACCGGCAGCAGGATGCTCTTGAGCGAGCTCTGCCATACGTCAGTCAATCCGACAGGCCGGGGATTCATAATCTCATGCCGAGCGGGATGGGCGACAAATGGCAGGAAAAGCTGTCCTACGCGGCCAGGCTTTGCGGCTTCACCAAGAAGGAAAGCGGGTGGACGCTGCACAGCAACCGCCATGAACGGTTTCACCACATGTACGTCGAGCACACGGGTTTTCAGCCGCCCAACCAGCACGATTCCGTGGAAGCCTTTCAGAGGGCCGCGCGGGACACCGCTGGGGACGAATGGCCTCGGCTCGACGCCGAAGCCCGTGACGACATCGAAGTCACTGCCGGGCATTCCCCTGGCCGCCGGGATGTGTCCGACGCCTATCTTGGCTGTTCCCGTTAGAAGAAGCCCCGCCATTTCCGGCGGGGTTTCCTTTTGGGCGTGAGGTTGCCTGGAGATGAATCGCTCAGGCGATTCATCTCCAGGCAACCGTCCTCCCCGCCCGTCGGCTTGTGGCCGATGGGCAGGGAGGACTTTCGCCCCCTGATGAGCGACTCATCGAAAAAAGTGAAAATACCCTATCCCGATTCCTTGAGGTCAAAGGTGCCGGCGTGCTTAAACTGAAGGGTTGGCTGGGAGTCCCGTACCGGGACAGGTGTTTAACCCTTTGGTTTAGGTCGCATGTCGAACGCATTGAAGGTCAAGGATGTCGCCCGAATCCTAAATTGTTCGGAAAGCCTGGTCAGGACTCCGGCCATGCTTGCCGCGCTGGGGGCTTTTCGGATCGGGAAGCGGGGCATCCGGTTTCACCAGGATCTGCTCGAGGCGTACATCGCCAGGGGGCAGGTCGGCCATGCAGAAAAGACGCCAGTCACGGACGAAGGCGGTAGCCGGTCCAATTTGACGGATCGTCATGGCATTTGGTAACGTCAAAGATGGTAAGCGACCTTCCCTGCAGGAGAAATGATGCCTTACAAGGAAGGAAAACGGTGGAGGGGCGTGGTGCGTTTCACCCCGACACATGGTCCGATCATCAGGCGCACGAAGTTCTTTGAAACCAAGAAACAGGCAGGGGATTGGGAAGGTGAAACCGTCAAGGCCTTGAAGGTGGCCGATCAGAGAAACCCTGCCAAGGCCGATGTAATTGGCCGGGCTCTGACCGTGACGGAATGGGCGAATCGTTACCTCGATCACGTCGAGGCCACGATGTGCCGGAAGACATACAACGAAAAGCGGTTGGCTTTCCAACGGCTGGGGGCTTTCCTCAGGGACGACCGGTCGTTGGTCGGGCGAATCAGCCTTCACGTGGCTCTGGAGCATCTGGCCATGGTCTCCAGGACGGTAACCGGGAATTCGGCGAACAAGGATCGCAAGAATCTCGCCGCCGCCTGGGTTTGGGGAATCAAGTACCTCAATCTGGACAGGGACAATCCCTTCCAGCATGTGGACAGGTTCCCCGAGGATCGCCACCCGCGCTACGTCCCGCCGTTGGGCGACTTCCGCAAGGTGGTGGACCTGGCCGGACCTCGTCGTAGGCAACTGCTGTTGCTGGCCTTCCATACCGCGCCGCGCAGGAGCGAGCTCTGGAAGCTCAAGTGGAGCGAGGTGGACTTCGGTTCCGGGCTTGTCGGCTACTGGACACGGAAGCGGCGAAGCGGAAACGCGGAATTCGATGAGCTCCCCATGTCCGCAGGGCTTCGAGCCAAGCTGGCCGAATGGAAGCTGGTGTCCGGCGCCGAGGATCTGGTCTTCGGCAATCGGTTCAACGGTCTTCTGGACCCGAACAATCGGTGGCTGAAGCGGTTGTGCGCCGAAGCCGGGGTAAAACCGTTCGGTTTTCACGGCATCCGCCACCTGGCTGCCCGAGTGGCTATCGACAACGGTGCGACCATCATGGAAGTGAAGCACCTGCTCAGGCACAAGTCCATCGCCACGACCCAGCGCTACATCCTCCGGACGAAGAAGACCACCGGTGCCGTGGATGCCCTGGATGCGGCCCTGGCCGATGCGGTCGGAGGCCGAGCCCGGAAAAATGACACTTGCGGGTGACACGTGGAAAGGAAAAGGCCTTACGCGGTGTGCGTAAGGCCTTGTATTTCCTTGGCGTCCCCAAGGGGATTTGAACCCCTGTTAACGGCGTGAAAGGCCGTCGTCCTGGACCAGGCTAGACGATGGGGACGCATTGGCGATGGTCGTTTCGGTCGGGTGGGGCGTGCCCCTGGGGCCGGTTCGAACCAGTCGCGGAATCGGGCTTTTTACATAAAAAAAAGTCCAGGGCAAGTCTTTTCCGCATCGAATGGCTGACCCGGGGGAAAACGGGTCGCTATATGCTTTTTTCACAAATGAAAATGTCGAATTTTTGGCGATAAGGAAATGGAAGGGAAAACTTTGTGAAATTGTGAACTATGTCGAACTTGTGGGGCTCAACCAGTTGTAAAGCTAATACGTTATGTTACGCTATCGAGAAGAGGTGTAACAATTGTCCTGAAATAAGCCCCTTATACCAGGGGGCGACAATATGAAATCCGAGATGAGATTCATTGAGGGGAGTAAGGGAAAGATGAGTATCAAGTACAAGATTCTGTTGCCTTCGGCGGCGCTGGTGCTGCTGATAGGCTGCATCGGGGTTTATCTGCTGACCGGGCAATTCGGCGAGTTGCGGACATCCTTCGCCGAGATGCTTGTGGGGAATGCGGCCAAGACCCTGACATTGAACACTGAGGACGCCGCGCTCCGGGCTCAGGAGGAAGCTGCCCTGTTCGGGCGGATGCCTGCCGTGATTAGGGCTTTTTCACTGGCACACCAGGGAAATCTCGACGATGAAAACGACCCGGTCGTACAGAGCGCCCGCGAGGCCCTGCGGGCCGAACTCAAGCCCGTGCTGGACGGGTACGAGGCCGCTCTCGGCGAGAAGCTCCAGCTCCACTTTCACCTGTCCAACGCGCGCAGCCTGGCCCGCATGTGGCGGAAGAAGCAGGCCAAGCGCAACGGCCAGTGGGTGGATGTGTCGGACGACATCTCCAGTTTCCGCAAGACCGTTCTGGATGTGAACCGCGACGGCAAGCCTCGGCGGGGCATCGAGCCCGGCCGCAGCGGTTTCGCCATCCGAGGATTGGTGGCGGTCAAGGACGAATCGGGCAGGCAGCTCGGTTCAGTCGAGGTCCTCAAGAGCTACGAGGATGTGTTCAGGCTTTTCAAGGACGAGGAGGGGAGCTTCTATACATTATATATGGACGCCTCCCTGCTTTCCACCACAACCAAATTGCAGGACCCGAAAAAGTATCCCCTGGTCGGCAATTCCTTTGTTCGCGTGGCGGGCAAGGCGAACGGCGATCTGGATGCCAAGGTCACGGCGGACATGCTGCACAAGGCTGCTGGCGGGCGGTTCGTCACGCTGGCCGGCAATTATGCAGTGGTCTATCTGCCTGTGCAGGACTACCAGGGCCAACCCATCGGCGTGATTACCCTGGCCCGCGATATTTCCGTCCTGAATGCCATTCTGGACGGGGTCGTGTTCCTGGTTCTGGTCCTTTTCGCTTTGGCCGTGCTCCTGCCGATGCTCTCTCTGCTCGGCGTCATGCGCTATGCCGTGTTCCGGCCTTTGGATAAAATCCGCGCTTTGGCCGAGCGGGTGGCCCGTGGAGACCTGGATCAGGGCGAGGCCGTCACCAGCCGCGACGAGATCGGGGCCATTCATCGTTCCGTCAGCCGAATTCCCGTAACGCTCAGCGAGCTCATTGACGACTGCGAGGCTTCGGCCCGTGAGGTTGCGCACGGCGTGGTCCGGTCCCGGGGCGACGCAAGCCGCTACGAGGGGGCCTACGCCCAGCTCATTCAGAGCATGAACCGCGTGGCCGATACCTACACGGCGACCTTCGACTCCTTCCCGTTCCCGATCTTCACCGTTGACCGCGACCACAATCTCCTTTTCGTCAACCGCAATGCCAGCGAGATAGCCGGGCAGGAAGTGGACGAGCTCATGGGCAAGCCGTGCAGCGAGGTGTTCAACACCGACATTTGCCGGACAAAGGACTGCGTCTGTACCAGGGCCATGCAGGTCATGGAACGGGTTGTGGGTTCCACCCGGGGCAAGCTGACCTCGGGCGAGGTGGATATCAAGGGATACGCCAGCCCCCTTCGCGATGAGGACGACAGGGTGGTGGGCGCGCTTGAGGTCATAGTGGACCAGACCGACATTCTCGATTCCCAACGTAAGATGCAGCGGGTTGCCGATCAGGCGGGGATGCTTTCCGAGCGCATGACTTCCGCCTCGGAGCAGCTCTCCGTGCGCGTGGAGGAATCCCGTGGTGGCGCGGAGGAGCAGAGCGAACGCGCCACCGAGACAGCGACGGCCATGGAGGAGATGAACGCCACTGTTCTGGAGGTGGCGCGCAACGCCAACGAGGCCGCTTTGAACGCGGAGCAGGCCGAGGGCCAGGCCATGGCCGGGCACGACGTGGTGACCAAGGTGGTCGCTTCGGTCAACGAGGTCAGCGAGCTGGCCTCACGGCTCAAGGCCAATATGGGCGAGCTTGGCGGGCAGGTGGATGATATCGGCCGGGTCATGACTGTCATCAATGACATCGCCGACCAGACCAACCTTCTGGCGCTCAATGCGGCCATCGAGGCGGCCCGGGCGGGCGACGCCGGGCGCGGGTTCGCCGTGGTTGCCGACGAGGTTCGGAAACTGGCCGAGAAGACCATGGTGGCCACCACCGAGGTTGGCAGCGCCATCGGAGCCATCCAGACCATGTCCCAGCGCAACGTCGCCGAGACCGACAAGGTGGCTCAGGTGCTGGACACCTGCACGTCCCTGGCCGAAGAGGCAGGTCAGTCCCTGGCCGAGATCGTCGAATTCTCGCGCGGTTCCGCCAGGCAGGTGCAGGGTATCGCCACGGCTGCGGAAGAGCAGTCGTCCACATCGGAGCAGATCACCCGGGCCACCGAGGAAATGCATCGCATCTCCGAGAACACCAGCCAGGCCATGACCCAGTCGGCGCAGGCTTGCCATGAATTGAACTCCATCGCCCAGGAGCTCGACGGACTCATCAACGAGCTTGGTTCAGCCTAGCTGAGGTTGGTCCCACAATTCCAAACGAGGGGAGTGAAAAGCCGGTCAAACGGCTTTTCACTCCCTTTCTTTTTGGGATTATTAGGTGACCTATCGAGTGCGATCCTTTGTGCATGTACTCCAGACGGTCGGTGTGGTAGGCATATGTCATGGAAATCACACAAGGTGGGACACGATGGCATTGCGGGTGATCGAAGTCGTTACGCCCCGTTCTGACAAGGACGAGGTCAAGAAATCCCTGGAGGCGCAGCAGACGGACGAGGGCTACGTGTTCTGGGCCTCGCCTCTGGACGACGGGGAGTCCCTGTCATTTCGCCTGGTCCTGGACATGCAGGAGACCGAGAACGTCCTGGACAGGCTGGAGCAGCTTTTCGCCTGGACCGACAAGTATCGCATCGTGGTCTATCCTGCCGAGGCCACCTTGCCCCGGCTGGACAAGCTGGCCATGGATGAGGAGCGGGAGAAGGACCCTTTCGGCGACAAGGAGAGACCCCGCAACGGACGTATCAGCCGCGAGGAGCTGTACGCCGACGTCCTGGACACGACCCTTCTTTCCAAGCACTACGTCATTCTTGTTCTGCTGTCCGCCTTGGTGGGCGTCATCGGCTTGCTGCGCGACAATGTGGCCATCATTATCGGGGCCATGGTTCTGGCGCCGCTGCTCGGTCCCAACGTGGGGCTGGCGCTGGCCGCCACGCTCGGCGACGCCCGGCTCAGTCGGGAATCCCTCAAGACGCTGGCCGTCGGGGTGTTCCTCTGCCTCGCACTGTCGGCTTCGGCCGGGCTGCTTTTGGGCGTTCCCGAGCTGACCCCCGAGCTGGCCGCCCGAAGCGTGACCTCCTATTCCGATATCATTCTGGCCATGGTTTCAGGCGCGGCCGGGATCATCTCCGTCACCCTGGGCGTGCCCACGTCGCTCGTCGGGGTGATGGTCGCCCTGTCCCTGCTCCCGCCGCTCATCGCCTGCGGCCTCTTCCTGGGGGCGGGGCTGTTCCCCGAGGCGGGCGGGGCCGGATTGCTTTTCGCCGCCAACGTCATTTGTCTCAACCTTGCCGGGGGCTGCACCTTTTTGGCTCAGGGCATCCGCCCCCTGTCCTGGTACGAAAAGGAGCGCGCCAACAAGGCAACCTTGCGCGCGGCCCTCATCTGGACCGTGCTTCTGGCGGTACTCGTCGGGCTGATGTTCCTCAGGACCCGTTAGCGGACAAACGCGATTGAGCCCGTTTGCGCTGCATAGGGAAGGGGCGAGGCGGATGTTCAGGCAAAGTCCCGCTGCAAAACATGACCTCGTGCAGTGCTGTCCTGCCGGGGAATGGAGAAGGGATGATCCCGGACAGAGCATGAGAAAGCCCCGGGGGCTTTCACCTCCGGGGCTTTCTCATGTCCATCGTCGGACAATGAAAAACGGGTTGCGGTATGTACCGCAACCCGTTTGTCTGTCTCTTGGCGTCCCCAAGGGGATTTGAACCCCTGTTAACGGCGTGAAAGGCCGTCGTCCTGGACCAGGCTAGACGATGGGGACGCAAATTTGGCTGGGCTGCAAGGACTCGAACCTTGATTAACGGAGCCAGAACCCGTCGTCCTGCCAATTGAACGACAGCCCAGCAGCGAGAAGATGATTTAAGAGCTATGCCTCTTTATGTCAACTTCTTTTTTAAAGAAATTTACACAGCCCGGGCGAGACGGCGGGTGCGCTTCTTCAGTTTGTTGATTTTACGGCGCAGACGATCGCGCTGAGCACGGTCTTCGAGCTCGCCACGCTGCACGCGCATGGCGCGGATCTGCTTCTTGATCTCGTGGATCTGACGCTTGTACGGGGAGATCTGCTCTTCTTCGACGATGCCGAAGACGTCCTTGATCTCCTGAACCAGCTCTTCCTTTTCCTTGCCGGATGCGCCGGTAATCATGGGGAGCTTCTCCATGCACAGGGCACGCAGCTCCTTGGCGGTCATCTTTTCGAGGGGCTTGGTCAGGCCAAGCTCGTCAAAGGAAATCTCTTTTACTTCTTCACTCATGGTGTACTCCTTAAAAAGGATCCTGAAGAGGATGTGGGTTACGAGTCGTCAAACAATCGCTGATAGGCCCGGTAACATCTGCCAACCGGCGAATCCGGGTCCAGCTTATCATTCAGGCTGCCTAACTTCTCAGGTTTTTTAAGTTTCCTCGGAGGCTCGGGAGCATCCGGTCGGACTTCTCCGTCCAAAGGAACTCTGCCGTTTAGCAACTCGAACACCACTTTGTCAAAGACTTCCTTGCCTAAAAATCCATTGACCCGTTCGAGGATCATGGGGCCGAGGTAATGGGCCTCTTGCATGACGATGGGATCGTCGGCCGCCAGGACGAGCCTCCCGCCGCGATGGCCAAGCGGCCGGGCCATTTGGGCCACGTCGCCCAGTAGCTCGTCCCAGGCGCGCCACAGGCGGACAAGGTCGCGTCCGCCGCTCCTGTCCAGTCCCTTCAGGAAGCCGGGCAGGGCATCGCTTACGCTTTTCGCCTTCCTCAGCCGTTTGGGTCGGTCTGTTGTACGCCGGTATGCCATGGTTCAGATTCCCGCGCCCGCAGGCGTCAGCTTGATGGTCACGATGGACGGGTCCAGCACGTAGGCTTCGCCGCTACGTTCCTGTTCGTCCACTTCTCGAGCCGTTTCCGAGGCCACATCCTTGGGGTCCGCGCCCTTGATGATGCCGGAGATGACCCCGTCCCGGATGGCCCGGTCCGGTTTGAACCGGCGGCGGATCATTATCTCTTCCTGCTTGTATCCTTCCTTGACGATGGTCAGGAGGTGGTCGGACTGCCGGTCCAGGCTGACCGAGCAGGGCGTTGCCCCGCAGGTTTTTTTGCCGTCCGCATACACGGTCGCGCCCAACGGATCGGTGGATACGGCTATTTTCTGCTTGGGCACGCCGCAGGCGGCTACCAGCAGAAGGCAGGCGAGAGCGCTCAGGATGGCTGCCGTTCGGACCATGTGTTCTCCTAGATGCACGTGCGCACGCGGTAGTTGACGAGGACGGCGGGGCAGCCCGGGGAGAGCGCCACCTGGATGGTGGTGGAGCCGACCGAGGGCTTTGCGTGGTCCTCGCTGGACGAGTACTGGGCCATGATGATCATGTCCGCATTCTCCTGGCGGGCGTGCTTGAGAATTTCAACGTAGGGCAGTCCTTCCCAGCAGTGGAATTCGTGGCTGATGCCGTCCAGGGCCTTGGCGTAGCGGCAGCGCATACGGTTCAGGGCCTTGTCGATGAAGACGTCCATGGACTGCATGTAGTATTCCGGGTTGGGTTTGGTCTGGCCCACGTCGAGCACGTGGAAGATGTCCAGGTGCGCGTTGAAGGCCGCGGCCATATGCACCGCGTAGCACAGGGCGGAGTCCGAGGGAGTGGAGAAGTCCGTGGCCATGATGATGCGCTTGATGTCCGCTCCGGCAGGCATGGGGTTGGTCACCACCATGACCGGGCAGAAGACGTTGGCGCAGACCTTTCGGATGGATGTGTCCACCAGTCCCCACATGCGGTTGCCCCGGGGCTCCGGACTTGTGTGATGGCCCATGACGATGAGGTCGACACGCTCGTCATGGATGATCCGGAGCATCTGCTCGTGCGCGACGCCCGTGGTTACCCGTATGGAATGGCGGATGCCTTCGAGGTCCTTTTCGAAATAGGCCGCAATCTTGGCCTTGGTCGATGCCAGCAGTTCTTCGCGCATGGCCGGGTCGTCGAGGGAACACCAGTTGTCGCGGTCCAAAGGCAGTGTGTGGAACAGAATCACTTCCGCATTTCGTGAACGGGCCAGGTCGAAGGCCGCCTTGGGCGCGGTTTGGGTGTCGATCTGGGGAGTCGCCGCCAACAGTATCTTATTGAACATGTCATGCTCCTTGTCAGCCGGTGGGGTTCGTGCAGTTCCGTCAATCGGCTCGGCGAATGCGCCTAGCATACTATCGCAAAAATCGTCCGACCTTCGCAAGTATAATCCAAAACGCCGGTAATTCGCAAAAGGCGATGCGCCGGTCTTTCGCGTCTTTCTTTTCGCGTGTTGCGCGCCGGGAAAAGGCGAAGAACTCCGCGTGGAGAAAAAGGCATGTGGAAACAGGAGGTTCATGGGGGCAAAGTGTAACGGCCTTTGGCCTTGATGCGGGAGGAATGCTCGGCTTGCGCGGGAAATGGGCGGAACGCGCCCTTGTCCGGGCTTGACGGGGCAGGGGCGCATAAGCTAGGTAACGATTGTTCAGTATATCAAGATATCCTGATATAGGCGAAAGGCGATGGAAATAATAAAGTATTGCAAAGCGTTGTCGGATGAAACGCGTGCGCGGCTGGTCAATGTCCTGTTGGAATGCGAGCTCAACGTCGGTGAGATCGTCCAGGTCATGGAGATGGGGCAGTCGAGGATTTCGCGGCATCTCAAGATATTGTCCGAGTCCGGGCTTGTGGACGTGCGCCGGGAAGGGCTGTGGGCCTTTTACCGGGCGAACGAGGACGGCCAGGGCCGGGCGTTCCTGAACGGCGTGAGCGAGCTCATGTCCGGCGAGCCGGAGCTTGAGCGGGACCGCAACCGGGCTGAAAAGGTCATCCTTGAGCGGACGGCGGCCACCCGGCAGTTCTTCGACGACATAGCGCCCGAGTGGGACCGCATGACCGCCGAGGTGCTGGGCGATCTGGACCTGGGCCGCGAGATTCAGGCCAGGCTGCCCGAATGCGATTGTGCCGCGGATATCGGCTGCGGCACCGGCGACATGCTTGAAATTCTGTCCCGTTCGTCGAGTTCTGTCATCGGCGTGGACAACTCGCCCAAGATGCTGGAGCTGGCCGAGGAGCGGTTTTCGGGCGACGGGCGCATGAGCCTGCGCATCGGCGAGATGACGCACCTGCCCCTTCGCGACTGGGAAGCGGACTGCACGGTCATGTCTCTGGTGCTGCATCATCTGGCCAAACCGCTGGACGCAATCCGCGAGGCGGGCAGGGTGCTCAAGGTCGGCGGCAGGCTGATAATCGCCGAATTCGACCAGCACGAAAACGAGCTTATGCGTACCGAATACGGCGACCGCAGGCTCGGCATTCCCAGGGAAAGCATGTGCAACTGGCTCGAAGAAGCCCGTTTCGACGTCCGCTCCGTCACTGAATTTGAGGTCAATATGGGCCTCGTCGTAGTCCTGTACGAGGCTGAAAAACGATAACAATCCAATCCATTAGTTGGAGGTATTCATGTCCAAGAACGTCATGCCCGTCGATCCCAAATGCGAGATCAAAGTGGCCGACATGTCGCTGGCCGAGTGGGGCCGCATGGAGATGCAGCTCTCCGAGCGCGAAATGCCCGGCCTGATGGCCATCATCGACAAGTACGGCAAGGAAAAGCCGCTCAAGGGTCTGAAGGTCACGGGGTCCCTGCACATGACCATCCAGACCGCCATGCTCATCAAGTGCCTGTATGAGCTGGGCGCGGATATCCGCTGGGCGTCCTGCAACATCTTTTCCACCCAGGATCATGCCGCCGCCGCCATCGCGGAGTCCGGCATGGCCAAGGTCTTCGCCTGGAAGGGCGAGACCCTCGAAGAATACTGGTGGTGCACCGAACAGGCCCTGACCTGGCCCGACGGCTCCGGCCCTGACCTCATCGTGGACGACGGCGGCGACGCCACCCTGCTTATTCACCAGGGCGTCAAGGTCGAGGCCGATCCGTCCCTCGCGGACAAGGAATACGATGTCCACGAGTTCCAGATCATCATGGACCGCCTGGGCGCTTCGGTGAAAGCCAACCCCACCAAGTGGACCGAGATCGCCAAGAAGGTGCGGGGCGTTTCCGAGGAAACCACCACCGGCGTGCATCGTCTCTACGAGATGCAGCGTGCTGGCGAGCTGCTTTTCCCGGCCGTCAACGTCAACGACTCCGTGACCAAGTCCAAGTTCGACAACCTCTACGGTTGCCGCGAGTCCCTGGCTGACGGCATCAAGCGCGCTACCGACGTCATGGTCGCGGGCAAGGTCGTGGTCGTGGTCGGTTACGGCGACGTGGGCAAGGGCTGCGCCCAGTCCATGCGCGGCTTCGGCGCTCGCGTCCTCATCACCGAGATCGACCCCATCTGCGCCCTGCAGGCCGCCATGGAAGGGTACGAAGTGACCACTATGGATGACGCCGCTTCCCGTGGCGACATCTTCGTCACCTGCACCGGCAACTACCATGTCGTCACCGGCGAGCACATGGAGAAGATGAAGGACGAGGCGATCCTCTGCAACATTGGCCACTTCGACTCCGAGATCGAGATGATCTACCTGGAGAAGAATCCGGCCTGCACCAGGAAGGTCGTCAAGCCGCAGGTGGACAAGTGGACCCTGGAGTCCGGCCGTTCCATCATCATCCTGGCCGAAGGCCGTCTGGTGAACCTCGGCTGCGCCACCGGCCACCCGAGCTTCGTCATGTCCAACTCCTTCACCAACCAGGCCCTGGCTCAGATCGATCTGGCCAAGAACGACTACGAGCCCAAGGTCATGATCCTGCCTAAAAAGCTCGACGAGGAAGTTGCCCGTCTCCATCTGGCCCGCCTCGGCGTCAAGCTGGAAAAGCTCACCAAGGCGCAGGCGGACTACATCGGCGTGGACGTCGAAGGTCCCTTCAAGCCCGATCACTACCGCTACTAGCGGACAGGCATTCGCCGAAAAAACGGGGGAGTCCTTACGGGCTCCCCTTTTTTTGTGGTCTATGAATTCCTCCGCGTGCCGTCTTTGTATGGGAGCGGCCGTCCCGCCACCCGGGAAGAGTCGTTTTTCTGCGGGACTGGGAGCGGACGGTTGTGCTATGGGTGCGCTCATGCAGCGTCCTTTCCCCTTTGCCATCCTGTCGTCCGTCCTGTTGTTATTCCTTTTTTGCTGCGGCCCGGCGTTCGCCTTGAACGTGAATGTGGCCGTGTCCAGTTTCAAGGTGGACCTTGAGTTCAAGTATGCGCCCGGAAACCTCATGGACGGCGATCCGTCCACGGCATGGGCCGGGGGCAGCGTATCCGCGGGCGAGGGGCAATGGATGGAGTTTTCCTTCGAGATGCCGGTGCGGGTCACGGGATTGGGCATCTACAATGGCCACCAGGGCGCAGGGGAGTTCGAGAAGTTCCGGCGCATCCGTTCGGGGAGGATCGTCTATCCCGACGGCTGGGAGTTTCCCTTTTGGCTGCGCGACGAAAAAGGCGAGCAGGTCATCCGGTGTCCGGGCAGGCCGGCCAAGTCCATCCGGATCGTGGTGGATTCCGTGTTTCCCCAAGGCGTGCCCCTGGCGCGCATGAAGCTGGCCGTGTCCGAGGTCAAGTTGTATCTGACGCTGATGGCCGTGCCGGAAAGCGATGCCACGGCGGATGGTACGTTCGTGCCTCAGATTCCGCCAGCGGACACATCCAATCCGGTGCCCTCGGAAATACAGGAGCTGCTCCGCGATTTTTACGTCAAGCAGGCTTCTCTTGACGACGACTACTATCTTCTGTTCGCGCCGCACGTGCGCGACATGTTCGATTTCCAGTTCGAGGTCTTCAAGGAAATTCAACGCCAGCGGGGAACCTTCAAGCAGTTGCGCACGGCCAAAGTGGACCCGTCCGGGCTCGGCTTCGAATTGGTCTATATGGACAAGGATGTGGCCGAGGTCCGGGTCTTCGGGACCTATCGCGTTCAGGTGGGCAAGCTTGACCGGAACCTGGAAGAGGATTCGGTCTTCGTTGTTATGAAGGGAACCGGCGGCTGGAAGATATACGAGCTGGACGGCCAGGAAGACGGATTTTAATCGAAAGTCAACAGTCTAAGGCTGTTAGGCAATCCATACATCAATCAACTCGTCGGCGTACAGCCCTTCGGACTCGGCCGGGATAATGGCCAGTCCGTCGGCCTGGACAATGGTTCGCAGCAGACCCGACTTGCCGAGCACCGGATGAGCCAGGGGCGGTTCGCCGTCGCGTTCCTCCAGCCTGACGCGTACATAGTCCTCGCGGCCGGGCTTGGAAGCCACGTTACGGGCGAGCTTCGCCTGGCGCAGGCAGCGTTTTGACTGGGAAAAGGCGTTCGGGTCACCCTGAAGGTGACGGATGAGCGGCAGGATCAGGACATGGACCACCACCAGGGCCGACGTCACCTGTCCGGGCAGTCCCAGCACGGGTTTGCCGTCCACGCGGCCGAGAATGGTCGGCTTGCCGGGGCTTATGGCCACCCCGTGCGCCAGTATTTCGGCATCGTCCATGGTCTCGATGGCCTGAACCGTCAGATCGCGCACGCCGATGGAACTTCCGCCGGACAGGAGAACCGCGTCGTTCTCGGCCAGGGCCGTTTGCAGAGCGCGGCTCAGGCTTTCCAGATCGTCCTTGATGATGCCGTAGGGAACGGCGATGCCGCCCGCCTGTTCCACTAGGGCGGCCACGGTGTGGGTGTTCACGTCCCGCACCTGGCCCGGTTCGGGAATTTCGCTGACGGGAATCAGTTCGTCGCCCGTGGACAGGATGCCCACCCTGGGGCGTTTGCGCAGGGAAAGATTTTCAAAACCCAGGGCCGCGGCAAGGCCGATTTCCTGCGGGCGCAGGGGCGTTCCGGCGGGCAGGGCCACGGCGTCCTTGCGGGCGTCTTCTCCGCGTTGCATGACGTTGTCGAATGGGGCCACGCTTTTCCTGATCTCGATGGTTCCCCCCTCGTGTCCGTCCTGCATGGCCTGGGTGTGCTCGACCATGACCACGGCGTCCGCGCCCTCGGGCAGCACGCCGCCCGTGGCGATGCGCGCGCATTTCCCGGGATTGAGGGCGATGTCCGGCAACTTGTCGATAGGCAGGGCCGCCACGCATTCCAGGTAGCCCGGGTTGGATTCTCCGGCCCCGAACGCGTCGCGGGCGTTCACCGCATAGCCGTCCATGCACGAGCGGTCGAGCAGGGGCCAGTCATGCGGCGCGATCAGGTCGTCGGCCAGGACGCGTCCTGCCGCGCGGGCCAGGTTGACGGTCTCGGCCGCGAGGACGGGGAAGCCTCGCAGCAGCGCCTCGAACTCGGTACGCGGGATGATGGTGAAGAATCCGTGCTGCATGGCTTAGTAGACGATTTCCGTGCCGATGCCGGATTTGGTGAACAGTTCGAGCAGGATGCAGTTTTCCACGCGGCCGTCGATGATGGCCGATTTTTCCACCCCGGCCACGGCTTCCAGGCAACATTTGATCTTGGGGATCATGCCGCCGGTGACCACGCCGGAGCGGATGGCCTCGAAGGCCTCCTTGGCGGTCAGGGATGTGACCAGTTCGCCGTTGGCGTCGAGCAGGCCGGGCACGTCGGTCAGCAGATAGAGCCGTTTGGCGCCCAGGGCGGTGGCCACGGCTCCGGCCACGGAGTCGGCGTTGATGTTGTAGGTCTCGCCATGGTCGTCCACGCCCACGGGCGCGATGACCGGGATGAACCCTTCACCTAGCAGGGATTCGATGAGCTTGGTGTTCACCGAAGTGACCTCGCCCACCTTGCCCAGATCGATGATCTCGGGCGGGGCGTCCTTTTTCTCGATGGCCAGCTCCTTGGGCTCGGCGGTGATGAGCCGTCCGTCCTTGCCGGAAAGTCCAACGGCCTGGCCGCCATGCAGGTTTATGAGATTGACGATCTCCTTGTTGACCTTGCCCACCAGGACCATCTCGACGACGTCCATGGTGGCCTGATCGGTGACCCGGTAGCCCTGGCGAAAATGCGACTCGATGTTCAGGGCCTTGAGCATCCGGCCGATCTGCGGCCCGCCGCCGTGCACGACGACCGGGTTGATGCCGATATATTTGAGAAGAAGGATATTGAGGGCGAAGGCGCGCTTCAGGTGCTCGTCGATCATGGCGTTGCCGCCGTACTTGATGACGATGGTTTTGCCGTAAAATTCCGTAATGAACGGCAAGGTCTCGATGATGGATTTAGCCTGAAGCTGGTATCGCTTCATGTCCCGTTTGCTGATGGACTCGTGTTTCATGAAAGGCTCCTGGTTGCCGGAAACGTGCCGGAATTGGGCCGAATTGTCATGGAAAGAAGGCGGGAAGTCAACAGATTGCGGTTGCGCGCATTGTGCCGAATCTGTTAAATCCTCCTAAAGTCCGAGGAAATTAACCGGGAGACTGACTTATGAAAATTCGCTTCGACAGAATGGAATGGGCCGGGTCCATGGGCGACCTGGGCACGTTGCTGCCGCTGGCCTTCGGCATGATAATGATAAACGGACTGTCGGCCACCGGACTGTTTCTGGCCGTCGGACTCATGTACCTCGTTGGCGGGAGTTACTACCGCGTGCCCATCGCCGTGCAGCCCATGAAGGTAATCTCGGCGTACGGCATCGCCATGGCCCTCACGCCCCAGGTCATCACCGCCTCCGGCATTCTCCTGGCCATCATGCTCCTTTTCCTCGGCGGCACCGGGCTGGTCGACAAGGTGGCCCGTCTCGTGCCCAAGCCGGTCATCCGGGGCGTGCAGCTTTCCACCGGCATCCTGCTCCTCGCCAAGGGCGTCCACCTCATCGTGGGCAAGAATCCCCTGCAGGTCATGCGCGGCGCGGTGGAGCCGTTTCTCGCCATCCAGTCCCTTGGACCGGTGCCCATGTCCGTGGTGACGGGCGTAATATTCGGGTTGGTCGCGCTGTTGTTGCTGCGCAGCAGCCGTTTCCCGGCCGGGCTTGTGGTGGTCGTGGCCGGAGCTGTTTTCGGGACCGTTTTCGGGGCGTGGCGTGAACTGGCCGACATCCGTCTGGGCCTGCATTTCCCGGAAATCCTGCCCTTCGGCATCCCGGCCCTGCCGGACTTCAGCTTTGCGCTGCTCGCCCTGGTGGCTCCGCAGATACCCATGACCATGGGCAACGCGGTCATTGCCAATCGGGATCTCAGTTTCGAGTATTTCGGCAACGAGAGCCGCCGGGTCACGGACAGGGCCCTGTGCATCTCCATGGGGCTGGCCAACGTGGTTTCGGCCTTGGTGGGCGGAATGCCGCTCTGCCACGGCGCGGGCGGGCTGGCCGCACACTACGCCTTCGGAGCGCGCACGGCGGGTTCCAACATCATCATTGGTGGGCTGTTCGTGGCGCTGGCCGTGCTTCTGGGTTCCCAGTCCATCAACGTCCTGCATCTGCTGCCCATGGGCGTGCTCGGGATGCTTCTCTTTTTTGCCGGGGCGCAGTTGGCCCTGACCATTCAGGATGTCCAGAGTCGCTCCGGCCTGTTCGTCATGATGGTCATGCTCGGCATCACCATGGCCTCCAACCTGGCCTGGGCGTTCGGCGTGGGATTGTGCCTCACCTGGATCATCAACCGGGGCAAGATCAACATTTAGGCATGATGCTCCGTCGGGCTTGATGCCCGGCGGCTTGCCATTTTCCTCCGGGCAGGTACAATGGCTTGAAATCCATAAACAGACCTCGGAGGAAAACCGAATGGGCAAGCTGATAAAGGAAAAGGACGAGAAGGGCAGGCTGCATATCGACACACCGCTCATGGGCGAGTCGCTGGTGGATCGCAAGCTGCTCAAAAGCACCGAGGCCGGCGAGTATTTCCGTATGCAGCCGGACGTCAACGTAATCAAGATCGGCGGCCAGTCCATCATGGACCGGGGGGCCAAGGCCCTCTTTCCTATTCTTGATGAACTGGTCAAGGCCAAGGAAAAGCACAAGATTCTGCTCATGTGCGGCGGCGGCACCAGGGCCCGTCATGTCTACTCCATCGGCGTGGACCTGGGGATGCCCACCGGCGTCCTGTCCAAGCTCGGCGACAAGGTGTCGGCCCAGAACGCCGAGATGCTCTCGGTGCTGCTCGCCAAGCACGGCGGAGCCATGATCGGCCACGGTGCGCACCTTGAGCAGTTGCATATGTACTGCCAGCTCGGCTATCTGCCCATCACCACCGGCATCCCGCCTTACGGCTTTTTCGAGCATCCGGCCGAGCACGGTTCCATTCCGCCCCATCGCACCGACTCTGGCGCGTTCCTTCTGGCCGAGAATATCGGAGCCAAGTCGCTTATCTATCTCAAGGACGAGAAGGGCATGTTCGAGAGCGACCCAAAGAAGGCCAAGGACAGGGACGCCCTCAAGTTCTATGACAGGATTCACGTGGACGAACTGCTTGAACTCGATCTCGACGATCTGATCGTCGAACGTCCGGTCCTGACCTTCCTCAAGAACGCCAAGACCCTCAAGTCATTCCAGATCATCGATGTCCTTAGGCATCCCGAACACCTCCACGCAGCCCTGGACGGCGAGCACGTGGGGACCATCGTGTACAAGGATTAGCCGTTTCCCCCTTTGGAAGGGAACGGCGGCAAACCCGAGGAGGCGGACCGTTCGCGGTCTGCGTTCCTTTCGGGGCGGCCTTGATTCGCTGTGGCCGGGCGTGCGAAAAGGCGGCCGCCGCCCCATCCGTGGCTTCCCGGCCAGTTATGCGTATCACGCAAACGGCATGAACAGGCCCCGGCCCATAAAGGGCCGGGGCTTTCGCTGTTTTTTTGCCGGGCGAACCACGCTGCAAAGCGTCCCGAAAACGTGTTCCGGGGCGGACGGATGTAATGAGGGGCAATGCGGCTGCTCGTTTTCCCGGGGTGAGATTTCGTGCGGGAGCAGCCGTCAACGTGAGGGGGGAAGTCCCCGGGAAAGTGCGGGCGCGCTGTCGTTCGCCGATTTAAGCGGTCTTGTGTGCGCCTTCGCCGTCGCGCGGGAGGTAGACGACCTCTGCTCCGGTGTGCTCTGCCAGTGCGTTGAGTTCGCACTTGCGCACACGCTTGGCGTAAATCTTGAGATCGCCGCCCTGGACGCCGACCACGCGGAATCTGGGTCTCCTGGTGCCTTCTTCAGCCCTCGAACGTTCGCGAACGAATATCTTCATTGTTGCCTCCTTGGCTTGTGCCTTGATGGATAATTGTCTATAGTGAACATATATCCTTTAAACACATATAGTCAAGAAGGACTTTACATTCATGTCGCAAAAAGTGGGTGGCTCCAAGCCGCAACGATACGTGCAACCCTCCCTGCTCATGGCGCTCAGGAGCGGGCCTTCCTATGGATATCAACTCATTCAGTCCATTGGAGACTATGGTTTTTTGCGGGGGGAAGCGCCTCCGGGCATGATCTACCGGCACCTGCGCCAAATGGATGACGAGGGACTGGTTTCCTCCTCCTGGGACGCGGAGGGAGACGGCCCGGCCAAGCGGGTCTATTCGGTGACGGCGGAGGGGTTGGAGGTTCTGGAGGCGTGGATACTGCACATGGAGAGGCAGCGCGACAAGCTGGACGCCTTTATCAGGCGATACCGGGAGCCGTAGCCGCTCTTTTGCGCGCTCCCTGGCCGTGCCCGGCTTTGGGGCGTTTCCCATGGGCCGGTTCCCATACGCCGAATCCGGCGGCGCGAACCTGCAAGACGGGCTTTCCTCCCCACAGGGAGGGCCGTATCCAGGCGGCGTTTTCAACGGCGTCGCCGGGCCGGGGCACCAATGGGTCGCGGTCCACGGAGACCACGTCGATGCCCGCCGCGAAGAGGTCTCCAACGGTCATGGCGTCGGGCAGATCCCGCAGTTTTCCGTATTCAATGAACCGGCCGCACCAGCCGAACCGGGTCAGCCCCACAGCGGCCAATGCGCCGATGATTCCGTCATTGGTCCCGCCCAGGCCAAGCAGTTCTATGGGGAGTGCCAGGTCCATGGCTTCGCCCTGGGTCAGTTTGGCGGCGGTGGCCTGTTTGCCGAATTCCACCATGTCCGGCGTGACGGCATCCTCCCGCGCCATGCACAGGCCCGGGTCGCTGCCCGGTGCGCAATGCGTGGTGAGATGGCTTGCGGCCAGCTCCAGCAGGGGTTCCGTGGACAGGTCCGCGCTCATGTCGATCAGAGCGCAGGCCGAACTGTTGTTGGAGGTGAAGGGGATGTCGCGCAGCCGGGGGAGCTGATGGCGGACAATGCCCCGCAGGACGTACCCCTCTGGCAGAAGTTTGGCGAATTCCCGTACCAGCCGTCCGGTGCCAATGGGCGAATCGTGATCGTCGGTGTCGTCGAAGCCTAAATATATCAGCATGTTTTTTCATCCCTCTTATGCTGTTTTGAGCATAATGGCATGGCCTGCGGCGGCGGGCAAGAAATCGGCACCTGCCGAAGCATTGGCACCAGGGGAGATCAGGAAAGGATGTGGCGGTACAAGGCGCGTTCCCAGCAGTTCGAAACCAGGATGGCGGCCCGATGGGCCATGCCCAGTGAACGGAGTCTGCAATAGACGTGCAGGGGATTGAGGCGGTGTTGCAGGCGCGATCTGAAGGAGGTCATGTTCTCTTATCGGTCTGAATTTCCCGAAGGATTAGAGGTTGGGATAGTGTTGGTGATGCACAATCGGGCCAGGACCAGGATGGCAACGGCGCAGGCGAATCCGCCCCAGTACACGGCGCTCATGCCGGACAGGGCGTAGAGACCGCCCATAATCATCGGAGCCATGGTCTGGGCCAGGCGCAGGAGAAGTCCGTTGGCGGCCATGAACGCTCCGCGTTGTTCCATGGGGGCGATGGTGGTCAGCATGGTCATGACCGTGGGGATGTTCAGCCCCTGGGCCAGGCCGAAACAGATGACCGGCGGGATGGTCATGAGCAGGGACGGGGCGTAGGGCGTGAGTGCCATGGCCAGACCGTAGAGCACGGCGGCGGCCATGAGCAGGGACCGCTGCCCGAAACGCTGGGTCAGTTTGCCGAGCTGGAAAGAGGCGATGCCCGTGAAGCCCGAGGCGACCAGGAAGACCAGGCCGATGGTCGCCGGAGAGGCCGAGAACCTGTGGCTGAGCAGGATGGGCAGGTAGGTGACCAATGGCCCGTACAGGATGATGAAGGTCAGCAGGGTTGTGGCGAACAGGGCCATGGTTTCGCGAGTCTTCATTCGGCGGAAGGCGTCGGCGAAATATTCCTTGAGGCTGCCGGTTTTCTGCGGCTCCGGAGTGTTCATGAAAAAGAGGATGGCCAGTCCGAGGGGGATGGCCAGCAGGGGAAGCAGGAAGGGGTAGTTCCAGCCGAGCAGCGCCAGGAACCCGCCGAGGGCAGGGTATCCGGCCGTGCCCATGGCCAGCACCGAGGCGTTGTAGCCCATGGCCTGGCCACGTTCCGGCCCGTGGTACAGGTCGCCGATCATGGTCGAATAGAGCACGCCCAGCGGCGCCGCTCCCACTCCTTGGAAGAACCGCAGGATCAGAAGCTGCTGCATGGTCTGGGCAAAGAAGCAGGCGAAGCCGAAGCCGCTGAAGATGAACAGCGAGGGCACCAGGAGCACCTTGCGGCCCATGCGGTCGGCCAGGATGCCGACGAGGGGTGAGAAGAGCACTCCCGGCAGGGTGAACGAGGAAATGACCAGACCGATCTGCACCGGCCCGAGATGGAGGCCTTTCATGATGTCCGGCAGCGCCGGGATGATGGACGACACCCCGAGCACGGCCATGAGCGTGACCCCGAAGACAAACTGGAGGTTGCGGTCGAGGTAGATTTTACGCATCAGATGGCCGCGTCAAGGAGCATGTTGTCGCGGTGGACGGCCTCGTCGGAGACCGTGGGGCCGATGATGGCAGCCAGTTCGTCGGTGCGTTTGCCTTTGATGCGGCGCAGTTCGTCCGCTGAGTAGTTTGTCTGGCCGACTCCGAGTTCGTTCCCGTCCGCGGTCTTGATGAAAATGAGGGCTCCCCGGTCGAAGCAGCCTTCCACCCCGGTGATGCCGATGGGCAGGAGCGAGGTCCCTTTGGTCATCAGCGCGTTGGCCGCGCCTTCGTCCACCAGAATGGATCCGCACGGGTTGTCGTGGTAGGCCAGCCAGAATTTCTTGTTGGAGACCACCCGGTCGTCGGGCAGGACGAGGGTTCCGCCCGCGCCGCCGTTCAACACGGCTAGGATGTCGAATTGACCCTTGCCCGAAACGATCAGGGTGGGCACGCCCAACTGGGCCGCCCGGCGGGCTGCGCGCAGTTTGGAATACATGCCGCCCGTGCCCACGTTGGTCTTGCCGTCGCACATGGCTTCAAGATCCATGGACGCGATGTCCTCGATGAGCGGGATGGGCTTGGCGTCCGGGTTGCCGTCGGGATTCTTGTCAAAGACGCCGTCGGCCGAGGTCAGGTTGATGAAGATGTCCGCGCAGACCAGCCCGAGGCACATGGCGCCGAGGGTGTCGTTATCGCCGAATTCCAGCTCGCGGGTGGAAACCGTGTCGTTTTCGTTGACGATGGGGATGACGCCCCATTCCAGAAGTCGCTCCATTGTGTTGCGGGCATTGAGGAACCGTTCGCGGAGCTTGAGCCCGCTACGGGTAAGCAGGACCTGGGCGGTGACCTTGCCGTGACGGGCGAACGCCTCGTCGTAGTCGTGCATGAGGCGTCCCTGACCCACGGAGGAAGCGGCCTGACGGGAAGCCATGTCCTTGCCGTTATGCCGTTGCCTGCTGGTTCGCTCCAGGATGCGCTGCCTGCCTGCGGCCACTGCGCCCGACGTGACCAGGACCACGTCGAGGCCCCTGTCGGATAAGGCGGAAATCTGGTCCGCTAGCCGATTGATTGCAGCGTTGTTCAGGCCATCGCCGGTGGTGATGACGGCGGAGCCGACCTTGATTACCACACGGCGGACATCGTCGAGGAGATTATCTCTGGTGATGCGCGATTTCGTCATGGGGCGCACGGTACTCCAACTGGTTGGGCCCTGCAAGAAGGGACTTGCCGGGACGGCGGGGCAACGCGTTGTTTCAGCTCAGAAATGAAAGCCCCGGCATGTCCGGGGCAGGGTGTCGTGGGGAATGCCCCAAAGGCGCGGGGAGGACGGGGTGTCCTGCCGCAAGGAAGTGAAGGGTTATTCCTTTTCGAGCAGCGCGAGTTGCCGCCACATTTCGGCTACCAACTCGTCGACGCCTTCGCCGGTCAGGGCGGAGATGAAGAAGACGCGCTCGCCCGAGGCTTCGACCTTGGCCTTCATGTCGGCCAGTTCTTCCTCGGACAGGGTGTCGATTTTGTTGATGGCCTTGATCTGCGGCTTGGTTCCCATTTCGGCGTTGTATTGGGACAGCTCCTGGTTGAGCATGGCGTAGCCGCCCATCGGATCGTCGCGGTTGACGTCCTCGGCGGCCAGGATGTGGACCAGGAAGCGGGTGCGCTCCACATGCTTGAGGAAGGTTATGCCCAGGCCGCGACCCTCGCTGGCCCCTTCGATGAGGCCGGGGATGTCGGCGATGACCATGCGGGTGAAGTCGTCGTCTTCGATGACGCCGAGGTTGGGCACAAGCGTGGTGAACGGGTAGGCCGCGATTTTTGGCCGAGCCGCTGACACCTTGGAGATGAAGGTGGACTTGCCTGCCGAGGGCAGGCCGAGCAGACCTACGTCCGCCAGAATCTTCAGCTCCAGGCGTATCTGCTTTTCCTCGCCCGGAAAGCCGGGTTCGGCGTATCGCGGGGTGCGGTTGACCGAGGATTTGAAGTGGAGGTTGCCGCGTCCGCCTCGTCCGCCTTCGCAGATGACGATCTCGGTGCCGTCTTCAACCAGGTCGGCGATGAGTTCTTCGCGGGTGGTGCCGTCCTCTTCCTCGATGATCTCGAAGACGAGGGTGCCCACGGGCAGTTCCACGATCAGGTCTTCGGCGGCCTTGCCGTAGCGGTCGCGGCCCATGCCGGGCTGGCCGTTTCTTGCGGCATAGTGGCGTTTCAGACGGAAATCGTAGAGGGAGATCAGCCTGCCGGAGCCGCGAAAGATCACGTCGCCGCCCTTGCCGCCGTCGCCGCCGTCAGGCCCGCCCTTGGGCAGGTTGGCTTCGCGCCGCAGGCTGGCGCAACCGTTGCCGCCCTTGCCGGACGCCACTTTGATGGTCGCTTCGTCTACGAATTTCATGTCTTTCCTCTTGCCGCTCCCGAATGGGCACGCTTCACTTCAACGCAAAAAACGGGCAGGGAGCAATTGAGCTCCCTGCCCGGCAAAATACACGCGCAATCGGGAACTATGCCTCGGAAGGCGTAACACTCACGCGAGTCTTGACGGTCTTCTTGCGAGTGAACTTTTCAAATTTGACAACGCCGTCGACCAGGGCGAACAGGGTGTAGTCCTTGCCCATGCCGACACCTTCGCCGGGATGAAATTTGGTTCCGAGCTGACGCACGAGGATGTTTCCGGCGAGCACTTCCTGTCCGCCGAAACGCTTCACGCCGCGCCGTTGTCCGGCACTGTCGCGACCGTTTCTGGAGCTACCACCAGCTTTCTTATGAGCCATGTTATCCTCCCTTCCAGGCCTTAGGCCTTGATGGAATTGACTTTCAGTTTGGTGTAATCCTGGCGATGACCCTGGGTCTTGCGAGCGTCTTTCTTGGACAGCTTATGGAAGACCACGACTTTTTCGCCGCGGAGATGGCCCAGAACTTCGCACTCGACCTTCGCCCCCTCTACATAAGGAGCGCCGATCTTGGTGTCGCCGTCCTTGTCAACCAGGAGAACGGAATCGATGCTCAGCGCGTCGCCGGCATCAGCCTTCAGCAAATCTACATTGAGTTCAAGACCTTCCTCAACGCGGTACTGTTTTCCGCCGGTCTCGATGATAGCGAACATAATAAAAACCTCCAATTCGTAAGAGGAGGCAAACTAGCCGCAATACGCGGAGGAAGTCAAGCCCTGCGTAGCGTTTTTTCGCAATTTTTTTATACTATCACCGTGGGACGGGCAACATCAACATTATTTAAGGGTTACAGGTCGCGTCGGGTCCGGGCCAGGACCAGGACATCCACCGCCGCGCAGCCCGCGCGTCGCAAGGTCCGGGCGCATTCGCGCAGGGTCGATCCGGTGGTGTAGACATCGTCCACCAGAAGCACCCGCCTGCCTTCGACCCGGGCCGGGTTCGCGGCAAAGGCCCCCTTGATGTTGATTTGCCGTTCCTTGAATCCGAAGCTGGTCTGGGGCGGCGTGTTTCGGGTGCGCTCTAGGCCGTGGAGGAGCAGGGGCAACTTGAGCCGCCGAGCCAGTCCTCGGGCGATTTCCGCGCTCTGGTTGAATCCGCGCCAGACGAGCCGCCTGCCGTGCAAGGGAACCGGAACCACGGCGTCGGGAGTGCGCCCCGGGCGCGCTTCGAAGGCCTCGATTCCAAGCGTGGCCAGGAGCCGGTTGCGGTCGTATCTGTTCCCGAACTTGTACCCGATGATGAGCTCGCGCATTCTTCCAGCGTAGGGGCCGTGGAAATAGAGTTCGTTCCAGGGCGGCGGTTCCAGGCGGCAATCCGAACATTGGGAGGGCGGGTCGGTTTCGCGGCCGGACATGGCGCCGCATGTCGGGCACAGACCGCCGGTGCGCAAGGGCAGTTCCTCGGCGCAGGCGTCGCACAGGACTTGCGAGCCGTCCGTCATGACGGCGCCGCAGACCGCGCAGCGCCCGGCCCCGAGGCCGAGTTTTCGGAAGAGGGCCGGGATGGATCGGCGCATGGATGCCGTCAGGCCTCTTCTAAGGCCGTGGTCCAGGCCCTTTCGCCCAGCTCCGCGATCCGTCGGGCGGAGTCGGACTCGGCGTGGAGATCTTCGCGGGCGTCCAGTCCCCGGAAGGTCAGGGGGGCGGCCAGGTCCATATTGAAATTCTGGACGAAGTATTTGAGCGTCAGCCGGGCTCCGTCGAAGAGCTTTTCCCCTGATGGCTGGCCTGCGACGAGGACGGCGTGGGCCGTGCGCCGGGGCAGGCCCGCGATCCACGGCTCGTTGTCCAGCCTCGCCCGCCAGAACTGCTGGCCCCGGTCTATCCACGTCTTGAGCCGGGATGGCAGATGATAGAAGTAGATGGGCGAGGCGAAGAGGATGGTCCTGGCGGTCAGGCAGTGCTCGAACAGATCCCAGGCCTGATCCTTGGGGCCCAGGACGCACCGCGTGATGCCCTGCCGCTCGGCGACGTCACAGTATCCGCAGGCCAGGCAGGCCAGGATTTCGTAGTTGCGCACGTAGAAGACGTCGGCCTCGCCCCCGGCCCGGCGTATGCCTTCGGCCAGGAGCTCGGCGGCCCTGTCGGAGTTTCCCCCCCGGCGGTGGGAGCAGGCGAAGACGGCGGCGCGGCTCATTTACGGCTCCTTGTCGTATACTGGTTTCTTCCTGGTCATGACCGCCCTGGCGTGGTCCTCGAATTCTTCGATCTCGAAGGTCCAGTCCGGGAACACGTGCTCCTCGTGGCGCACCTGGGCGACTCCCTTGAGGGAGACCAGGGCTTCAATCCTGTCGGCGCGGGCGAAACGGAGGTACCAACCTACCTCCAGTCCCACCCCTCAACACTTGTCGCGAATGTCGATGCTTACGGGCTCGCTCATTGTCAGAATCCCCCGAAAAACGGATTGTGGTTGCGCTCGTCTCCGACCGATGTCTCCGGACCGTGGCCGGAAAGCAGCCTGGTTTCGGGCGGCATGGTGAATATGTGTTCGTTGACAGACCGCTTGAGCGCCTCGATGTCGCCGCCCGGGAAGTCGGTGCGTCCGATGGAGCGGTAGAAGATCAGGTCGCCCACGAAGGCGGTCCCGGCGTCCGGGAAATGGAAGGTCAGGCTGCCCGGTGAATGGCCCGGCGTATGGAGGACGCGGCAGGCCGCCCCGGCAAAGGCGGTTTCGCCCTGTTCGAGGTTTTGCCATTTGTAGGGGGCGATGGGCGGCAGGCCCATGTCTCCGCCTTTGCCCAACCAGGTGTCCATGAGGTAGCCGTCCGCGTCGTTGGCCATGATGGGCGCGCCTGTGGCGTCGGAGAGCGCCTTGTTGCCGGCGGTATGGTCGAAATGCAGATGGGTGTTCAGGATGACGGTCAGGGTCAGCCCTTCGTTCTCAAGGTATTCAAGCACGGGCGCGGGGTCGCCGCCGGGGTCCACGACCAGGGCTTCCTTGCCGTTGGCCAGAATGTAGCAGTTGGTTTGCAGGGGGCCCAGGGGGATGGTGGTTATATTCATTAATAGTCCTCCAACATCAGTTCGGAGAGAGGTTTGCGGGTGGAATCGCCCTTTTGGTCCGGGTGTCCAAGGGCGATGACGGCCTGGAGTTCAAATTCGGATTCGGAAAGTCCCAGGGCCGACAGGGCTGCGGGCTGGTCGTTGACGATCTGGCCGAGCCAGACCGCGCCGAGTCCCAGGGCGTGAGCGGCGAGAAGCATGTTCTGGATACATGCGCCAGCTCCCTGGTGGTCCTTCATCTCGCTGTACATGGATGCCTTTTCGAGGAATACGCATACACAGGCGGCCGAGGCACGGACGATGCGCGCGTACTTGGTGCATCCGGCCAGCTTCTCGCGGCGCGGATCGTCGCGGGCGATCACCAGGAACCGCCAGGGCTGGTTGTTCAGGCCGCTGGGGGCCCATCGGCCCGCTTCCAGGATGGCGGCGAGTTCCTCCCGGGTCACGGGTTCATCCGTGAACCGGCGGATGGAGCGGCGTTCCCGGATTGCTTCAAGCACCGGGGTCTCATGTAAGTGCACGGTTGTTTTCTCCTTTGGTCTTCGTGTAGAGTTTTAGCCTAGTACAAAACTCCGGGCAAGAGGGTGTGACCTAAACCGCTGTGGGAGCGTATAGGTAGGTGCAGATGAGTTGCGGCCTCCTCGGGGACTCGCCGGAAAGGAAATGAAAGACAAACGCGAAGCGGAAATAATACGAAAAATACTGCTGGGCGACGTCCAGGCGTATGGCGTGCTGGTGCGAGAGTATCAGCGGCCCGTGTATAACCTTATGCTTCGCATGACAGGCGACGAGGACACTGCTGCCGATCTCGCCCAGGACGCCTTTGTCAGGGCCTATGAAAGGTTGGCCTCGTTCAATCAGCGCAGACGGTTTTTCCCATGGCTGTACACGCTGGCGTTGAACGTGGCCCGGGACTGGGGCCGACGGGAAGGCCGGGACAGGCACGTGTTCGTGGAGGACGCGGCGGTTCTCGTTCGCGAACAGGACAGGCTGGACGAGCCGAAGGCCGTGAACGACCGGCTCGATGGAGCCAAGGCCTTCGCGGCCGTGATGGAGCTCGATTCGAAATACCGCGAGGCGTTGATTCTCAGGTATCGACACGATTTCTCCATGCAGGAGATTGCGGAAACGCTGGGGATCGGAATCAGCGCGGCGAAAATGCGCCTGAGCAGAGGGCTGGACATGGTCCGGCAGCAATTCGACGGGGGAGCCAATGATTGAAAAACGCAATAAAACCCATATGGAAGACGTTATCATCAACGCCGTGCAGAACGGGCCCGAGGTCGACCCTCCGGCTGACCTGACCTGCCGGATCATGGGCAGGCTGCATCCCAAGCGGCCGTCCCTGTGGATACGGCTGCGGATGTGGTTCCTGCGGCCCTGGGTGGTGACCGTCAGGCCCGTCACGGCCATTCCGGCCATGACCCTGGCCGTCGCCCTGCTGGTGCTCGGGTTCGTGGCCGTCCGCGAACCCGTGGAAAAGGGCGCGCCCGAGCTTGCCTCCGTCCGTTTCGTGCTGCACGATGCGGGGATGCACGCCCGCAACGTCTCGGTCGTCGGGTCCTTCAACCACTGGCGGGCGGAGCGTTCGGTAATGTGGTACAGTCCGAAAGCCAAGGCCTGGATACTCGAAGCCCAGCTTCCGCCGGGCGATCATGAGTATCTCTTCCTGGTGAACGGAACCCAGTTTGTGCCCGATCCCAATGCCCCCATGACCAGCGACGACGGGTTCGGCCACAGAAATTCGATAGTCTTTGTGAACGGAACAAATGAACAAGCGTTATAGCCTCCGTACCCTGGCTCTCCTGCTGGCGCTGTGCCTGGCCTTCCCGGCACGTCCGGCGGGGGCCGGGGATGAACTCGCCTTCGTGTCGGAACGCGCGCTCCAATGCGGCGTTCATTCCGAAACGGTCGATCGCGTTCATGCCGCCGTGGATTCCGGCGAGATCGACGGGGCTCACGGGGCCGACCTGCTCCTGCCGCTCGTCGAGGCCTGCGGCCTGGAGCTTCCCCTGGCTCCTTTCGAGGATAAGTTGGAAGAGGGTCTGTCCAAGCACGTCCGGCCCCAGGTCATCGCCCACGCGCTTCAGGAGAAGGTTGAGGACTACGTCTTTGTTCGCAATCTCCTGCCCGAGCCAAGGGAAAAGGTGGACATCCTCGCTCTGGAGGCCCTGGCCGAAGGAGTGAGCAAGGGGGTGCCGCGCGAGGATGTCGAGGCCTACGCCGCCGAGTTCGGGGGCGTCTCCGTGCAGCGTCGCATCCCGTTCCTGGTCGGGGCCGAGATGGTCTCCCTGCTCGGTCAGGTCCGGTTCGATTACGACCTGACCCGGACCATGCTTGAGGCCGGATTCGCCTCGGATTCCCTGACCCCGGAGTGGAATTACCTCATCCGCCTCGTGCTTCTCGCTCGGGAGCGGGGCATCAAGGACAAGCACGTCGCGTCTCACGCCGTCATCGTCCTGTCCGACCGTGGCTCCCTGGGCGATCTCTACGCCCGGCTTGGCATCACCGGCCGCAGCCTGACCGGGGGAGCCGGTTCCGATTAATATTTCTCGATTTGTATGTGACCTCGCGGTCATATCGACTGTATATCCATTTGAGGGGTTGAGAGACCCGGAAACCCATGGGAGCCTTTGAGTGAAGAAGTTTATCGCGATGCTGCTTGTCGCATCCGTTCTGGCCGCCGCCGGATGCGCCAAGGTGGTGGGGCCGTATTATTTGCAGCAGGAAGAGTACAAGGAAGGAATCAGGGTCATGGGCGAGCGGTTCAAGGAGAACCCCGATGACGCCGATTCGGCCTATTACACGGGTCGGTACTACCTGGCCTTGAACGAGCCCGAGAAAGGTCTTTCCTATCTGGAGAAGGCCGCTGAACTTGCCCCGGGCAACGCGGATTATGTCTTCTGGACCGGGGTGGCCTATTGGGCCTTGATGGATTTCGACCGGGAACGGGCCGCCTACGAAAAGGCAGTGAGCCTCGACCCGAATCATATTTCCGCCCACCTCTACCTGGGGCACGGCTTCGTGGACCGGGGACAGTGGGCGCAGGCCCTCAAGGAATACGACGTGGTCCTCGGATTGGACCCGTACAACCCGGAAGCGCTGTACAACAGGGCGCGGGTCCTTGGGGAACTTGACAGGAAGAGCGGCGAGATTGCGGCATGGAAGCAGTTCCTTGAGTATTATCCCGACGGGAGCATGGCCATGACGGCCACGGAACAACTCAATCTGCAAGGGGACTTCTCCTACCGCAATCACATAATCGGGCAGCGGAACGTCACGTTGAAAAGCATGACGTTCAAGCCCGGAACCAGCGTCCCGGATGCCGACGGCAGGGCTTCGCTAACGGTGCTCGGCGCGATGATGAAGGCCAACAGGGACCTGGCGGTGCACATAGTCGCCTACGTGAAGGGCAATGCCCCTCTGGCGAAGGCCCGCGCCGCAGCCCTGCGTGACTACATGCTCAACGGCAACCCGAACATAGACCGGGCAAGACTTCCGTTGAGCTGGTTCGGAACGGCTGAAAAGGTCGAAGTGGGCGACAGCGTGTTCGCCCTGGACCAGGCGGTGAACTTCATTACCGAGGTTCGATAAGCAATTGGAGAATAAGCATATGTCCATGATTAAGAATAAATTTGGTTTGTTGCTCCTTATTTTGGTCCTCGCCCTTGCGGTTGGGGCTCCCCGCGCCATGGCGCAGACGGATGATTCGGCTTCGGACGCCGGTTCCCAGGTGACCGGCGACACCGGCGATACCGCTGACACCGGCGATACGGGGGATACCGGCGATACCACTGACACTGGTGATACTGGTGATACCGATGATACGGGCGATACCGGCGATACGGGAGACGATGAGGCCGAGGCCCCGTCCTTTGCCAATCCGGCCCAGGCCGCCAAGGCTGAAGCCCTTGCCGCAGCCGTGGCCGAAGTCTCGGCCCGGAACGTTGCCGAAGCCGAACAGGGCGTGACCGAGGCGCAGACCGCCGTGGATACGGCCGCAGCCGCCGTTGAAGCGGCCCGCCAGGCCGAGGATGCGGAAGCCGAGGCCCAGGCTCAGGCCGCACTTGACGCGGCCATGGCCGACCTCCAGAAGGCCCAGGAAAACGCCGAACAGGCCATCTCCGAAGCGGCGTCCGTGTCTGTTGAATCCATCGCGTCCATGCGGGCCCAGGACATGGGCTGGGGTGTGATCGCCCAGGAACTGGGTGTGCATCCGAGCACTCTCGGCCTCGGGCACATGAAGCAGCAGAACAAGACCCAGGCCCGGGCCAACAATCGCGAGCATGGCCGGTCCATGGTCGCCAAGGCCGCCCAGCCCGGCAACGCCACCGGCCGCAATATCAAGTCCGGCGTGTCCCGCACCCCCGGCGTGAGCGGGGGCAAGGGCTCCAAGGCCGTGGGGCTGAGCCGCGCCTCGGACAAGGCCAAGTCCGGAGCCGTGAACTCCAACTCCTCCAAGGGCAAGGATTCCTCGGGCCGCGGCAATTCGGGCAACTCCAACGCAGGCGGCAACGGCAAGGGCAAGGGCAATTCCAATGCCGGCGGCAACGGCAAGGGCAAGGGCCACTAGTCTTTTCCCAAACGGCTTTAGACCAGGCGGTTCCCGAACATCGGGGACCGCCTTTTTTTTTGGCTTATCCGTTTCAAGTACGTTTTCGGGGTCGCTGCATTCACCCGCTCTTCAAAACAGGGGAAAATCCGGGTATGGGTCTGGTTCATGGCGGAACAAACCAAGGTGAACGAATGGCAGACAACACCGACTCAGCCTCCCTGTCCGAGACTTATCTTCAGATCAGCCCGAATATTCTGGCGAGTTTTCCCAAGTTCAGGCCGCCGGTGGACCTTTACTTCTATGATCCGGATGTGGCCCGCACCGGGCCTTACCTTCGGGCCGGGGAACGGCTCTCCCGGGAGGGACAGGACGAGGTGGCGCGTTTCGCCGAGGAAGGACGCCTCTACCTCCTGCGGGACGACTATCGCGTCTATGCCGAGCACCTGAGCCGGGAACTCGGCCTGTTGCTTGTGGAAGAGGGCTTTTTGCCTTTGGAGGTGGCCGAGATATTCTTCATCGCCTTCCGCAACCGCATGGACGAGTTCCTGAACCGGCCCACGGAGGACACTTACGAAGACTTGCGCACGGACGTGAGCATCCTGGCCGAATACATCTGGATCGATCCGAGCAGGGTGGATTTTCTGACCCATACTCTGGAGCGGGAATACGACCTGTCCGTCCATTCGGTGAACACCATGTTCATCGGCCTGGCCCTGCATCTGCGCCAGACCGGCGGCCAGGTGGAAAAGGCCGGACTCGTCAGCCTGAGTCTCGGTTTGCTGCTGCACGACCTCGGCATGGTCATGGTTCCGAAATTCATTCGCGACAAGGAACAGTATCTGGTCCGGCGTGACCGCGAGTCCCTTGAGCGGCATATCGAGGCGGGGTTGAACATGCTCAGGCGGCTAAAGGTCCGCGATCAGGTCATTCTGGATTGCGTTGAGCAGCACCATGAGCGGCTGGACGGCTCGGGCTATCCCGCCCGCCGGTTCGACAAGGACATTTCCGCCGAAGGCAGGCTCTGCGCCATTGCGGACTCGTTTTCGGCCATCATAGGCGACAGGCCGCACCGTTCGGCCCGCGACATGTCGGAGGCAGTGCGGATGCTGGCTGAGGACGGCAGACGCTATGATTCGGACCTGACCGCTCTGCTGGCCGGTATCATGGCCGAGCGGATCAAAGAGTGATGTACCCCTGCGATGCGGACCGCTCGGGGTTTTCGAAACGGGCCATGGCGGTGCGCATGGGCTTGAATCCGAGGCGGGCGTAGAACGGTTCCTTGCCCGGCACGGACCAAAGGACCACGTTGGGCGTGCGCAGCCGTTCGAGCATGGCTTCCATCATCCGCGTCCCAAGCCCCTTGCCCTGGTGTTCCGGGATCATGCACAGGTCGTAGATGACCGATTGCACCGTGCCGTCGCTCAAGGCGCGTCCCATGCCCACCAGCGTTTCCCCGTCCCAGGCGAAGCAGACCAGGTCGCTGTTCTCGAAGGTTCGGCGAAGAACGTCGGGTTCGCGGACGCCCAGGGGGGCTTCTTCGAAAATTGCCGCCGCCCGTTCCCAGTCCACGCCGTCCGTGTCGAAGCGCAACGAGACGGACGCGCTCATGGACGTTTCCACCAGGAGCGCATACGCACGATTTCCTTGTTGTCGGAAATTCTGGTCAGGGTGTGCAGGAAGGTGTCCATGCCCTGGTCGGGGGCGTCCATGGTACAGGCCGAGATATATTCGTCGCCGGGAAAGGATTCGCTGCGGAACTGGATGTCCACCCCGTGGCAGCGGTTTTCACTGACCCAGTCCATGGGCACGGATTCAAAGCAGTATTCCAGATACTTCACGTTGTTGACATGACCGTTTATGTCCATGTCCGAGCGTCGGGCCGTCAGTTGCGCGGTGTGTTCGCCGTCTTTGAGCCGCGTCACGGCCTTGGTCGGGAAGACCAGGGCATGTTCGCGCTCGGGAATGCTCCGTTCAGGGAGAACGGTGTCGGGCGGATCAGCTCGGTGGGTTCGGGTGTTCAGCGTGACCCAGGATGTGGTGGCCGTTCCCATTTGCCCGTTCCCGTCGGAGATCACGAAGTCGCGCAGGGCCACCAGCCGTTCCTTGCCCGAAGGCCAGGTCAGGATCGAGGTCCGTTCGCCGAAGCCGGGCAGCCTGTCCACCATGAGGTGGAGGCGGGCGAGAATCCAGAAATGTCCGCTCTGCTCCAGGTCGTGGTAGCCGAAGCCGAGTTTGTCGGCATGGCGCGAAGCGATGTCCTGGAGCTGGTCGCAGATGGCGGTGACGGACACGCGGCCGTCCGGGCGCGGTTCGTAGGAGCGGATGTCATAGCCGTGTTCGAATGTGAATACTGAATTGGTTGTCATGGCAACCAATTCCTAGGGCAGATCCGGTCTTGTGTAAAGAGGGGGCCGACACCGAGCGTATTCGGGCGGCCCCGTTGCCGGAAGAAATCAGGACAGGAAGTTGCGCACGCCCGCGAAGATGATCTGGGCGGCCATGGCCGAGAGAACCAGCCCGGTGATCTTGGTCAGCACGTTGATTCCCATTTTGCCGATGACGCGCATGGCCGTGGAGGCGGTTATCAGGAGCAGGCCCACGGACAGGCAGGCGCAGATCAGGGCCGCCGCTCCGATAAGCTTATGCTGGGTGGTGGACAGTTCCGCGCCGAGAATGAGCAGAGTACCGATGGACGCCGGTCCAACGGTGATGGGAATGGCAAGCGGCACGACGGCCACGTCCGAGTCGTCGTCCGTCTCGGGCCGCTGGCGTTTGCCGGAAACCAGGGACACGGCGGACAGGAACAGCAGCGCCCCGGCTCCCACCCGGAAGCCGTCCAGGGTGATGCCCAGGGTGGAGAAGATCGGGTTGCCCGCGAAATAGAGGGTCAGCGCGATGACCAGTACCGCCGAGATTGTCCGCACGGCCAGCTTGCGCTGCTCCTTTTTTTCCATGCCTTCGGTCATCGACAGGAACACGGAGAGCACGAAAAATGGAGTCAGGAGAAAAAAGAGCTTGATATACAGGGAGATAAACAGGTTCACAACATACCCCGCGCGTTGCGCGTACTAAAAAGTTTCAGGAGGAAGAGGGGATGGGGGGTACGGGACCCCCTCTACCTGCACAGTTTTTCTGCCAGGGCCGCGCCCTGCTCGCCGCCGCCGGCCATGCGGGCCAGCTCGCATTTGATTTCGCCGCCCTCAAGCCGCTCGCAGCGGGTGTAGGTGGCGTTGTCGACGACTTCCTTCTTGATAAGGAAGTGCCGGTCGGCCATACGGGCGAGCTGCGGCCAGTGGGTGATGAGCAGCATCTGTTGGCGGTCGGCCAGTGCCCGCAACTTGTTGCCCACCGAGTTGAGCGTGAGCCCGCCGATGCCCGCGTCCACTTCGTCGAAGATGAGCGAAGGGGCGGCGTCCGCTTCCCTGCCGTCTTGGCCGCGCATGGTCACGAGCGCCAGCAGGAACCGGGAGAGCTCGCCGCCCGAGGCTATCTTGTCCAGGGGCTGGGCGGGCTGGCCGGGGTTGGGCACCCACATGAGGCGGCCGCGCATGTCGTCGCAGCCGGGGTAGAGCTCGCGGGCGTCGAAATCGAAGTGGACCTTGACGTGCTCGGAGAAACCGAGGTCGGTCAGCTCGTCCACGATGCGGATGGCCAGCTCTCCGGCGGCCTTCTTTCGGGCGCGGTTGAGTTTGGCCAGGGTCTCCTTGAGCGCGGCGGCGGCCTCGCTTTCCTCGCGGCCCAGGTTCTTCATGTCCAGGGCGCAGGCGTCCAGGAAGGAGAGGCTATCGTCGATTTCAGTCTTCATGTCAACGATCTCATCCAGGCCACGCCTGAGTTTCCGCTTGAGCTTGGCCAACTCGAAAAGGCGGGCCTCGATGTCGTCCAGGGACATGGGGTCGTCATCGTCGAAATCCTTGGGGCCGCGCCGTAGCCGGGAGTCCAGGTCGTGCAGCCGCATCCGCAGTTCCTCGATGGCTTCGCGGTCCTCGTCGAAGCCGGGGAAGAGCCGGGCGATGATCTCCATCTCGCGGTTGAGCAGGGTCATGGCGTCGAGCAGCCCGATCTCGCCGTGCAGGACGTTCAGGGCATTTTGCAGGCATTCGCCCGCCTGCTCGCGGTCCTTGAGGATCTTCTTGCGCGCTTCAAGCTCATTTTCCTCATCCGGCTGCGGGTCGACGTTGTCGATCTCCTTCCTTTGGTATTCCAGGAATTCCCGCTGTTTTTGCAAATCCTTGAATTTCTCGGAGAGCCGTTTCTTGCGTTCAAGCACGTCGTTGAGCGCGGCGAGGCGGTCGTTTTTCTCGGCTGGGAGGGACTGGTCCGGCAGGAACGAGTCGAGAATTTCGGATTGGAAGGCCGGGGAGAGGAGCTTCTGCTGGCCGTGCTGCGAGGTGTGGATGACCAGCCGCGCGCCCATGTCGCGGATGGTTGGCTGGGAGGACAGGACGTCGTTGACGTACACCCTGCTGCGTCCGGTCTCGGCGGAGAGTTCGCGCCGGATCACGGTGTCGCCGTCGGGCAGGACGAAGAGCGCCTCGACCGTGGCCTTGTTCGCGCCGGGGCGGACAAGCTTCTTGTCCATGCGTTCGCCCATGAGGAAGTCCACGGCCCGCAGGATGAAGGATTTGCCTGCGCCGGTTTCGCCGGTCAGGGTGTTCAGGCCGGGCGAGAACTCCAGTTCGGCGTCCTCAATGAGCGCCAGATTTCGGATGCGCAGCAGTTCGAGCATGTGATGCCTCCGGCGGCCGGGGAAGTGGCGGAAAAGGTGCGCTCTTCCCCCGACCTCCATCCCTTTCCGCGTTTGTCATGGCCGCTTCACAGGAGGAAAGGGGCGGTCGGTTGGTTCGTGTCAGTACGCAATGCAGCAAGGTTGCCGGGCGAGCGGGCTTGTCCGGGCAAACAGGATAACGAGTGCCGTTATACACCAGAGCAGCGCGGCGGAAAAGGGGAACCTACGCCCGGTCGGCGATGGCGGTGGCGGTTAGGCCGAAACGAGGAGCTTGGACAGTCGGCAGGCGTTTTCGCCGGGCAGGTACTCGGAGGCATCGCTGATCCGCTCCACTGTGAAACCTCTGGTTCGGTAGAACGCCAGGGCTTTTTCATTCTTTTCGAAGCAATCCAGGATCAATCGGTCGAATCCGGCATGGCCCGCGCGTTCCTCCGCATGTTCGAGCAGGACGGAGCCGATGCCCATCCCCATGAATTCAGGCCTTACCCACAGGTGGTCCACGTAGTTGTCCTTGAGGAGCATGATCCCCGCAGCCACTCCGTCCGCCTCGGCCACGCTGAAGCGCGGGGCGTTGTCCCGGGCCACCCGGCCCGGCCGGTCCTGGTCGAGGATCGTTTGAAAGAGGGGGGCCTGCAGAAAATGGGCGTAGCTCGCCAGCATGGAGGCGTGGATGATCTCTTCGACGAGTCCTTCGTCGGCGTGCGTGGCGGAGCGGATGCGGATCATTGCTTGAGGCGCGGGTCCAGGAGGTCGCGCAGGGATTCGCCGAGCAGGTTGTAGCCGAGGACGGTCAGCAGGATGGCCAGGCCCGGGAAAACGGAAAGCCACCACGCGATGCCCAGCACTTCCTTGCCTTCCATCAGGATGTTGCCCCAGGATGCGTCCGGCGGCTGGACGCCCAGGCCCAGGAAGGAAAGCGAGGATTCCGTCAGGATGGCTCCGGCCACCCCCAGGGTGGCGGACACGAGCACGGGCGCCAGGGCGTTAGGCATGATGTGGCGGAAGATGATCCGCGTTGGTCCGGCTCCGGCGGCCCGGGCGGCCAGGACGTAGTCCCGCTCTCGGATGGACAGGGTCTCGGCCCGCACCAGTCGGGCCACGCCCATCCATCCGGTCAGCCCGATGACGATCATGATGTTGGTCAGGCTCGGCTCCAGGAAGGCGATGACCGCCAGGATGAGAAAGAAGGACGGGAAGCAGAGCATGACATCCACGCCGCGCATGATGATTTCATCTACCACGCGGCCGAAGTAGCCCGCGACGAGTCCCAGGACCAGGCCGATGGAGGTTGCGAGGCCCACGGCCACGAATCCGACCCATAGGGACACGCGCCCGCCGTAGAGGATGCGCGAGAACACGTCGCGGCCCAGGGCGTCCGTGCCCATGAGGTGTGTGCCGCTCGGCGGCAGAAGCAGGGCGTCCACGTTGATGAAATTCGGATCGTAGGGCGCGATGAACGGGGCGAAGACGGCCCCCACGGACATGACGCCGACGATGAGCGCGCCGATCAGGAGCAGGGCGTGTCGCGCCCACGGCGAGACGCGTTTGAGCGGGCGGCGTTTCATCGGCTACCCCCCTTGCCTATGCGGATGCGTGGGTCGGCCAGGCCGTAGCCCACGTCGGCAAGAAGGTTGCCCGCCAGGGTCAGCACCGCGCCGAACACCAGACTGCCCATTATCAGCGGGTAGTCGCGGGCCATGACCGCCTGATAGAAGAGCTGACCCAGGCCGGGCAGGGCGAAGATGGATTCGATGATGACCGATCCGCCGATAAGGGCCGGGACCGACAGGCCGAGGATGGTGATGACCGGCATGAGCGCGTTGCGCAGGGCGTGTTTGAACAGGACGACCCGGCTGGGCAGCCCCTTGGCCCGCGCGGTCATGATGTAATCCTGGCGCAGGACTTCAAGCATGGAGGAGCGCATGAACCGGGACATGCCCGCCCACGAGCCGGACGTATAAATGAAGATGGGCAGGATCAGATGCTTGGTCACGTCCCACCACTGCTGCGGGGCGGACATGGATTCAAAGCCCATGGAGGTCAGTCCCGAGATGGGTAGCACGGGCCAGGCGATACCGAGCCAGAGCATGAGCAGGAGCGCCAGCCAGAAACCGGGCATGGCAAATCCTATGAATACGATGACCGTGGAAATCTTGTCGAAGGCGCCGCCCCGCCACCATGCCGCGGCCACGCCTATGGGCACGGCGATCAGCAGGGTCAGGATCATGGAGGCCACGTTCATGCCGAAGGTGAGGGGCAGCCGTTCACGGATCTTGTCCCACACGGGCCTGTGGTCGCCGGACATGGACTGGCCGAAGTCGAGATGGACCAGCCGCTTGAGCCAGTTCGCGTACTGCACGTGCAGAGGCTGGTCGAGGCCATAGAGCTTTTCGAGCTGCAACCTCGCCTCCACGCCCGCCTCGGGATTCAGCGTGGTCTGCAAATCCGTGGGCGATCCCGGAGCCAGGTGGATGACCCAGAAACTGATGATCGTGATCCCCAAAAAGACCACGCATACCCACAACAGTTTGATGAATATTTTCTTGAGGACCTGCCCCATGGATTCTCCCAATGATTCCAACAGTCCTCATTTCTTACTGCAAGACTGCCCCCGAATCAATCAACAAGAGATTTCCATAATTTTTCCAGTTGACATCCGCCCGTCCCTTGGATAAATACCCCTCCACCCAACGACGTGGGGCTGTAGCTCAGTTGGGAGAGCGCTTGAATGGCATTCAAGAGGTCGTGGGTTCGATTCCCTCCAGCTCCACCACAAGAAAATTAAGGATTTCAAGTTAATACTTGGAATCCTTTTTTCGTGTCTGATGGCGGATTTCAGGAATATGTCCGCTATGTGTCCGCCGCTTCCGACGGGGTGTTTTCCGTGCCGGTCATGGCGTAGCGGACGGCCAGACGGTCCTGCGGGCCATCGTCGATGACACCCTCAAGGTGGCTGTAGCGGTCGGTCATGCGCAGGGTCTTGTGGCCGATCATGACGCTGGTTTCCTTGAGCGTGCAGCCTGCCTTCAGCATATTCGTGCAATAGGTGTGGCGGTGATCGTGGAAGTGAAGGTCATCGAAATCGTGGTCGATGCACAGTCCCTTCCAGGCCGTCTTGAGCGACTTGAATGGCGTTCCGTCCATGTTGCCGACCACGAAGTCCCCCTTGGCCCTCACGGCGCGTTTTTCCCGGTACCGCGTCAGGTGCTCCAACCGAGCCGCGAGAGCTTCATGGGTACGGGGCATGATCCTGTGGGTTCGGGTCACCCCGTTTTTTGTCCGGTGGAACGTGATGTGGTTTTCCGCAAGGTCAACATCGGCCCACCGAAGGCTGAGGACTTCCTGGGTGCTGCATCCGTGCTCGACCGCCAAGAGGATCGCCAGGGGCAGATAATGTTTCGCCCTGCGCTGACGAGCCGCTGCAAGCAGTTCTTCAATTTCAAGCGGCTTCTGTGCGTTCTTCCGTTCACTGCCCTTTTCCGACAGAGAGGGGATGTCCCGTGCAATGTCCTTTTCAATCAAGTCGTGCTTCGCGGCCATGGCGAACACCTGCTTGATTACGAACAAGCGCCGATTTGCCAGCACGTTGCAATTTTTGCCTTCTTTGCCCTTGGCCACCAGCTTCGCCTTGGTCTTTTCGGCGATGCCGATGCGGTAGTCCCGAATGGTGTCTTCGTCGAGATCATGGAGCAGGGTGTGCGCCCATTCCTTTAAGATGGGGGCCAGCAGGTAGCCGTACCCGGCATGGCTCGCCTGGGATATCTTTCCTTCCCCCAGCTTCCGGTCCCATTCGGCTTGGCACAGCAGGGCAGCCTGTCCAAAGGTGGGCAGAGCTTGCTGCTTGGGCTGCCGGGTTTCCTTGGTCGGCAATCTTCCGCTGTCAATCAGGGTGCGTACCCGATTGACTTCTTCTTGGGCCAAGTCTTTCCGTCTGTACGTCTTGTGGTATTCCTTCTTGCCCGTATCCGGGTCTTTGTAGTGGATGACGTACGCTTTTCCTTTTTTCAGCGAACGTGTCGCGATAGTAACGGTAACCACAGGCTATCCCTCCCTCGGACTGTTCGCCGCCAAGCTTCTTCGGTTGTCAATGAACGCCAGCAGGTCCTTTCTCAGGACAAGCTTGCGGGATCCTACCGCGAGATGGGGCAACGCGCCAGCCCCGATCAGACGAGAAATGGTTGCGCGGTGTACCTGCAGGAAACAGGCGACTTCCTTGATGGTCAAAATCTTGGATGCATCAGACATGGTGTGGGTCTCATAGGAACAAAACGTTGAAGCCTCCTACCGCTTGCGCGTATTCGTTCCGGTTCCCCTTGGGGTGAGGTATGAACTCCAAATTTCAGCCGAACTGTCCAGTTTGACACCGCCGGAGAAAGGAAAGTCAAATGTCGGGAGGGGGGCGGATGCTTTTTTGAAAAAAAATAAAAAGGACTGAAAAGGAGGAAAACCTCTGGAGGTTGCCACCGGAATAATCTGGCTGGTTGGGTTGGCCTAAGTCGGAAAAGCGGCCAGCAAGCCATGAGGCATGTCAGGGAGGGATCCGGCAATCCGGGGGCGGCCTCTCGGGCGTAGATGAGGAATATATATTGAAAGATATCCCAGAGTCCTCCCCCAACCATTTTCCAGCCGTTCTCAGTAGCCGCCTTTCCTTGTAGCCGCCTTTCCTTGCACCTCATGCCTAGCCTGAATAAAACGGATGCCTTTGGGCCTAGTTTGTACAAAACGGTTCCGATTGATCAAAACAAGCCGGAAATACGATTCCGCTCACGTTTGGCCAAAAGGATGCATTTTACGAAAAGTGGTCGGTTTTGATCAAAAACGACCACTTTTTCATTGTCCGATCCGGGGATCTGGAAGTGTTGTCGGCAAGCCCAAGAAAAGGATTCAAAGATTGTCATCAACTGTTCGGACACCCCCGAAAAAATCGGTATCGGCAAAACCGGAAGTCGTTGGCGCGCAACGCGAGACAATCTTTCCCACCGCCGGAAAGGGTGCTCCCAACCATGTCGCCCCACCAGCCCCTCTGGTGAAACCTGTCAAGTGGAAAATGCGGTTTTTCCCTTGTATTTCGTCGACCACGCCGTGCATTCGACCGACATCCGGCTGCATTCCACCGACACCGCCGTGTTTCGGCCGAAATGGCCGAAAAACCCGTGATACGCTCCTCGCAAATAACGACAGGGCTGTCCTCCTCAGTGGCCCGAAGGAGATGCATATGAGCGTATTTGAACTCAGGCTGAAGCATGACCGGGACGGTCGAATCGTAGAGAAAACGGAAATCGTGGCCGGTCGGCCCGTAGTCTGGAAGTATGCCTACGACAAGGCCGGGAGGCTTTTCGAGGCGCACCTGGACAACCGGCTAATCTGCCAGTGCTATTACGACAGAGACGGCCGCCGCCAGCGGGACTACTTCCCGGCCACCGTGGGGTCCAGCTACCGCGACTACCGGTACAACCTGGACAACCGGTTGATGAGCGCGGGCAACAACGGGTTCACGCACGACGAAAACGGATTCCGGTCCATCTGGTCGAACGGCGGTACCTACCACCTGTACGAGTACGCGCTGGACTACCGGCTGCTCAAGATGGAAGTGGAGAATCAAAATCGCGTCTTTACCTTTCGCCACGATGAGCAGGGCCGACGGGCCGCCAAGTATTTCAACGGCCAACTCGTCGAGGCCTATAGGTGGCTCGACTTTATCAGGCTCGGCGCGTTCCTCGACGGGCGCATGGGCCACGAGTTCGGCTACGCGGATAACGCACGCCTTCCCTCGGCCATGCGGCGCGAGGACGGGACCGTGTTCACCCTGCACTACGACCAGGTCGGTTCCCTGCGCGTGGTTGCCGACACGGATGGCGACGTGATAAAGGAAATCCTCTACGATCCCTTCGGCGGCATCATCGAGGACACTAACCCCGGTTTCCACGTGCCCATCGGCTTTGCGGGCGGGCTGCACGACCGGGAGCTGGGATTCGTCCGCTTCGGCTGGAGGGACTACGACACCTTCACCGGCCGGTGGACCGCGCCCGACCCCATCGGGGACAAGGGCGGCGATCCGGATTGGTATGGGTACTGCCTTGATGACCCGGTCAACGGGGTGGACCCGCTGGGGCTTGCTTCGAAGAAGTACGCCGGTGCAGATTCCGAGGCCGGGCTGTTTTTCAATATTGGCGGATTGCAGTACACCAACGACAAGGAGGAGTTGGATGTACTTGATGAAGACGGCCAAACGCGGAAACGGTTTGAAGCCACATCTGGCAAGCCTGGAGTCAAGGATTATACATTAAAGAACAAGGGTCCGATTCCTCCCGGTGAGTATCTTGTCAAGCTAGACGAAGTGAGCAAGGCCGGTTGGATGAGAGAGCATCTGGATTGGCGTGACTGGGGAAAATATCGTGCCCCGATGCACCCTGACGGCAAGACAGACACGCATGGTAGATCTGGATTCTTCCTTCACGGAGGGAAGCGGCCTGGATCGGCAGGATGTGTGGATGTCGGAAGCAGCGACGAGGAATTGTTCCCCTTGTTGCAAAAGCAAAGAAGACCTGTGAAAGTCAAAGTGAAATAGCGAGGTTGGGGAGGCTTCGTTGGAACGAAGCCTCCCCAAAATGAGATATGAACAAAACAAGTATTGTCCTCATCGTTTTATGGCCTGCATTGGTATCTCAATTGTTTTTCTATGCGAGCGCGGCAACGAGCAATGACGTTATCAAGTTCGGAGCCTGTGTTGCCGCAACGATCCCACTGTGTTTTTTCGTTGAAAGCATTAAAGGGAAAATGGTTCTCGTCAAAATCGGACTAATTTCATTCGTGGCGGCAGGAACGATGCTTCTGACATGGCGCATTGATCCGTATCATTCCATAGGCAACTTTCCGGCAAGTAGCCTTTCTCATACAATTCCCATATTCGCGGGATTGTACTTCGTAACGCTTTTTGTCTGTGTAATTATCAATAGGATAGTTTCTTACTTTGTCGTGAAGGCTTGTGATGAATCCGGCGAATAACGACAAAAGGTAAGCTGTTATTTAAATCAAATTTGCGATCTTGTTTAGGGAAGCCCTGAAAAGGGCATGTAAAGTCCCCTTTCATAGGGCCAGCTAACGGTAGAGACTCCCGGCAGTCTATTTGCGAATCATGAAGTATCTAGAGAGGCAATTGCCGAGGTACTCATTAACCTTCTGCGAGAGCCGCTTAACCCCCAGGATATCCGCCAAGTCCCGGACTCGGTCTTTGCTCATCACAAGTTCAGGATGGTCAGCTATAAGCCCGAATAGCTCGTGGCGCGAGATGTCTGTGACGGCTCTGCCTTCGATGGATCTATAAGGGACCTTTTTCTGATAAGTTCCAGGTGACCAGATAAAAGTCGCCTTACCTTCCTTGTGGAGTTCATTTTTCCCGAGACAGGTATCGATTTGCTGCCTGATATTGGCCCCGGTCCTTTTCCAACCATGGGCTTTGCAAATGGTCCGGGCAAGTCGGTCGGCCTCGATGGGACCCTCTATCTCTACCAGATAGTCGATTAGTTGACAGAGAATCGGTGTGTACCCGGCATCGAAGAAACGGTCCGCATCCGGTTGGACGGGCCATTTGATAGGCGAGATGTTACTTGAGGCCGTCGAATCCTCCACCCTGGTTGATTCGGCATATTTTGGGTGTTGATCTGGTGATTCCGGATCAGAATACGGGAGCTCAAGTTCATTGCTTACATTGGGAAGCTTGACTTGTCTTGAAACCCGAGGCTGCAAAGCATGCTCTTCTTCCGGTTGCGATTTCATTGTTTCCGCAACAAGCTCTTCAGGCACCTCTCTCCATTCTTCATCTTGCTCGGCTTGTTCTTTGGCCTGGGCTTCTAGTTCCTTCTCCTTTTGGCGGGAGTTTTCGAGAAGCTCCTCAAGTTCTGTATGAACCCGTTTGAGCGCTTCCGTAGGATTCATGAACCAGTCTGTTGACCATATGCGGATGATGTTCCACCCGAGGTTACATAGGACCGCCTCACGGATTTTGTCTCGATCCCGTGCACTTGCGGAACTGTGATAGGTTGCGCCGTCACACTCAACGCCCGCCAGGTAGGCACCTGCGTGATCGGGATGGACCACGCCCAGGTCGATTCGGTAATCGGAAACACCAATTTGAGGCCGTATCTCCCAGCCCTTGTTTTGGAGGGCGGACATGACGGCCTCCTCAAATGGACTCTCCGCATCACCAACGGAATCACCCCTACCCGCACCGCACGGGAGCGCTATCGGGCCGCGCTTGGCGTAGTCAAGAAAGGTCTTGAGATGGGCCACGCCAAGGGCCTTGGTCCGCGATGTGTCGATGTCATCGGCCTCAATTGATGAGAAGACATGCATTTCGGATCGGGCGCGCGTCACGGCGACATTCAGCCGTCTTTCTCCTCCATCCCGATTGAGCGCGCCGAAACTCATTGACATTTTGCCTCCATTATCTCGCCCGAAGGTAATGGAGAAGCACATGATGTCCCGCTCGTCTCCCTGGATGTTTTCCAGGTTCTTGACGATAACCGGTTCTTCCCGATTTTCGCTGAAGAACCATTCAAGCTTCGGATTGGAACGTCGGGCCTCGTCAAAAAGATTGAGGATCAATTCCTGTTGCTGGATGTTGAACGTGATGACGCCAAGGGTCGGTCTGGATTCCTTGGGGAGTTGCAGCCAGTGTTCTAGTCGAGACCTGGCGAATTGAACGATTTCCCTTGCTTCAGTGATGTTGGTACGGCCTGTGCCTCTCGCATACGCGCCGTCGTTTTTGTGAAAAACGAGGGCATCTGATTCTGTTTTGGGCGAAGGGAAGGTGATGAGCCTACCACCATAATAGTGATGGTTCGAGAACGAGATCAACGATTCATCTCGGCTTCGGTAATGCCAGTTCAACTGGACTTCCGGCAGGCCCGCCGCACTGGCTTCTTCGAGAATACTGGGCAGGTCTTTTTCATATTCGGCAAGGTCTTCCTCGTCCTCGTCATCGGTACGGCCGAAGAAGTTGGTGGGTGGCAACTGTTTCGGGTCGCCCACGATGATAGATTGTTCGGCCCTGGCAATAGCCCCGACCGCATCCCATGTCGTGATTTGGGAGGCTTCGTCGAAAATGACCACATCAAATTGAGTTTGGTCAGCGGGAAGGTATTGAGCCACTGAAAGCGGTGACATGAGCATGCATGGTGCCAGCTTGGTGAACACGGTTGGCGTGTTTTCGAGCAATTTGCGGATGGAAAGGCTCGGTCGTTGCAGCCCAAGCTGGTGCCTCAATGTTCCCAATTCCGAGCGGCGAGGGACGCTATCCCTGGCCGGAAGCCCATGCGAGGTCTTAATCAATACTTGGTCCGAGGCCATTTTTTGAACGGCTTCGTCTCTCTTTCGAAATTCTCGTATCAAATCTTCATGGGACCATTGGCGGAAGCCACGAAGCTCAGAACTGGCGTCTATGACGAGAGGCAGCCACCAATGGAAATATGCCACCCGGAAATCCAACTTGGCGTTTTCGATCTGCCCGGTTCGCAGTGCCTTCAGAAATGGATCAAGACCCAGTGCCCGTGCTTCCTCTCTGACCGCCACCCAACGGACCCAATCCGCAAGTTGAGTCTTGTGGGCGATCAAATGTCGCAGGTCCGTTTCAAGGTACTCTATCGACTGGATATGCAGCTTTCCCTTGGAATGGACAGCGTAGGCTTCACAGGCCGATTTGAATTCCCTGAGCGCTGAGTGAAATGCCGTTGCCATGCGTTCGGCGTCAGGTTGTTGCTGCCCGTGGTTGAGCAGGGAGTCCAATGCGGCTCCAAACTGCTGGGCATCAGAGGCATGACGCCGAACATCGGCGAGCGCTTGTTGCAGATCTCCAGCACCTTTGAGATATTCCAACACGCTGGAATGGTTTGTCTCTTCGTTTTGAAATACCGGAAGCCCTGCCAGCTCGCTCTGGTCGATGGTTTCAATGTTGTTTTGGATTTCCCGCAGGGGAATTATTTCCGAAGCGACATCCACCTTGCCGTCCGCTGCATAGCTCTGGAGAAGTTTACCGATTCGCCTGCGCCCGAAGGCCGAGAATGGCCACATTTTGGCATTTGTCTCGCGCCATTGACGGTCGATGTCGTCCACGGGGATACGTTTCAGTTCGGCATTTTCGTAGCTGGCCGTGAGGTTCGACCGGGCCTGGCGAATGACGGTGATGGCGGCGTCGAGAGATGCTGCGGCTTCTTCCAAATGGCCCAATTCTGCATCTACGACCTTGCTGTAGTCCTGCCCTGAAGCGATCCGGCAGACTTCATGGAATCGATTGAGTTGCTTTATGCGCTCAAGATTTGTTTCTTCAGCGTCCGGTAGCCCTATCTTATGCGCCAAGGCGTCGGCTGTTTCCTTGAGTTGGGGAATAGTGGCCAAAATTGATTCGGCGTGTTCAATCAGGCTGTTTTGCCAAGAAAACGTCCATTCCTCAGCGTCGATGCTGTCGAATCCCTTGCAGTCGCGGACAATGGTGTGAATCCTGTCCGCACGTATTGCGGTCTCCTCAAGCCTGGCGAACATGCCAGGGTCATGCGCCTTGAGATTGTCGAACGTAAGGGCGAACCGTGGGCGATGTCCGGTGACAATGCCGATGGCTTGGAAAACGCTGAAGCCATGACTGCCGGGTGCGTGAAGTTGTTCCACGTACCTGTTGAGTTCGTCCCTTGCCTCTTCCAGTCTGCTGGTTGCACGGGTCCATGAATCTGCAGCGTATATCTCGCTACGTTCCCAGGCGGCTCCCAGTTGGGTCAGAACACGTTTCCTGTCGGATTTGTTGGAGTGGAGTTCAAGGCAGACGTCCCCAAGTCCGTATGCTTTCAATCGGCGGTAGACCACGTCCAGCGCTGCTGATTTCTCCGCTACAAAAAGGACGCGTTTCCCCACGGAGAGGCACTGGGCGATCATGTTGGCGATCGTCTGGCTTTTCCCTGTGCCGGGAGGGCCGATGACAACGAAGTCGTGTCCGTTCATGGCCGCAACAACGGCAGCCAACTGGGAGCTGTCGGCGGGAAGCGGAGTCAGCAGGTCATGCAGGGGGATCTTTTTGTCGATCTCGTTGGGCAGGGGAAGGCAGGGGCCGTCACACGCTTGGACAAAAGGAGTCTCGGGCGAGTCTATGAGATGTTTGACAAGCCGGTTGTTTCTCAGGTCCTCGGTTCGGTCGACCAAATCCTTCCACATGAGATACTTGGCAAAAGAAAACGTGGAAAACGCCGCCTCCTCAACAACTTCGAATCCTGGGATGTCCCGCACAGCCTGGCGCATGAGCGTGAAGATTAAAGGGACGTCGATACCCGAGGTGTCGGTCGGGAGTTCTCCTTCCAAGGACGAAACCCTGAGTCCGAAATCCCGCTGCAAAAATTGAAGGAGGGTCGAGTTGATGCGGATGTCGTCCTCATGGTGCGCAAGATAAAAATCCGAATTCGCTGATCGCCGTTTCAGGGAAACCGGAAGCAGGAGGATGGGGGCCCGATACAGCGTCGGGTCGTTTTCCGTTTTCTTCCACCTGAGGAAGCCCACCGCCAGATAAAGGGTATTGGCACCGCCTTCCGCGAGTTCACTGTTGGCCTTGCGGAAAAGCGTGATCAGCCGGTTGCGCATCTCGTTTCCGGTAAGGTCGATACAGAGCTGCTTGCGCTCCAGGGCGTCCTTGGCGAACTCCTCATGGATGTCTTTGCCGTATTGTTGCTGATACAATTCCGGGTCACGTGCCCCGACAGGGTTTTCATCCTTGAGGGATATGACCCGAAGGCGGCTTCCGTCCGCCAGCATGTCTTCCAGTCTCGGAAGATCCGGACACAAGACCGGGATGGTCTGCTTGGTGTCCTTGAAATTGAGGAGGCGATTTCGAAGAGTCAGGTCAAGGAGCTTTCGTTGCCAGCGATCTATCCTGTCCTGAGCTGTCTGAGGCGTTTCGTCGATGACTTCGCCCGGCAACATGCCGAAGTCCGGTTCCGGCGGGAGAGCTGCAGGGGCAACTTCCTCTGCGGCTTCCTTTGATGATTCTTCGACATGATGGGCAGCGAGGGGAGTGACACCTGCAAAACGAGCCCTGCGGATGTCCACGGCACGCTCGAAGTCGACTTCGTTTTTTTCGTTGAGTTTCACCCTGGCGTTTTGAACCGCTTGGGTGAAGTCCGCTACGGGGCGATTCGTTACCAAGGTTGTTTCGAAGGCCACGAATTCCCGTGCCGCGATGGCTTTGCGGAGTTCGACGACATCCGGCTCTTCGATGGAGGGGAGGGTTTTGTCCGCAAGCCAGACGCCTGTAAAGGCGTGTCCCTTGGTAAAGATAATGACAGGGTTGAGCCCCGCCGCTTCAAGCGCACCAGCAAATAGCAGCGAACTGTCGAGGCAGGTGACCAGCCCCTCGTCGTGTATCCGCCGCGGACCTCGGACCTTCTGCCCTTTGGATTCAAAAGATGCGGGAGGCTGTGCATAGCTCAGTGCCTTTTCGGTGACGGCCGCCCATATGCCCGCAGCAAGCATGTACGCCCGTTTGGGGGCTTGATCCTGGTACCCGTTGAGCGCCCCGTTGTGACCACCCTTTTCCAGGAGCACACTTGCCCGTTTGCAAACTTTTGCGACAACGGGATCGTTTGGCGAGACAAACGCGGCGAGGATACTGGCCATCTCGCTCAGTCCGCCCCATTCGTCCCGTGCCAGAAGCCTGATGGGCAAAATCTGTTCGCCCAAGGTTGTCTCGTCTTGGCGAAGCCGGAAGGTCAGTTGTCCACGCTCCGCTTCGTTGAGCCCATCGAAAAAAGCGAAGTCGTATTCCAACCGCAAGTCGGAGAGGGATACATCGCTATCGGCATGTATTCTGTCTATGGTCCATGTCTTGTTTCGGCAAAATGGGGGGTGAGGAGTGAGTTCTAGGGTGATATTCTCAACAGGCGCATCCGAGTTGTTGTGGATGTGGATGCTACGCAGGATGGGAACCGAATTTTGCGCGGAAGCAAAATTGATGCATTCGGCTGCGGATATTACCAAAGTCAGCGTACTGTCCGTACTCATGTCGTTGCCTTGAGCTCATCAAAATACGTTTGATTTTTTGTTTTCCGTTGAAGTTAATCAATACACACTATAGAAAGGGTTGAAAAGGGCGCTGAAGGTACAGATTTAATTTGATCTTGCCTGGATAATGGAATTTCTTGAGTGTGACTTGGAGACGTTGTGAATAGGTTAGACCATTGTATTGAGGTGTTGTCCGTAGAGAAGGGTAAGTTACACCTTCGCGAAATTGCCCGGCTTCTCGCCGCAAGGTATCCCGCTGTCTATGGTGGCCTGGATTTGGAGGATTTGGCGAAGAAGGTCGGCCAATCCATCAGCAATCATATTCGTACCGCCAAGCAGAAAGCCAAGATTTCTAGAGTTACCAATGGCAAGGGTGGGCATCTTTCAGGTATGTATAAGGCAAAGCAGAGGCGGGTACGGACGCCCCAGGCAGAGCCCCCGCAGGTTTCGAATTTATATACCGGCAAGGCCGGAGAGTATGGGCTGCTGAGCGAACTTCTGTTTCGAGGGTATAACGCTTCAATCATGACGGTCGATGAGGGGATTGACGTTGTTGCATCCAAGGAAAACAAGTATTTTCATATCCAGGTGAAGACGGCAAATTGCAACAAATACGGCAAATTCCAGTTCACTATCCAGGAGAAGAGCTACAAGTCGAACAACGCCTCAACGACATTTTACGCATTGATCACCAGGAGGCATCTTCTCGGGGCATGGAGGAATGATTATATTGTGTTCCAGAGTGGGGATATCGCGAGGTTGATTGCCGAGAATATTGTCACAAGGGGGAAGCAATACTCGTTTCTTATTCGGTATGAAGGTGATAGGTGCCTTTTGAACAACGGGAAAAATATTACGTACCACCTGAATAATTTTGAACCCTTGAAATAGCCGAGAGGGGAGTGGCCGTTGTCTCGGGGATGCCCCCTTTTAAGCGGTCTTGACTTAATGGTTGGCAGCCTCTAAAAATTGTCTATAGAAAATGAATTCTCGGGAATAAAAATTTAACCGATTGAGGACCGATATGCAGAAGATCAATGATGAGCACATGGAAAAGTTTGGGTTTTCCGTCGTTTCCGATGAAGACGGAATGAACAGTGTCGCCTACACGGCTTCCTGTTCCGGCAGCCGTTCCGATTGCTGCACCAGGACCTGCTCTGCGGATGCCAACTTCGCGGAGAACGCGGAGGCTTGGGAACAGTATCTGGCAGTCAAGGGCGGACAGGTTCAGTACTAGCAGGCGAAATCGTAATGACACATTTGTCGGAAGCCTCCGCCCCGGAATTGCGAGACGGGGTGGAGGTCTTTCTTTATCCTCAAAAGGAAAGGATTTGCCAGGTCCTTTTCCTTTTTTTGTCCAACAGGCGGCGGCTGCGCATTGAGTGCAAGCCTGCCTTTGCGTCGCTGCTCAAGGAGTTGGCCAGATCGCAACCTTTGAAGGACTCCTTGAGCCAAGTCGGACTTGTTTGGGATAGCGAAGCCGAGGCCTTTCTCGCCTTTCTTGAGGCCGAAGGCATCGTCACTCTGTCCGATCCACTCAAGACCGACCTCCTTCCAGTCGCGTATGTGGAACAATACAAGCGTCAATTGTATTTCCTGCTGGATATCCTCAAGTCGCCGCAAAAAGCCCATGAAGTCCAAAAGCGGATTTTCGACTCCCTGATAACGGTTTTCGGCCTGGGGGCCATGGGTAGCGGTATCCTGCAACAACTTTGCATGATGGGGTTCAGGCGATTCACCCTCATCGACTATGCCGACGTCGAGGAGAACGACATAGCCCGGACGCCGTATCGGATCGCCACACAAGTCGGCATCCCCAAGACGGAGGCCGCCAAGGCGCTGGTTGAGGATTTCGCCTTTGCTCCTGAAGTCGAGCTGCATAATGTCACCCTCAGGACGGACACCGACCTCAATGCGTTGGTCCGGGGAACGTCGCTTATTGTCAACACCACCGATCAACCCTACGTCGGCTACACCAACATCAAGCTTTCGCGGTATGCCCTGCGGCATGACATACCCGTGTTGGCGTCCGGTGGGTTCGATGCCCACCTTGCCTCCCTGGGGGAGTTGCTGATCCCCCATGTGACGCCGTGCGCGGATTGCTACGCCACGTTTTTTCACGAGAGCCTGAAGGATTGGAAGCCCATCCCGCACCCGGTCAAGGAGCGCGAAGGCTGGTTCGGCGGGCTGGGCAGCCTGTCCACTTTCAGCGCCTCCACGGCAGCGCTGGATATCCTGGGCTATTTCATGAATCCGGAAGACCGGAAGGCGGTTCCCGGCGGACGGGGCGAGTTCCTCTTTCATGACTACAGCCTCGACACCTTCGTCGTTGAAAGGGACAAGGAGTGCCAGTTCTGCGGGGAGGGGCGCAAATGAGCCTGTACAGCGGGGAATGCTTCCGGCTCCGTCCGTCGGTCTCGTTCGTGCCCACGCCGCGAGCGGGGATGTACCAGTTCTTTGTCTCGGACATCAGGCAGAGCTTCAACCTGGCCTTTGCCGATGAGGTTTACGTCAAGATCCTTTCCGGTCTGGATGGGAGTCTGTCATACGACAAGCTGGCGGAGACCTATGCCCTCACTGATAGGCAGCGCATCGGGCTGGAACGGCTTTTCGAGGTCCTGATCGAGCGATGTGCCGTGGAGGATGCGCGCGTCGTAGCATCCCGCGAATTCGCCCCATTCCGGCGGGTGAAGACGTTTATCGGTTCCTATGTCCCGTATTACGATGTGGAATCCGCTTGGCAGCGGGTAGTCGAAAGCCATGCGGTAGTGATCGGGGCCGGAGGCGTGGGGAGCTGGGTCGTCTCTTTGCTGGCCCAGATGGGGGTCAGACATTTCACGTTGCTCGACGACGACGTGGTAAAGCCGCACAACCTGAACCGCTCCCTGTTTACCAAGGGAGATGTGGGCAGCCTCAAGACCCTGGCCTTGGAAAAGATGCTCAACTCACGCCGGGAGGGGTATTACACGGTCCGGGCCATTGAAGAGAAGCTGGAGAGTTCGGAGCGGCTGACCGCGTTATTGAAGGATGGCTTGTCGTCGCAAACGGTCCTGATCAACTGCGCGGACTTCCCCTCGGTGGCCCACACCTCGGCGATCATCAACGAGGCGGCCTTTGCGCTCGATCTGCCCTACATCATTGCCGGCGGCTACAATATGCACCTCAGCCTGGTGGGACCGACGATCATCCCCGGCAAGACGCCGTGCTTTCACTGTATCTCTCACGGTATGGACCAGCTTAAGGTGGCTGAGATCGAGGGTGCGGAGCGCATCGTCAAGGAACACCGTAACCTCGGCAACTTGGCCCCCCTGGCCGCGATTTCCGCGTCTTTCGTCGCCAACGAGTGCTTGAAGCTGTTGCTCGGACTGCCGAGCTTGAAGCCGACCATGACCGGCAAGCGCGGTGAATTCAATTTCTTCACGAAGAAGTTGGTGTTGGAAGAGTATGGCGTGTGGGATGAGTGTCCGTATTGCAGTGGAGGTAACAAGTGTTAGAATATTTGAAATATGCAGCGATTATAGTTGTAGGTTTCATTTTGATTTGCCTCATATTTTTGGCAGTTCGTTCAGCTGACTTCTTTTTCTTCAAACTTTACGACGTCGCCGTTTGCGACGTGGTTCGCACTGACTATATCGCAGGGTTTAATGGGTATCGGGACTACGTCACTGTTTTAACTGGGTTGCTCACTCTGATTATTGGCGCAACTAGTATAGGGGCATTCCTGTCATTTAAAAAATTTCGGGCTGCTGAGCAAAAGGTGTTGGATAATCTAAAGGAGGAAAAAGACACTTTTATTGAACGGCGTAAGCAATTAGAAATGTTTCTGAAGATTGAAGAAGCACGCGTCGTTAAAGATACGGATGACAAAGGCAGTTTAGCCATTGTTAGCCTTTTGAATGAGGCTGAAGCCTTGCATGATAAATTCCCCCTGCTAAATGTACTGCGGGGAGAAGAGTATTATTTGATTGGAGATGGGTACTATCAAGCGGCGCAAAGCGATTTTTTAGAAGCAATAAAAAAAGATAAAAGGTCTTCCAGGGCTTGGTATGGATTGGCTCAGGTGAAATTTAGATTGGCATTGAAGGTGGTAAGTACGGAACACAATAATGGCAATCTTGACTATGACCGTGTAAAAGAATTTCGTTTGGCGAAAAGCCAATTTGTTTCAAACGATGATATGATGATATCCGAAGCGCTTTCTGATATGCAAAAGTCAATTGGGTTTGGGTTTGATGAGGAGTCTGCACGCTTCGAAATGGGGCGTATGTATGAGGCGTTAGGTGACAACAGAAATGCATTGACTCAATATCAAAAAGCGTTCCGTAAAACAGGAACAGACTTGCGAATTGGACTTTATTATTGTTCTTCTTGGATAAGAAATAATATTGACAAACTTGAACAAAAGAATTTGGAAGAAATTATCAGTATATTAAATAGAATAGGCGTGCTAGCTGTTTACAATAGTAAATTAGCCTATGCTTTGTTGTGGTTTCTGTATAGTCTGTTTCCGAATCTTGGCGATGCTAAAGAAGCGTTAAATGAAACTAGGCCTTATGCCATCGAAGAAATATTTGTTATGCCAACAGATGTCTAAAATGGCGGCACCATGCTCACCCTCCACGGCATAGAAACCAACAACCTCAAGTCGGTTGACGTTTCCATTTCGTACGGAAAGATAACCGCCGTTGTCGGCGGGAGCGGGGCGGGCAAGACCTCGCTCGCGTTTCATACGCTCTACGCGCTTTGCAAGAACGAACTCGACACCATTTCCGGCATCCCGGCCAGCCTTCGCCCCAAGGTCCGGGATTATGCGAACCTGCTCCCGGCCATCGGGTTGAAGCAGAAGAACGCCAACGTCAACCCCCGGTCGAGCATCTTCACCTATCTCGGGCTCGACAAACTGTTTCTTCCCCTGTTCCTGCAAGCCAATCCGGACATCAAACGAAACATCCTGGCCCAGAACAATCCGGCCAACTATTGCCCTGCCTGCGAGGGGCTCGGCGTGGTCTACAGGCCCGCCCCGGCCCGGATCGTCGATCTCGACAGGCCGCTCGCGGACAAGCCATTCTTTTCTTGGAACAAATTTCTCTCCAATCATTACTATCCGCTGCTGGAAGCCTTCTGCGTCGCGCATGGCATCGACATGACCAAGTCCATTTCGCAGTTGTCTGTCCGGCAGCAGGAGTTGCTGCTCCATGGGGGCGGCGACAAGCAGTTCCAGGTCAGGTACAAGCAGAAGAACCGCTACCGCCAGAAGCGGTTCCCCTTTGTGGGCGCTATCCGGGAGATTCAGGAATGCTGCGACAACCTGCAGGTGCCGGGAAATCGGCAGAAGGCCAAGTCGTACATCACCGAGCAGGTCTGCCCGGAGTGCCACGGTGCCAGGTTCGCGGAGCATCTCTCAGAGTACACGCTTAATGGCTGGACGATTCACGACATTCTCTTGTCGAGCTTTGATGCGCTGCTCCCTTTCATTCAATCCATCCCGGATCAGGAGTTCGCCGTGAACAGACTGACGGCCTTGGTTGCCAACGTCGTCAGGAACAATTTGGGTTACCTCGCCCCTATGCGTTCGATACCTTCACTCTCCGGGGGCGAGTTCCAAAGGCTGCAACTGGCCTCGGTGCTCAGTTCGGATTTCACGAACCTGCTCTACGTGATCGACGAGGTGTCCTCCTCGCTGCACGTAGCGGAATACCCGGACGTCATTTCCCAGCTCCAGTCGTTGAAGGAGCGCAATTCCACCCTGGTCATGGTCGAACACGAGCTGGAATTCATCGAGAAGGCCGACAACCTGATCGCTCTTGATGACGGCAGGGTGATCGACTCAACGGATTGGCTTCAGAGGCAGCGGGAGGTCTCCGTTGCCCGTGCCAAGGTCGAGCCGCGCGGCACAATGGATTTCACGGTTCACGATGTCCATAATATCCGCCATCTTGATGTCGCCATCCCAATGGGCTGCCTCATCGGCTGCTGCGGCGTGTCCGGTTCGGGCAAGTCCTCCTTTGCCGAGGCCATCTCGGGCAGGAGCGGCGTAGAATACATCAATCAGGGAACGATCCAGGGAAACAGCAATTCAACGGTGGCGACCTACCTCAAGCTCATGCAGCCGATTGATTCGTTTTTGTGCAAGGCCCTGGGTGCTTCACCGAAGACGTTTCTATTTAACAACAGCGCCAGCCAATGCCCGGCCTGCGAGGGCAAAGGATATGTGGAGCAGGAGGCCTCATTTGGCCATGCGTTTCGTTCAGTCTGCGAGGCCTGTGAGGGCAGGCGTTACAACCCGGAAGTCCTTGCGTACCGATTCAATTCGCTCTCCGTTCACGACATCCTGACGATGACGGTCGCTGATTTGTCGACGGCGGAGGTGTTCTCCGCGAACAGGAAGATCGCCGCCAAACTGGAGGACATGATCAGCATAGGATTGGGGCACCTGACCCTATTCAGACCAACCAGCGAACTCTCGGGCGGGGAGGCGCAACGGATCAAGCTCCTGTCCCGAGTGAAGGCCAATCTCAAGAATACCTTCCTCATCATCGACGAACCCGCCAACGGCCTGGAGAGGCATGATACGAAGCGCCTGATCGACTTTCTGGATAGGCTACTCGCGAAGGCAAAGGGGATCATGGTCATTGAGCACAACCTGTTCCTGCTGAAAAGCATGGACTACATTTTGGAGTTCGGACCTCGCGGGGGCGACGGGGGCGGCGACATTATTTTTCAGGGCCGCATTGAGGATATGGAAGGCTCGGAGTCCATTCTCAAGGATTATGTTTAGGCATTCGCGCCGCGAGTCCTATTGTAGGTCAAGGCCGCGCTAGTGGAGCCGTGTTCGTGTCCGCTATGTGTCCGCTCTTTCCCCGACGCCATGCGAGATCAACGACATTCCGCGCCTTCCGCACAGCATGCGACGGGGAGTTTCGAATAGGCTTGGCGGCGAATAAGTCCAGTCTTATTATTGCGTTAAGTTGATCATTCTGTTGACGACCCTCAAGAATGGCATTCAAGAGGTCGTGGGTTCGATTCCCTCCAGCTCCACCACTTAAATTTCCGAAGAAAAAGGACCGGTTAGCTTGATAGGCTAGTCGGTTTTTTCCCTTTTGGTGGTGAACCATTTGGTCAACCAGTTGTTGACCAAAGTGTTTGAGATCACTGATTAAAGGTGTGTATGAACTGTGTTTGAGGATGTATGAGGTAAGATTGGGTTTAGCCAGTGCTTGGTGGCGATTTTTCGGTGTGTAAGAATTATGCTTCTCCTGCCCGTTTTGGGACTTGGGGCAGGGTTGGCTAGGAATTTCGTAAATGCGCAGGATTGGAGTGTTTTTGCGCGAATTATGGGGATGGGTAAGGGGGGTTATGGAGCTTCGATGTTGAGTGGAAGAGCGCTTGAGTTCTAGTCAAGCGGTCAACACACAAACTGTAATTCCAATCTTGGTCTTGTAGTATTCATAGCAGTGGTCACGATTCCTCTTTGAAGCCATCTATGATCCAAGGAATGACAAGTCGTCCAATTGCGTACAGTCCCAACAAAGGAAGCAGCCCTAATAGCCCATAATAGTACAGTGCTATGTTTAGATTTCGTTTGAATGAAGCAGACTTTGCACGAGAGACCTGAGTCTCAATGCACAAGTTCATTTCTTTAAATATGGGTGTGAAGTTAATGGATTTATAGTCTCTAGCAATGGTGGGAAGAATATCTAACCGATCTGCAGGCACTGTTCCCAACATTGAGTTTTTTGCATACCGCCCATTCGGATATTCAGCGTGTTCGACGTACGCTTTGCGGTTAAACGCAGGATAGTTTTCTTGCACTTTGTCGAGCATTTTATTTTTGGCTACTTCATAGCATCCTGCACCGACTCCCCACCCTCTATATTTTTTGAATTCAGGCACAGCAAAAAATGAAACACCAACTAACCATGCAACTGTCAAACACAAGAACAGTCGATGCCAACCCGAAAGTTTTTCCCTCTTTACTATTGTGTTTGCATGATCTCTGGCTTCGTTTTTCTGCGATTTCGATTTTTGCTTGTCATCAGAAAAATTAGGTTTGGGTTGTCTCACTTTCTTTGCAATTCCATAGACGAGAGCAGCGGCTGCAATACCGGCAATAATTTTAGACAGAGCTACATTGCCAGGTGGGGTGCGGTTTGCCATGAGACCAACAATTGCAATGGAGGCTATGCCGTTTATTGCACCAATACTCAGAGCAATCCACAATTGGCGGCACCACCAGCCAGCAAAATAGGCAATGAGTAGTAGTGGATCAACCAAACCTACTGCAACCATTAGGAGAAAACCTACGATTTCTTGCATTGGAAACTCCTGAGCATTGTTGGCGTTTTCTATAACACTTACCCGGAATTAATTCGACAATAAATTCGCTAAGAATTGAGGTGTATTAAGCGTTGAAATAATTCGGATTAGCACCAAAAGCTGGTCAACCATCCGGTCAACCAAACGCATTCAACACGCCTCCAACACCACTGATTCCCCGTTGACATCAAAATAAAAAGTCAAAGTATTTAAAAGGTTATACATGCGTCTTCATGCATGGCATTCAAGAGGTCGTGGGTTCGATTCCCTCCAGCTCCACCACAAGAAAAGTAAGGATTTCAAGTTAATACTTGGAATCATTTTTTCGTGCCTGATGGCGGATTTCAGGAATATGTCCGCTATGTGTCCGCCGCTTTTCCGAACTCATCTTTGTGGCCTGATAGGTCCAGTAGCCAAGATGACTTCCTTCAAAATTAATCCAGCGTAAAAAAGGCGTTGAGGCCCATTCCGCCGACTGCGCCGTATGTTTGAGCGGCACCGGGCGGAACTTTATCGATATTGTGTGTTTCAGCGATTTGGGCCGAAAACCTCACGAGATGCTCTTCGTCAAATAATACAGAGCCGCTTGTTTGGCTGTTCGGCGGCGAAACATATCAGTGGGATGGAAATGCGGCGGGGATAGGGCTGTATTCCCCCCTATAAGACGACCAGGTCGGTTACATGCGCATGGTTGCCGCGTGGTGGAGATAATCCGGCATTATCGCCTTTGTTGTCCGTATCCGTGCACAGGGTGTTCGGAGGGCCGAACACTTTTTTCGGGGAATTTCAGCCGTTGGCTTGGGGAAGCTTTTGTCGATCTATTCTTGTCTCGTTAACACCTCGTTATTTAAGGCAATAATTATTTATGTTTTTGTCGTGAGTTCTTTCGGAATTCCCGCAGGACATGGAATGTTTCTTGGAATGTCACATCCGTATTGAGGAGGCTGATCTTCAATTGTTCGAAGGTCGATCGAATTTACAAGAATATGGAGTGATGTATGAAAAAGATTACGCAACTCTCTATGCTGACCGCCATGCTGATGCTTGTCGCTTCGGCTGCTTTCGCCAGCACCTCGGTTTTCCCCACGGGAACCGTCAAATATGATCCCGAGCGGTGCTACAATGGTTACACCCTGATTGCGGGCGGTATGCCTCGCCTTGTGGACATGAACGGCAACCTCGTCAACGAATGGTCCGGTGCCAACGGCTTTCCCGCCAAGATGCTGCCCAACGGACAGATCCTGACCACCGGCGAACGTTGGCAGGGCTACATTGACGACGGCATCACCGTGAAACAGCTTGACTGGAAGGGCAACATCGTCTGGGAGTTCGGCAAATATGCAAAGGTCGTCAAGGACCCCGAGCATCCCGAACAGGGCGAGATGTGGATTTCCTCCCAGCACCATGACATACAGCGCGTGGGCACCCCCGTTTATTACGTGCCCGGTGCCAAGTCCGTCTCCGAGGGCCGCGTCCTCGTTCTGGGCCACAAGTGGCATGTGAACAAGGACGTCAGCGATCACGTGCTGATGGACGACGTCATGTTCGAGGTCGATGAGAACGGCAATGTCGCCTGGGAATGGGTCGCTTCCGACCACGTCAAGGAGTTCGGCCTGACCAAGCCCATGATGAAGGCCGTCCGGAACTGGAAGCCCAAGAAGGGCGCGGAGAAGAACGGCTTCGACTGGTGGCACCAGAACTGCGCTTCCTATCTCGGACCCAACAAGTGGTACGACAAGGGCGACGAGCGTTTCCATCCCGACAACATCATTCTTGACTCCCGTGAAGCCAACGTCCTGTGCATCATCAGTCACAAGACCGGCAAGGTCGTCTGGAAGATCGGCCCCGACTACACTCAGGGCGAAGAGGCTGAGATCGGCCAGATTCTCGGACCCCACCACACGCATATGATTCCTGTCGGTCTGCCCGGCGCGGGCAACGTCATGGTCTACGACAACGGCGGCCCTGCCGGTTACGGCGAACCGAACGCCATGTCCCCCGACGGACTGGCCACCTTCCAGCGCATTTACTCCCGCGTCCTGGAGATCGACCCCGTCACCAAGAAGGTTGTTTGGGAATTCTCCATCAAGAGCCTCAAGAAGCCTTGGAAGCTCTTCGGTTATGAGGAATACAGCCCGTTCATCAGCTCCGCCCAGCGTCTGCCCAACGGCAACACCTTGGTATGCGAGGGTTCCAACGGCCGCTTTATTGAAGTGACCCGTGAGGGCGAGGTCGTTTGGGAATACATCTCCCCGTATCCCGGCAACATCCCGGGCACCAACTACGTGTACCGCGCCTACCGCGTGCCTTACGAATGGGCTCCGCAGGGCGAACACGCCGAAGAGGTGGCCGTGGTGCCTCCGGCGAACGGCAGCTTCCAGTTGCCCAACGTCAAGGGCCAGAAGCCTCATGTGGGCGAAATCACCGGCGGCGGTTCGCTGCACAACGTGTCCATGACTGATGACGAGGAAGAGGCCGAAGAGGATATCGACGACGGCCCCAACACCATGCCCATCTACTAACGGACCCAATTCCTCCTCATCAGACAAAGGCCGCCCGGCAAAACGCCGGGCGGCCTTCTTGTTTGCGCACTGTTCCGGGCGGAACCGACGCCGTGCGTCAACCCAGGTTGTATGTCTCGATCTTTTCGTACAGCGTCGTGCGGCCGATGCCTAGAATCTGGGCGGCCTTGGAGCGGTTGCCGTTTGTTGTATTGAGGGCGGTCCGGATGGCGGCGGCTTCGGCCTTGGCGATGGCAGACCTGAGGGGAAGGGGAGCGCCGTCGGAAGCCGGGGGACACGGCTCCAGCCCTAGGCTCAGACTGTGCAGGGTGATGGTGTCGCAGTCGGCCAGCAGCACGGCCCGCTCAATGGTGTTTTCCAGCTCGCGTATATTGCCAGGCCACTGGGATTCCATGAGAATCTGCATCGCATTGGGAGTGATGGCGGAGACGTTCTTGCGGTATCGCTTGTTGAACTTGCGCACGAAAAAGTCGACGAAAAGGATGATATCGTCCGGCCTGTCCTTCAGAGGGGGGAGGTGCACGGGGATGACGGCCAGCCGGTAGTAGAGATCCTTGCGGAACCGTCCCGTTTCAACGTCCTGCTCCAGGTTTCGGCTGGTGGCGGCCAGGAAACGCACGTCGATGGCGCAGGGGGTATTGCTGCCCACGGGCTTGATTTCCTTTTCCTGGATGGCGCGCAGAAGCTTGACCTGGGTGGAGGGGGAGAGTTCTCCGATTTCATCAAGAAAAATAGTGCCTCCCTGCGCCTCTTCGAGCAGTCCCCGCTTGGCCCGTGTCGCGCCGGTAAAGGCGCCCTTTACGTGGCCGAACAATTCGCTTTCGAGCAGCGTCTCCGGCAGGGCGGCGCAGTCGATGGTGAAGAACGGTTTGTCGGCACGCGCGCTGATTTTGTGCGCCCGTTCGGCAAAGAGGGACTTTCCGGTTCCGGTTGCTCCCTGGATGAGAATGGGGGCATCGGATTTGGAGACCTTGTCCATGGTCGTCAACAGATTTTGGATCAGCGCGTTGTTGCCGATGACCATTTTTTCCGATTCGGCGTGGCCGTCGGACTGTATGGCCTCCAGCCTTCGGTGCAACCGGCCGTGCTCTATGGCGCGGCTGACCAGCAGGAGCAGGTCCTGCGGGGTGAAGGGCTTGGTGATGTAGTGGTATGCGCCCATCTTGATGGCCTCCACGGCGGACTCGATGGTGCCGACGCCGGTCATCATGATGACCGGCAGGAGGTTGTCGGCGGCGCGTATCCGGCGGAGCAGTTCGATGCCGTCCACCGGCGCCATGGCCAGATCCGTTATGACGAGGTCGTAGACGGATTCGGACAGGGCTTCGATGGCGTCCGCGCCGGAGGTCGCCGTGTGCGTGGTATAGCCTTCCCGCCGAAGTGCGCGGGACACCGTCGTCAACAGGTCGAGTTCGTCGTCGACCAATAATATTTTGCTGGGCATTTAGAGAGTCTCCTCTTCAGGTGTGGGAAATTCAAGGATCATGCGTGTGCCCTTTCCCGATTCCGATTCAGCAAAAATGATGCCTTCATGACGTTCCACGATGCGGCGCGTCATGAAAAGCCCCAGCCCGAATCCGTTGTCCCGTGACGTGAAGAAGGGTTCAAATATTCGTGCAAGGTCTTCGCGCGGGATTCCCTTTCCTTCGTCGGCCACTTCCAGCCGCACACCCTGAGCGGTTTTCTGCCCCTTGATGGCGATGTTCCCTTTGCCGTCCATGCTGTTGAGCGCGTTGAGAAAAATGTTGACCAGGACCTGTTGTATGGCACGCGGGTCGCCCCGCATGGCGAGGGGAGTGTTGGTCATATCCACCGAAATTCTGGTGCGTTTGAGCTTGGGCCCCATCAGGGCGATGCTGTCCCGAAGGGCGTCCTCAAGGTTGAACGGCTCCGATTTGAGGGGCTTAGGGGAAGCGAGTTCAAGCATGTGGGTGATGGTGTCCGCGGCCCGGGCGGCGTTTCGGGAGATGGCGGTAAGTCCGTCCTTGGCGTCGGCGCTCATTTCTTCCGCGTAGAGCAGGTCCTCCGCGTTGAATCGGATGATGCCCAACGGGTTGTTGATTTCATGGGCGACGCCTGCCGCCATCTTGCCGATGATGGCGAGGCGTTCGGATTGTATCAGCTCTTCTTCCATCCGGTTCCGCTCCGTCACGTTGCGGGCGAAAAGGCAGGCCAGTTGCCCGGCGTGGTCCGCGCCCTGGATGAGCCGTCCGGCAATCTCGACCTCTAAAGAGCGCTCGTCGCGTTCGTCCATGCGGAATTCATGTTTGTCGCAGCCGTCATGGAACACTTTGGCCAGAAATGAGCCGATTTCCTCCCTGTCCTCGGCCGAGACGATATCCCTGATGTTGAGTCCGGCCAGGTCGGTCCCCGGGAGCATGTGGCTCCGGGCGCGTTCGTTGGCGTGCAGGACATCGCCGTTCTCGGAGACCAGGAAGATCATGTCCGGCGACGATTCGATGAGGTTCCGGTATCTTTGCTCGGTCCGGCGAAGGGCGCGAGTTACTTTTTCGACCCGCCGCTTGAGGGAGATGTTCCATAGGGTGAAGCACAGGAAGGCGATGGCGACGGCGATGCTGGTCCAGGCAATGCGGCTGGCGTAACGGATGAAGAAGGGCTTTTCCTTTGCATTGAACCACTTGCCGCGAATGCGTGCCAGACTGCCGTTTTTCTCCAGCGTCTTGATGGCTCCGGTCAGTTGCCTGATGAGTTCCGTGTTGTTGGGGTTGACGATGAGTCCCAGCGGGGCCTCGCCGATGAAGGAACCTTCCTTTTTCACTGATCGCATGTTGTGGAATTCGATGATGTGGTCGGCGACCCGTTCCGACGGCGCGATGAACACATCGGCCACTCCCTCGTTCAGAAGGTGAAGGGCCTCAAGGGCCGACGGGGCCTGGATGGCGCCGGGAATGTCCGGAATTTCATCGACATAAGGGGCTCCCTTCACTTCGACGAAGTGCAGGTTTTTCCATGAGGCGGGGACTTTCAGGTTGATTCCGGGCGGCGTTGCGATGTTTCTGTAGAGATGGTGCTGGAGACTGACGCCGACAGGGAGAAACGTCAGGTCATGTCTGGTCGCGTAATCCCGTGAATCGTGGGCGATGACGGGCACGTCGCCGCTGCTGACCCAGCTTGCCTGGCGTTCGATGGAACTGGTTTCGACGAATTCGATTTCACGGTTCAGCAGCTTGCCGATGGCGAGACATTCGTCGACCGTGTACCCGGTCAGTTCGCGTTGCCCCTTGGACACGGCGTGATAGGAGAATGGGGGAGAAAAAGGGAAAATGCTGATGCGAAGCGGTTCCGCATATGCCGCCGTTGCGGTGAGCAGGATAAGAAGACAGAGATAAGTGATGATTTTCCGCATGGCGGAATTGTACCCGCCCCGTTGGTGTTTGTCATCTCCGTGCGGTTCCCCGGGCGGCCGCGACTGTTCGATAACCATGGACCTTGCCGAGGCCGGAACATACCGCGACGTCCTTCCGGTCGTATGGCGGATCGCGGCCGATTTCCCGTCCGCCTCCCTGAGACTTGAAGGCGAGTCGTTGACCCTGCAACTCGGGCGCGGCCTTTCTGCCGGTGTCCGGTCCGGAGCCCATCACCTAATGGCACGGCGAGTCCGAGGAGAAGCTGCGCGCGCTGTACACCGACGCTCGGGAGCGGCAGCCCTCCGTCATCTTTTTCGATGAGATCGACGCCGTCGCGCAGTTCCGTTCGGCTGACGAAAGCCTGCGGCTGAACAGTCGGTTCACGACGTAGCTCCTCACGCTCATGGGCGGCAGCCAGCCTTTGGCCGCGTATTCCTCCTGCACGTCCTTCACATGGCCGAAGACCATGGAGCGCACGTCGTCGAGGGCTTAGACAACTGCGGGGTCGGCATCTTTGATTACCGTTTCCTTTTTGGATTTATCGACAGTTATGACGAGGTGTTGCTCGTGGTCGGTGTCGATGAAGTGGAACGAGGACTCGGCCTGGATGGGCGTTGCATCCCATTGCGTGACCGAGCAGGCCACGATGCCGGCGCCGGATGATCTCGTCGGGAATGTCCACCCGGATAAGGCGGGACGAACGCTGGCAGTTCATGCCGCGTTTGCCCCGCTTTGCCCGGGCGGTTTCATTCCCCGTTGGGGGCGTGTTGTCCGCTACCGTTCCTTGAAGGCCATGGTCTTGGCCATATGGATGGGCTTGAGGAGGTACCCCAAAAGGGTTTTCGTCCCAGTCTTGATGTCCGCGGTCAGCGTCATGCCGGAGAATATCTGGAACGTCTTTCCGCCCGCCTCAATGGAGTTGTTGTCAAGCTTGATGATGCCTTCGTAGTACGGTTCCCGGTTCTCCGGAACGAAGGCCGAGGGGGAGATGTTGGTCAGCTCGCCCTTGACCACGCCGTAGCGGCGCGGATCGTAGGTCGTGATTCTCAGAACGGCTTCCTGCCCGATCTGGACGTGCCCGATGTCCTTGGAGGATATCTTGACCTTGGCGACGAGCGGCCGCTCGATTGGAATCAGGGAAAGGAGCACTTCGCCGGGCTGAACGATTTCCCCGGCCGAATGGATGTTGATGTTCTGGACAATGCCGTCAACAGGGGCCTTGACGTCCAAGTCCTCGATGCCGCTGCTCGAAATGCTGATTTTCTTCTCGAGCGCCAGGAGTCGCGTGTTCACCTCGGCCAATTCGTTCATCCACTTGTTTAGCGCCTTGGCCTCCAGATTGGCGAGCGTGGTGGTCAACTCGGCCTTGCGCTCGACGAGTTTCGCAATGCTGGTCGGCACCTGCTGCAATCTCGTCATCGCGTCGTTGTGCTCCTTCTCCAGTTGAAGGAGCGTAATGCGCGTGTTGAGCCCTTTCTTCTCCAGCTTTCTCCGGATGGTCAGCTCCTCCTGAACCAGGTCCACGGTCCGCTTGAGGCTGCTTTGCGATTGCCGCAGCAGAACGATTTCGTTGTCCAACTGCTTCATCTGGCTGCGAATGACCAGTTCCTCGGCTTCGAGCGCCTTCCTGATGTGCCCGTACACCTTGGCCTGGGTTTCGCGCACCAACGGGTCCTTCACAGAGGAAAAGTTGGGCGTTTCGCCGCTTATGAGCGCTTCGAGGCGGATTCGCTCTGCCTCGGAGACGATTTTTTCGACTTCTATGGATTCCAGCTCCAATTGGGAGATGTCTGGATCGAGGCGGATCAGTTGTTGTCCCTTCTTCACGATGGCGCTGTTCTGGACCAGGATTTGCGTCACGGTCCCGCCCACCATGTGCCTGAGCTTCACCTCGTCGCCTTCGTGCACCATTTCGCCGGTCGTGAAGGCGACCTCGTCCAGTTCCAGATAGTTCGCCCAGACCACGAAGACGAGGAGGATGAGAGCGATGGCCATGGCGATCTTCTTCAGGACCACCGAGCTGCCCGCTTCCTTCAGCAGGATCGATCTGTCGATGTATCTGTTCTGGGGCTTTCCCGGATGATTTTGCGCACTGTTTCCGTTCTTGTCTTTCATGCTGGCTCTCCCTTCGGCAGACAGACTATTGCCGCCCGGCTCTGCGGACTTCGGGGGTTTCGACCACGCCTTGCATCAGTTCCGCTCCCGCCTGGGCGTCTTCCTCATCCGTTTCCGGGCCGCTCACATCGACGATCTTTCCCATGTCGAGGGTGACGGTCCTGTCCGCCAGCGGCAGGAAAACGGAATTGTTGCTGACGAGGACGACGGTTTTCGATCGCTTGAAGGCTTGCAGCACGTCGAGGAGCTTGTCGACGTCTTCCCGCCGGAGGCCTCTCGTGGGTTCGTCCAGCAGGACGACGTCCGCATCGTTCAGGAGGGCGCGGGCGAGGCAAAGGCGCCTGGTGAAGGAAACGTCGTCGCCTCCGGCTCTTTCTTTCGATATCTCCGAATCGAGCTTGTCCGGCATCGCCTGGATTTCGTCCCACAACCCCACCGCCCGCAAGGCCTTCTCCATGTCGGCGTCATCCGCGGTCGGGGCGTAGTATTGCAGATTCTGCCGTATACCGACGTGAAACAACGTGTCTTCCTGGGGCAGGTACATGATGGACCGGCGAAGCCGGGCCGGAGCAAGTTGCTGAATGTTGAAGTTGTCGACGGCCACTTTCCCGGACTGGGGCCTGTACATGCCCAGGATCAGCTTGAGCAGCGAGGACTTGCCCGCGCCGTCATGTCCCTTGACGACGACGAATTCCCCTTCGCCGATGGCGAGATCGATGCCGAGAAGGGCCGGGTGGTAGTCCTGTTTGTACCTGAGGGAGACTCCCTTGAACTCGATCGGCCCGCGCAGACGGATCTCGGCCATGTCCGAGGCCGTTTGCTCAAGCGGGATGGCCATGAACCGGTTGAGTTGGTCAATGGATTTCCGGATGTGAATGGATTGGGAGAAGATGGAGAATCCCGATGTGAGCGGGGCCATTATCTTCCAGACCAGGAGCATTGCGGCGATGAGGACTGCGCTGCTGTATTGGCCGTTCAGCACGCCGAGTACGCCCATGCCGATGGTCAGTATTCCGGCGAGCTGGACAGCCCCCTGGGAAACGCTGGTGATGACGGTGGAGATGTTCGCGGACGCGAGGGACCCCAGGGAGGCGTTGGCCGAAAGGGTCTCGAAGTGCCGTTTCCAGCGGTGGGCTAGTCCGCTCATTCTGATTGCCTGAAATTCCGTGAAGAATTCGAGCATGAACGATTGCAGCCTGCTGACGTGGTCGCTGGCCTCCAGCGTGGCTTTCCGGGAAAAGGGCATGGCGATCACGGAAAACAGGATGAGCAGGATAGCCGCGACCAGGGGGATGTAGGCCAGCGCGCCTCCCATGAGAATCAGGCCGACGAAGAGAATGAGGATAAAGGGGAGCTCCAGGAGCGCGACCAGGCCGGGGCCTTCGATGAAGGTTCTGACCGACGCGAAATCACGCATCCGTATGATCTGCGTCCCGATGGGCGCATTTTCCGTCGATGTCGGGCTGAAATACAATATCCGCCTGAAGACCTGCGTGGAGATCAGGTAGTCCAGCCTCGCGCCGAGAAACGTCACTATCCGGTGGCGGAACAGCCTGAAGAAGAAGTCGACGAGCAGAAGACCCAGGACGCCGATGCCGATTCCCCAGAATCCCGTCAGCGATTCGGCCGTGTCGATCTGCGAATAGATGCCCATGACGATGAACGGCACCATCAGCGTGGTGAAGGTCAGCAGTAGGGAAATGAAGAGAGCGATCGTGCCGATTCCCTTGAACCGGGTCATGATGTTGGAGAACCAATGCTGTTGAGGGCTTTCCAGGTTGGACAGGGAGTCTTCCATGGCCTCGAAGAAAAAGAAGGTTCCCTTTTCCGAGCCGGGCTGAACCTCTTTGAAGCTGGCGGCCCAACTGTCGTAGCTGAGAAACCGGCCGTTTTCGAAATTGAGCAGCACCAGGGGGTTCCGATCCCGGTCGAGGTAAAGGCAGGGCAGCATCCGGGCGTCGAGGTCCTTGAGGGTACCGGATGTCTTGTTGGCCTTGAACCCGAGCGAGGCGATGGTGTTCACCAGGTCGTCGATTTCGAGCTGGTTCAAATCGTAGGGCATGGCGTTGAGGAACATCCGCTTGTCGCCCTTCCAGCCCAGGGCGTCCAAAAGTGGAAAGATGACCCTGCCAAGCTTGCCCGCGGCCCGTTCTCTTTTCGCAGATACGCTCATTGTCCTTCCCCTGGATCAACTTCTGTTCAGGATAAACGTTTCGTAGTCCATGCCGTTGGTATGGGACACCCACCAGTTCATCAGCCGTTTGCACAGAGAGGGAGATACCAGGGCCTTGCCCATCACCGCGTGGGTCATGCCGTCGCGGATGTCGGCCGACAGGCGGCGGTGGGCCTCCTTGTGGATTTCGAATCCTCCGATGTCCATGTCCCGCATGATTTTTTCTTCATGGGCAAAATGCAGATTTACGAATTCCCAAAGGCCGCCCAGGGCCTTGCGCGGGTCGAACGACTTTTCATCCTGCTGCTTTTGGGCGGGCATTTCCATTAACATGTTTATCATTTGGGCATGTTCGAAATCGATCTGGTCGATGCCGGTTTTTCTGATGAGCCAGGTGAAGTCGTCGGATGTTTCGGCCTGTCTGTAGATGGGGGCCGCGAGCCTCGAAAAATGGAAATCCAGGTAATCCCTTCCATTGATGTGCTTGACCCACCAGGAGAACAGGAATTCGACCACGTCCCGCATGGAAGAGTAGTCTCCCTGGCGCATCCTGCCGAGGATTGCGTCCATTTCTCCGGTAAAGAACGCGTGCGGCGCGTCCTGAGTGTCCGTGGGAATGCCGTGCCGCGTCAGGAAATCTATCTCGTGGGAGAAATGCTTCTTCGTGAAATCCTGTATGCCCTCGGCCAGTTGCAGGGTCTTTTCCCTTTTTCCCTGGGTGCCGACCTCGAAATTCGTTTCCGACAGGTAGTCGTTGAGCTCAATGATGAGCAGCGTCAACGCCTTGTGCTCGTCGTCGACGAAGGGAACCCCCGTGGACGTGATGATCTCCGAAATGTCCTCCCACGAGTGGGCTTTCATCAGCGCGGGCTGGAAATTGTCCAGGGAGAATGTCCCGGAGTCGATGTCGTTGATGTGCGAGATGAGGTGAGGCAGCACTTCGCCCTTCATCTCCTGGAAGAAGGACAGCACGCCGGAGTTGAAGTCCTCCATGATGGTCACGGAGTCGTTTATGAAGGACTCGTGGTGGGCGAGCTGTTTTCCCCTGCCCGGCAGATCGTACCGGTTCATGAATATTTCTTCCGTGGCGTAGTGCTCCTTGAGCGTGTCCAGGAATCTCTCGAAGGCCAGTTTCTGTTTCTCGATGAGGCGCGAAGTGGAACGTCGGCCCGTTTCGGCCCGTGCCGGTTCCTCCATGGCGAGGATGTATTCCAGCAGCCGTTGGTGATCGTGGTCGATCCTTTCAATCCGCGTAGCGCGGACGACTTCCTCGATGTCTTCCCATCTCGAAGCCGTCTGGATTACGTATTTCCCCCACTTCGACTTGTTCATATAGTCCTCCCGGCGGCCCGCTTCGAGGGCCGGACGGTCAGCTTGTCCGGTGCGCAATGAACCACACTGTCGACATCCATGAAGAATTCCCCGTAATCCGCCACCAAGAAGAGGGTGCACTTTCCTCTCAGTTTTTTCAGGACCTCCAAGGTTATTTCCAAGGTGTCGTGGTCCAGGCTGCTGAAAAGCCGGTCCAGAATGAGCACGCGCGGCCCGGTGACGAGGGCGCGCGCAATGCAGGTCCGCTGTATCAGCCCCAAAGGGAGCGAGTGATTGGAACGCTGGTCCACCTGGGTTTCGTAGCCGTTGGGCAGGTTCGCCACGAAGTCGTCCATGCCCAGGAGCGACGCCGTGTCCAGCGCGCAGGCCTTCCGCGCGGGGTCGAACATGGCGATGTTGTCCAGGATGGTGCCCTGGAAGAGCCGTCCCCGTTTCGGCAGGTACACCACCCGTCCGTTGAAATGGGAGTGGTCCATGCTGGAAATGATGTATTCGTCAATGTGGACCGAGCCGGTTGTCGGCTTGTACATGCCGCACAGCAGCAGCATGAGCGACGTGGTCTGTTTCGGGTCCGCCCCGGCCACTCCGATCACGTCGCCGGCGGGGAAGACCGCGCTGAACTGCGGGATGACCGTGTTGCCGTCCGCGTCGGAGAGGCTCGTCTCCTCGAAAAAGACGTTTCCTTCGACGTCCTTGATCACGGGGATGTCCACGTCATGGGGCGAGGCGCTGAGTCCGGCGATTTTGCCGACGCGCTCCCGGGCGGTGTCGACTTCGGAAAATCGCAGGTAGAATCCGGCGAATCTGACGATGGGTTGTATCCCCCTGGTCGCCAGCATCGTGCAGGCGGTCATGGCGCCGATAGTCAGGTGCCCGTTGATGACGAGGTCCGCGCCCAGGAAAATGATGCCCAGGGTGTTCAACTGCGTAATGAACTGGGCGCTGTTTGTCGGAACCGACTTCCAGCGGTTGGCCATGAGGCTGTTTTCCGCGCTTCTGCCCTGGATGTTCTCGAATTTCCTTATGAGCCGGTCTTCCATGTTCAGGGATTTCAGCGTGTGGATGCCGCCCAGCGATTCGAGCAGGAAGCCCAGTTTCTCGTTGTTCAGGGCCACCTGTTGCGCGTTCTGCTTTCTGAACCGCGCCTTGTAGATGAGGGTGATGGCGAAAAAGACGGCCAGGCACAGCAGGGAAAAGTAGCACAGGGGGCCGCCGATATAATACAGCAGGCCGAGATACAGGACTGCGAACGGCAGATCCAGCATCACGGTGAGGATTTGTCCGGACAGATACGATTTGATGACTCCGATGGCGTTGAACCGTTCGAAATGGACGCCGGGCTTGTCCTTTTCGTAGCTGTTCAATTGCGATGACAGGAAGCGGTCCATCGCCTCGTTTTTGAGGATGTGTTCCAGCCGGGCGGCGAGCCAGTTCGAAATGAATCCGCGGACGATCTTGAGGGCGGTCTCGAAGACAATCGCCGTGGCCACGCCTATGACGAGCCAGCCGAGAGTGGCGAAACTGGAATTGGGGATGATGCGGTCGTAGACCTGCATCAGTGCCAGGGGGAGAGCCAGAGCCAGCAGGTTGATCGCAATGGTCACGAATGCGAGCGTGGCGGCATCGGGACCGAAAGCGGGTATGGAGCGCATGAGTTCCGGCCAGCGCTCGGTTCGGGTGGCCAGAATCAGCGGAGAGACATTCTTCACACCTTTCTGCGCCGATGCGCTCATAGTCCGGCCCTCCGGGCGAATTAATTGGTGTTCACGACATCCTCGACGGTTACTGGCAATATACCTAGTGCGTATAGGTAATCCATTATAAATGTAAAACGCTCTTCCTGGACCACCGTGAGCTGGAGGCGCGCGTCGATCATCGCCGACTGAGCCAGGAATACATCCATGGAAGTCCTGGTGCCCAGCTTGAATTCCTCCTGCATCCATTCGAGGGTCTTTTCGGCGTATTCCACCTGATTGCGCGCGGTTTCAATCTCATCGATGTTGACCGCGTAATTCGACCGGGCGGTGTTGAGATCGCGCACCAGCTTGTCGTGGAGGTCCCTCATCCTCGCGAGCAGGCTGCCCTGCGCGGATTGCGCCCTGTCGGTGGAGTAGTACACGCTCCCGCCGCTGAATATGGGGATTTCGACCACGAGTCCGATGGTGCTTTCATTGTATGGATATCTCGTGGTGGCGTATTCGCCGCTTGTCTGGTGTGAGACAGAGGACTCCAGCCCCATGGTGGGGTAGTGCCCGGCCCGCTGCCGCTTGACGTCCATTTTGCTCGCTTCCAGTTGATTCTTGATGGGGCGAATGGACGGGTGGTCCGACACGGCCTGTTCGTCGTCGGGCAGCGGGAAACTGTTGATGTCGATATCGGGAAGGGCGATGTCGGGTGGCGCGGGAGCCAGCATTATCTGTCGGTAATTGTCCCGGGCGGCGGCGATGTTCCGCAGGAACCTGTTCCGCTGGGAAAGAGCCGCTTCGTGGCGCGTCTTGGCCAGTTGCACGTCGGCCAGGGTCAGTTCGCCCGCCTCGTATCGGAGTTCGGTCCCCTCGACAAAGGCGGCCAGGATCGACACGTTTTCGTCGTTGACCTCCAGTTGACGCAGGGTCCGCCAGTAGGCGCCCCAGACCTTCGCGGCCGCCAGCAGGACGGTCTGTTTTCTGTTTTCCAGTTCGGCTTTGGCGACGTCCACCTCGGATTCGGCTTTCTTGATGCTGTAGTACTTGGAGACGTCGACGATCTCCTGGGACAGGGAAAGGCTCCCGATGGTTTCCTCATACGTGTCGGAGGAGTCCGAGTAGTCTTCGGTTATGGTGCCGGTCCTGAGCGAGCCGGACAACTGGGGAAGGTATTCGGCAATGACGACCTTGTACTGGCTTTCGGCGACCTGGACGTCCTTGCGGGCGGCTTCGATCTCCGGCGATTCGTTCAGGGTGAGCTGGACGGCCGTCCGGAAGTCCTCCGCTCCCGCCATGGGAGGGGACAGGGCGATGCACAAGACACAGGCGCAGAAAACAATGCCGACGGGACTTCTGCCATGGAACATACAATGCCTCCCGCGTTCGATGATTTGTCGGGCTATATATGTACATGATTACTCCGGCAAATCAATACAGCAAAGTGAGTTTTCCGATGAAGGGGTGAATAATTCATGTGACGCTGTATTGTTTTGCGTTTTTGCAATCGGTTGTTCCATTATTATTTCGGTTCGATCCTATGACGACCGTCATTCCCGCTGCGCCCATGTACACCTTTCCCTGCCCCGCGAATCCCGGACACACGCCCAAAGCAGTGCGTCCTTTCCCTGGCCGCGAAGGCGGACGCCTGCGGGCCGGTCGGATATGGTTATAATTGACTGGCCGTTATCCTATCTCCATTTTTTTAACGGATAATAGGCGTCGGGATAGGTCGTCCCGGTAACAGACTCATGGTCGCGCAGGGCATAGCCAAGGAGAACGCCATGACCGAAGAACACGTCGATTCGACACGGGCCGTTGAGCCTTCGTCCTCGGAAAGCCAGGCCGAATCGCTCTACAAGGCGAAGATTTTCGGAGTCATCGAACTGCCCGTTCACGATACGATTCATCTCAAGGACGTCAATGCGACAGTGCCGGAATCCGGTGCGCGGGCGCAGGAGGCCTTGGCCGTCCAGGCCGTGGCGGAACATCGGGTCGAGGAAAAGGCTCCCCGCCAGGCCGCGGAGCCGCCGTCGGATGCCGGGCTGCCCCAACTTGTCACCAAGGCGTATTTCCACTCGCCGGACGCTCCTGCCGTCATCAGGCCGGAAGCCATTGAGAACTTTCTTTTCGTCAGCGATGGCGTCCGTTACAAGACCGTCGACGTTGATGTCGACCAAGAGGTGGGAATCATTGAGCGGCAGGGCGACGGCTCGTTCGTGTTCATCCCCCGTCGACCCGGGGCGCGGGAACTCGAGGTGCCGGTGGAGGTCGCGGTTTCGGACGGGGAAGCGGTCGAGGAGAAGCGGGTCAACCTCGCCCCGGAAATAGCCGGGGCCACCGAGTTCGAGATGAATGAGGACGGTTCCATCCTCCTCACTCCGGAACTGCTTATGTCCAACGCTCATGACGCCCAGGGAGACGCATTGAGCGTCCTCGGCGTTCAGGCGGACGGCGGCACCCTGCTCCAAAACGGGGACGGAACCTGGACGTTCCTTCCGGACGAGCATTTCTACGGCGAAATAACCCTCCGTTACGTGGTAACGGACGGAGTGCACGAAGTTCCTGCCGTGGGAATCATCCGCATAGCGGAGGTGAACGACGCTCCCGATATTTTTGATGTGGCTCCGGCGGAGGTCCGGGAAGGAGACGCCCTTTTGGCGGACCGGATGGAGTCTGCGGACGTCGATGACCACGAGATTGCGGTCTTCAGCGTGTCGGAAGGGCACACCGCTCCTCCGGGTTTTGTTCTCGAAGCCGACGGCACCTACAGTTTCGACGCAACGGTGTCCGCCTACGAGCATCTGAACGTGGGCGACTCCGTTGTCCTGACCATCCCCGTGACGGTCTCCGACAGGGAAGGCGCAACGGACAGCACCCTTGTGCGCATCACGGTCAACGGGACCAACGACGCGCCCGTGGCCGGGGCCGAGGTCCTCGCCGCCGTGGACGAGGGGGCCGCCGTCATCGCCGGACAGGTGACGGCCGTTGACGCGGACGACAGCGCGGTTCTGGCCTTTACGGTGAGCGAGGGCGTTGTCGCGCCTGCCGGATTCACCCTGAATCCGGACGGTTCGTTCTCCTTCGACCCGGCCGACGCGGCCTACGACTACCTGAACGTGGGCGATTCCGCGACCCTGACCGTGCCTGTGACGGTGACGGACGAGCACGGAGCCACGGACGCCACCCTTGTGCGCATCACGGTCAACGGGACCAATGACGCGCCCGTTGCCGGGGCCGAGGTCCTGGCCGCCGTTGACGAGGGGGCCGCCGTTATCATCGGACAGGTAACGGCCGTTGACGCGGACGACAACGCAATCCTGGCCTTCACGATGAGCGAAGGAGTTGTTGCGCCCGCCGGATTCACCCTGAATCCGGACGGCTCGTTTTCCTTCGACCCGACAGACGCGGCCTACGAACATCTGGGCGTGGGCGATTCCGCGACCCTGACCGTGCCTGTGACGGTGACGGATGAGCACGGAGCCACGGACGCCACCCTCGTGCGCATCACGGTCAACGGAACCAATGACGCGCCCGTTGCCGGGGCCGAGGTCCTGGCCGCCGTGGACGAAGGGACCGCCGTTATCACAGGACAGGTGACGGCCGTTGACGCGGACGACAACGCAATCCTGGTCTTTACGGTGAGCGAAGGCGTTGTAGCGCCCGCCGGATTCACCCTGAACCTTGACGGTTCGTTCTCCTTCAACCCGGCCGATGCGGCCTACGACTACCTGAACGTGGGCGATTCCGCGACCCTGACCGTGCCTGTGACGGTGACGGATGAGCACGGAGCCACGGATTCCACCCTTGTGCGCATCACGGTCAACGGGACCAACGACGCGCCGGTTGCCGGGGCCGAGGCCGTGGCCGCCGTTGACGAGGGGGCCGCCGTTATCATCGGACAGGTAACGGCCGTTGACGCGGACGACAACGCAACCTTGGCTTTCACGGTGAGCGAGGGCGTTGTTGCGCCCGCCGGATTCACCCTGAACCCGGATGGCTCGTTCTCCTTCGACCCGACAGACGCGGCCTACGAACATCTGGGCGTGGGCGATTCCGCGACCCTGACCGTGCCTGTGACGGTGACGGATGAGCACGGAGCCACGGACGCCACCCTCGTGCGCATCACGGTCAACGGAACCAATGACGCGCCCGTTGCCGGGGAAAGTCTCGCCTACGCCATTCGGGAGGATGAGTCCCTTCTTCTTGCCGAAGAGCAGCTCCTGGCCAATGTCGTCGATATCGACGGGGATGATCTGAGCGTCAGGAATCTCACCGTGGAGAACGGTACGGTAGCCGACAACGGCGACGGCACCTGGACCTATACCCCGGACGCGCATTTCAGCGGGGAGGTCGAGCTTTCTTTCGACGTGTTCGATGGGACCGAATCCACCCGCGTCGGCGGAACCGTCTCCATCGAGGCCGTGGCGGATGGCGCGGCCATTACCCTCGAAGGCGTTCCGGGCGAGTCCCTGGCCTCCTTCGGGGACGAGAACATCATCGGAAGCGGCGGCTCGGCAACGCTGAGCGGATGGGAAACGGACAATGTCGGCGGGTACATCGAGGCGCATTACGACTCGGTCTATGGAGTCGCGGACGGCAGGGGCAAGGTCGTCGAGTTGGAGAGAAACGCCGGCGACGCCAGCAACATATACCAGTACGTGGACGTCGAGGCGGGCGATACCGTCCGGTTGACGTTCGACCTGTCGGCCCGAGCGGGAAAGGCCGGGGAAGATTCCGCTGTGGACGTCATGTGGGAAGGAACGGTGGTCGATACCATCATCCCGGAAGTGTCGTGGGAAAGCTACAGCTACACCTTCACCGCCACCACCGACGATCCCCGACTGGAATTGAAGGCCACGGACAACAATTCCGTTGGGGCCGTGCTCGACGTCATTCAGGTGAGCGAGGTCATCACCGACGTTCTTGAAGACACGGCCGTTGCTCTCAAGCTCGATGCCCAACTCATCGACACCGACGGTTCGGAAATCCTGCAGTCCTTTACCGTGGACGACCTTGCCGTGGGATCGGTCGTGAGCGACGGCGTGAACGAAGTAGCCGTCACCGAAGCGGGGCAGGCCGTCGACATCATGGGGTGGGACCTGAACAACCTGACGGTTCTGCCCGAGCCGAACTTCAACGGCGAACTGGTGGTTCACGTGTCCGCTACCACCCGGGAGGCGAGCGGCGACACCAGGACCACAACCGCGTCCGCCTCTTTCGACATAGTCGCCGTGAACGACGCTACTGAAGTTTCCGGCCCGACGCGTTTCTCCACGGATGAGGATGTCGCCATCCTCCTGACGGAGGAACAACTTCTGGGCAACGCTACCGATATCGACGGTGACGTTCTCATCGTCGGAAATCTTTCCGCCGAAAACGGTTCCGTCATCGACAACGGCGACGGGACCTGGACCTTCATCCCCGGCGAGGATTTCAACGGCGAGGCGCGGCTCGATTACGACATTTTCGACGGCACCGGCTTCGTGTCCACACACTCAAATATCGATGTGGCGGCCGTCAACGACGCCCCCGTGGCCGAAGAGGCCGTGGCCGCCGTGGACGAGGGGGCCGCCGTTATCACCGGACGGGTGACGGCCGTTGACGTGGACGACAACGCAATCCTGGCCTTTACCGTGAGCGAGGGCGTTGTTGCGCCCGCCGGATTCACCCTGAATCCGGACGGTTCGTTCTCCTTCGACCCGACAGGCGAAGCCTATGAGCATCTTGGCGCGGGCGACTCCGTGATCCTGACCGTGCCTGTGACGGTGACGGACGAGCACGGAGCCACGGATTCCACCCAGGTGCGCATCACGGTCAACGGGACCAACGACGCGCCCGTTGCCGGGGCCGAGGTCCTGACCGCCGTGGACGAGGGGGCCGCCGTTATCACCGGACAGGTGACGGCCGTTGACGTGGACGACAGCGCGGTTCTGGCCTTCACGGTGAGCGAGGGCGTTGTTGCGCCCGCCGGATTCACCCTGAACCCTGACGGTTCGTTCTCCTTCGACCCGGCCGACTCGGCCTACGACTACCTGAACGTGGGCGATTCCGCGACCCTGACCGTGCCTGTGACGGTGACGGACGAGCACGGAGCCACGGATTCCACCCTTGTGCGCATCACGGTCAACGGAACCAATGACGCGCCCGTTGCCGGGGCCGAGGTCCTGACCGCCGTGGACGAAGGGGCCGCCGTTATCACCGGACAGGTGACGGCCGTTGACGCGGACGACAACGCAACCTTGGCTTTCACGTTGAGCGAGGGCGTTGTTGCGCCCGCCGGATTCATCCTGAGTCCTGACGGTTCGTTCTCGTTTGATCCGACAGGCGAGGCCTATGAGCATCTTGGCGCGGGCGACTCCGTGATCCTGACCGTGCCTGTGGCGGTGACGGACGAGCACGGAGCCACGGACGCCACCCAGGTGCGCATCACGGTCAACGGGACCAACGACGCGCCCGTTGCCGGGGCCGAGGTCCTGACCGCCGTGGACGAAGGGGCCGTTGTTATCACCGGACAGGTGACGGCCGTTGACGCGGACGACAACGCAACCTTGGCTTTCACGGTGAGCGAGGGCGTTGTCGCGCCCGCCGGATTCACCCTGAACCTTGACGGTTCGTTCTCCTTCAACCCGGCCGATGCGGCCTACGACTACCTGAACGTGGGCGATTCCGCGACCCTGACCGTGCCTGTGACGGTGACGGACGAGCACGGAGCCACGGACGCCACCCTTGTGCGCATCACGGTCAACGGAACCAACGACGCGCCCGTTGCCGGGGCCGAGGTCCTGGCCGCCGTGGACGAAGGGGCCGCCGTTATTACCGGACAGGTGACGGCCGTTGACGCGGACGACAACGCAACCTTGGCTTTCACGTTGAGCGAGGGCGTTGTTGCGCCCGCCGGATTCATCCTGAGTCCTGACGGTTCGTTCTCGTTTGATCCGACAGGCGAGGCCTATGAGCATCTTGGCGCGGGTGATTCCGTGATCCTGACCGTGCCTGTGACGGTGACGGACGAGCACGGAGCCACGGACGCCACCCAGGTGCGCATCACGGTCAACGGAACCAATGACGCGCCCGTGGTGGGCGAGAGCGTGGCCTTTGCGGGCAGGGAAGACACCGCCTTCATTATCACCGACGAACAGCTTCTCGCCACGGCTTCGGATGTGGACGGGGGCACCTTGAGCGTCCGAAACCTCGCCTCCGGGAACGGAACCGTCTTTGATAACGGCGACGGGACCTGGACCTTCACGCCGGACGAGCATTTCAGCGGCCAGGCTACATTGCGGTATGATGTCTTCGACGGCGTGGACGCCACTCCGGTGGAAGGCATAATATCCCTGAGCGCAGTGGCGGATGCGCCGACCCTTTTCATCCAGGTGGCGAACCTGGATGTCCAGCCCAACGACACGGCGGACTTCAGCGACGCCCTGACAGGGGTCAGATTCGACCTGACGAACCACGACGCCCAGACCGTGGCGGGTTCGACCGATCGTTGGGACGCTACCGAGGCGACGGGTTCGGACTTCGACGACGTATTTGCCTTCGGCAATTTGCAGGCGGGCGAGACGTATACGGTCCACGGGGGCGGCGGCGTCAACACCATCGATCTCTCCGCTTTCCCCAGCGGGCGGGTACTGCTGGACAACGAGGCCCGCACCATCACGGTGGACGTGGACGGCGAGGGCAACACCGCGACCATCTATTACGACAACGTCACCAAGGTGGAGTTTGATTCGTCCGTGTTCGACGGCTCACCGCATTCCCTGGAACTGGCGACGGATCACGACTGGCTGGTGGAAGGCAAGTCCATCGAGGTCTTCAGCCACGGCGGAAGCGATTGGGCGATCACGCCTGTGGGGTTCGAAGGGGCCCTCGATGAGAACTTCACGCTCGAAGCCACGGTCACGGCCCACAAAGATGGCTCCTGGGCCAACGGCGCCATCGTCTTCGACTACCAGGACGAGAATAACTTCAAGATGGCCGTCGCCCGAATTGGCGCGGACAATTGGTCCTTTGAGCAATTCAGCGACGGCGTGCATTCGACCGTCGTCTCCACCGGATACATCAGGCTGGACCGCGAGGTGCCCAACACCATCGAATTGCGGGTCGAGGGCAGCGTCGCATCGATTTATTCCGGCGGCGTATTGCAGATATCGCATGATTTCGACGAGCCGTTGAACGACGGCCGGATCGGTGTGGCCACGAACAATTCCCATTCCTCCTTCGAGCTCGACATGGCCCCGTCGAACTGGGCGCCTTCGGTGGAGGACTACGATTTGCGTATGCAGATTCAGGAAGGGGAGATAACCACGGGCAACGTGTTGCGCGACGCGGTCGATCCCGAAGGCGCGGAACTCGTCCTGGTCGGTTTCAGCCAGGGCGCGCACGGCACGGTCGAGGACAATGGCGACGGGACCTTCTCCTACCGCCCGGTGGAAGGCTGGGTTGGATCGGACAACTTCACCTACCAGGTGAGCGACGGCGAGAACATCACGGAAGGCATCGTCAATGTCGACGTTCAGGGCAACGCTGCCGTTTCGGTCCTTCGGGGTGAACCCTTCAGCCTGGATCTCGGCGCGGCGCTGGTGGACGTCGACGGCTCGGAAACCCTGACCGTTGGCCTTGAGGGCGTTCCGGAAGGCTCCGCAGTCACGGACGGTGTGTTCACCCGCACCGCCGGGGCGGACGGCAAGGTCGATGTCACCGGCATGGACACCAATCGGATGACCATGACGCCGCCAGCCGGGCAGACGGAGAGTTTCGATGTGACGGTCCGCGCCACGGCCACGGAGCAGGAGGGCGGGGCCGTCGACGCAACCAGTGTTTTCAGTGTCTTCATCATCAACGACGCGCCGCTCGTCACCGGCCCCGCCGAGTTCGCCCTGGCTGAGGACGGGACCATGGTCATCAGTTCGGACGACCTGCTCGCCAATGCCTCAGATCCCAATGACGACGCGCTGTCCGTCGAGAATCTCACCGCGACGGGCGGCGTCCTCACGGACAACGGCGACAACACCTGGACCTTTACGCCGGACGAGAATTTCAACGGCCGGATCGACCTGAGCTACGATGTCGCCGACGGCATGGACTCGGTTCCGGCAACCGGCATCATCCTTGTTACCGCGGTCAACGACGCACCGCAGGCGGCGGTTCCCGCCGGTCTTGGCACGGATGAGGACACCGCGGTCGTCCTCACCCGGGAGCAGCTCCTGGGCGACGCCATGGACGCGGACGGCGATCCGTTGAGCGTCGAGAATCTCACAATCGGCAACGGCGTCCTCACGGACAACGGCGACAACACCTGGACCTTTGCTCCGGACGCGGATTTCAGCGGTGAAGCGGTCATTTCCTATGACGTGTCCGACGGGACCGTGTTCACGCATGTCGAAGGGACCCTCGCCGTTGCCGGTGTGGCCGACGGCGCGATCATTACCCTGGAAGGCGTTCCCGGCGAAGCCCTCGCCTCCTTCGGCGACGAGAACATCTCCGGCCGCGGCGATTCGGCGACGCTGAGCGGGTGGGAGACGGACAACACCGGCGGCTATATCGAGTCCTACGAGGACTGGGTGTACGGGGTCGAGGACGGCAGGGGGATGGTGGTCGAGCTGGAAAGAAACGCGGGCGACGCCAGCAACATCTATCGCAATGTGGATGTCGAGGCGGGCGACACCGTCCGGCTGACGTTCGACCTCACGGCCAGGGCCGGTGCCGCGGGCGAGGCGTCCGCCGTGGACGTCATGTGGGAAGGCGTGGTGGTCGATACCATCGTTCCGGAAGTGGCCTGGGAAAGCTACAGCTACACCTTCACGGCCACCACCGATCAGCCCAGGCTGGAGCTCAAGGCCACGAACAGCGACGGCTTCGGAGCCGTGCTCGACGTCATCCAGGTGAGCGAAGTAGTCACCGACGTTCTCGAAGACACGGCCGTCGCCCTCAAGCTGGACGCCCAACTGATCGACACGGACGGCTCGGAAGTCCTGCAATCCCTCACCTTGGACGACCTTGCCGTGGGATCGGTCGTGAGTGATGGCGTGAATCAAATCGCCATAGCCGAAGCGGGACAGGCCGTGGATGTGAAGGATTGGGACCTGAACAATCTGACCGTCACTCCGCAGCCGAATTTCAACGGCGAACTGGTGATCCGCGTGTCCGCTACCACACTGGACACGGGCGGCGACGTCAAGACCACCACGGCGTCCACTTCCTTCGACATTCTCGCGGTCAACGACGCGCCCGAGGTGACCGCCACGGGCAGCCCGGTCGCCTCGGGCATCGCCCAGACCATCGCCGTGGTCACCGATGTGGACGGCGTCGTCGACAGCAGCGCCCTGGCGGCGGAGCACGGCGCGGTGTCCATGGATGCGGACGGCAATATCCTCTATACGGCCGACGACGGCTACACGGGAGCGGACACTGTCACCATCTCGGTGACCGACGATTCCGGAGCCGTCACGCAGCAGACGTTGAACCTGGACGTCATGAACGGCATCGTCGGCACGGCGCAGGGAGACGCGCTGTTCGGGACGGCGGCAAATGACTACATCTCCGGCCTCGACGGGGGCGACTTGCTGACGGGCGGCGCGGGCGACGACTACCTCTCGGGCGGAGAAGGTGGCGACGCCATCTCGGACATTTCCGGAAACGACACGCTGGACGGTGGCGGCGGGGACGACAACCTGTCGGCCGGGGAGGGGAACGACCTTCTTCTGGGCGGCGACGGGAACGATTACCTGACCGGCGGCGGGGGAAACGACGACCTGTTCGGCGGCGCAGGAAACGACACGGCCTCCTTTGCCGGGACCAGGGACGAGTACCTGATCGAAGCGGGCGAGGACGGCGGTTTCATCGTGACCGATACCGTGGCCGGGCGGGACGGCCGGGACACCCTTTCCGACGTGGAGATATTGGAATTCAATGACCAGACCCTCGAATACAACGGCGATGACTGGGTCCTGCAGACCGAAGCCGCGCCGGATGCCATGGCGGCGCAGGCCGAAGGCGACTGGGTCGCGGCGGTGGATGAGCCTGCCGCGGAAGAGACCACGGCCGCGACGGCCGAGGTCGACATGGACCCCGGCGCAGAGGATGGCACGGTCGTAACGGACCCGGATGCGACGGAGGAGACCACGCCTATCATTTGACAGGGAAAAGGATGTGGGGTCGCCTCGAAGCGAAAGCTGAGGCGGCCTGCGCCAGATGGCCCCGGACGTGCGTCCGGGGCTTTTTTTGCGCCTTTTCATCCGTTCGGCGTTCCAGGGGGATGCCTGGACGGCCTGTTTACATGAACATGAGTTCACGTTACACACTGCTACTTCATGATTTCAATGCCGGAAAGGAACGTGTTAGGACAATCCGTTATTTCCAAATTCGCGGCCTTGGCCGTCGCGTTGGGCCTGTTGTGGGCGTTCCCGCTCTTGTCCTGCGCCTGGGGTGCGGACTCGCCAGTGGTCATCAATGAGATTTTCGTGGATGGTTCATCCAATTATACCGACTGGATAGAGTTGTATAACAAAGGGGACAAGCCGGTGTCCCTCAAGGGATACGTGCTGACCGATAATCTGGAAGAGCGGCGTTGGGTCATTCCGGTAGACTTCATTATCAAGCCTGGCGGCTTCAAGCTATTCTACTGCGACAATGGGGGCTTTCACGATCACGCGGGGTTCGGGTTGGACAGCATTTCGGGTGAGGTCGGGTTGTTCCGGCCGGACGGCGGACTGGCCGATTCCCTGGTCTATGACGATCTTCCCCGATTCTCCTCCCTGGGGCGTTGGCCCGACGGAACGGGTGAGTTCTTCGTTCACGACGATCCGACCCGGGGGAGCGCCAATCCGGAGGGCCTGAATCCCATGCGGAGCACGCGCGAGGCTCCGATTTCCTTTTCCCGGCCATCCGGCCGATACGACACCCCCTTTGATCTGATCCTGACCGCTCCCGAAGGGATGCGGATTCGCTATACCATGGACGGTTCCCTGCCCGACGCCAAGTCGCCCCTTTACGACGCGCCCCTGCGTATCGAGGAGACCGCCGTCCTGCGCGCTTCGGCCGTGAGCCCCGAGGGCCGGGCCCATGCGGTCTTCACCCGGTCCTATATCCTGAACGAGCGCACACGGCTGCCCGTGGTTTCGGTGGTCTCGGACCCCAAGAATTTGTGGGACCGGGAGGTGGGTATCTACGCGGAGGGCTTCACCGACAAGGAAGGCGTGGGCACTTCCCAGAATTGGCGTCACAACTGGCGGCGGCCCGTGCACCTGGATTTTCTGGCGGAAACCGGCGATTGGCAGGTGGACGGCAAGATGCGCATCTACGGGGGAGCCTCCCGGGCGCGTCCCCAGAAGTCTTTCGTCATATACGCCACGAGCCAGGAGGAGCCGTACGGCATCAGGCATCGGCTGTTCCCGGGCAATCCCCGCGATGCCTACGCCGGGATCATTTTGCGCAACGGCGGCGACGCCTGGCTGCGCACGGGAATCCGCGACGCCTTTCAGCAGGAAATGGTCCGGGGACGGGTGGCCTGCGACACCTTGGACTACCGGCCCGTCATCGCGTATCTCAATGGGCGGTACTGGGGCATCTATGGTATGCGGGAACACATGAGCCGCAAGAACCTGCTGGCCCGGCACGGCCTGCCCGTCCAGCCCGTCGACGTCATGGATGGCGGCCGTGAAGTGGGGTCCGAAAAGGGGCCTTTCGCCGACATGCCCGCCGTGCCCGTGGAAGGGGACTACCGTCCCACTCTGGAGGCCCTTGATATCGACGCTTTTCTGGATTATCTGGCCGTTGAGTTGTATTCGGGCAATCCCGATTGGCCCGATGGCAACATCAAGTGTTGGCGGCCCAAGTCCAAGGCCATCAAGTGGCAATGGATTCTTTTCGATCTGGATCGGGGTTTTGACGGCAAGCGCGGCAAGTCCGTGGACGAAGATCCCTTCGACATCCTGTACCGGCGGCGCGGCGGGGAAGGGCTCATGTTCCGGGAGCTGGCCAAAAACCCCGGTTTCGTCCAGGATATCTGCGCCCGGCTGGCCGTACACATGCTGACCACCTTTGCCCCGGAGAGGGGGCTAGCTATTCTGGACCGCATCGCCGGGGACCTCAGGCCGGAAATGGAGCGGCATTTCGACCGCTGGCGCTGGAGCTGGAATTTCGAGCGGCTGTTCATGAGCATGAACCGATGGGACGCCTACCTCGATCAGTTGCGCGACTATTGCCGCGAACGGCCACAGGCCATGCTGAACATTCTCGACAAACGGTTCGGGGTGGGGACGGCTCAGAATATTCGCATTCGTATTGCCCGGCAGGGGCGGGGGCGCATCCTGGCGGAAAACGTTCCGCTTGACGACGGGCGGCTGGAAGGTCCCGTTCCGCGTTCCCTGGTCATCCACGTTAGCGTCGAACCTGAGCCGGGATTCGTTTTCAAGGGCTGGCGCGATCACCCGGAGAGCGGACCGCAAATCAGTGTGAGGGCGGGGCAGACCTTCATTGACACCGCAATTTTCGAGCCCGACAACAAGCAAAGGGAAAAAGAATGAAAGACAGTCCTTGGTTCAACAGCACCAAATCCCGAATTGCGGGGTGTTTGCTCGCGGCCGTTTCCACGGCGGCGGCCACGGTCATTGATTCGGCCGTCGAGCACGCCGAACTCTCTCGGCTGACCAGGGAACTGCCCGTTGCGGCGGGTATCGGCCTCGCTCTCGGCGTCCTGTATTATCTGGCCATGCGCTATGTGCTGCCGAGGCTGGAGCGACAGCAGGGCGACGAGTTGTGGGCCGGTTTGACCTGGTTCAACCTCGGCACCCTGAGCCTGTGGCTGCCTCTCTTTCCCCTGCCTTCCACGTATGTGAATTTCGGCATCGGGTTCGTCTTCAGCGGCGGCTGTGCCCGGCTGGTAGGGGCGGTGTACACCGTTTTCGGAGCCTCCCTGTCCAACCGCAAGCGGTTCGCCAACACCTTTGTCATGCTGGCCCTGACCATCATGCTGGTCATCTCGGTGGTCAAGGCGTCACTGGCCCTGTCCCTGGGGTTGGTCGGCGCACTGTCCATCATCCGTTTCAGGACGGCCATCAAGGAGCCGGAGGAGCTGGCATTTCTGTTCTTCACCGTGGCCATCGGTCTCGGGTTCGGTGCTGGAAGGTTTGGCATCACGTTGACGGCCTTCTGGGCCATCAGCGTGGGTTTCATCATGTTCCGCCGCATTCAGTCGGCCAAGCATATGGAGAACGCCTACCTCGTGACCGTGTACGGCCCGGAAAAGGACCTTCTGTCCTCCATGAGCCGGTTCCTGGATGAACGGAAGCTCCCGTATGAATTCACCCGCCTGGAGACCACCGACGATTCCAGTCATGTCAGTTTCCTCGTGGAGATCGACAGCGCGGGTGCCTTGGAGGCGCTGAACAGGCACTTCCGGCAGGAGTATCCCGGGACCAACATGACCATGATTCAGGCCAGGAGTCTCGTATAGTGGCGGGCAGCACTGACGGAACCCTTTCGTATCGCTACGAGCGGAAGTACGTCGTTCCCTTTCACATGCTGCCCAACCTTGGGGCCATCCTCCGCAGGAGCCGGTTCGGCTTCCGCGAAATTTATGCTGAACGAGACGTGCTCAACCTCTATTTCGATACTCCCATGTTCCGGTTTTATCACGAAAATGTGCAGGGGGTTGCGGATCGGAAGAAAGTCCGCATCCGTTGGTATGCCGACGGTCCCTTGTCCGGGAAATGCCGCTTGGAGATCAAGCGGAAGAGCGGATTGGTGGGGGCCAAGAACGTGTATCCGCTCACCCTGGAGAATGCCGATGTGATGGGGCTTCGATTTTTGGAAGAACTGCCCCTGCCCGATGATGTGCGGTTCGAATTGAACGAACTGCGTCCCACCTTGTTCAACAAGTACAAGAGGCGGTATTTCTTGTCGGCCGACGGCCGGTTCCGCATGACCATCGATCACAGCCTTCACTACAGCCATCCCAGCGTCCTGAGCCGGGGCGGCGGCATGGGAAGCCCGGACATGATGGCCGTGCTGGAACTCAAATACGCCCATGAGGACGATTGCGACGCCGCTTATGTGGCGTCCGACATTCCATTGCAGTTGTCCAGGAAATCCAAGTACGTGACCGGCATCAGCGCGGTCTACAACTGCTGATCCGCGGAAACGCTCCGTGGCGGGTGTCTGAACGCGGCAGCGGGCCGCATTTCTCCGGCCTGTATTTTTAACGGTTGGATGAAGGGTTTCGAACGAGCGTTCGAAGCCCTTTTCGTTTGCCGGTCCTGCCTGCCGGGACGGGCTTGACGCGGGCGGCGCGCTATGGGGATTATGCCGCCTGATGACGGCCCTGGCGAGGCGAAGGGCCCGGAGCCGGGCGCATGACCAACACTGAATCCAATGGAGAGAAAATGTCCCTGATTCTGCTGCATTATCCAAGTTGAACAACGTCGCGCAAGGCCAAGGCTTGGCTTGAGGACAACGGCGTGGAATTCGTGATCCGGCATATCGTCAAGGAAACTCCGACCCGCGAGGAGTTCCTGGCGTGGAAAGAGATCGCCGGTGTGGACAGAAAGCGGTTCGTCAACACAAACGGCAAGAAATACAAGGAACTCGGATTGAAGGACACCATCGACGCCATGTCGGACGAGACGCTGTTCGACGTTCTGGCCACGGACGGGATGCTCGTCAAACGGCCCATCCTTGTGGGCGGCGATTTTGTCCTGATAGGTTTCAAACAGGCCGAATGGGAAGCAGCCCTGTCGTAGCGGTTTGGGGAATCCTTCGCACAACATTCCGTTTTTTGTGTGTCTTGTCATCGTTTCGGGCAGACGCCGGGATCGTGGCGTGAAAATGTTTTGTTGCGGGGCTTGTGTCGCCGGGGAATAGGCTACATACTATGCCCAAGTGAATACAATATATCCTCAAAGGAGCCTGATTATGTGCAAGAACTGCGGTTGCAATTCCGGCAAGGACCGGGCTGCCCACCAGCACGCCCACGGCGGCAAGGACAGCCACCAACATGAGCACGAGCATCAACACTCCCATGTGCATGAGCATACTCACGAGGACGGGACCACCCATACCCATGAGCACAGCCACCTGCACAGCCATTCGCATAGCCACGGACACGAGCATGGGGCCGGGGAGGAACATGAGCACGGCCATGGTGTGCACAGCCATGATGCCTACCATGCCCACGACGGCGGCGATGGGCACGGCCACAGCCACGATTAGCCTGGGTTCCGGCCGGAAGGACGGCTTCAGGCGCAAGAAATCGTTCGGCGCGAGACCGGAATTTTGCGGCTCGGCGGGGGGGCCTTCCGGGCCTTTTTGCTTGGCGGCGACGGAAACCCCGGCTCGGCGGGGCGGCAAGCCGTTGTCCGCCTTTGTGTTTGGCCGCCCGTTGGGCCAAAACAGGGGAACGTATTCCCGGAGGAACGCATGACAGACGATATTGCACGATTGGCGGCCGGAATGGCGGACAGGCTCGTTGCGAGACGGCGCGACCTGCACCGTTATCCCGAGACGGCCTGGACCGAGTTCCGAACCGCTTCCCTGGTGGCGGGCGCGCTTGCTGACGCCGGGTATGAACTGCGCCTCGGCGGGGAGGCCGTGCGCAGGGAGAGCATGTTGGGCGTGCCCCCGGCTGAAGAGCTAGCCGCCCACATGGAACGGGCCGAGGCCCAGGGGGGCGATCCCGCGCTGATCGGGCGCATGGCGGGCGGCCTGACCGGAGTTGTCGGGGAGCTCAAGTGCGGCGAAGGGCCGGTCGTGGCCTTGCGGTTCGACATGGACGCCAACGACATGGACGAGGCCCGCGACGACTCGCATCGGCCGCACCGCGAGGGATTCGATTCGGTCAATCCGGGGGCGATGCACGCCTGCGGCCATGACGGGCATGTCGCCATCGGTCTGGGGGTTGCCGAGGCCCTGGCCGCGCTCAGGGACCGGCTTAACGGCACGGTCCGCTTGATCTTTCAGCCCGGCGAAGAGGGTGTGCGCGGGGCCGGTCCCATGGTGGACGCCGGGGCGCTCGACGGGGTGGACTACCTCCTTGGAGGCCATATCGGCTTCCAGGCGAGGAAGACCGGACAGCTTGTCTGCGGCACCGATAAATTTCTGGCCACCACCAAGTTCGACGTGACCTTCACCGGGGTTCCGGCCCATGCCGGAGCGGCTCCGGAGCAGGGACGCAACGCCTTGCTTGCCGCCGCCTGCGCAGCCCTGAACATGCACGCCATCCCCCGTCATGGGCAAGGCGGCTCGCGGATCACCGTGGGCGTTCTCAACGCGGGCCAGGCGCGCAACGTCATCCCCCCGAACGGCCTGCTCAAGGCCGAGTCCCGGGGCGAGACCACCGAAATAAACGACTATGTCTTCGCCCGCGCAAAGGACGTGGCGGCCGGGGCCGCGCACATGTACGGCGTGGACCATGCCGTCGCCGTGGTCGGCCGGAGCGCGAGCGGGGGAAGCGACCCCGAGCTGGCGGTCCGGGTCAGGCGGATCGCCGAAGCGATGCCCTTTTTCGAGCCTTCGGGGATAGTCGACTCCGTCGATCTGCGCGGCAGCGAGGACTTCGCCGTCATGCTGGCCGAGGTCCGACGGCAGGGCGGCACGGGCACCTATGTCATGATTGGCAGCAATCTCGCATCCGGGCACCACAGTTTCCATTTCGATTTCGACGAATGCAGTCTGGCTCCCGGCGTGGAGTTGTTCGTCCGTTGCGTTTTCGACTGCATGACCCTGCCCGCGCTGGTCAGGGCCTGATGCGGTCGGGGCGTCGGGAGTTCGGCTCCGTAGCGCCGCCTACTTGCGCGGAACGCCGTATAGCTTGAGCAGGGCGTATAGCCGCGCCCGCGACAGGCCGGAGATGTCGCAGGAAGCGGGGATGTCGCCGCCCGTAATCTCCATGAGGTTCTTGAGATATCGCTCCTCGCTCTGGGCGATTTGCTGGTCCCGGTAGGTGCGCAGGTCCGGGAAGGTTTCCGGCGGGGCGATTTCGTGATGGTGGGTGGGTTTCGCGTCCGGCGTGGCGGGCTCCATGGCGCGCCGGGCGATGCGGGCGCGGATGGCCTTGGGCAGGTGGCGCGGGAAAAGCACCGCGTCGTTGCCCGCCCTGGACAACGCCTGTTCCAGGGTGTGGATCAGCTCCCGGACGTTTCCCGGCCAGTCGTAGTGCATGAGTTCGTCCAGAAAGTCCGGCGAGAACCCCTTGGTGGACATATTGAGCTTTTCACAGTGACGCTGGATGAACTTGCAGGTCATCTCGTTGATGTCTTCGGCTATGTCCCGGAGCGCGGGCAACCGGATGTGCATACCGCGCAGCCGGAAATAGAGGTCGCGCCGGAACTCCTCGTTCTCGACCATGCGCTCCAGGTCCCTGTTGGTCGCCGCCACCAGCCTGAAGTCGCTGGTGATCTCCCTTGTCCCGCCCACGAGCCGGAAACTGCGTCCTTCGAGCACCCGGAGGAAGACCTTTTGGAGGGACATGGGCAACTCGCCCACCTCGTCCAGGAACAGGGTCCCCTGGTCCGCCTGTTTGATTAACCCAACCGTGGGGGCGTCCGCACTGGTGAAGGCTCCCCGTTCATGCCCGAAGAGCAGGCTTTCGGCCAGGTTCTCGGGCATGGCGGCGCAGTCGACGACCACGAACGGCTTGTTCTGTCTGGTCGAATTCTTGTGGATGGACCGGGCGAAAAGTTCCTTGCCCGTGCCTGTTTCGCCGATGAGCAGGACGTTTATGTCACTGGTGGCGGCCTGGGCCACCGAATCGAGACAGGAGAGCATGGCCCGGCTGTTGCCGATGATCCCCTGACGTCTGAGGGACACCGGGCAGAAGCCGGAGTGGACCTTCGTGTGGTAGGTTATGACCCGTTCCAGAAGGACCAGGAGGCGTTGCAGGTTCAGGGGCTTGGTGATGTAGTTCCAGGCTCCGCTCTGGATGGCGCGTTCGGCGATATCCGGGTCCCGCCTGTGGGTGACGATGATGGTTTCGGGAAAGGAAGGCACCTCCCTGATGAGAGCTAGGTGATTCACGGCGTCGCCTTCGGGCAGATCGTCCCCGAGCAGGACCGCCTTGAACGTGCCCGTGTGCAGTATGCCCAGGGCCTTGGACAGCGAATCACAGGAGTCCGACGGAAAGCCGTGCTCCAGGAGCGATTCGGCCAGCTTTTCGGCAAAGGCCGCATCGCCGTCTACGATGAGAATGTCTGTCATGGGGTGCCTCTCCCCTTACAGTATGAATATATCCTCACGCGTAGCATTTTTTTCTGTCTGTGGGCAATGTCTTTTGTCGACCGGGATTCCTGAAAAAAATAAATCCATTTTATCCCGTCCCGCCCGGTTGTCTTGCCGGGCGAGATTGTTTCGGGGCGAAAATTCCCTGGAGACCAGGAGAGTGTTTCATGCCGCAACAAGGCTGAAACTCCCGATGAAATAGGTTCTCAACTCTCTTCGAAGGGGTGTTCCGTCTTGTCCGGCAAGAACCGTCTTGCGCGACAAGACGAAAAATGCCCGAATTTTACAGTGTTTATGCTGTCTCTGTGGACATGTCTCCACATTATCATCCTCATATTCCTCTCTATGTTTGAAACGGCATGTATTTTGACTTGGAGAGAAAGTGAGTTGCCTGCGCATGTTTGGAGTTCATGTTGATTTTCACTGATTTCGTCTTCTGATTCAGGTGGTTGGCCAAGATTATGTTGGCCGGGCGACAGTCGGGCGGGAGAGTTCGTGAGTCACCAGCTCTCCCGGAGGAGGCGGCACTATTGGCGAGACCGGGAAGATCGGCAGGAGGGTCTGCGGATGAGGCGAAAGTGGGATGCGAAGACCAAGGCCAGGATCGTGCTGGCGGGGTTGATGGGCGAATGCGTCAACGACCTCTGCAGGGCTCATGACCTGCGCCCGGGCCAATACTACAAGTGGCGGGGGCATTTTCTGGAGAACAGCTACCGGGTGTTCGAAAAGCCGCCCATGGCGCCGAATGACATGGAGCTGGCGGCCGAGAACGAGGAACTCAAGAAGTTGGTGGGCGAGTTGACGTTGGAATTGACCAGCGGAAAGCCCGCGCGTTGATCACGGTTTTCACGGAGGATGGGACATGTCCAGAAAGATCGGTGTCTATGTCTGTCACTGCGGGTCCAATATTGCGGGCAAGGTCGATTGCCGGGAGGTGGCCGAGTTTGCGGGCGGCCTCAAGGATGTGGCCGTGGCCCGGGATTATCAGTTCATGTGTTCGGACCCGGGGCAGGAGATGATTATCAGGGACATCCGGGAGTACGGCCTCGACCGGGTCGTGGTCGCTTCCTGTTCGCCCAGGCTGCACGAGAAGACTTTCCAGCAGGCGTGTGCCAGGGCCGGGCTCAACCCGTACCTCATGCAGCACTGCTGCATCCGCGAACATTGCTCCTGGACCACGGCGGACCCGGTGGAAGCCACGGTCAAGGCGCGGCATATCGTCGAGGCGGCGGTGGAGCGGGTGGCCGACCACCAGAAGCTTTATTCCCGCGAGGTGGCGGTCCTGCCCGACGTCATGGTGGTGGGCGCGGGCATCGCGGGCATCCAGGCCGCCCTGGATATCGCCAAGTCCGGCCACAAGGTTCATCTGGTGGAGAAGAGCCCGTCCATCGGCGGGCACATGGCCCAGTTCGACAAGACGTTTCCCACCCTGGACTGCGCGGCCTGTATCTCCACGCCCAAAATGGTGGCCGTGAGCCAGGAACCGAACATCAACCTGATGACATGGTCCGAGGTGGAGGAAGTCACCGGGTTCGTGGGCAACTACACGGTCACGGTCATGCACAAGCCGCGCTATGTCCATGAGGACGTCTGTACCGGCTGCGGCGCGTGCCTGGAGAAGTGCCCGACCAAGGCTATCAGCGAATTCAACGAGGGGCTGGGCGTTCGCAAGGCCATCTACCGCAATTCCCCGCAGGCCGTGCCCAACACCCCGGTCATCGACGGGACCGTCTGCAAGAAGATCACCAAGGACAAGTGCGGCGTCTGCCAGAAGATATGCCCTACCGGGGCCATCGATTACGACATGAAGGAGACCCGCGAAGTCTTCCACGTCGGCTCCATCGTCCTGGCCACCGGCTATGACGCCATGGACCCGACCCCGCTCAGGGAATACGGGTTCGGCAAGTACGACGAGGTCTACACCGCCCTTCAGTTCGAGCGTCTGAACAACGCGGTCGGTCCCACCGAAGGACGCATCGTCATGAAGAACGGCGAGAAGCCGGAAAGCGTGGCCATCATCCATTGCGTAGGCAGCCGCGACAGGAACTACCACGAATACTGCTCGCGGACCTGTTGCATGTACGCGCTCAAGTACGACCACCTCATCAAGGACAAGGTCGGCCACGACACCAAGGTTTACAATTTCTACATCGACATGCGCTGTTTCGGTAAGGGGTACGAGGAATTCTACCGCCGGGTCCAGGAAGAGGGCGTGACCTTCATCCGGGGCAGGCCCGCCGAGATAGTGGAGGAGGACGGCAAGCTCGTGGTGGTGGGCGAGGACACCCTGCTCGGGGTGAACGTGCGCCTGCCCGTGGACATGGTCATCCTGTGCACGGCCATGGAGCCGAGGCCGGACGCCGTCGAGGTGGCGCGCGTCTTCGGCATCGCCCAGGGCCAGGACGGCTTCTTCCTCGAAGAGCACCCCAAGCTCGGGCCGGTCTCCACGGCCACGGACGGCGTCTTCCTCGCCGGAACCTGCCAGGGACCCAAGGACATTCCGGACGCGGTTTCTCACGCCTCGGGCGGCGCGGCCCAGGCTTTGGCCCTGGCGGCCAAGGGCACGGTCTCCATTTCGCCGACCACGTCCTGGATCAATCCGGACGTTTGCGTGGGCTGTCGGGTCTGCGTGGGGCTGTGCGCCTACTCGGCCATCGAGTTCGACGAGCGGCGCAACGTGGCTGTCATCAACGAGGCCATGTGCAAGGGGTGCGGCTCGTGCGCCGGGTACTGCCCGAGCGGAGCGGCCCAGATCAAGCACTTCAACGAGACACAGATATTCAACGAAATCGACGGGCTGCTAGGGATGGTCCCCGGCTGGCTGCCGCCCGAGGCGGGCGGGGCGCAGCCGGTGGAGATTCCAGTGGAGCGGGCGGCCCGGCCGGAGGAGGCACGTCATGAGTCATGAGTTCGAACCGACCATTTTGGCCTTTGTCTGCAACTGGTGCACTTTCACGGCCGCCGATCTGGCCGGGACTTCACGGATGATCCAGCAGCCCAACCTGCGCATGGTGCGCATGATGTGCACCGGCATGGTGGACCCCAAGTACATCGTCAAATCCCTGCTTTCCGGGGCGGACGGCGTGCTCGTCTCGGGCTGCCATCCCGGGGACTGCCACTACATCAACGGCAACTACAAGGCCCGGCGGCGGGTCAAGCTGCTCAACGAAATCCTGCCTCAGTTCGGCATTGAGAAGGAACGGGTCAAGCTGACCTGGGTGGGAGCGAGCGAGGGCAACGAATTCGCCGCGACGGTCAACAACTTCATTAACGAAATCAGAGAGCTCGGTCCCATGGAAGCGCGTTCCATGGCCGTGATCTAGGGGACGGGGAGGTGCGATATGGCGACCACGGCTAAGATTATGATCGACGGGGGCAACCCGATCGCCGCAGTGCAGGACTTCCTGCGCGGGCTGATGGAAAACGAGAGCATCGGCGGGGTGCTGGTGCCCATGCATCTGTTCGGCAAGGGTATCCCCATGCCGACGCTGGTTACGGACCCCAAGCAGCTTTCCGGGGCCGATCCGCTGGCTCCGGCCTTTCCCATGAACAGCGCGAAGCTGTTGGCCCGGCTCACCAGGGGGCAGTCGGGCGAGCGTATCGCGGCGGTCATGCGGCCCTGCGAGATTCGGGCCTTCGTTGAGCTGGTCAAGCTCAACCAGGGCAGCCTGGACGACGTCATTCTGGTCGGTCTGGACTGTATGGGGGCTTTCGACAACACCGGCTACAAGGCGTTCAGAGGCGACCGCGACCCGTTCGAGACCACGCAGGATTTCCTTGGCCGGATCGGCAACGGCGGGGCGGACATCGCCCAGGCCTGCAAGGCGTGCGAATATCCGGCGCCGGAGAATGCGGACCTGGTCCTGGGGCTGGCCGGGGCGGACCTGGCCGGGCACATCCCGGTCATGGCCTCCAGCCCGCGCGGCGAGTCCCTGCTCAACGGCCTGGGGCTGCCCGAGGCGGAATCGGCCAACGGCCGCGACAAGGCGCTCGCGGCCATGATCGAGACGCGCACGGCCAACCGGGACGAGATGTTCGAGCGGACCCGCGCCGTCACCGGCACGTTGACCGACCTGTCCGAGTACCTGGCTTCCTGCGTCAATTGCTACAATTGCCGTGTGGCCTGTCCCGTCTGCTACTGCAAGGAGTGCGTCTTCAACACCGACGTGTTCGAGCACAAGCCGTGGCAGTACATGGGCTGGGCCAAGCGCAAGGGCTCGCTCAAGATGCCCACGGACACTGTCTTCTACCATCTGACGCGCATGGCGCACATGTCCATGGCCTGTGTCGGTTGCGGCCAGTGCTCCAACGCCTGCCCTAACGACATTCCGGTCATGGAGCTGTTCCGCACCGTGGCCGCGCGCACCCAGGAGAGCTTCGACTACGTGCCGGGCCGCAGCTTGGACGAGCCGCCGCCGCTGTCGGTGTTCAAGGAAGACGAGTTCCAGGACGCGGTTTCCCACATGGCCTGATCGCAGGGAGGAAGACATGAGAAAGCAATACGGCGCATTGGTGGTCGGAGCCGGGATCGGCGGAATCCGCGCGGCCCTGGACCTGGCCGTCACCGGGCATAAAGTGGCCCTCATAGACCGAAGACCGAGTCACGGCGGGATTCTCAGCCAACTGGACCATCAGTTTCCGACGGATCACTGCGGCATGTGCCGCATGTTGCCGCTGATGGCGAGGGATTCCTCCAGCCAGTACTGTCTGCGCAAGGGGCTCTTTCACGACAATATCGACATCATGCTCTCCACCGAGGTGGAGGAGATGGAAGGCGAGCCGGGCAAGTTCCTGATCTCCCTTCGGCGCAAGTCCACGCTCATCGATCCGACCAAGTGTATCAGTTGCGGCAAGTGCTCCGAGGTTTGCCCCGTGCGCGTGCCCAGCGAGTTCAACGCCGGGCTGACAGAGCGCACGGCAGTCTATCTGCCCGTGCCGCACGCCATCCCCAACCACTATGTCCTCGACCTGGATAACTGCATCCGCTGCTGGAAGTGCCATGAGGCCTGTCCCACCGGCGCCATCGACTTCAAGTTCGAGGAGCGCAAGGACTTCCACATTCTGGTGGCCGACGCGGATTCCGGCCTTCGGGCCATGATGGAGGAGGAGCTCAAGGAGCAGAACTTCCCGTTGCATTTCGCCGGGACCGGCCGCGATGCCGTGGACCGGCTCGCCTCCGACGAGCCGGTGGGGCTGCTCCTGCTGGGCATGAACCTGGAGGACATGGACGCCGAGAGGGTGCTGACTCGGGCCAGGGAATTGCGGCCCGATCTGCCGGTGGTCGTCCTGGCCGAACCGGAAAACGTGGAGCAGGCCGCCGAACTGGTGGTGCAGGGCGCGCGCGAGCATCTGGTCAAGCCGCTTGCGGGCAAGACGTTCGTGCCGTGGCTGGACAAGCTCTACGTGCGCATTCTGTCCGACAACGTGGAGAAGCTGGAGGTCGGGGCCGTGGTCCTGGCCGGGGGCTTCGACTGCTACAACCCGACCATGGACCCCGAGGGCGGAGAGGACATCTGGGCCTACAACCATCCGGGCGTGCTGACTGCCGTGGAATTCGAGCGGCTGCTTTCCGGCACCGGACCGACCGGCGGCAAGCTGCTCCGGCCCGGAGACGGAAAGCCGGTGGAGCGTATCGCCTGGCTGCAATGCGTGGGCTCGCGCGACGTGCACAAGAACGCGGATTTCTGTTCCGGCGTGTGCTGCATGTTTTCCATCAAGGAGGCCCTGCTGGCCAAGAAGGCCACGGGCGGCGAGGTGGAGACCTCCATCTTCTATATGGATATGCGTACCTCGGGCAAGGAGTACCAGCGGTACAGGATCGGGGCGGAAAAGGAATACGGCGTGCGCTTTGTGCGCAGCCGCCCGCACACTGTCCTGCCCGCCGACGAGGGCGGGGGGCTCAGGCTCGAATACCTGACGGATTCCGGAGAGCTGGTCTCCGAGGACTTCGACATGGTCGTCCTGGCCGTGGGGGCGCGGCCGCCGAACGGGACCGACAAGTTCGCCCTGACCATGGACGTGGACCTGAACGAGTGGGGTTTCGTGGACACCCAACCCTACCGGCCCGAGCGGACCAGTCGGGTGGGGGTGTTCGCGGCCGGAGCCTGCGGCGAACCGCGGGATATCTCCGAGTCGGTCATCCAGGCCGGGGCCGCGGCCCAGGCCGCATCGAGAATCATCAAGGCGTATGACGTCCTGGCCGGGATCGAGGTCGAGCACGAGCCGGAATATCCCGACGTGTCCAGGGACCCGGCGCGGACCCTGGTGACCATCTGCACCTCCTGCCCGACCCTGGAGCAGGCCGTGGACCTCGACGGGCTCGCCGAGCGTATGCAGCGGGTCCACTCGGTCTGCAAGGTCATGCGGGTGGGCAGCGCCTGCACTCCGCAGGGATGGAAGGACATCGAGGACGCGGCCATGGAGTTCAAGCCCAACCGCATCCTGATCGGGGCGTGTATGCCGTACGCATACATTCCCAGGCTCAAGGAGCTGGGGCGGACCATCGGCCTCAACCCCGCGCTCATGGACGTGGTGGACATCTACACGCCCACGGTGGGCGAAGCGAGCGAGGGCGGAACCGAGCGCAAGATATACGCCTCCCTGTCCACGGCCGTTGCCCGGTTGCAGGGTGCTGACCCGTCCGGTCCGGCCGTGACCGTGGACGTGATCCGCTCGGCCCTGGTGGTCGGCGGCGGCCTGGCGGGCATGACCGCGGCCATGGCCATCGCGGACCAGGGCTACGGGGTCTGTCTGGTGGAGAGCGAGGAGGAGCTGGGCGGCACGGCCATGCGGCTGCACACCCAGTTGGACGGCTCCGACCCGCGCGCCTACATGGAAGAGCTTATCGCCCAGGTGGAGAAGCATCCGAACATCAAGGTGTTCAAGGACTCCCGGGTGGTCCTGTCGCGCGGCAACGCGGGGCACTTCCGGTCGGCCATCGCCAGCCCCCGGGGCGTCTTTCCCCTGGAGCACGGCGTGACCATCCTGGCCACCGGCGGGCACGAGGCCAAGGTCTACGAGTCCGGGCTGTGCGTGCACAAGTCGGTCATGACCCATCTGACTTTGGAAGAGCAGCTCGCCACCGGCCAGCTCGACGCCAAGGCCCTTTCCTCCGTGGTCATGATCCAGTGCTGGCGCAACGGCGGCGAGGACCGGACCTATTGCAGCAAGGTCTGCTGCCCCGAGATGCTCAAGAACGTGCTCGCCCTCAAGGAACGCAACCCGGACCTGCCCATCTATGTCTTCTACCGGGACATCATGGCCCAGGGGTTCCTGGAGACCTACTACACCAAGGCGCGCCAGGCCGGGGTCATCTTCATCCGCTACGACGACCTGACCTCGCCCCAGGTGACCTTCGAGGACGGCCGGCCCGTGGTTCGGGGATTCGATCCCGTTCTGCGCGGCCAGGTCGAGCTGCGGCCGGACATCCTGTCCCTGGCCAGCGGCGTCGAGCCCAACGACGTGGAGGATTTGCTGGAAGTCTTCGAAGTGGAGATCGACGAGGACGGCTTCTATCGCGAGGCGGACTTCAAGTGGCGGCCCATGGATTTCCTCAAGCAGGGCATCTACATGTGCGGCATCGCCCATTCGCCCCGGCGTATGCCGGAGACCGTCGCCTCGGCCAAGGCCGCGGCCCAGCGGTCCCTGCGCATCCTCAATGCCGAAAAGATCCCGCGCGAGACCGTGGTGGCCTCGGTGCGTCACTCCCTGTGCTCCCTGTGCCAGGCCTGCGTGAGCGCCTGTCCCTACGGGGCCAGGAGCCTGGACATCACCGAAGAGAAGATCATCGTGGACGAGATCCTCTGCCAGGGGTGCGGCGCGTGCGCCGCGGTCTGCCCCAACAGCGCCACCGTGCTCAAGGGGTTCCACGACGGACCCATGCTGTCCGTCATCGACGCGGCCCTGGAGGAACCGGCCTAGGCCGGGCAACACATTGCCAAGGAGATATCGCATGAACGGAGCAGTCAGGGAGACGTGGAGCCCGGCGTCGGAGGCCGATCAGATGGTGCTCAAGGAGCTCAGGGAAACCGTGGGTGCGTGTATGCAGTGCGGCACCTGCACGGCCTCCTGCCCCAATTGGCACGCCATGGACATCACTCCCCGGGCCATGTGGCGGATGATTCAGTTCGGAATGCTCGACCGGATACTCGAAAGCAAGACCTTCTGGATGTGCTCGGCCTGCTACATGTGCACGCTGCGCTGTCCGCGCGGCCTCAAGCTGACCTCGGCCATGGCCGGGCTGAAGCGGCTGGCCGGAGTCGAGGGAAGCCGGTCCGCCCGGCGGAACCAGGCCTTCTACGCGGCCTTCATGGACGACGTGGAGGCCCACGGCCGGGTGCAGGAGACGAGCATGATGCAGCGGTACTTCATCAAGAGCCGCGATCCCATGCTGCCGCTCTCCTTCCTTCCCTTGGGCGTGCGCATGATCGGCAAGGGCAAGGTGCACCTGCCCGGCAAGGGGCGGGGGGACGTGCTCAGGCCCATGTTCGCAAAGGCCCGTGAAATGGAGGGGCTGTCATGAAGTACGCATATTATCCCGGATGCTCGCTGACGGAGAGCGCCTGCGAGTTCGACGTTTCCACTCGTCTGGTCATGGAGCGGCTCGGCTGCGAGCTGATCGAGATTCCGGATTGGACCTGCTGCGGGGCGAGCGCGGCCGAGCCTGTCAGCAGGCTCATGAACTACGCCCTGCCCGCCCGCAACCTGGCCATCGTGGAGCAGGAAATGGACGGGCTGGACGTGCTCGCGCCCTGCTCGGCCTGTTACCTCAACCTGTTGAAGGTCAACCGCGAGGTGGTCGGCGACCGTCGCCTGCATGGCCGGGTCAACGAGGTTCTGGCCGCTTCGGGCTTGCACTACCGGGGCGAGGTCCGGGTGCGCCATCTCCTCGATGTGCTCAAGAATGACGTGGGGGCCAAGATCGTGGAGCAGAAGATCACCGACGGGCTTCAGGGCATGAAGGTCGCGCCCTATTACGGGTGCCAGATACTCCGGCCCTATCCGGTTTTCGACGAGCCGGGCAGGCCGGTTTCCATGGAGCCGTTCATCGAGGCCATGGGCGGCGAGGTCTACCGTTTCGACATGTCCAACAGGTGTTGCGGGGCGTCGCTGATGATGGGCCATCCCGAGGTGGCCATCCGGTCCGTGGCCGAGATTCTGAACGACGCGGCCGGGGCGGACGCCATCGTCACGGTGTGTCCCCTGTGCCAGATGAACCTGGAGGCCTATCAGGCCAAGGCGCGCAAGGCGGGCGGGCAGTCCGTGCCGGTGCTCTACTTGACCCAGCTCCTGGGGCTGGCCATGGGGCTGGACGAAAAGGACGTGCAACTGGCCGCCAATCTGACCATGACCCCGGCGGTCAGGCGGGGGATTGCAGACAGGGCGTGGGCCGTGCCCGCGCCCGGAGACGAGGACGAAACAGCGGGTTTGAACGGATAAACCAGTAAGGAAAGGGGGCTAGTCATGTTCAAGGACATTATCGTGGGCGTCACGCCCACCGGCATTGATGCCTGTGCGGTCAAGGCGGCGGTCGAATTTGCCGTCAAGTTCGAGTCCAAGCTCTATCTGGCCCACGTGGCCGGGATGGCGCAGGGCTGGGGCTCTATCGAGCACCTCGCGCCTTCGGGCGAGACCGATCAGCTCAGCGGCAAGATTCGTGAAATGTACGAGGAATACCTGGGAACCATCCCGAGCGCGCAGATTGTGGTCGTGCCGGGCATCCCGCACAACGAGCTGCTGCGTCTGGCGCGGCAGAAGAATACGGACCTCATCGTCATGGGGCCGCATACCAAGGAATACGAGGAGCGCCGTTCAAAGATGTGGGGCATGGCGGGCAGCACTCTTGAGCGCGTCAGCCAGCGCGCCCGGTGCCCGGTCATGATCGTGCACGAGGACGTGGAGTGCAAGGAGCCGCTGTTCGAGAACATCGTGGTCGCCACGGATTTCTCGGATCAGGCCGAATGCGCCGTGTCCTACGGCGGTCAGATGGCCCGTCAGTACAAGGCCAATCTGGTGGTCATGCACGTCAGCGAGCCCGGCGGGCCGGGCCGGGGCGAATGCGTGAACCGTCTGGAAACCGAGTACGGCAAGCGGCTGGACGGCATCCCCAACTGCTCCTTCAAGGCGGACATGGGCGAGCCTGCCATGGAGATTCTGCGCACGGCCCGGCAGGGCGGCGCGGACCTGCTCATCATGGCTCACCATTCCAAGGAGCGCGACCCCGAGAAGGCGTTCCTGGGCTCCACCGTGACCCAGGTGGCCCTTAACGCGCCGTGTCCGACCATGAGCGTCAACCGGCACTTCGACCTGCGCTGCGGTCTCATGTACGACCAGGCCGGCGCGGTGGTCGAGGCCGAGGCCATGGTCTGATCCGGCCACGGACAAAACCTGTTCCGGGGACGGCCTTCCGTCCCCGGAACGTCACGCGGCACACGATGCGCCAGGCGGCGCGAAAGGAGTGAACCATGGGCGAAGCTGCGGAACTGCTGATCGAGCCGAAGCGGTCGGCGTTGGTGGATAAGGTCAAGGAACTGTTGCCCGAGGGCGGCAATCTGAACATGTGCCTGGCCTGCGGCGCCTGCTCCTCGGGCTGCCCGGCCACGGGGATGCACGACATGGACCCGCGCAGGTTCCTGCGCCTGGCCCTCTACGGCCAGGAGGAGGAAATCCGGTCCACGCCGTGGGTCTGGCTGTGCACCATGTGCCGGCGGTGCGTCCACGCCTGTCCCATGGAGGTGGATATCCCGCAGTTGGTTTACTACTGCCGCCAGTCCTGGCCCCGCGAGGAGCGTCCCAAGGGGATTCTCGGGTCCTGCGAGCAGGCCCTGTCCACGCCGGGCAACAGTGCCATGGGCGCGTCCAGCGAGGACTTCAAGTTCGTGGTCGAGGATGTCCTCGAAGAAGTCCGCGAGACCCAGCCGGGCATGGAGAACCTGGAGGTGTCCATCGACAGGAAGGGGGCCTATTACTTCCTTAACCAGAATTCTCGCGAGCCTGTAACCGAGCCGGACGAGATGGTCCCGCTGTGGAAGATACTTAATCTTGTCGGCGCGGACTGGACCTACTCCACCAAGGGGTGGGCCGCCGAGAACTACTGCATGTTCCTGGCCGACGACGATTCGTGGGAGAAGGTGGTTCGGAACAAGGCCAAGGCGGTGGAGGACCTGGGGTGCAAAGTCTGGCTCAATACGGAGTGAGGACACGAATTCTACGCGGTCCGGGCCGGACTGCAAAAGTACAACGTTGAGCACAGCTTCGAGATGGAGTCCATTATTCGCCTGTATGCGAAGTGGATTCGCGAGGGCAAGTTGCCGGTCAATTCCGACTGGAACAAGGACCTGGGCGTGACCTTCACGGTTCAGGACCCCTGCCAACTGGTCCGCAAGTCCCTGCGCGACCCGGTGGCCGAGGACCTGCGCTTCGTGGTTAAGTCCGTGGTGGGCGAGGAGAACTTCATCGATATGTGGCCCAACAAGTCAAACAACTATTGCTGCGGCGGCGGGGGCGGATTCCTGCAATCCGGCTTTGCGGAAGAGCGGCGGGCCTACGGCAAGATCAAGCTGGATCAGATTCTCAGGACCAAGGCCGACTACTGCATCGCGCCGTGCCACAACTGCCACTCCCAGATTCATGATCTGAGTGAGCATTACGAGGCCGGGTTCCCGGTGGTTCACCTGTGGACGCTCATCTGCCTCTCTCTCGGCATTCTCGGCGAGAACGAGCGCGAGTATCTGGGCGAGGATCTCAAGAACGTGGGGCTCTGACCGGCCGCAACGTCGACAAGTCCGGGCCTGTCCCGGCACCTGCCCGTCCGCCGCGAAGCACCCCTGCGGCGGGCGGGCTTATTTGCGTCCGGCCCCGCCCGTGAGTGTGCGTGGGGTCAAACACACGGGGTTTTAGCTGTGCGGCAAGTCGCACACGCTGCCTGGGCGGCGTTTTTGCTGTATTTTTGTAATATATTGAAAAAGAAGAGCAAAAAGGAAAATCATCGGATTGGTACGCTTCTTGTTTCCAGGGAGGGCAGGTTGTCCACAGGACGTTGAACTCAGCTTTTCAGGAAACAGGGATATGCAACACACATTCAGAGTACTGGCCCTTGCCATGGCACTGCTCCTCGCGCTTCCGGGCGCCGGGACGGCCGCAACCGATCCGCACGGCCTGTCGCCGTCCGCGGACATGACCTTCCTGCCGCATCTGGCGGGTCTCCGGAACAAGGTCTTCAAGAACCAGTTCGGACAGAAAAAGAGCCTGACCGAGGCGATCGTGCTGCGCGGCAGCGAGATCGCGGAGGGCAAGGCCACGGTGCAGCCCGGCGGGCTGTTCTACCTGTCCGAGACGTCCCACGACGCCAGGCCGCTCATGCGCGACCCGTTCCTGGTTCTGGGCGAACACACCTATCTGGTGGACCTCAAGACCTCCATGCGGACTTTCCGCGACGTGGCCCTGAAGAAGGGCGACCGCTCTCCGCTGGGCGACTCGGGCTACCGGCTGTGGTTCGACTATTCCACCGACCACTACGACGTGCCCTACGCCGAGTTCGCGGTCATCTCGCCCTCGGGCGGCTTCCCGCTGGAGTTCCCCATCGCCTCCAAGTTCCCCAAGCGGGAGGAGGTCCGGAAGATCAGCCTCGAAGAAGGGCTCAATCCCCAGTTGGAGAAGTTCTACCTGGACAACACCTATTATTTCGGTGCCAGCAAATACGTCGCCCGGAACGTGGACTTCGACGAGGCCGAATTTGCCTCCATCGAGTTCCCGGAGATCACCGAGGCCACCTTCTCCCTCCAGCGGCCCATCATCCTGGAATTGCGCCAGGAGGACTACCGCTACTATTTCAACAAGCGCATTTACGCCTTCAGGCAGCCTGACGGGTTTTTGGTCCGCGTGACCAACTTCACCGGCAGCGAGGTCCTGGCCGAGAAACTGGTCAAGCCGACCACCGCCCAGGAATACAAGACCCGCCCGGGCGAGCTGGACAAGTACAGCCTGACCATCCCCGAGCTGGACATGCGGGTGGAAATCGTAATCGATCCTTCCTTTCTCAAGGACTCGGACTTCGTGCCCTGGTCCACGGGCAAGTCCCACGGCTACTCCTCCGGTCGTTTCTCCTTCGTGGTCTACCGCGATCTGGTCACCGTCAAGAACGGCCAGCCCTGGCCTCTTGATGACCGGTACAACGTGGTCCTCGAACCCAATCTCAAGACCGGGATGCTCCATCGCCTGCTCCTCGAAAACAATCGCGAGATCGTTTTCGACAAGGACACGACTTCCTATGACGGTCCGGTCAAGTACTCGGATATCTGGAATCGCAAGGCCTTCAAGGTGGTGGTCGACGGTATCGACGGGGACGTGGCCCGCGACCTGTATGTGCGCGACTACTACTTCATGCGCACGGACAACATGGTCATGTGGCCCGAAGAGGGAAAGAACGACATCGATTTCTTCCTCGGCTCCTCGCCCGTGCTTGAGCCGATCATCGAGCGTTCCTTCCTGACCCGGCTGGCGGATTCCTCCTACGGCACCGTGGTCGAGGAGTCCAAGTTCACTTCCTACCCCAAGGCAGTGTCCGACGCCTCCTTCTACGAGCCCGATCATACCGCGCCTTTCGTGCCCAGGCTCAAGGGCCTCATGCGCAAGGTTTCGCGAAACCGCAAGAAGGAACGCCTCCTGTCGGCAGAGGCCGTCATGGTTCGCGGCTCCTACGTGGACTATCGCAACAACCGGATCGTCATTCCGCCCGCAGGCCTGTGCTACACCTCGCGCAACGCGCGCAACATCCGCACCCTGGCCGGGGAGAGCTTCTTCCTGCTGGGTAAGCGGGCCTACCTGACCACCTTCACCTCCGGGACCTTTGTTCGCAAGAACTTCGACCTGGACTTCTGGAAGAACCAGCCCATGGGCGACGGCAACCTGATGTACTGGCAGGACGAACTGCTCGGCGTGCGCAACAAGGCGCTGCGCTACACCGGCCAGACCTATCTGGACGACCGCCCTGTGGCCTCCCTGTCGCTGATGAAGTACTCCGGCAACCGCTGGGGCGCGCACTTCTACCTGGCCCAGGGACTGAGCGAAGACAAGTCGGCCGACGACCGTTACTTCATGCCCGATCTCTTCTCCGAGGGCGCGACCTACATCCAGCCCGAGTATATCGGCTCCAACTACGTGAAGATCAAGGAGTTCGGCACTCCTTCGCTGCAAAGCATCAGCTACACCTACAAGAAGCCCAAGGGGCTGGCCCTCGGTGCGGGTGAAACCGCCCCGCTCGGCAAGTACACCCTGCGCTGCGACGGCCTCGACAAGCAGGCCGGGACCATCGACCTCTCCCTGATGGACAAGGCCGGCAAGGTCGTCGCAGCCAAGACCGTCGGGCCGCTGAACGACAAGGCTCGCGAGCTCTTGCCCCAGCACATGGAAACCGCCCGCATGATGCAGTTCAAGGTCGGTTCGGTCATGGCCGAGATGGACCTCAAGCATCCCTACAAGGGCGGCAAGGCCAACCTCTGGCTGTTCACCGGCATCCAGGAACTGGAGCGCGACACTCCCTTCGAGTACGACCCGCGCTTCATGGTCCGCCCGGACGTGTGCGGCCACTGCTACCAGCTCAACGAGGTGCTTCTCGACAACCCCGAGCCGATCATTCTGGACAAGGATCACCCCGTGTACGACGGCCCGAAGAACGAGAAGGGCGAGCCGCTGTTCCGCATCGTGCTCGACAGCTTCGACGGCGAGATGGTCCACGCGTGGCATCTCGAGACCGAATACAAGGGCGAGGTGCACAAGACCGACAACCTGGCCTTCCGCCCGCGCAACAACGTGGACGTGCTGGTCGGCGTGAACGGAACCATCGAAGGCTTCCTGCGTCTGTCCATGCTCCCGCGTCTCGGCTTCATGGATCATTGGCGCGTCGGCTCCAAGGCCCCGCAAGAGAAGGTCAGCGGTTCTGTGAACACCGGCGGTTCCGCCCACATCCGCCGCTAGCGGGTTGTTAAGACATTACGAGGAAATGCAATGAATACCGATAGCATGGCAATAAACTACGACCTGGGCCGTAAATCCTGGTTCAGCGCCCTCTACGGACTGAAGGCGGTCCTGCCCGGCCTGTTGGCGATGTTCTTCGTCGCCATCTTCAGCAACAACCTGGCAGGGGTGCCCAACCCGTTCACCCTGCAGAACCTGTTCGCCTGGCTGGACGGGGTCATCGGCCCGGTGCACCACCAGTCCTTCTTTCAGGTGCTCAACTCCAACTTCGTGTGGAATCCGCTGCTGCTCGGCCTGATAATCGGCAACGTCTTCGGCGTGCCGGATTGCTGGAAGCGCGGCCTGTCCTATATCCACATGCTCATGCCTTTGGGCATCATCATGCTGGCTCCGCACTTCATGATCGGCCACGCCTTCAAGCTCGGCGCGGCCCCCATCCTGATCTGCACCGTGTTCCTGTTCCTGACCGCGACCATGACCCTGTGGATCTCGAAGCTGTTCAAGCTCGATGACCGCCACGGCTCCATCATCGCGGGCGGCCTGGCCACCGGCGATCCCCACGTCTGCGCCATTCTCATGCCGCTCATCAAGGCCAAGGGCGGCCAGGTCGTGCACTCCACGGCCTGCGTCATCGGCTTCGGGCTCGTCTCCATGTTCCTGCTGCCCGTGCTGGGCGACTGGATCGGGCTGACCCCCAAGGCCATGGGCCTCGCGTCCGTTGTGGGCGTGGGCAACAACGCCCAGTCGTTGTTCGCCGCTTTCGGCAGCAGCTACGAGGCCGGACGCTGGGCCACCTGGTACGACGTCGGCCGCCATGTCATCATGCCCGCCGGATTCCTGTACGTCTTCATCGTCATGTTCGTGCGCAAGCTCAAGCGGCGCGACGACGAGACCGTGATGGCCACCCGGGGCATCAAGACCTTCCCGATCTGGCTCGGCGTGTTCGTCTTCCTGTGGGTCCTGACCTGCCTGCACCTGTTCAAGGAGCCCGCTCACCACGCCATCTTCGAGATGGTCAAGTGGGACTTCTCCCTGGCCGCGGGCGCTCTCGGCCTGTCTATGTCCTTCCGCGAGATCACCCAGCACGGCTTCAAGGGCGTCGCGGTGACCGCCGTTGCCGGTGTCCTGCGCATCGTCCTGCTGCTCGCCGCCATCGCCCTGTGCGCCAAAACCGGCCTTCTCGCGGCCTAATAGGAGTATCGAGATGACAAGACATACGCACACCACCGACGAAACCGGCTTCGACTACATGACCAACAAGGGCGTGGAAGAGCAGGACCGGGATACCCTGGGCATACTGTTCGCCGTGGCCATCATGGCCGTCATCACCGTCAGCCAGTACCTTGGCCTGCTTTAGGAGGCTATCATGCACGGCATCTATTACGTCATCCTGCCCCTGTTCGCGGTCCTGCTGGTCCTCCTGACCACCGCGGCCCTGTACATGGGCGTGTTCAAGGCGGACCGCGAGTCGGCTTCGCCCTTCAGGAAAACCGTTTCCGGCATCGCCAGCGGAGCCATCTCCTGTCTGGCCTGGTTCTTCATGTACAGCCATCACTATCTTGGCTGGTAACCCATTAGGAGCAACGATCATGAAAAAGATCTGCATCGCTTTCGCACTGCTGCTGGCTCTGGCCCTGTCCGCTTCCACCGTCTTCGCCGCCGACAATGACGGGAAGGTCAACCTGAATGTGGCCACTGTCGAGCAACTCGAAGCCATCGAAGGCATCAGCCATGAGCTGGCTCAGGAAATCGTCAACACCCGTGACGAGAACGGCGAGTTCGTGGACATGTCCGAACTGCTCGATATCGACGGCGTGGACAATACCCTGCTGCGGAAGCTCGACAAGTTTATCTTCATAGAGGCAGCATCGGACTGCAACTGCTAGCCGGAGGAACGTCATGAACCGTCTGCTGCTCATCATAGCCGTCGCCTGCTTCGCAGTCTCCCTGGCCGCTGCCGCCGCCCAAGCCGAGCTGTTCGGCGATTTCGTGGGCTACACCGCCTGTGGCGAGTGTCACCCGGAGATCGTGAAGGGGTGGAAGACAACCCCCCATGCCCGCGCTTTCGAGGACCTCAAGCACCAGGGCGAGGAAAAGCAGTCCGTTCCGGGCTGCGTGCGCTGCCACGTGGTGGCCATGGATGCGGACGGCGGTTTCATCGACATGGATCTGACCCCCGAGCTCAAGGATGTACAGTGCGAGTCCTGCCACGGCCCCGGCCTGGCGCATTCGCAGTCCGGCGATCCGGCCGACCTCAAGGTCCATCCCGACGAGGCCCTGTGCCGGACCTGCCATACCGAGGGTCAGGACAAGAACTTCGACTACAAGGTTAAATCCCGTTTCGTTCACGGGGGAGAATAAGGAGCGATTATGCGTTTGCAATCCATTGCCCTGGCCCTCGCCATGCTCGTCTGCATGGCGGGCGCGGCCGCGGCCCAACCGCTTGCCGTCAGCGAGTCGAAAGTGGACTTCGGGTCCATGACCGAAGGCCCGGTGGCCTCCAAGACGGTCACCTTGACCAATGCGGGCAAGGAGGTCCTCGTCATCAGCAACGTGACCACGTCCTGAAGCTGCACCACCACTGCTCTTGGAAAGAGCAGCCTCAACCCCGGTGAAGCTACGGAAATGGTCATCAACTACAACACATTCAAGTATCCCGGAAAGTTCGACAAGACCGTCCACGTGTTCAGCGGCGACAACGGCAAGACCGAGGACGTCATCCATATCGTGGGTTATGTCGACCCGATCCCCATGGGGGTCATGGAGGTCAACCCGCGCAAGGTCGAGCTCGGGACTCTGGCCGCCGACAAGCCCAACATGGTGTCCCTGAAAGTGACCAACGCGGGCGACGCGCCCATGAAGGTCACGGCCATCAAGTCCCGAAAGTTCAAGAAGACCTATTGGGAGGGCGAGTTGACCGTGCCCGCAGGACAGTCCGCCGACATCGCCGTCACCCTGGAAGGGCTGAAGGCCGGACGGTTCCTGGACATGGTCCTGTTTTACTCCGATGCGCGCAACGACATCGGCAAGGGATACAAGGCGGTCCTCATAGGCAACGTGGAATAACTCCCGGCAAAGCAGTGCCGAACTCCGTGTTTCATGAGCTTTGTTCACGGCGTTATCTCCCCGGCGCAATCCGCGCCGGGGAGACGAGGACCGAAAGGCCCGAACTGTGAACGCCGGGGCCAACAAAGGAACTCATCATGAAACATCGTATTATCGCACTGGCTTTCGCCCTTGTCGTCTGTCTGGCCGGAACCGCTTCGGCGGGCCAGCTCAGGATAAGCGACCTCCAGGTCGAATTCGGCAACATGCAGGAAGGCCCGGACGCGCAAAAGACCGTCACCCTGACCAACGCGTCCTCGACCGAAGCCGTGTTGGCCAACGTTTCCACCAGTTGCGCCTGCACCTCCACGAAGCTGGACAAGACCAGGCTGGCCCCGGGCGAGACGGCCACCATGGCCATCACGTATCACACATTTAAGTATCCCGGAAAGTTCGACAAGACCGTCCACGTGTTCAGCGGCGACAACGGCAAGACCGAGGACGTCATCCATATCGTGGGTTACGTCGACCCGATCCCCATGGGGGTCATGGAGGTCAACCCGCGCAAGGTCGAGCTCGGGACCCTGGCTGCCGACAAGCCCAACAAGGTGTCCCTTAAGGTGACCAACGCGGGCGATGCGCCCATGAAGGTCACGGCCCTCAAGTCCCAAAAGTTCAAGAAGACGTATTGGGAGGGCGAGCTGACCGTTCCGGCCGGACAGTCCGCCGACATCGCCGTTACCCTGGAAGGGCTGAAGGCCGGGCGGTTCCTGGACATGGTCCTGGTTTACTCCGATGCGCGCAACGACATCGGCAAGGGATACAAGGCGGTGCTGATCGGCGCCGTGAAATAGTGTTCCAAGAGAACAATGATGAACCGACACATCATCAACCTCCTCTCACCGAGCTCCCCCGGCACTCCTTCTGCCGGGGGGCTCCGGCGTTTCCGGGGCCCTGTCCCGGCACGGTGGCGCGTCGGGCCGCTTTGCGATAGGTTCACTTCCATGCGACGCACTGTTTTCCCCATTTTGCTTTTCCTGGCCTTGTTCCCAATCCTTTTCCAGGGGCAGGCCTTTGCCCGTCCTGTCTACCACGTCGGCACCCGGGCCATCTCCCCGCCGTTTTCCTTCCTTGCCGTCAAGGACGGCAAGCAGGGGGTGCGGGGCTATTCCGTGGACGAGATGGTCATGCTCGGCAAGTTGATGGGCGCGGACATGGAATTTCGCGCCATCCACGACCTGGGCAAGCGGCGCGAGATGTTCATGAAGGGCACGGTGGACATCCTGGCCCACGATTCGGAGGAAACGGCGCGGGAGTTGAACGCCGTCTGGATTCCGGTGGGCATCAGCCTGCGCCACCATCTCTACGTCAACCAGAACTGCCGTTCCGTGACCTGTCTGCGTGATCTTGAGAACAAGAAGGTCGTGGCCATCACCTCCGCGCCTTACAGCTCGGAGATCAAGCTGAACGACGACGTTATCTGGCTCAGTTCGCCCCTGGAGGCCCTGACAATGGTCAGTCAGGGAGTCATGGACGTGTTCGTGGCTCCGTCCGAGCGGGTGGCCGACGACCTCATCGACCGCTACCAGATCCCGAACATCCTCAAGAAGGGCGTGGTCCTTGGGGAGAGCCCCCTTGGCATCATCGTTTCCCGGCGGGACCCCGATCTGGCGCCGAAAATTCGGGACGCCTACTATCGTCTGCAAGAGGCGGGGCTGGCCGACCAGTTGCGCGACAAGTGGTTCGGCAAGCCGACCATCACCGCCGGTATCCGGCAGTATGCCAAGTACGTGGCCATAGTGTCCGCCGCAGCCGGGATCATCTTTATCGCCATCGTTGTCTGGAACGTCTCTCTGAAGAGGCGGGTGGACCGGGTGACCCAGGACCTTCGCCGCACAGAACAGCGTTACCGCGACCTGATCGAGTCTTCGCCGGACATGATCTTTCTCGTCAACGAGGAAGGACATGTGCTCCACGCCAACGAGCGCGCCCGGCATTCGCTCCGTTTTCCTGAGCCCGGGGGCGAGGTGTACCTGCAACAGTTGACCACCCGCGAGTATGCCGATGAGATCGGGGCCTTCCTGAAGAAGGTTTTCAACGACGGCTGCGACAAGCACGAACTGGAAATGGTCGGCACAGCGGGCCAGCCCATGGAGGTGGAGGTGGCCGGGCGGATTATCCAGGGGCCGGTCCGGACACAACTCCTGGCCTGTTTGTTCGCGCGTAACGTGACCGAGCGCAACCGCATGGAGGAGGAGCTCATCCAGTCCGAGCGGCTGGGCATCATCGGCAAGATGGCGGCTTCCCTGGCTCACGAGATCAACAATCCGCTGGGGGTCATTCAGGCCAATGCCGAGGATCTCATGTTCGAGGAGGGCCTTGCGCCGGACGTCAAGGACGGGCTTCTGGCCGTGCAGCGCAACGCCATCCGCGCGGGCGAGATTACCAAGGGGCTGCTTGAAGCGGCCACGCCCAAGCCCATGAGCATGGGGACCCTTGAGGTGAGCGACCTGATTCGTGACGCCCTGACCTTGCTGGGCAGCCGCCGGAAGCGGGAACGGGTGGAGTTGGATCTGCCCGATGAGCCGCTGTTCATCCGGGGGGACGAACGCGCCTTGCAGCAGGTGTTGATGAATCTGATCTTCAATTCGATGGCCGTGACCGGGGAGGACGAGCCGATTCTCATCCGCGCGGCCAAGGCCGGGGTGGACGGGAACGAGACCGTGCGCATCGTGGTCGTGGACCAAGGCACGGGCATCGAGCGGCCCAACCTGACCCAGGTCTTCGAGCCGTTTTTCTCCTCGCGCAAGGGAGGCTTCGGACTTGGCCTGTTCATTACCCGCCGCATGGTCGAGCGGCACGACGGCATTATTTTCGCTGAATCCGAGCCGGGGAAGGGGACCAGCATGTTCCTGGAATTCCCCTCGGTCCACGTCAAGGAGACCTAAGCCATGCCCGAAAAGATATTGTTGGTGGATGATGAGCAGGACCTGCTCAGCGTTTTGAAACGTTCCCTGGGACGCCAGGGGTACGTGGTGGACACGGCTCCCTGCGGGCCCGACGCCTGGAAGGCCCTGTCCGAGACCGCCTACGACCTGGTGGTCAGCGATCTGGCCATGGAGCCCATGAGCGGCCTGGAGCTGCTCAAGCAGATTCGGTCCATCGACCACATCCAGCCGTTCATAATCATGACCGGGGCCGGAAGCATCGAGAGCGCGGTGGAGGCCATCAAGCTCGGGGCGTACCACTACATCACCAAGCCGTTCAAGACCCAGGAGCTGGCCCTGCTGGCCCGCCGGGCCATCGAGTACGGGAAGCTGCATCGCAAGCTGGAGACATTCAGCCAGCGCGAGCAGAAGGCCGACTCCGAGTCCATGGTCATAGGCAACACCACGCTCATGCAGCAGATGATGGGTATGATCGAGAAGGTTTCGAACTCGGATGTGTCCATCCTCATCCAGGGCGAGACCGGCACGGGCAAGTCCCTGTTCGCCAAGCGGATTCACAACTCCAGTTCCCGCTCCGACAAGCCGTTTTTCACTATCGATTGCGGCGCGCTTTCCGAGAACCTGCTCGAAAGCGAGCTTTTCGGTCACGTGAAGGGCGCCTTCACCGGGGCCATCCGGGCCAAGCGCGGCCTGCTTGAAGAGGCTCAGGGCGGCACCGTCTTTCTGGACGAAATCGGGGAACTGACGCCGTCCACCCAGGTCAAGCTGCTGCGGGCCATCCAGGAGAAGGAGATCAAACCCGTGGGCGGCAACACGCCCATCAAGGTGGACGTCCGCTTCCTGTCCGCCACGAGCCGCAACCTGGAAGAGGCGGTCGAATCCGGGGAATTCCGCAAGGACCTGTATTACCGGCTGGCCGTCATCCCCTTGCACCTGCCCCCTCTGCGCAATAGGCAGGAGGACATGGTCCTGTTCGTGGGGCATTTCGTGAGCAAGTTCAACGAGCGGTACAACAAGTCGGTCCAGTCGCTGACGCCGGGAGCCATGCAGACCCTGCGCGACGCTCCGTGGAAAGGAAATATCCGCGAACTGGAGAACGTTATCGAACGGGCCGTGCTCCTGGCCGAGGGCGACGTCATCAGCGTTGAGGACCTGTGCGCCCATCCCATGTGCTTTCCGGATTCGGCGGGCGGGGTCGAGGACGGCACCGTGTCGCTCAAGCGGGCGGTGGAGAAGGCCGAGATCAAGGCCATCCGCCAGGCATTGGCCACCTCCGACGGCAACCGCTCCAAGGCCGCAAAGATACTGGGTATCGGCCGCCGAACCTTGTACGACAAGATCGACGCCTACAAGCTGTAGGACCATCTCGTCCTGGAAAGTAAAAAGGCCGGTCCACGTGGAACCGGCCTTGGTCATTTTGCGAGGCGGTGTGCCTAGTCGAACAGGGTGCCGATGCTGAATATCTTGATGAGCTTGAGCTCCAGGCGGAAATCGTCGGAACCGGCCTTGTTTCCCTCGTACCAGCGGTGCACGGGCGCCTTGGCGACAAGTCCCGTGAAGAGCTTCCAGGGAGCGTACTTGTACACGACCTTGGGGCCGACGTACCATTCGATGGAGGCGTCCTGGTTGCCCTTGCCCATGTACCTGGATTCCTCGTTCATTTCCCAGGTGGATTCTGCGCCGATGTCCCAATTGTCGCTCAGGGCGAATGCGTAAGCCAGGTTCCAGCGGTAGCGGTCGCCCTTTTCGTAATCATGCGCTCCTTCGGTGAAGTTGGCGTAGTTGATTTCGGAGTCGAACCTGTTGGCTCCGTAGAACCAGGTCGCGCCGATGCCGCCGATGAATCCCCAGGCGTCGTTGCCCGCAGCGTCGGACGAATGGCTGCCCACCGAGGCGGTGGGGAAGACGCCGCCGAAATCCAGAGCAACGGAAAGCGGGTCGCCAGCCTTCTGGTTGAGAATGTTCTTGTGCAGCAGGACGGCGGTGTCGCCGATGCCGTAGGTTTCCCGGTTGTCGGCGTCGGGCTTTTCGATGTGCACGTTGTAGACCGGGGTCGCGGTGCGGATGTCGAGCCCCTTCATGATGCCGTAGCGGGTCTTGAAGATTTCGTTGAGCTTGGTGGTCTTGGCCTTGCCGCTGACGCGCCTGTCGCTCTCCCAGATGCCGTTGCTTTTCGCGAAGAAAACGTTTCCGCCCACGGCGAACGCGCCTGCAGGCATACCCAGGCCGCAGGGGCCGAAGGTTGAGCTGACGCCCCCCCAAGCAACAGGCGTCTTCTCTTCAGCTTGGGCCGCCACGGCCGTAAGGGCGAGCATCAGCAAGCCCAGCAGCCCGATTTTAAACCAGTTCATCCATTCCTCCGTTTGTTCGGCGCGGTCGGGACAGTGCGGAATGCGCCGGAATTTCAGTATTTTCCCCGTTGTACGGACACGATGACCTGCCTTCGGGGCACAACCGCAGGCGTTGTTGCCCCTCTGCGGTTGTGCCTGATTTATCAAGAATTGTTCCAGCCCCGTGACAAAGTGGCGGCCGGGCCGGTCGGCCCCCGCGAATCGGGCTTTCCGGGTTGCGGCTGGGGCGTTCGGATTTGGGGCTTTTGAAGGCGACCTGTGCGGACTGCGGCACAGTGTGTGCGCCGACACGCATTCCAATGGGGGGCGTGTAACGGTTTGGAAAAAATAACTACCTTGAATTATTGATAAAAAACATTGTGAAATAGTTGGCATGAAACTTGGTTGTCTGTGTGTTGTGCGTTGTGCGTGGACACCGAAAGGTCGTCGTTCCGAGAGAGTGATTCGGATGGAGCCGGAAGGCATTGAGCCACGCAGACGTTCCATGTTGGCAACAAATGTATTTGTAACAGGTAAGGAGGAAAGAGTGCTTAAACTGCATCGCTGGCACATGGCTCTGTTGCTCGGGATTTCCCTGATCGTCCTGAGTTCCGGGGCATATGCCTATGAAGCCATCACCGGTCCCACCGGTGTGTTGTACTACGACCAGGCCAAGGCCTATCAGGGATACACCCTGTTCGACCCCACGGTGGCCAGCAAGACCACCTATCTCATCGACATGCGCGGTAACATCGTTCACACTTGGAAAAGCGAGTACACTGCGGGTCTGCACTCCGTGCTGCTGCCCAACGGTCACCTGCTGCGCGCGGGTGCTGTTCCCAAGAAGCAGGAAGTCGGCTACTGCGGCATCGGCGGTGCCGGCGGCATCATCGAAGAATTTGATTGGAATGGAAAGAAGGTGTGGGAATACAAGATGTTCACTCCTAACAAGGAGATTCAGCATCACACCTTCTGCCGTATGCCCAACGGCAACACCATGATCCTCGGTTGGGAGACCCTGACCAACGATCAGGCCCGCAAGCTTGGACGCGATCCCCTGACGATCCCCACCAAGCCCGTGTTTTCCAAGGGTATTCCGCATGACCGCTTCTGGGTCGACTTCGTCCGTGAGGTCAACCGCAAGGGCGAGACCGTGTGGGAATGGCACATTACCGACCACATCGGCACCGGCCCCAAGCAGTTCGACATCAACTACACCCTGCCCAAGCCCATGGGCGAGATGTACGCCACCTACGACTGGTCCCACTTCAACACCGTCAACTATATCCCCGAAACCGACACCGTGGTGCTGAACTCGCGCAACCTGTCCGAGTTCTACTTCATCAACCACAAGACCGGCGAAGTGGAATACCGCTGGGGCAACCCCTCTGCCTGGGATCCCAACGCCAAGAAGCCCGGCTACTGGGATGACGGTTCCCAGAAGGTGTTCGGCAACCACTGCGCCACTCCGCTGAAGAACGGTCATATCCTGCTCTTCGACAACGGTTCCGAGCGTCCCCAGGACCGCCGGTCCCGCGCCGTGGAAATCGATCCCAAGACCGGCGATGTCGTCTGGCAGTTTGCTAGCCGCCACACCAACAGCTTCAACTCTCACCGTCAGGGCGCAGTACAGCGTCTGAAGAACGGCAACACTCTGATTACCTCCACTCACGGCGGTCATGTCTTCGAGGTCACTCCCGAGGGTGAGGTCGTCTGGGAATTCGTCAGCCCCATCTTCGCAGGCAAGACCAAGGCTGTGGTCAACAACAGCGACGCCTTCCCGTTCAACGCTCATATCGACTCCATGATCAACATGGTCCACCGCGCCCACCGGTACGGCGAGGATTACCCGGCGTTCTACGGCAAGACTCTGACCCCCAAGGGCTACATCGCCGGTGACGACGCTCCGCGTTTCTTCCGCGATTACCACGCGGGCGCAGGGTTCTCCGCTCCCGCGGCCGCAGTCAAGGCCGCTCCGGCCAAGGCTGCCGCTCCGGTCGAGGACGAGGATGACGGCGGTGAAGGCGCGACCATGGTCGGCTATTAAGTTGACAGGATAAAGGCCGGGTGCGAAACCCCGGCCTTCTCCCCCTCCCGCGCATGGGCGTAACTGCCTGCGGGAATAAAGAGAACAAACCCTGGTCGCGGCAGGAACGCGACAAAGGAGATATGATGAAAAGACGCGAGTTTATCACCGGCGCGGCCGTAGCAGCCGCAGCGGCGTTGATAAATCCGGTGAAGGCCCTGTCCTTTCCCACGGTTTTCCCTCACGGGACGACTATCTACAAGCCCGAGAAATGCTTTAACGGCTACACCGTGTACGGCACCGAAGTCGAGTCCGAGGGAACCGTCCTCATCGACATGAACGGTAACGTGGTCCGCCAGTGGAAGGACATCTGCCAGGCCGAACATCCGCCCAAGATGCTCAAGGGCGGTTTCCTGGCGGGTACCAGGCGCCCCTCTCCCGACAAGAAGGGCCGCGTCTGGCAGGATCCCTCTTCCACCGACTTGGTGGTCCTGGACTGGAACGGCAAGGTCGTCCGGTCCGTGCCCAGAGCGGGTATGCACCACGACTATCAGTTCGAGGGCAACCCGGTGGGCTACTATGTGCCGGGAATGCCGCTGGACAATTACCAGGGCAAGATGCTGATCCTGTCGCATAAGTTTACGCACAACCAGTTTATCTCCGACAAGGAGCTGTACGACGATTACATCGTCGAGCTGGACGCCCAGGGCAACGTGATCTGGGAGTGGCTCGGCGCTGAGCACTTCGACGAGATGGAGTTCCCGCTGGAGTTCAAGAAGACCATGTACAAGTACCCGACCTACTCCATGACCCGTACCCCGGGCCGGAAGGGCGGCGACTGGATCCATGTCAACTCCGCTTCCTACCTCGGTCCGAACAAGTGGTGGGACGAGGACAAGGAGAAGTACGCGGTCTTCAACCCGGAGAACATCATCATCTCCTGCCGCCAGATCAACACCAGCTTCATCATCGAGAAGAAGACCGGCAAGATCGTCTGGCAGGTCGGTCCCGAATACTACCGCGATTCCATGTGGGAATTCGGCGGCAAGAAGTACAAGCGCGCCCTGTCCAAGCTTGGACAGATCATCGGCCAGCACCACACCCACATGATCCCCAAGGGTCTGCCGGGCGAGGGCAACATCATGGTCTATGACAACGGCGGCTACGGCGGCTACGGCGAACGCAACCCGGGTGCGCCCTTGGGCTGGTCCGACGCCCGTCGCGACTACTCCCGCGTCATCGAGTTCGACCCGCGCACCCTCAAGGTGGTCTGGGAGCACTCGGCCAAGCAGATGGGAATGCGCAACAAGTACCAGTTCTACTCCGACTACGTGTCCTCGGCTCAGCGTCTGCCCAACGGCAACACGATGATTACCAACGGCGCAGTCGGACAGTTCCAGGAAGTTACCCCGGATCACGAGATCGTCTGGGAATACATCAGCCCGTACTACACCAAGAACGGCCACTACAACCTGGTCTACCGGGCCATGCGCGTGCCGTACGACTACGTGCCGCAGCTCAAGGCTCCCAAGGAGACCAAGGTCACGCCTCCGGACAACACCACCTTCCGGATCAAGGCAGGCTAAACGAGTACCAAACCCCATGGGCGGGGCGGTCCGGCTTCGGGCTGCTCCGCCCGCTCCAGCAACCACTTAAAGGACAGGAACATGAAAAAGCTCATCATCACCCTTTGCCTGGCAGCCATGTGCATGGTCTTCGCGGGCACGGCCTTTGCCCAGGACGGCATCGTCAGCTTCAATACCGCCTCGGTCGAAGACCTCATGGCCATTGAGGACATCGACGTTCCCGAAGACCTGGCCAAGGCCATTGTCGACTACCGCAAGGCCAACGGCGCCTTCAAGTCCGCCGAGGACATGCTCAAGGTTCCCGGAATGACTCAGGACTTCATGGAAGAGCTCAACCCGCAGGTCACCGAAGACGGCGACGTGGTCTTCGACCCGGACGCCGAGCCCGCGCTCGCTCCTTCCAAGTGCTAAAGTGACCCGGCCTTCGGGCCGCGTTCGCTCCCCATGCGGGAAAGCCCTCCGTCCGCCGGGTCGCCATAAGCGGCCTTTGGCGGTTTTTGGGAATGAAAGGTAATAAAAAAGAAGGCTTGCACGTTTTAACGTGCAAGCCTTCTTTTCGTCTGGATTCCCGACAAGATACCCTTTATTGTATGCTCGGGGTAGAGGACGCCGGGCCGCGGTCCGGAAGCGCATAATCGGAATACACGCTGGAAGGACCTGAGATGGGCTTGGCCACGGACATCATCCTCATTATTGTCTTTGCCTTTTTCTGCGGGCTGGTGGCCCAGCGGATAGGGCAGCCGATCATTCTCGGCTACATTCTGGCCGGTGTGCTGCTCGGTCCGCACACCGGCGGACTGACCGTGGCCGGAGTGCACGAGATCGAGCTGCTGGCCGAGATCGGCATCGCCCTGCTGCTTTTCGCCCTCGGGCTCGAATTCTCCTTCAAGGACCTGAAGCCGGTCAAGCTGGTGGCCCTGATAGGCACGCCACTACAAATGCTATTGACCATAGCGTTGGGGGTCGCGGCGGGGCAGTATATGGGGCTCGACTGGAAGGCGTCCCTGTGGCTCGGCGCGCTGGCTTCCTTCTCCAGCACCATGGTCCTGCTCAAGACCCTCATGAACCAGGGATGGCTGGGAACCCTGTCCTCCAAGGTCATGATCGGAATGCTCATCGTCCAGGACCTCGCCGTCGTGCCCATGATGGTCATCCTGCCCGAGCTCAACGACCCGGTGGTGGGGCTGCCCAAGCTCGGCTTTGCGGCTCTCAAGGCCGGGTTGTTCATCGCGGCCATGATCGTTCTCGGCACAAGGCTGCTGCCGTGGCTCATGGCCCATATCGCCCGGCTCGGCTCGCGCGAGCTGTTCCTGCTGGCCATCGCGGCCATCGGCCTGGGCGTAGGCTACGTGACCTATCTAGCCGGGCTGTCCTTCGCCTTCGGGGCGTTCGTGGCGGGCATGGTGCTGAGTGAATCGGATTTTGGCCACCAGGCGTTGAGCGACATCATCCCGTTGCGCGATATCTTCGGGCTGCTCTTCTTTTCCTCGGTGGGAATGCTCTTCGACCCCATGTTTCTGGTCGACAATTTTCGTCAGGTCTTCTGGCTGCTGCTCGTGATCTGTGTGGGCAAGGGGATCATCTTCGCCATTCTCGCGCGGGTCTTCCGCTATCGCAACGTGGTCCCGCTGGCCGTGGGCCTGGGCCTCTTTCAGGTCGGCGAGTTCTCCTTTGTTCTGGCCCGTTTGGGGGTGGCCACCGGCTCCATCGACCAGGACCTCTATGCATTGATTCTCACCGTGACCATCATCTCCATGGTCCTGACGCCGATCGTTTCCGGCCAGACCGCACGGCTCTACGCCCTGCGCAAGCGGTGGTTTTCCCACGAGGAACTTGAGTACACCAACATGCCCAAGGAAGGATTGGACGGACACGTCGTCATCCTCGGAGCGGGCCGGGTGGGATTGCAGATCGCCCAGATTCTCAAGCGGTTCGGGCTTACCCACGTGGTTGTTGAGCTGGACCACCGCCGTTTCGAGCAGGCCAAGAAAGCCGGCATTCCGGCCGTGTACGGCGACGCCAGCCAGGAGATTGTCCTCGAAGCAGCCGGACTGCGCAGCGCGGCCCAGCTCATCGTCACCGTGCCCGACCTCGTTACCACGCGGGCCATCATTCAGAACGCCAAGAGCGAAAATCCCGACCTGGACATCATCGCCCGGTCCACCAATCGTGAGCATCTTCACGACATGAAGGAGCTCGGAGCCGACGAGGCCGTGCTTCCGGAGTTGGAAGCGAGCCTGGAGATGTCCCGCCAGTCCCTTTTGCGCCTGCGCAAGTCGCCTGTGGAAATTCAGCGGCACACGGATCGCATCCGTCAGGAATTCTATTCCGTGCTCGCCGATACCAGCGACGAATATCGCGAGCTGATCCAGTTTCGGGGCGCGGAGCAGCAGTTCGATCTGCAATGGGTCAAGCTGCCTTCTTCCAGTGCCCTGGTCGGGAAATCCCTCGGCGAGAGCAATATCCGGAAGGCCACTGGCGCGTCCGTGGTGGGCGTGGTGCGCGGGGGGGTGCTCAAGACCAATCCGGATGCCGCCTATGTCCTCGAAGCCGGGGACCTCGTCGCGTTCATCGGCAGCGACGAGGACCGCGCGCGCTTCTGCGATTTCTCCCGGCCCGAAACCGTGGCCGCCGACTGCGTGGCGTAACGCCCCGTATCCGCGACGCGCGTTATCGATAAGCTCCCGGAAAAAGGATTCACGGCCGAAGGCGTTCGTTCGCGTCATGCGAAGCGGCGCGAAAAAGTTTGTGGAAATAGAGGGGAAGCCCGGAGAGAGGGAGAGAATCAACCTTGTCGCAAGGGTTTTTCTTTCCCTCTCCCCGGTTTTAGGAGGCGCTATTCGCCCGGCCTCAGGACCTTGCCGGGAGGAGTCGGATTTTCTGTGGCGCCGTCACCGTGGACGATGACGCCGTTTATCATGACAAGGTCGATGCCGGTCGGGTGCTTGCGCGGGTCGGTGTAGGTGCCCTGGTCGCGCACGGTGTCCGGGTCGAAGAGGACGATGTCGGCGTGATGGCCGGGCTTGAGCAGCCCGCGCCGGTCGATGCCGAAGGTTTCGGCGGGCTTGCCGGTCATTTTGCGGACAGCGGCTTCGAGAGACATGACCTTTTCCTCGCGCACGTACTTGCCGAGCACCCTGGGGAATGCCCCGTAGGTGCGCGGGTGGGGCGTGCCGCCGAGCAGGCCGTCGGTGCAGACGTTCATTTCCGGGCGGGCCATGAATGCCTTGACGTGTTCCTCAAGGCCGTAGAAGTCGACCATTCCCACCGCGTTTTCCTCTTGGAGAAGGAGCTCTAGGGCCGCTTCAAGGGGCGGCTTGCCGCGCATCTCGCCCAGCTCCACCAGGGTCTTGCCGATGGCGTCGCGGTTGGCTTCGGTGCGTACGCTGGTGACGAAAATGCCGTCCACGCCCGCGAAGGCCACGAAGTTGTCCCAGCCGTTGATGCCCTGGCGTATGTCGCGGAGCATTCTGGCGCGGGCCGTTTTGTCGGCCAGCCGTTCCAGGAGCCTGTCCGTGCCCCCGGCATGGGCCCATGGGGGAAGGATGGCCCCGAGCATGGTGGACCCGGCCACGTAGGGATACTGGTCGATGGTGACCTTCAGTCCCTCGTCGGCGGCCCGGTCGAGCAGTCCGAGGACGCGTTCGAACTTGTCCGCGTTGTTCTTGCCGCAGATCTTGAAGTGGGAGAAGTGGACGTGGACCCCGGTGCTCCGGGCGATATCCAGCACTTCGGCCATGGACTCCAGAATGGTGTCGGCCTCGCTGCGCTGGTGGATGACCAGCGGGCGGCCGAACTCGGCGGCAACGGAGCAGAGGGCCTCCATCTCGGCTTTGTCCGCATAGGTGCAGGGCGGGTAGATGAGCCCGGTGGACAGGCCGAAGGCTCCGGCTTCCAGCTCGCGGCGGAGCACGGCCTGGAGCAGGCGCAGTTCGTTTGGTCCGGCCTTGCGGTCGTCTAGCCCCATGGCCTCCATGCGCACATTGCCGTGCGGGACGAGGTAGCAGACGTTGGTCCCCACGCCGCCTTGTTCGAGACGATCGAGGTAGCCGCCGGTAGTCTCCCATCCCCAGTCAAGAGTGTCGGACTCGCCTTCGAGGCCGCCGAGGTTCTTGCGCCACGCCTGGATATGCCGGTGCGGCAGGGGGGCCATGGAGACGCCGTCCTGTCCGAGTATTTCAGTGGTCACGCCCTGCCGGATCTTGGGCAGGATGAAGGGGTTCTCCATGACCACCAGGTCCGAATGGGAGTGGGTGTCGATGAAGCCGGGGCAGACCACGCGGCCCTTGGCGTCGATGGTTTCGTCCGCCTCGGGCAGGTCCGTCCCCACATGGGTGATGAGGCCGTTCTCGACGCGGACGCCGCCCGGCCCCGACGGCTTGCCGGAGCCGTCGATGATGCGGGCGTTGTTTATGCGTATGCTCATGGTTGTTCCCGTATGGTTGAGGTCGGCCGGGGGCTTACTCGCACCGGAGCAGTGCTTCGATGATGGCCTTGTAGCCCACGGTCACCTTGTGCAGTTGGTCCACCTCGATGTGCTCGTCGATGGTGTGGGCCAGGTTTTCGCGGGAGGGGCCGTAGCCCAGTGTCCGGATTCCCGCCTCGCCCGCGTAGTGGCTGCCGTTGGTGCAGAAGGAGTAGTGGGACAGCCCGGGAGCGAGTCCGGCCTCTTCCAGACCGGCCAGGGTGGCGGCCACAAAGGGGGCGTCGGCGTCATAGAGCCAGCCGGGGAAGAACCGCTCGCCCTGGATGTGCACGCCGGTGTAGCATTGCTCCTTGCCCTTGGCGAAGTAGACCTTGGCCTTGAAGTCCGGGTTGGCCTCGGAGAGCCGGCTGATGGCCTCGTTGAACGGGGCCAGGACCGATTCCGGGGTCTCGCCCACCAGAAGCCTGCGGTCGTAGGTGGCCCGGCAGCCGCTGGGCACCACGGACGAGCCTGGGTAGGGTGTGGACTTGATGTCCGTGAGCACGCAGATGCCCTTGCCGAGCACGGGTTGCTCGGGGTCCTTGATCCCGTCGATCTCGCGGATGAGGTCGGTCATCAGGTGGACCGCGTTGACGCCCTTGTCGGGATTGGCCGAGTGGGCCGGGACGCCCATGGTCTCGACCACTATCTCGGCGCGGCCCCTTTGCCCGATCTTGAGGTTCAGTTCGGACGCCTCGCCGATGATGACGAAGTTGGGCTTGACCTCGGCGGAGATTTCGCGGGCGGCGATGCCCTCGAAGAGCTCCTCGTGGACCACACCCGCCACGCAGACTTCACCCGCGAACTTGCCTCGGGTCTCCTTGGCGAACCACGCCGCGGCCCCGACCATGGCGGACAGGGCGCCCTTCATGTCGGAGGTGCCGCGCCCGTATACCTTGCCGTCCACGATGTCGCCGCCGAAGGGGGACTGGGTCCAGGCGGACGGATCGGGCACGGGAACCACATCCATGTGGCCGTCGAAGAGGATGCACGGGCCGGGCTTGTCGCCCTTGATGCGGCCGATGACGTTGCCGTAGCGGTCAATCGTGACGCGGTGGAAGCCGTTGGCCTCCATGGCGGCGGCCAGGGCCTTGGCGACGTCGCCCTCCTCGCCGGAGACGCTGGGCAGGGAGACCAGCTCCTGGCACAGCGCAACGCTCAGGTTGCCGTATTTTTCCTTGTTGGACATGGTCGCCTCCCCCTAGCCTTCGAGCAGGCCGGTCCGGGCGTTGAATTCGTTGATGAGCTTGTCCACTTCGGGGGCGAGCTTCTGGATGTTTTCCCAGTAATGCTCGTCGTACCACTGGGCCTGGATGTCTTCGAAGGCCATGCCCTGCTGTTCGATCCAGGTGTAGTACTTGAGGTTGTGGATGCGCTTTTTGTCGTAGTAGCCCAGCTCCAGCATGTTGTCGATGGTGGTGGAGGCCAGCACTCCGCGGGAGTAGGCGGCGTCGTCGGCGTCGTATTCGCCGCGTTCGGCGGTCAGCTCGGCCAGGCGGCTCTGGTACATCTCCATGGAGTCCGTGGCCACGGTCAGGACCACGTCGTCCTCGCCCAGTTCGTAGTATTTGGCGAACTTCACGGCGGAGATCATGTTGGCCACCGAGGAGATGCCGAGCAGGTTCAGGTTCTCGGCGATCTCGGCCGGGACGCCCTGCGCCTTGAGGGCTTCGATGCCGGCGGGCTCGTTGAACAGGCGGATGAGGTCCATGGGGACTTCGTCGTCCACGGCGATGGCCATGTCGGTGTTGCGCACGTTGTGAACCCAGGGCACGTGCTTGTCGCCGATGCCCTCGATGCGGTGCGCGCCGAAACCGTTGTTGAGCAAAGTGGGGCACTGAAGTGCCTCGCAGGCGGCCACCTTGAGGTGGGGGAACTGCTGCTTGAGGTAGTCGCCGCTGGCCAGGGTGCCGCCGGAGCCGGTGGACAGGACCACGCCCCGGAACCGCTTGTCGGCGTCGTCGGTCAGGCTTTCGACCAGTTCGGCCATGGCCCGGCCGGTGACGGTGTAGTGCCACAGGTAGTTGCCCATGTCGTCGAACTGGTTGAAGATCATGATGTCGTCGCCGGAGTTGCGCAGTTCCCAGCACTTGTCGAAGATTTCCTTGACGTTGGACTCGGAACCCGGGGTCTTGATGGTCTCGCCCGCCACCGTGGACAGCCAGTCGAACCGTTCCTGGCTCATGCCTTCGGGCAGGATGGCGATGGACTCGCAGCCGAGCAGGTTGGAGTCATAAGCGCCGCCGCGGCAGTAGTTGCCCGTGGAAGGCCAGACGGCCTTCTGCTTGCGCGGATCGAATTGGCCGGTGACCAGACGGGGGGCCAGGCAGCCGAAGGCCGCGCCGACCTTGTGGGCTCCGGTGGGGAACCACTTGCCCACCAGCAGGACGATGCGCGCGGGCACGCCGGTCAGGGACGAGGGCAGCTCGATGTGGTTGACGCCGCCGTATTCGCCTCCGCTGGCCGCAGGCTCGTTCTTCCAGGTGATGCGGAAGAGGTTGAGCGGGTCGAGGTCCCACAGGCCGAGGGAGCCGAGCTTCTCCTTGATGGAGGCCGGAATCCGCTCGGGGTGGCACATCTGCTCCAGGGTGGGGATGACGATATTCTTTTCGCGAGCGCAGGCCACGGCGCTTTCCAGGCCCTGCTGGTTGATGGTCAGGTCAAGCATGGTTGTCTTTCCTTTATCGGTTAATATTCTTGGTTTTTCATTGCCGCTTCGAGAGCTTCCAGAGTCGGCGCGATAACCGCCGGTCCCGCGCCGCACGCCTTGATGGTCGAGTCCACGTCCTTGAGGCCGGAGCCGGTGACGAGGAGCACGCAGGTCGAGTCGCATTCCACCAATCCCTGGTCCAGGGCGGCGTGCAGACCGGCCAGGGGCGCGGCCCCTGCGGGCTCTGCGAAGACGCCGGTGCTTTCGGCCAGTTCGGGGATGGCCGAGAGGATGGCGTCGTCGGACACGCGCAGGAATGCCCCGCCCGTGCCGGTCACGCTTTTCATGGCCTTCACCCGGTCGCGGGGCAGGCCCGCCGAGATGGAGTCGGCCACGGTGTTGGCCCGGATGGCCGGAAATGTCGCCGGGTTGGCTCCCCGCTCCCAGCATTGAAACAGAAAGTCGCTGCCTTCGGCCTGGACGCCCATGAGCCGGGGAAGGCGGTCGATCCAACCGAGGCGGTGCATGTCCAGAAAGCCTTTGTGCAGGCCGGAGATGATGCATCCGTCGCCCACGCCCACGAACACGGCGTCCGGGCACTGCCAGTTCAACTGTTCACAGATTTCGTAGGCTGCGGTCTTCTTGCCTTCCGCCATGTAGGGGTTGAAGCCGGTGTTGCGGTTGTACCAGCCGAATTCGGCGGCGGCGGAGAGGCAGAGTTCGAAGGCATCGTCGTAAGTGCCGTCCACCAGGAAGACCCGCGCTCCGTAGGCCAGGAGCTGGGCCACCTTGGCCCGGGGGGCCGAGCGGGGCACGAAGATGGTGCACGGCATTCCGTCGGCGGCGCACATGCCCGCCAGGGCGGCGGCCGCGTTGCCGGTGGACGCGGTGGTTATCATGGAGGCCCCGGCCTCGCGCGCCTTCATCACGGCGAGCGAGCTGGCCCGGTCCTTGAGGGAGCCGGTGGGCTGGCGGGAGTCGTCCTTGACGTACAGCGAGTCGAGGCCCAGGGAATCCGCCAGGCGGCGGCCTTCGTAGAGGGGGGTCCAGCCAACGGCGGCGGCCGGGGCCGGGGTTTCGGGCAGGACCGGCAGGAGCGCGCGGTAGCGCCACTGCGTGCAGGTCTTGTCCTCGGCAAGGCTTTCGGGGGAAATTCGTCGCCCGATGGCGTCGTAATCGTATTCGATGTCCAGGATGCCCTCGTTGCCGTGGTCGGGGCAGACGTAGCCGGTCTCTTCGGGGAGGTAGGTCTTGCCGCAGAGGGTGCAGCGCATACCTGTGACGTGGTCGGGCCGTTTTGTCATGTTCATGTCTTTGCGTGCGGGGTTGATGCGGCCGGGGGGGGGGGGGGGGGCCCCCCCCCCCCCCGGGTTGCAGGGCCGCGCCCTGCCTTGTTCCCGACATCAGGTCGAGACCCAAAAAAAGGGCTGCTCAATGCGAGCAGCCCTTTTATGTCGGTAATCCGA
>Ga0334892_1000126_pt1 | contig 120293 bp, 112 predicted proteins | sample GraSluR3_MG_4_FD_207213 | JGI IMG/M metagenome (GOLD analysis project Ga0334892, IMG submission 207213) | Sludge microbial communities from methane-producing bioreactor in Wageningen University, Netherlands - Granular Sludge_15_04-R3 | ecosystem: Engineered > Bioreactor > Anaerobic >...
AATATCTGATAGTACATTTTTGTATGCAAAGGGGGTTAGGGGGATTGGGAGCACAGAAGCAATTGTATCGTCTGTGTCGTCCTGAAAAAAGTTGAAAGTTTCTGAATCCCCCTTGATCCCCCTTTGGCATTCATCATCCGTTTTTCATGGCAAGCTCTCAGCCAAGGGGGACACGCTCTGAACAACAGTCTGCGTTTCATCGGGCTTCATCCCCCTTGCCCGATAATAATATCTGATAGTACATTTATGTATGCAAAGGGGGTTAGGGGGATTGGGAGCACAGAAGTAATTGTATCGTCTGTGTCGTCCTGAAAAAAGTTGAAAGTTTCTGAATCCCCCTTGATCCCCCTTTGGAAATTAAAAATCGTTTTTCATGGCGAAACCTCATCCAAAGGGGGACGCGCTCTGAACAACAGTCTGCGTTTCATCGGGCTTCATCCCCCTTTGCCCGATAATAATATCTGATAGTACATTTTTGTATGCAAAGGGGGTTAGGGGGATTGGGAGCACAGAAGCAATTGTATCGTCTGTGTCGTCCTGAAAAAAGTTGAAAGTTTCTGAATCCCCCTTGATCCCCCTTTGGCATTCATCATCCGTTTTTCATGGCAAGCTCTCAGCCAAGGGGGACACGCTCTGAACAACAGTCTGCGTTTCATCGGGCTTCATCCCCCTTGCCCGATAATAATATCTGATAGTACATTTATGTATGCAAAGGGGGTTAGGGGGATTGGGAGCACAGAAGTAATTGTATCGTCTGTGTCGTCCTGAAAAAAGTTGAAAGTTTCTGAATCCCCCTTGCTCCCCCTTTGGCATTCATCATCCGTTTTTCATGGCAAAATCTCATCCAAAGGGGGACGCGCTTTGAACAACTGCCTGCGTTTCATCGGGCTTCATCCCCCTTGCCCGATAAGTAAATCTGTGTTATTGCATCTCAAACCCGATTTTCCACATTCCGCGAAGCTCATTGATGTGGTAACCGGTTGCCTTGTCGTTGGGATACAGGGTTTAGATTTTGCGATGGTTTTTGTCCGCAGGAAAACAACAGGACGGCGCATACGGCCATGCCGGGCAGATAAAAATGTAGTTTCATGGTTTATATTTTGAATTTGAAATGGTTTTGTTTCGGTTTAAGGTTTCCAGGGCCACTGTACGCACTCTATTATCTCGGGGAACAGCACATAGTCGGCTTTCCCTTTCATGGCGAGGGTTTTTACATCGAGGCCTTCGAGTTGTTCGAGGGCTTTGTTCATGGTTTTGCCCGAAACGGAGACGTCGTCAACCAGCAGGATGCGTTTGCCCCGGAGTTCTCCGCCGGGTTTTTGCAGCACCCTGGGTTCGCTGAACCGGGGGGTGTTTTGTTCGTCGCGGTAGTTCAGCACCATCACCTGCAACTCGGCGCCCAGGTGGAACGCTGCCATGCTGGCAGGCACAATGCCGCCCGAGCCAATCCCAATCACCACATCCACCTCGGGCAGCGGCGTTTGTTTCAGCCGTTCGGCTATTTTTTGAAAAGATAACGGAACCATATTTACAGTATTTTTAGTTCTGCTGACAAATTTAAGAAATTACACAACATCAACTTGGTCAAAGATGCAAGGTGAACAAATGAACAATCCTGTTTATCCTTCGTAAACGGGTATTTCAATGTAAAATGTGGAGCCTTTGCCCTCCTGGGTTTCGAACCACACGCGGCCCGAGAAATTTTCTGCAATGTTTTTTACAATAGCCAGTCCCAGTCCCATGCCGCTCGATTTGGTAGTGAAACTGGGGTTGAACAGTTTTTGCTTCAGCTCCTCGGAAATTCCTTCGCCGTTGTCGGAAACCGCAATAATTGCTTTGTGGTCATGGCGGCTGAGGCTTATTTCGATCAACCCCTCGTTGTCGCCGGGAACCGACTGGATGCTGTTTTTTACCAGGTTAATGATGGCCTGGGAAAGCTGGTCGCGGTCGGCATTTACCTCAAGGTACTCCAGGCCGTTGGTGTGAAACCGGATGGTCATCCGCTGGTGGGTTTCAAACAGGTCGATTACTTTTTGAATTTGTTCGGCCAGCTTAAACACCTGGTTGCGGGCGGTAGGTATTTTGGCAAAATTGGAAAACTCGGTGGCAATGTTCGACAGGTTGTCTATCTGTTCGATGAGGGTTGAGGTTACCCGGTCGATAAATTTGTTGTACTCTTCGCCTTTGCCCTTTGTGCGTTGCAGGTGCTGGATGTTCAGCTTCATGGGGGTAAGCGGGTTTTTTATTTCGTGGGCAATTTGTTTGGCCATTTCGCGCCAGGCCGATTCGCGTTCGGAACGTGCCAGCAGCTCGGCACTCACGGCCAGTTCTTCCACCTTTTTGTTGTACTCTTTTACCAGACTTCCAATTTCATCGTTCCGGTTATAAAAAATGGGTTCGTTGCGTTTGCCCAGCTCAATTTTTCGCAGGTTTTCCTGAATGAGCACCAAAGGCCGGGTAATCTGGTTGGCGATAAATATGGCAACAATTACACTAACCAGGAAAAGCAGCACATACAGGTTGATAAAGGCCACAATTATGGTTGAAAGCTCCTGGCTGTAGCGGTCTTGTTTGATGAAGTAGGGGAGGTTAAGCACTCCCAGATATTCGCCGGTGTTGTTTATTACCGGCCGGTAGGCCGACAGGTATGAGAGCGCTCCGATTTTTTCGGGCTGAAAATAACTGATTTGAAAATTGTAAAAAATTTCATTGAAAGCCATGGCATTCATGCGGTCGGAAACCAGTCCGCGGTAGAAAATTTCGGGGCGCGATGATGCAATGATGCTGCCGTCGGTACCGTAAATGTTGATGTCGGTACGGAAAATATTGGAAAGCTTGGCCAGTTCGCGGTTCAGCCAGTCAATCAGCTGCGGGTTAATCTCATCCACATTTTCCAGGCGCATGTCAATTTCTTCGGCAATGGAAATCATTTTTTCATTCAAATCGTTGCGGTGTTTTTCCTTGTATTCTTTCACATTGTAAAAAATAGTACCCATGGCCACCACCAGCAACGACACAAAAACAATGGAGATGATGGCTGCCTGAATTTTGAATTTCAGATCGAACTTGACCGAACGCCGGCGAATGGACCGGTTGCTGATGACCAAAACGATTAAGGTGGAAAGAAAATAGAACACAAACAGGTAGGGAAACGAAATGAGGTAGTCTATCGAGGTGAAAATTTCGCGGGAAACAATCACGTAGTTGTCTTGCCGGGTGTGGTAAATGAGGTGCTCCATGCCATCCCACACATTGTATTCGAATTCTCTGTCGGAAGTGAGGTACGAATGAACGTAGAAGTTGTAATTGTAATCGCCGTGCTTGTCGGTAAGTTCGCCCCCGAAATACTTGGCATAATTGAATTTTCTGTAGTTCTCGGGCTTGGCCATCGATTTGTCGATGAGCAGCTCGGGAAACCCGATGCCCTCGAACAGCAGCTCCGAATTCATCTCAATGAAAATAGAAATGCCCCTTGTTTCGGAAGAGAGCGGATAGTGAATCCAGCCGGTATAGGAAATCCTGCCGTTCATGTTGTCCATGAAATAGAAATTGGTGCCCCTGATTTGAATTCCCTGCCCAAAAATCATGTCTTCAAAAAAATCGACACACGGCGCCATTCGCTTGTCCATTTCAATAAACAGGCTGTCGGCCCCCGAGCACACAAAAAACCGCACATCGTACTGGTTGAAATAGCTGCTGAAATAGGTTTGTTCAATGTAGTCAATCAATCCCTCTTCTTCGATGAGCAGGCGCGGAATAACCGAGTCCCTGCGGATTTCATTTTGTATTTCGGTGAGGAACACTTCGGCGGCGGGGTCGCGTTCGGCAACCAGGGTAACGGCCATCAGTTTTTGCTCGTCGCGCTGCTTGGAAGCGGTTGTGGTGTAAAATACCACAAGCGAATAAAAAGAGGCTGCCGAAACAAAAATGATGAGGTAGCTGAGGGTAAATTTCTGCAGGTAGTTTTTGCTGAAAAAGGAGGCAAGCATGGTGGCTGCAAAAAACAGCAAAAGTGCTTCTTCCGAAATTTTTTGTACCGAAATGTATTGCACAACGGCCAGGAATGCCACAATGAGCAGGGCAACGGCAGCGATGTGGGTCAGCTTAAAATCGTCGCGAATGTTGTCGATGATTTTAATGGTGAGGTGAAAAACGGCCAGCAGCAGCAATCCCACCGAAAAAATGGCCAGAACACTTTGCGCCGAAATTTCGATGATGCGGTTGAGCGAGAAGGAGATGGTGGAGTTAAAAATAAGCTCGCGGATATAAAACTGAACAAGCAGATAGGTACTGCCCGAAAACAGCAAAAGCAATACCCCGATGGCACGCCTCGGCAGCAGGGAGTCTTTTTGCAGTTGTTTTACATCGAGGTGGGTGCCGAAATGGTAGAGCCAGAAAAGGAAAAAAAGCGCCAGCATGAAAAAATCGCCCAGCGACGGCAGCCAGCTGTTCATGGCAAAAACCGACGGGCTGAAAAACCGGAGCAGGAAAAATACTTTGGGGATATGAAAAATCAGGTGGAGCCAGTACACCAAAAACAGGGCTATGGCCATACCCATCAGCCGGAGGAAGAAGGGCGCCTGCGATTCGAGAAACTCGCGCCTGAAATAGAGCAGTAAAATAAGCAGCCCGATAAAGTAAAGCACTCCCGGAAAGTAAAGCTGCCGGGTAGTGCAAAGGTAGGTTCCCCCCGGATGAATTGAAAACAGATACTCGCCTGCAGCGCTGTACACCGGAAAATCAGCAGGTTGGGAATCCATTTCAATTTTATATTCACCGGGAAGGTTGTATCCTTTGAAAAATGCGGTTTTCAGGTATTTGTTTTCGTACCGGTAACTGTGTTTGAGGAGGTGAAGCCCGTAAATATGATAGTCGTCAACCACCTTTTCGTGCACCAGGTAAAGGCCGTTGGGGAATCGCATTACGCCCCCGGTCCCGGGCAACTGGCTGCGCTGCCCGAAAAAGGCAACCGAGCGGTTCGACCAGTAGTCGAGCTCATCGTTTTTGTAAACCAGAAAAGCAAATCCTTTCTCTTCCAGCAGGTGGGAGGCCAAATCCAGGTTGCCGAAAAACTGGCCGTCGAACCCTTCACTTTTTGCCAGGGAGGAAATTTGCTGAATGTGCAGTTCGAGCTCCTGTTCGTTTTGTTGCAGTTGCTCCTGGAAATCCCGGATAAGGTGCGTCTCGGGGTGCTTTTTGAGCAAACCGTTTTCGATGATGGCCGCTGCAGCAAAGAAGCACAGGGCAACAATAAGAATACTGTATTTGTTAATTTTCCAAAACACGTTAGTCGTGATGATATGGTTCGCCTTTTAAAATGGTAAAAGCCCGGTAAATCTGTTCCACACACAAAAGTCGCGCCAACTGGTGCGAAAAAGTCATGCGCGAAAGGGAAATGGTGGATGCCGCCTGCCGGTAAACGTCGTCGGAAAAGCCATAAGGTCCGCCAATAACCAGCACCAGCTCCTTTCGTCCGCTGGCCATTTTCTTTTGAAGAAAGCCTGCAAACTCGCGTGAGGAACAGTTTTTGCCCTTTTCGTCGAACAAATGCAACTCTTTCGACGGCGCCCACCGTGAAAGAATTTGCACACCTTCTTTTATCTTTTGCTGGTCAACGGTTGTTTTTTTTCCTTTTTTTACATCGGGAATGACCTCTATGCAAAAATCGGCATAATGTTTTAAACGCTCCGTATAACGGGTAATTCCTTCCTCCAGCCAGTTGTCATCGGTTTTTCCAACCACCAATAAAGTAAGTTTCATGCATATGAATGAATAATAATTTTATAAATTTACCAAAAAAAAGGCGATGAATTTGTTTTTGCACAGTTTTTGCTATGGAATTGGCGCTTAATAATTGAAAAAATTTAAAATCATGTCATCGATAACAAAAAACTTATTCGTGATTTCTCTTTTTTCCGGTTTCTTTCTCCTGAGCTGGCAGGCAAACGGGCAGATTCCGGAAGAGATAATTCAGAGCCTGAAAACGGGCAATGCAAAAGTCCTTTCAACCTATTTTAACCAGAACGTGGAGCTGGTTGTCCCCGACAGCGACAATGTATATAGCAAGGCACAGGCACAGCTTATTGTAAATGAATTTTTCAGCAATTACCCGCCCCAAACCTTTGTGGTTAAACACCATGGAGGAAAGGAGGACTCCCAGTATGTTATAGGTAACCTGGTCACAAAAAACAACGCTTTTCGTGTCTATTTTTTGCTGAAAAAGGACGACGGGAAAGATTTTATACACCAATTGAGAATTGAAAAACAGGAATAACCCGATGAAGAGAGGGTTGCTAAACCGCGACAAATACCAAAAAATTGGAGACCGGCTGATCGATCGTGCTCAAAAAATTTCATTGCCTTTTTTCGATGGCGTTCCCCTGTACGATGTGGCGGTGTTTTTCTGGCGAAGCATTGTGGACGGGTCTATAACCACACGGGCATCGGCCATTGCTTTTTCCTTTTTTATCGCTTTTTTCCCCGGGGTGTTGTTCATTTTTACCCTTATCCCGTACATTCCCATCGAAAATTTCCAGAACGAACTGTTTATGATCATCCAGGAAGTGGTTCCCGACAGCACCTTCGCAACCATTGAAGATACGGTAACCGACATCATCATGCGCCCGCGGGGTGGATTGCTGTCGCTGGGTTTTGCCATGGCGCTTGTTTTTTCCACCAACGGACTGGCATCGATGATGAGTGCCTTCGATGCCACCATCCACAGCATTAACCGCCGCTCCTGGATCAGCCAGCGGCTGGCTGCCATCGGGCTGCTCATTATTTTATCGGTGCTTCTTACCACAGCCATTGCCCTTATAACCGGCGGGCAGGTGGCGATTAGCTATTTGCGCGAAAACGACGTTTTGCGCGACAGCTTCACCATTTTTCTGCTCAATTTTGGAAAATGGATTGTCATTGTATTTCTGCTCTTTTTTGCCAACTCTTTTTTGTATTATATGGCTCCGGCCAAAAAAACCAGGTGGCGTTTTATTTCGGCAGGGAGCACGCTGGCTACCGTTTTAAGCATTGGTGCGCTCGGCGGGTTTTCATACTACATCAATAATTTCAGCCAGTACAACAAACTGTATGGCTCCATTGGTACATTGCTTATCCTCCTTTTCCTGATGTATGTGATGTCGCTCATTCTGCTGGTGGGTTTCGAGCTGAATGCCAGTATTTACCAGGCCCGAACGCAAAAAGAGGAGTAATTGTCAACCCTAAATATATGTCCGGAAGGGAATTGAATATTTAACAGATAAATTAATCTTTCACACAACGGACTGAATACCCATACCTTTTGCTACACCAGTCGCCAAACACACTTTTTTTATTGTAGTCCATCCGCTGATAAAAAGGGTCGTCATAACTGTCCACTGTAGCAGTCCACCAATAACCGTTTTTGCCAATGTACATCCAAAAACCATCACCTGTATGTTGGTATCGGTGCCCACCCGGAAGGGCAGTAAAACCGCTTTCGTTGGTTGCTCCGGAGTTGGGGCTGAACCATAAACCTGTTCCGTCTTCTATGGTACCTGTTGCTTTTAATTCTTCAGCGGTACAGATCTTCTTTAACTGCGACCAATCGTCAGCGGTTGATAAATGCCAGCCAGCAGGGCACGCATCAATAGCGGAAGGCCAGTTGTATAAAACACCATATGTGTTATAATTTTCTGTTCCTTTGGCTTCTTCTACATCCATACCTTCATACCCATATACATAATAATAAGGGACTGTTTTTGATATTGCCTGGGAACCTATCACTTCCGGTAAATATCGTAAATTTTCGGCCATCCATTCCTGATCGCCTATTATTACAGTTTTGTACACATAGCCATCACGAGGGTCCGTAAATGTACCACCTGATTGTTCCGGTTCATAAAAAATAATGCTGTCTATTTCGGTTGTTACATCGTATTGGCCCACTACGGTACCATTTTTCATTATGTACATGATATCGTTTTGTGCCTGTACTGAAAGTGCAAGTGCAAATAATGCCATTGAAAGAAATATCCTTTTTTTCATTGTTTTTTTCTCCTTTATTTTTTGATGATTTTTACTGTTTGAATTTCTGTGCTGTTGCTATAGCGGCAAATGTAAATACCTTGAGGCAAATGACTAAGATTTAGTTTTGCAATGCCTGTTCTTGTCGTTTTTAGTGTTTGTACCATTTTGCCTTCAGTGGTTAAAATACTTATACTGCCATTGTTATTTTTTGTATCTGTGAAATAAATGTTCAACATATCAATTACAGGATTAGGGTATGCAATCAGATTGGTATTTCCTGCCTGAATTTGCTGTTCATCAATGGCTGTTGTAAAGTCATTAAAGCTTAAGTACTTTAGTCCGTCCAGTGCATATACTCTTGTGGTATTGTCTGTTTTCTGAACAGTAACATTTCCTGACGAGAATGTGATTTTACGTACGTTACTCAAAACATAAGAGATTTGTGTATCGTTACTTTCTTCAACATACATGGTTTGTGCCTGTAATACTGTCAAGCCAAGTCCGAACAATAACACGGCACTTAATTTTAAACTTTTGTATCGCATTTGTGACCTCCTTTTTATTGGTTAATACTCCTTTTGATTTATCTTTTTCGTTGTAATTTGCTATATCACGTGAATAGAATGATAAAAATTTTTGGTTAGGCTTTCGAAATCTTCCCGCATGGTTCTCAATGCAGCGGGTAGCTGCTCCATAATATCACCGGCGATAAGGCCATCTTCACCCTTTTGTTGTGCCGCAAGGTCGCCGGCATAACCATGAACAAAAACGCCCATACGTACAGCATCGTCAATTGTAAATCCAAGTCTGGCCATGGCTGCGATCACCCCGGTTAAAATATCGTCACTACCGGTAGAAGCCATACCGGAATTGCCGCTAAAATTTATCAACACTCTTTTGTCGGGATAACCGATTAACGTATGTGCTTCTTTCATTACAATGATGGCATTGAGCTTCTGACAGGTATCTTGTAAAATATCGATTTTATTTTGCAGAATATCATCTGGTTTTTGTTTGGTTAAGGCTGCTATTTCACCTGTATGCGGGGTTAAAACTGTCGGAAAATCTCTTTTAACAATGCAATCCAAATTATTGGCTAAAGCAGAGATTCCGTCTCCATCAATAAGCAAGGGTTTTTGTATTTCAACGCACAATTCCTTTCCCAATAGTTGTGTTTCTTCGTTTAACGATAACCCGGGGTTTATAACTACCATATCCACTTTTTCAGCAAGTTCCAGCAATTGTTGCTTGTTTTGGTAACTGATGCTGCCGGAGTCAGTTCTTTTTTGAGGAATAAAAACCATTTCGTTCGCTTTATTCCCAATAAAAGACGGCATATTTTCGGGTGTTGCGAGATAAAGTAACCCGCCACCTGCTTTCAAAAACAACGAGGCAGCGATATAAGGCGCTCCCATATAATTGGATGCACCGGCAATGAACAGTGTTTTGCCGTATTTTTTTTTGTGGCTGTTATTTTTTCGGTCAGGAAAAGGTTTGGGAGTATTAACTGCAACCAGCAGGTCTTTCCTGTTTTGCAAAACAGCAGGGAAAGAAATGTGGGTGACATATAATTTACCACACAGTTCAAATCCGGGGTATAGGAGGTTTCCTGTCTTGGGCAAACCAAAAGTAACGGTGTAATTTGCCTTTACTGCGGTTCCCATCACCTGGCCGCTATCTCCATGAACACCCGATGGTATATCGAGACTGAATACGGTCTTTTGACTTTCATTAATTACAGTAATGGCATCTTTATATATCGTATTAACCTCCCGGTCGAGGCCTGTGCCAAAAATGGCATCGATAATGGCGTCGGCGCTTTGGACAGCATCTCTTGCCAAAGAAACATCCTGAAGATGAAACAACTTAATTTGAATTTTTTCAACAATGTCAAAATTTTGTTTTGCAGCACCTTTATATTTTGCAGAATCACCGATGATAAAAACAGTAACGTGTCCGCCACTGGAATGAATTTTTCGGGCAACGACCAATCCGTCGCCCCCATTATTACCAACCCCGCAAAAAACCACAAAATTTTTATTTTTAATGCCAAACTCGTTTAAGATAGTGTAATAAGCAGCCTGCCCTGCATTCTCCATGAGAATTTCCTGCGGAATACCGTATTTTTCGATAGCCCGGTGGACCATATTCCTTATTTCTTTTACGTTGCTGATTTTCATTTCTGCTTTGTATTTTTATATTTTCCTAATCTCCGGAATCCTTGTCTTGCGTGTAGCTTCTGCAATTTCATTTATCTCTTTAAGTAATTCTGCGGAAATTGGTACTTCCTTTTCTTCTTTTGAGAATTCAACACCTTTCATCTGCTCTATTTTCAAAAAAAGTTTCATCGGTTTTTCCATTCGTGTAAACATCAGGTTGTCTGCCACCTCTTCCAGTGTTTTAATTTCATTGGCCATTGCGCTGGTGCTGACTGCAAAAGCATAAGTCCGGCTTTTGTCATATTGAAGGATGTTTTTCAATTTTTCCAAAATGTTCTTTTTAAATGTTTTTGAAAAAAGCAACAGATTTAAGGCCGAACCAAAAACCATGGTTCCCAAATCGGTTTTATCGACCAAACTTTCAGCTTTTTCAATGGCTTCGTCCCATATATCGGGGTTTATAACATTTGCTCTCACCGTATTTTCATTAACAATTACACTTCGGTTTGTAAACGGTTCGAACTGAATGTAAGCGATTTTCCCCTGGTAATTCTCCAGGTGCGTTCCGTAAAGCTTTTGCATGGCAATACGCACCAGTTCGCCTGACGGATATTGCAAGGGTACCCCGATTAAAGAACCGCCGGCTTTTAACCATGCATCAACAAACGCAAATTCAACCAGAGGTTTTCCGGTGCCTCCCGGGCCGCTGATTAAAGTTGATGAGGGAATCAGGATTCCTTCAGGTAACAATTCTTCAAACCAGGGGATATTGGTTTTTAACTTTTTCATCATCATCGTTATTTAAAAAGTTTTTATCCTAATCCTACTCCGGATATTTGTGTTCCGCAATTGGGACATCGTCCGTTTTGAATTTTATTTTTCAATATTCCAAATCCCATGCGGTTAATCAATACTTTTCCACATGTGGGGCATCTGGTTGCTTCTCTGTTTGATGCAACATTCCCTACATAAACGTACCTGAGGCTTGCTTCAAATCCGGCTGTCTCTGCAAAATGTAATGTTTTTAGCGGGGTGACCGGTACATTTTCCATTTTCCAGGCAGGGGAAAATCTACTGATATGCCACGGTACATCTTCACCCAGTTCTTTCGACACAAAGTTGGCCACATCGCGAATTTCCTCCGGATCATCATTTATTCCCGGAATAATTAAACTGGTAACCTCGAGCCAGATTCCCATTTGTTTTATTCTTTTCAGGTTATCGAGCACTGGTTGCAAACGTCCGCCGATTATTCGACGATATGTATCATCCCGAAAAGCTTTCAGATCGACATTAATGGCATCGAGATACGGGCCTATCATCTCCAGCATCTCATTAGTCATATAGCCGTTTGATACATAAATATTTTTAAGTCCTTGGTGGTGTGCCCTGACTGCAACATCAAAGCTGTATTCAAAAAAAATTGTTGGTTCGGTGTATGTATGGGCAATGCTTGTGCACCCGGAGTATTTTGCATTCGAAACGATTTGTTCCGGTGTTATCTTTTGCCCCATTTCCAAAATTCCTTCATTGGGAACCTGGGATATTTCCCAATTTTGACAAAAGCGGCAATGAAAATTACACCCGGGAGTGGCAAATGAATAAGCTTTGGTGCCGGGGTAAAAATGGTACAAAGGTTTTTTTTCAACCGAATCGATATGCTGAGCAACTGCACGGCCATATACTTTTGTATAAAGTTTACCGCCAACATTTCCCCTGACCTTGCAAATCCCTGACTTTTCGGGGTGGATCACACACCGGTGGGCACAAAGGTTACATTGAACCATCTTTTCGTCAAGTTTCTGATATAAAAGTGCCTCCTTCATAATATCACCAACATTTTATCCAGGGTAATTTAGGCTCCTGTTCTGATATTTCCGGCACATTTGGCCGTTCTCTAAGAATTCCGGGTGCCGAACAACCGGGTTCCTATTCGCACCATATTGGCCCCTTCTTCAATGGCAATTTGGTAACTGTTACTCATTCCCATCGAGAGGTAACGCATTTCAACATGGGGAATTTCGAGCTTTTTTATTTGTTCAAACAGGGCTTTTGTTGTTTTAAAATACGGTCTCGCATCTTCCGGGTTTCCAAAACGTGGCCCCATGGTCATCAAACCCAGTATTTGCAGGTTTCCCAAATCGTTTATTTGTTGAATCAGCGCCAGCGCATTCCCGGGCAATACGCCGGTTTTGTTCGATTCCTTCCCGCTGTTGATTTCAATGAGCACCGGCATATTTTTATCCAATTTGGCACATTGCTTATTCACCTCTTTGGCAAGCCTGACTGAATCAATGGTTTCAATCATATCGAAAAGCTGTACGGCTTTTTTTACCTTATTGCGTTGTAAATGTCCAATCATATGCCATTTTACCGGTTCATCGATGGTTTGCCTCAGTCGTTCGGCTTCCTGCACATAATTGTAGCCAACAATTTGAATACCTGCTTTTATAGCGGCTTTTGCTTCTTCTGCTGATCTTGTTTTTGCCGCAGCAACAAGCAACACACCCGGAGGCAATTTTCGCAGAATCTCGGTAACATTTTCCTGAGTGGCGCTCAATGCCAATTCATTCATATCTTCATTTTTAATTTATTCTGCACTAAAAGGACAGAATCTTAACAAATTTTTTAATTGCATTATTCCCCGTGGAGTTGCTTCTTTTTTGCGAGCAGTGCATCGTGACTCTCGCTGTGATCCGGATCAGGTATTATTGCCTCAACCGGACAAACCTCAACACATTGCGGTTCATCAAAAAAACCGACACACTCGGTGCACCTGTCCGAATTAATTACATAATACAAATCGCCTTCCGAAATTGCATTGTTTGGACACTCGCTTACACATGCCCCACATGAGATACATTCCTCAGTAATCATTAGTGCCATAACTTGCCTCCTTTCAGGTTATTAGTTTTTAGGTAAATAAGGATCCCAAACAACCAGCACCAAAGCGCCTTTTTCCGATTCAAAAGGCCCGTGGTTTTCATGTGCGCTGAAAACCTGGTAGTCGCCTTCGTGGTAAACCTTTCCTTCGCTTTTATATTCTCCTTTCAGAATAAAATGCTGCTCGGTAGTCACATGCGTGTGGTCGGGCATGTGAAAATTTTCGGGTAACCTGAGCAAAATCGTTTTTTTGCCGTCTTCGTCGCGCAATGTTTTCTTTTTTGCGCCGCTTCCATATTCCGTGGCTTCCTGCCAATGGGAGTCATCGTACAAATTCATTTTTTCTTTCATTTTACGGTCCTCCTTTTTAAATTCAGTTAAATATAATAAACATATTCTCATTATGCAATGATTTATTTAGATTAATTTCAAATAAAAACCACACCTGAAGAAAAGATTGTTTTGTAAATTTGTTGAAATAATAAAAAGAACAGACTGAACAATTTTTCTTTTAAAAATTTAACATGCAACATTTTATGAAAATAAAAAATACCCGGAATGTATTCCTTACGGCTGACATCGCGTCGGAATACGACACCTATTACCGGACAGGAACCGGGAAAACTGTTGACAACATTGAAAAAGAAATTGTTTCAGCCCATTTAAAAGAATTACCCAAAACGAACTGGCTGGAACTGGGTTGCGGCACCGGACACTGGACAAAGTTTTTCAGGGAATCCGGATCTCAGGTTACAGCCGTTGATAATTCGGAAGCCATGCTCAAAATAGCCCGTTCAAAAAACATGGGAAATGTTCAGTTTATAAATGCCGACGCAAACCGGCTCTCCTTTCCCGATGGCCATTTTTCAGGAATTGTTTCGATTACAATGCTCGAGTTTGTGGACGATTTAGAAAAGGTTTTAAACGAAATCGACCGCGTGCTGAAACCGGGTGGAACGCTTGTTCTGGGCTGTCTGAATGCACTTTCGGAATCGGGAAAAAACAAAAATAGTGACCCTGTGTTTCAGTATGCCCGATTTTTTACACCGAACGAAATAACTGAAATGCTTGCCCGTTTTGGGAATCCGCGGTTATCGGCAGGCGTGTATTTTTCGCCTGATTTTGAAATCCTGGACGGAACAGAAAAACAATCAACCGCTGAACCTGCATTTATTGCGGCGTCGGTACAAAAACAAATATAAAAGCCATGGAAATAACAGTTGAAATCGGTTACTATCCGTTAATGGATGATTATGAAAAACCAGTTGAAAGCTTTCTGGAAAAACTGGCCGAAAACAAAAAAATAGCCCTTGAAAGCGGGACGATGAGCAGTCTTTTAACCGGCAATTACGAGGATATGATGGAGCTGCTAAACCAGCAATTAAAACCATTCCTGGAAAAATATCCGTCTGTTTTTACCCTGAAAATTTCCAGCGCCTGCAAAACCTGTAAAACGTAAAATTATGGCATCAAAAGGATACATGCAGATTTACACCGGAAACGGGAAAGGAAAAACCACAGCGGCACTCGGATTGGCTTTGCGAGCAGTGGGCGCTGGTAAAAATGTGTTTTTCGCGCAGTTTATAAAAGGAAAACCGTATTCTGAAATGGAGGCTGTTGAAAAATTTATTCCTGATATCACAATCAAACAATACGGATTGGGCTGTTTTATTATAGAAAAACCCACTGAAGCTGACATTCAGGCTGCACAAACCGGACTTGCCGAAGTAACTGGAATTTTAAAATCAGGAGATTATGATGTAGTGGTTTTGGATGAAGCCACCATCGCGCTCTACTACCAGCTTTTTTCTATCGACGAATTTTTGGATGTCCTGAAAAACAAAAATCCGAAAACCGAAGTGGTGATTACCGGGCGCTATGCCCCGCCGGAACTGATTGAATTGGCCGACCTGGTTACCGATATGAAAGAAGTGAAACATTACTACACCAAGGGAATTGAGGCAAGAAAAGGAATTGAATACTGACTTTCAAAATGCCGGAAGTTGTTCATGCCAGTCAATTTTGGTTTCTGATTTCTGCAATGGCATTTTTAAGCTCTTCCATTTCAAAACCGTATTTTCTTTTTAGCCTCCCAATCCTTTCATGCGAACGACTTGCAGGGATATGCAAAGCTTCTGTCAGTTTATATACAGAAACGGAGTACCGGCTGCAAACCTCGTTGATAGTCATACTTCCGTAAATTTCCAATTTGAATGAAGAGTGTTCCCTGCGGTGATCGGCTCGAATTTCCTGCGGCTTTTCTTCCTGCGACGCTTCATCAGCAAGGAGTTGGTTGTCATGAACTTCCGTCAGGGCATCATTCCAAAAATGCCCGGCACTTCGGCTATGAGTATTCTTGGTTTGAAGCGGTTCAATATCAGGCGAAACCAAAAAAGGGGCAATGACAAAAAATACCGACATTACTCCTAAACTAACTGCAACGGCAGTTCGCGGCATTTTTCTGCGAATCATTTTTCGGAAAATACACACGATCATTTTCCAGTGCAGGATAATATGAAGTACGATTAGAAATAAAAATGCCAGACTGATGTAAAGGTGAACACTTCCCCATTGGTGCCGGTCGAGTCCCCAAAAATAAAGTTCCACGTCGCTCCCGTAGGCAGCGTTTCGTTCAAATCCCGGCACCAGCACATATTTTATCAGGAAACCCAGGCCGGTCATCGAAGCCAGCATAATTAACATGATGCCGTCGATTAACAGGTTAATTTTGCACAGATATCTTTTCCAGTTCATAACCTTTTTTTGTATTGAACCGCGAAACAAATATGCACGGTCCAGTAAATTTACAAAAATCCGTTTCAAAGCTAATCAAACTTTTGTCCAAAAGAAAATTATATGTATTCATTTTAAGCAATGTTTTTATAAACATTTGTTTAAATTCTAAAGAAAAAAAGAAAGAATGGTAATGCCAATTGCAATTTATGGTTCGCCTGTTTTAAGGGAAAAAACCTTTGAGCTGGATGCCGGCGACGACTTTATTCAACTGGCTGAAACCATGAAGAAATATATAATCATTCAACAGAACAGCTATGCCAAAATTCAACGGAACAGCTCCTGAAGGTAGCTGGCATGCTGATGCGGAAGCCCAAGTACCACTTCATCGTTGCCGATTCCTCCGTGTTTTCGCGATTCGGGACAGCCAAATGACAAGGTCGGAACTTTATTTTTGCAGCAGTTTGAGAATACGTTTCCACAAACCGACAAAAGCGAGTAAGGCAATATGGAAGGTTTGACTCCGATTTTGGCCAGATTGTGCATGATTGCAGTAACCATTGCCGGTTTGATATAAATGATATACAAATCGGGCTTTGTCTTTTTTTCCATTTCTTCTGTCATGCCCAGGTTTATTTGGGTAATCCCTTTTAGTTTGGGAATTTCCTTTAACGCGTTCAGGATGAATTGAACGGGTATTTTATTGTTTTCTGAAATGGTTTGGGCCAGCAAATTGTCATCTTTGTCAAAACCGATGCTTCGCCGGGCGCCCGGGCAACCCAAATTCTTGTCAATTACCCTTACAGGACGGTTAAAGGAAAGGCTCACTGCTTCGCAGAATTTGAGTTGTTTTGATGGAATGTCAATTGATTCGGATAGCTCCCCGTTTACATTGATTGCCGTACATTTGGGGCCAAAAATATTTTTTAAGTCATCAATCATTTTTTAATTTTTTGAGCTCAAACATATTCCCGCTTTTATCCCAAATAAAATAAGTATCATTTCTCCCCGGGTTTATCTTTACCTCCGTTTTGTAATCCTGTTTTTGAGCCCTGGAATAAACAACACTGTAGTTGGGATACTCCAGGCAAAGATGAGGAAAGGTTTTTTTCTGTTTCTTCGGGTAAAGGAATATTTCAAGACCCACATCATCCTTTTCCATAAAATAAACATCAATTTTTTTATTTATACCGAAGAATTTTGAGGAAATGCCGGCATCCATCAAAAATTTCCGCTTCAAATTGAATTCCAAAATATCTACATAAAAATTTTCGATTTCTTCCGAATTGCTTACTGTTAATGCAATATGATTTAAGTACATTTTATGAAAATTAAAAGACAAAATTAAATAAACTTTTGTTTATTTTGCAATTATTTGGAATTGGTTTAAATAAAAATTGTGTGCCATGACTGAAGTATTCATTTCAACATTGAAACAAACATTGATGATAACCGCTTTCGTGTTGTTTATGATGGTGGTTATTGAATATATCAATGTACAAAGCCGGAATGTTTGGGCAAAAAAATTGCAAAAATCACCTTTCCTGCAAATCATTGTTGCCGCCCTTCTGGGCATTACACCGGGATGTATGGGCGCGTTCACCGTAGTTAGTCTTTACACGCACCGGATGATGGGACTGGCGGGTCTTGTAGCAGTAATGATTGCCACTTCGGGGGACGAAGCTTTTGTTATGTTTGCCTTGTTCCCAGGTAAAGCATTGCTGCTAAACGGAATCATGCTTATCATCGCCATAGCTGCAGGTTGGGTGGTTCATCTTTTTGAACACAAAAAAACCGTTGATGAAATTCATGGCTTTGAAGTACACCAGGAAGATATTTGCCGGTGTTTTGACAAAACAATCGTTTTCCCTCAACTTAAAAAAATCACTTTTGAACGTTCAGTGCTAATAATTTTCACATTTATTTTTGCACTAATGATTGTTATCGGTGTGCTTGGCCCCAATGAATGGAACTGGAAAAAATTTACGTTTCTCATCGGAACATTGTTTTTGCTTTTTGTATTCATAACGGTTCCCAACCATTTTTTGAAAGAGCATTTGTATAACCACATCCTTAAAGAGCATTTACTGCGTATTTTCCTGTGGACATGGGGCGCTTTTCTGGTGTTACACTTTGTAGAATCGAACCTGGCTTTAAGCAATCTGCTTCAAAATAATCTGAATGTGGTTTTACTTATTTCCGTGCTGATTGGGATTATACCGGAATCGGGGCCTCATTTAATGATTGTAACTTTATTTTCGCAAAATCTCGTTCCATTCAGCATTTTATTAGCCAATTCAATTGTACAGGACGGACATGGTATGCTTCCGCTTCTGGCAGAATCGAGAAAAGATTTTTTAAAAGTGAAAACCATTAATATGCTGGCCGGGCTGCTGGTTGGCTATATTTTATTGAAATTTAATATGTAACACAATTGATATCAATTCATTTGATAAATGAGAATAAAATAAAAAACAGTGTGAAATGAATCCAAAAGTATTCGAAAAAATTGAAATGCCCCAGGTTAAAAATATCATCGTTATAGCTTCGGGAAAAGGAGGTGTTGGGAAATCAACCGTTGCGGTGAATCTTGCCGTTTCACTGGCAAGGCAAGGATTAAAAACAGCCCTGGTAGATGCTGATTTATACGGTCCCTCAATTCCGATGATGCTTGGTGTTCAAAATGAACATCCTTCAGGCGAAGCAAAGGACGGAAAAGAAACCATGTACCCTGTTGAAAAGTTTGGAATAAAACTGATGTCAATTGGCTTTTTTATTTCAAAAGGGCAACCGGTTATCTGGCGCGGACCAATGGCGTCTAATGGATTAACCCAGTTGTTCAGGGACACTGAATGGGGCGAAATAGATTATATGATTGTGGATTTTCCTCCGGGCACAGGTGATATTCAGCTAACAACGGTGCAAAAACTCGATCTCGCCGGGGTGATTATCGTAACCACTCCCCAGGAAGTTGCCCTGTCGGATGCGCGGAAAGCGGCAGCTATGTTTACCAACCCCGATTTGCATGTTCCCATTCTCGGGGTGGTTGAAAATATGTCGTGGTTCACCCCCGCCAACCACCCCGATGAAAAGTATTATATTTTCGGAAAAGGTGGCGGCGAAAAGCTGGCTGGTGAATTCAACACCCGGCTGCTGGGTCAAATACCACTGGTAATAAAAATCGGTGATGTTTCTGACAGAGGGCTTACCATTTACAACCAGCCCGACAAGAACGTTACCGAAGCGTTTGAGAAAATTTCGAACAGTATTTATGAATTAACGGAGGTGCATTTATGATTGCCTTTGGTCCCATATCATCCCGGAGGCTTGGTCTTAGCCTTGGAATAAACAACATTGTTTCGCATAAAGTGTGTTCGTATAGCTGTGTGTATTGCCAGATTGGGGAAACGCATAAAAAGTCAGTAATACGCAAAGACTTTTATAAACCTGAAAATTTGGTTGAAAATGTGGAAAAGCATCTTAATATGCTGGATGAAAAACATCGTCCTGACTTTCTCACTTTTGTAGCTAATGGCGAACCTACTTTAGACATTAACCTGGGTGAAGAGATAAAGTTGTTAAAGAAATTAGGTATTCCGGTTGCTGTAATTACCAATTCATCGCTTTTGCAATTTCCCGAAACCCGAAGTGATTTAATGGAAGCCGACTGGGTTTCAGTGAAGGTTGATACGGTAAACAAATCGGACTGGAGAAAAATAAACCGCCCGCCCGCTTTTATGAAATTGCAGGAAATACTTGACGGAATCGGGATTTTTGCTAAAGAATACGGTGGAAGGTTGCACACGGAAACCATGATGGTTCAGAATTTTAACGATTCTGAGAAACAGATAAGGCAGACAGCGCATTTTATTGCAGGGCTAAACCCCGAAACCGCATACCTTTCCATTCCAACCCGCCCTCCGGCAATAAAAGAAGTAAAACCTATTGCGGAAGAAAATCTCACCAGGGCCTGGCAAACATTCAGTGATTTGGGAATAAAAACAGAATTACTAACCGGCTTTGAAGGAACCGATGCCGGGTTTACCGGCAATGCCTTTGAAGATATTTTGAATATTACGGCCGTCCATCCCCTGCGCGAAGACACAATGAAAGAACTATTGGAAAAAGAGAACGCAGAGATGTTGGTTTTAGACTCACTCATTTTTCAGGGATTGATTAAGGAAATAAAGCACGAGGGTATGACTTATTATTTAAGAAATTATCATTTTTAAACTGTTTTCAGTATGGAAAGAAAAATAATGCCGACAACCTGGTTTTTAGGTTTTCTTGCAATCACATTTCTTTTACATTTTCTGATTGGTGAAAAACGAATGATACCCTTCCCATACAATCATTTTGGATGGATTACTGTAATTTTAGGAATAGTCCTTAACCTTTGGACAGACAATCTTTTTAAAAAAAACGAAACTACGGTAAAGCCGTATCTGAAACCATCCTGTATTATTATAACAGGTCCGTTCTGCATCAGCCGGAATCCCATGTACCTCGGCATGCTGCTCATTCTTTCAGGCACAGCAATTTTACTGAAATCTGTTTTTTTACTTTTCCCTTCATTATTGTTTGTGCTTGTTATGGAAGGTTTTTATATTCGGAAAGAAGAATTTTACCTGACTGAGCAGTTTGGAAAAGACTTTTTGAAATATAAACGAAAAGTTCGCAGATGGTTGTAAATTTTAATAATTTCAAACATTTGTTTATTTTTATACGATTAAATTAGTTGAAATGAAAATGCCAATCGTAATATATGGCTCGTCAGTTTTAAGAAAAAAAACCTTTGAGATGGATGCCGGAGACGACTTTATTCAACTGGCTGAAAATATGAAGGAAACCTTAAAAAATGCCGGTGGAATTGGTTTGGCAGGACCACAGGTTGGAATCCTGAAAAGCATTTTTGTGGTAGATACTTCTCCAGTTGAAAATGAAAATGTTGAACCTGTTGAAAAAGTATTTCTGAACCCGGTAATCCTGCACCATAGCGATAATACAAGCTGGTACAATGAAGGTTGTTTGAGCATTCCCGGAATTTACGAAGATGTTAAACGCCCCGAAAAAGTGGAGGTGCGTTATCGTGACCTGCATTTCGACTGGAAGGAAGAAACCCTGACCGGAATGGAAGCCCGTGTTTTTCAGCACGAATACGATCATTTGCAGGGAATTCTTTTTGTGGACAGGTTGAGTTCACTCAGAAGAAAGCTTATTGGTAGAAAACTCCATCAAATTACAAAAAAGAAATATATAACCATTTAACAGAACAGCTATGCCAAAATTGAACGGAACAGGTCCCGATGGAAAGGGCCCTAAAACCGGAAGGGGTTTGGGAAAATGTGAAGAAAAATCGTTTGAGGAGAAGTTGCAGAAACTCGGGAAAGGTCAGGGTAAACGCCGGAAATCGGGTGGTGGAGAAGGAAAGGGGAAAAGGTTAAAATACAATACTTAAAAGGTTTGACCTGACGCGTAAACAGATAAATATGTGCTTTTTTTTGCCTGTTTGGAATTTATTTCTGAAAATGATTTTATTTTTAAAAATCAAACGGTAAATTTGTTTGACAGACCTTTCTGTATTAATAGTTATTTACATTTTAAAACCAATAATTATGAACGATCAACTGCAGCAAAATCAGCAATCAACACAGCAGGCTCCTCCTTCCAATTACCTGGTATGGGCCATTTTAACAACTATTTTGTGCTGTCTTCCGTTTGGCATTGTGTCCATTGTTTATGCCGCACAGGTTAACTCCAAGTGGCAAATGGGCGATTTTGAAGGCGCAAAACTATCGAGTAAAAATGCCAGACTTTGGGCATGGATTTCTTTTGGTGTGGCACTTGCAGGTATTTTAATCTGGTTTCTCCTGGTTATTTTTGGAGTAGCAGCCGGATTGGGGCTGGGGATGCTCGAGGGGATCGATATTTAGCCAATGAAGAAATTTTTTATTGGAGGATTGCTGATTGCCCTTGCGGGATTGGCAGTTCTTTTTTTTGTGCTCGACCCCGCTGAACATATCCTTTTCCCGCGGTGTGTTTTTTATTCGCTCTCGGGCTGGTATTGCCCGGGTTGTGGTTCGCAGCGGGCCATTCACAGTTTACTTCACCTGAATATTCCGGGTGTAGTTGAAAACAATTTCCTTTTTTTGCCGGCGGTGCTGGCCATAGCGTACCATTTTGTTCATCCCCTGTTAAACCGCTGGTTTGGCTGGAACCTGCCCAATGTTTTTTATATGAAAAACACACCGTGGGTCATTTTCGGTATCATTTTGCTGTTTTGGTTATTACGAAACCTTCCTTTTTATCCGTTTTCGGTGCTGGCGCCGGGGTAGTTTTGGTGTCCGACAAATTCCACATTTTATCATATTGAATCTTTTACTTTTCTGCTTTTGCTGAAGGGAATGGCTTTGTCATACCAACTGATCGTAAGGTTACAACATCGGAAACAGGCTTCAGCCACATCAATAAAAATGTGGCTGAAGCCTGTTTCTCTTCCCATCAGAGCATACCGTTGGCTGAAGCCCAACGGCAATAAAACTCAAATAATGAATTGCAGTTTGTATTACATCTGTTTTTTTTCTTTACTGCTTTTCATCCCGAATTTGGGATCGTACCGCAGGTAATTGATGATAATAAACCCTGGTATGGTACACAGCATTACCCAGATGAAAAAGTACTGGTAGCCAATCATCTCCTGGATCCAGCCGCTGATCATTCCCGGAAGCATCATGCCCAGCGCCATAAATCCGGTGCAAAGTGCATAGTGCGCTGTTTTGTGCTCGCCATCCGAAATGTATATCATATAAAGCATGAAAGCCGTAAACCCAAACCCGTAACCAAACTGCTCGATTACTACCGAACCGGTAATTATCCAGAGGCTTTCGGGCTGCACAAAAGCCAGCAACACAAACATCAGGTTGGGCAGGTTCATGGCAAAAACCATAGGGAGCATCCAGTATTTCAATCCGTTGCGCGACACCACAACGCCGCCTAATATTCCGCCCAATGTAAGGGCAATCATCCCGGCTGTGCCGTAAACAAAACCGATATTACTAGTGGTCAGTCCCAGCCCGCCCACCTCCGGGTCGTCGAGCAGAAACGGCGAGGCCAGCTTCACCAGTTGTGCCTCGCCCAGTCTGAAAATCAGTATGAAAATGATGGAAAGCACAATACCGTCTTTTTTGAAGAAAGTGACAAACGTTTCCACAAAATCGGCAACCACCTGTTTCAGCGATTTCGATTCGCGTTTCACATCCGATGTTGGATAGGGAAGAATAAACAGGTGCCAGATGAAAAAAGCCAGGAACAGACCTGCAAAAATAAAAAAGGTGATGCTCCAGGCCCACTGGTTGTTGTCGCCCGAAATTTTTTCCATTTGCCCCGCCAGTATAACCAGCGGTCCCTGGCCTGCCAGCATGGCAAAGCGGTAGAAGGTGTTGCGGATTCCCACAAAAAACGCCTGGTCGTGTTTCGAGAGGCCCAGCATATAAAACCCGTCGGCGGCAATGTCGTGCGTAGCCGAACTGAACGCCATCAGCCAGAAAAAGGCAATGGTGTACTGAAAAAATCTGCCTGCGGGCAGGGTAAACGCAACCCCGGCCAGAGCGGCGCCAATCACCAGCTGCATCACCACAATCCAGTATCGTTTGGTTTTCAGAATATCCACAATGGGGCTCCACAGCGGTTTTATCACCCAGGGCAGGTAAAGCCAGCTGGTGTAAAGGGCAATGTCGGTATTGGAAATTTCGAGCCGTTTGTACATGATTACCGAAACGGTCATTACAAAAACGTAGGGAAGCCCTTCGGCAAAATAGAGTGTGGGAATCCACGCCCACGGATTTCGGGTTGCTGGTTTCGACATAATTATGGTTTTAACGATTTGAATTGATACCCTTTGGAAGAAAAGTGCCGGATTGCATCATCCAGAATCCGGTAAAATTTGTCGGTACGCTCGGGCGCTGTTCCGGGGTGAACGAGCAAAATGGCGCCATTCAGCCCATCGGGGTGTTCCTGCTCAAACTGCAGCAGGTTGGTGTAAATTTTTACCGACGATTTATAATTGTCCATTCTGGGGTTGGTGTAATCGGCGTTGGTGCCGGTGCCGGGTGTGAAGTTTACCACTTCGAGGCCCAGGTTGCGGCTCCAGTCCGTAATTTGCCGGTTGTACCATTCATAAGGCGGCATAACCCGGCGCGCTTCGGCAGGTTTTACACCGAATTTTTCCAGTTCAGCAAAATTGTTTTTCAGGTCGGTTTCAAATTCTTCAAAAGAAACCAGGGTGGAATCGCGGTTTTTCCAGTCGCAGTAAAGCAGGTGTGCATCGGAATGTGCTCCAACGTAATGGCCCTTTTCTACAATCTGTTTGGTAATGTTCTTGAATTCCGGATTTCGTAAAAAATTTCCGGTAAAAAAAAACGAACCTTTGATGTTGTGCTTTTTTAAAACCTGAAGAACATGTTCACCTCCTTCAAATTGTATATCCGCAGTAAAGGCCAGGTACATGTTTTTTTCATTGGGATTGATGCGGATGATGGCGCCCTGATTGTCTTTTATTTTTTCGGTTTTTTCAGTCATTTTCCGCCCGTCACTTTCCAGCGAAGCCAGGTAAAAACTGAGGCTGGCGGTACCGTCCATGGTAGGTTCATTGGTGGCATAATCGCCAATATCGTCGTGGTAAACGGCTTTTCCGTTGTTAAAAGCTGCATATTCATCGGGATTTTGCAAGGCAATTCCAATTTGATTTTTATGGCGCGCAGCATCAATCGGACCGTCAACCAGGCCGCCCGGTGTGGTTCCGCCCAGCAAAACGGTGTAAGACGAATGAGGCAGCATGGGCGAATCTTCCACGCCCGGAAGTCCGCAAATCATGGCCGTTCCCCACGGATTGCACCCAAACAGCCAGTCGCGCAAAGCAGCTTCCATTTCGGCAAAATCGGTATTCCCGGTTTGTTCGCGGAAAAGTCTTGCCTGTGTAATGGCTGCAGCCACCAGATTGTTGGAACACCAGAGAAACGGCAATCCATAAAAGAACGGATCCTTTTGCCCCCGTTCAAAAAGAAGCTGTAGTCCGGTTTGATAATAACCCGCAAATTCCTCCTTTTCGTTCAGCACCATGTAGTGGTGGCCGAGGTTGATAAACGGGTACGATTCGTAATGTCCGGCCGTGTCGTTTTGTATCCACGGACTCACAGGCTCCTGCTTTCCCCAAAATTCGGCTTCTTTTAAAAATGTATTTTGATTTGTGAGTTGAAAAAGCTGAGTTGCTGCCAACTGCAAATCGTCGGCAAAGTTTTTTTCCTCGTAATAGTAAGGCGAAACATTGCAGGCGGTTTGGGTGTAGCCGGTATCCGACAACGCAAAATGCCAGGCGTCGAGAGCTTTTTGTTTCATCTGTTCAGCCAGATCAGGGTCCGAATCGCTGAAAAGTTCAGCCCCCAGTGCAAAACCCGATGCAAATTTGCCGGCGATGGACGAAACTCCGGTGCTGGTGTTTTTGAATTCGGCCAGTCCCTGCGGTTTGCCGGTTACAAAATATACCGGGCGGTATTTTCCCAACCCGTAATCTGCCGGATCGTTTACCGGAAGCCGGAAGCCAATGTGGTCGCGGTCGTCGGCAATCTGGTTGTACATTTCACCCGGGGCAGGGTTCATTTTTAGCATCCACTGCAGGCCCCATTTAATTTCATCCAGAATATCGGGAATTCCGTTGGCGCCTTCATGTCCACTTGCGTCGTAAAAATCGCTCCATATTTCAGGGTAATTTTTATACGCAAACATCATCTGAAAAATAGTATTGATGGAAGTGGTGGAATATTGCAGGTAATCGGTGGCGTCGTGCCAGCCGCCGGTAACGTCGATAAACTCGCCCGAACGTGTGGGATGATCGACAATAATACCATCGTGCAGATGGCAGGAATCTTTCAGAAAAGGATTGTAGCCACACCGCTGCTGCCGCATGTAATTAAGCAAAAAATCGGCTGTTCCTTCATAAACATCTGCATGTATTCTGAAGTTGGGCGAACGTGTTTCACCCAGCTTCAGGTAATAGCCTCCTTTGGTTTCGAAAGCTGAAAAATTCAACCTGGAAGCAGTTTTCATGCCCCACTCTGTAGCGGGTTGTTGTTGCGTTTTTCCTTTAAAAACCACTTTGCCGGTAATGGCATCGTGCAGGGTAAAATTCCGTGCCCTTATTTCTTCCGAAGATAAAAAGACGGCTACTTTAACCGATTGCGGCTGGTAGCCCAACTGGTTAATGCGGATGATCTCAACTGCATTTAATATTGATGTGAGGAAGCCAATAATAATAAAAAGAATTCCTTTTTTCATTTGTTGAGCCGGTTATATTTCAGGTAAATATTTTTCAATAAAATTTTCAATTCCGCATACCCTGAAGTTTTTATGCATAAAGTCTTCATTTTCTTTTATAATGATGAAATTTTTCGGGGTATTCAAGGTTATAATAGCCTCTGTATTTCCTCTGGAAGGTGTAAAGTTGGAGCCATATTTAATTTCAATTCCGGCAACCGGAATTCCTCCTCTTTCAATCACCAAATCGAGTTCGGCGCCATTGTGTGTCCTGAAGAAATAGGTTTGTCTGTTCGATTTTATACGTGCAAGAATTTGTTCAATTACAAAACCTTCCCAGGAAGCTCCCATTTTTGGGTGCAAAAACAGGTCATCCGGTTTTTCAAGTCCTAATATAAAATGCAATAATCCGGAATCTCTGATATAAACTTTAGGCGATTTTACCATTCGTTTTTTAATGTTAAAGTAATATGGCTGTAATTCTCTGACAAGAAATGCCTGATCAAAAAAGTGGATATAATGCTTAATTGTTTTTCCGGAAAGTTCAAGGCTTTTTGCATAATCAGAATAATTTATCATGTTTCCATGACTATGAGCCAGCATATACCAAAGCCGCCTGGTAACAATGGAGTCAGCGTTCAATCCAAGATTAATCAGATCTCTCTCAAAATACGTCCGGATATAATTGTTCATCCAATCTGCCCACGGATGTTTTTTTAGCAAAGCATCAGGAAAACCTCCGTAAAACCACAAATCTTCAAGTGCTTTATTCTTATCTATTTCTTCAATCAAAAAAGGTGTTAATTCATAATAAGCAATCCTTCCTGCCAAAGATTCAGAACTGTCTCTTAGCAAATCAGGCGATGCTGAACCCAATAAAATAAATCTGCCTGGTCTTCTGTCCCGATCGATAATTGCACGTAAAACCGGGAAAAGTTTTTTGTTCTGCTGGACTTCATCTATTACAAAGTTCTTGTTGGGATTACTTAAAAAATAAGTTTCAGGATCAGATAATTTTTGAGCATCGCGCTGGAGTTCAAGATCGATATACTCATATTCATTTTTATTAAATGCTATAATTTGTTTTGCCAATGTTGTTTTACCAACTTGCCTGGGGCCAATTATTGCAACACACGGAAAGTATTTGGTTAGTTCTTTTATTTTATTTTCAGCTAATCTTTTAATCATGGTTTAAAAATACAAAATAAACATGAAAAACTGGAATCAAATTCCTAATTTTCATGATTAATATCCTTTTCCGAGGGCTGCATCCTTAAAATAGTGCGTCAGAATTTCCCTGTAAGAATATCCTTTTTCGCCCATTACGGCAGCGCCAATCTGGCAAAGGCCAACCCCGTGTCCCCATCCGGCGCCGGTTAACACAAATTTTTGCGGAAGCCCGTTTTTTTCATCCAGATGGTCAACCACAAAAGCCGAGCTGTAAAGGTGCGATTCCGAGAACCACTTGCGGATTTCAAGCTCTTTACCCACAGTGAGTGTTTTTTTCGTTCCGTGAATTTTCAGTTTTATCAGCCGCGAGGAATGTCCGCGTTTTAGCGGTTCCAGTTTCACGATTTCGCCAAAATCGATGCCCGAACGTTTTTTAATCAATTCCGCCAATTGTTTTTGTGAATATTCCACTTTCCAGCGGTAAAAGTCGGTGGTTTTCTGGTCGAAATCGGGCAACACCTGACTCTGGATTTTTTGGTCGGTGGTGTTGCAGAAAGCATGTGGTTTGCTGCGAATCCACAGTTCCGCCTCGTCTTCCTGCCGGAGATCGACGCAGGTGGTATCGCCAAATTCCGAATCGACCACTTTGGTGAGGTAGCGGTGCCGCACCGGTTCCCAAACATTTTCAAAGTTTTCGGAAACGCCGCCGCAGCATTTTGAAAAACGGGCATCGCAGATTTTATTTTCGTACATCAGCACTTCTCCGCAGGTTTCTTCCACTGCCTGAAGTGCTTTTTCCGAATGAATTTTGGTGATTCCCTGGTAGCGCTGGCAATGGTCGTCGGCACATACATCGAAAGTGGTGTGGTCTTCGCGGTCGTACCAGCGGATGATTTCATTTGCGGTTTCGTGCGACGTCTGGTACAGGCCGCCACCGGCTTTCAGCGATTTGGTTTTTTCAATCTGTGCCAGCAGCCAACTGCGCGAAATGACGGCATGGGCTTTCAGCAATTCAGGTGAGCTGGTGGCGCTCATTTCGGAAGAGATCACACTTTTCAGGTAATCTTCCAGGCCGATTACATTGATGGCGCGCACTTTTCCATCTTCCGGAATCAGTTTCAGTTTTCCCTGAAACTGCTGGTTTTCCTCCTGTTCCCAGTGAAAATCAACGCCGATGATGACATTTTTCAGCTCGAAAAAGGAATCAGCTTTTCCGGGAGAGATCAAAAACGATGTTTCTTCTGAATTCGCTCCTGTTGCCGGGAAAACAGAAATCCGGTTTTTGTGAACAACAGCGTGATATTCGCCCGGCGAAAACGGTTTCTCTCCTTCTGAATAAAATGTGCCGGTTAGTGAAAAACGAAGTTCTTCCCGGGCAATGATTCCCACTTCAATTTCAGGTTGTTGCTTCATGATTCAGTTTTTAGTTCCACTTTTTTAATTTCCGATTCGTCAGTACAGGCTTCGAGCAGTTGGCGGTTGGTTTTTTTCAATACCGGATGCCGGAATTCAGGCGCAATTTCGGCCAGCGGAGCCAGAACAAACATTCGTTGTGACAGGTGGGGATGAGGAATGACAAGCTTTTCTGTTTCAACTGTCAAATTTTCGCAGTATAAAATATCGATGTCCATTTCGCGCGATGTATATTTCCCCGGTTCGCGTTTTCTGCCAAATGCTTTTTCTATGCGGTTTATTTTTACGAGTAACTCTTCCGGCCGGAGTTCCGTTTCAATCAGAAGTACCTGGTTCCAGAAGTTTTCATCAGCAGAAAAACCCCAGGGAGCTGTTTCGTAAACCGAGGATTCGCAAAGGATTTTCCCCAGCTCTTCTTCAACCCAAAAGTGAACTTTTTCAAAATTCATCCGCTTATTTCCGGTATTTCCTCCAATTCCCAAAAAAACCTGATACATTGAGCCGTAATTTTGTAATGATTTAGGTTATAAAATTACCCATCATTTACCAAATAACGGTAATGAAAACATAAATTCAAATAATATGAAAGAATTTTTTAAGTATGTGCTGGCAACTGTTGTCGGAGTAATAGCAGTTTCAATCATTGGTTTTTTCCTGTTTTTTATGGCCATTGGGATTTTGATTTCTTCAACCGAAAAACAGGTTACAGTTCAGAACAATTCGATGCTGGTGCTGGATATGACGCGGCAGATTGTTGACCGGACCCCAAACGATCCCTTTCAGGACATCGATATTCCGGGCTTTCCAACGATTAAAACCATTGGACTGGACGATATTCAGACCGCACTGGAAAAAGCAGTTCACGACGATCGCATCAAGGGCGTTTACCTGAAACTTTCGATGATGACCGGCGGAATGGCCTCGGTAGAAGAGGTACGAAACATGCTGATTGCCTTTAAAGACAGTTGCGACAAGCCCATTTATGCTTACGGCGACAATTACGATCAGAAATCGTATTACCTGGCCACCGTAGCCGATCAGGTTGTGGTTCATCCCTATGGAGCTGTTGATTTCAGAGGGCTTGGCGGGGAGATGATGTTTTACACCAAATTTCTCGAAAAACTGGGCATTGAAATGCAAATTGTTCGGCACGGCAAGTTTAAGGCAGCGGTTGAGCCGTTTATGCTTGAGAAAATGAGCGAGGAAAACCGCGAACAGCAGTTGACCTACATGGGAAGCCTCTGGAATCAAATGTTGAAAGGCATTTCGGAAACGAGAGACATTTCTGTGGAGCAGTTGAATGCGATGGCTGACGAAGTGCAAACCTTTAGGCAAGGGAATAAAGCGGTTGAGTCGGGCCTTGTCGATGCCGCCAGATATAAAGACGAGATATTGAACGATTTGCGGGAAATTACCGGAATTAAGGGAACCAAAGGTGTTCCGGTGGTGGGGGCTGCAAATTATGCAAAAGCACCGGTAAAGGGGAAAACCAAACCGTTTAGCCGGAACAAAATTGCGGTGATTTATGCCAGCGGAGATATCGGAATGGCCATGGGTGGTAGCGCTATTATCGGCGATGAGCTGGGCAGGGAAATACGCAAGGTTTGGCAGGACAGCACCTATAAAGCCATTGTGCTGCGGGTAAATTCGCCGGGAGGTGCTGTTTTCGATTCGGAAGTGATTTGGCGCGAGGTGAAGCTGGCAGCCGAAGAAAAAACCATGGTGGTTTCGTTTGGCGATGTGGCTGCTTCGGGGGGGTACTATATTGCCTGTGCCGCCGACCAGATTGTGGCTCAGCCAAACACCATTACCGGCTCCATCGGCATTTTCGGAATGATACCAAATATGGGTGAGCTTTTTAACGACAAGCTGGGAATTACTACCGATGTGGTAAAAACCAACAAAAACTCCGACCTGATTTCACTTAGCCGGCCAATGACGGAATTTGAACGCCAGATGATGCAACAATACATTGAAGAGGGATATGATCTTTTTATTACGCATGTGGCCGAGGGGCGTAATATGACTAAAGAACAGGTGGATGAGATTGGCGAAGGCCGGGTTTGGAGTGGTGAAAATGCCAAAGAAATCGGGTTGGTTGATGAGTTTGGCGGTTTGCAACGTGCCATAGAGCTGGCTGCCGAGATTGAAGGCCTCGATAATTACCGTACCGTGCAACTTCCGGCCCAATTGGATCCGTTTCAGCAACTGTTTAAAACCGGAACAGAAAATCTGCGGGCCAGGTTCCTGAAAAATGAACTTGGTGAACATTACCGGTACTACGAATTCCTGAAAAAATCGTCGGAAATGAACGGGATTTTTGCCCGAATGCCATACGATTTGAACGTGAATTAAGCGTACTATTTATAGAGGTATTTCAACGAATCCATTAGGTTACAAAGTTCAGCAAAGGGTTTGTGTCCGTGATTTTGATAAAAAGCACTGTGAAATTCATCCATCTCTTCAAGAATTTGCAGTGCTTTTTTCCATTTGTTGTCGTTTATAGCAGACAGAAACATCTTGTTTTCATCGCCCATTCTTTTAATAGCCTGGGCAAGAATTTTTTCTCCTTTCGCTGTCAACACCAGTAATCTGGCCCTTTTATCGTTTTCGTCGGGTATTTCGTTAAGCAGGCCGTTGTTTGACAAGCGCCTTATGGTATCCATTCCTGTGGTGTATTCCAGGTGGTAGGCATTGATCAGGTCGGTCTTTTTGGCCTTTTCCATTACATCTACCGTTTTCAGAAAGAGAAATTCCAGCCGGGTATTTATTACAAGGTCTTTCAGGGCTTTTCGCGCGTAATATTCATGAAAACGGGCTATGCGGGAAATTGATTCCAAAAAACGGGTTTTTTCGTCAGATTTAATTGCCACTGAATCATTTCCAGCTGAAAAACCAGGGTGCTTTTCCCTGGGGGCCTTCCGGTTTAGATCCGGATTTTCCTCCAGCTTTTCAACTACCCACCTGGCAAACGACAGTAAATCCAGATGCTTTTCCTTCAGTTCATAATCCTCATAAAGATCAATTATTTGTTTCAGAATGGCATACTTGTTTTTTCCCATGCAGCTTTGTTTTTTGCAAATGTATAAAAGTTTTACTAATATTGCATCGGATACGATGTTTTTAAAATCGGATACGATAAAAAATACAACAATATGGAAAGTAACATTAACATTACAGAAAGCGATTACATTAAATTATGTGATTTGGTGAGGGCTGAAAAGATGGCGCACACCACCGAGATGAACAATCTCAACTATCTTGGTTCAGAGATTAAACGTGCAAAACGAATTGATGAAAGAAAGGAGAGACCTGATTTTATTATTATGAACTCTCAGGTAGAAGTGATTGATTTGGACACGAACCGGGAAATGAAAGTGAAACTGGTTTATCCCAGGGAAGCCGATTTCAGAAAAGGGAACATTTCGGTTTTGTCGATGCTTGGGAGTGCTTTGCTGGGCTACAAAACAGGTAACGTTATTTCTTTTCAGGCTCCGCGGGGGGTAAAAAAGGTGAAGATTAAAAACATCACCCTTCCCGATCAGGTGCATTAGTTAAATTTTAAAACATAAATTATGGCTAAGAAAAGTGCCGGCCCGAAAGCTCCGGAAAAGAGTATCAAAGAAAGGCGGCATGAGAAAAAAATGAGAAAGCAGGAAGAGAAGATTAAGAAACGAAAGAGCCGGGTATAGTGATATCCGTCCCAACTTCTCTTTTGCCGGTTGCAGTAATAGAGGCAACCGCAAGATGAATCAGAAAGATGAATGGCAGGAGGTTTTTACCACTGCAAAAAAACCGGGTCAGTAAAGGGCCCGGTTTTGTATTTTTTTGATGTAGAAACAGCGTTAACTTGCTTTCAGTCGCCGGATACTCGATCGGTCCATTTTATTTTGGGCATATTCCTGTGTAATAACCAGATATTCTGTTTTTTCAGAGGGCATTTCATACATGGCGTCGTTCATTATACTTTCGCAAATGGAGCGCAGACCGCGGGCGCCCAGTTTAAACTCGATAGCCTTTTCAACAATGTACTGAAGTGCTTCTTCTTCAAATTCCAGTTCGATTTTATCGATTTTAAAAAGTTTTTTGTATTGTTTGATTACTGAATTTTTGGGCTCGGTAAGAATCCGGCGCAGAGCCGTTTTATCCAGCGGATCAAGATAAACCAGAACCGGCAGCCGGCCAATAATTTCAGGAATCAGGCCGAACGATTTCAAATCCTGCGGAGCAATGTACTGCAGCAGGTTTTCGCGTTCAATGCGGTCCACTTCTTTGGCAGCGCTGTAGCCAATCACTTTTGTATTTAGCCGGTTGGCAATTTTCCTTTCAATGCCGTCGAAAGCGCCTCCGCAAATAAACAGGATGTTTTTGGTATCCACCGGAATCAGTTTCTGCTCGGGATGTTTGCGTCCTCCCTGCGGTGGAACATTTACCACGGCGCCTTCCAACAGTTTCAGCAAACCCTGCTGAACGCCTTCACCCGACACATCGCGGGTAATGGACGGATTGTCGCTTTTGCGGGCAATTTTGTCAATTTCATCGATAAAAACGATGCCCCGTTCGGCGGCTTCCGTGTTATAGTCGGCAGCCTGAAGCAGGCGGGTCAGAATACTTTCAATGTCTTCGCCCACATAGCCGGCTTCGGTAAGTACGGTGGCATCCACAATGGTAAACGGCACATGCAGCATTTTGGCAATGGTGCGCGCCAGCAGGGTTTTTCCCGTTCCGGTTTCGCCTACCAGAATGATGTTGGATTTTTCAATTTCGGTTTCGTCTTTATCAAAGGGCTGTGTGAGCCTTTTGTAGTGGTTGTAAACCGCTACCGAAATAATTTTTTTCGCTTCATCCTGACCAATCACATACTGGTCAACAAACTCCTTGATTTGTTTTGGCTTCAGGAGTTGAATCCCGGCCAAATCGAAAGAACTGTCTTTTTTAATTTCTTCCTGGATAATGGAGTAAGCCTGCTCGGCACAACGGTCGCAGATGTGGGCTTCGATGCCGGCAATTAAAAGGCTTACTTCCTTTTTTTCACGTCCGCAAAAAGAGCATTTATCCATTCTGATTTTACTTGTCATCTATTATTTTTTTGCCTTATCTCTCACTAAAATTTCATCAATCATGCCGTATTTTAATGCTTCTGCCGAAGTCATCCAATAGTCGCGATCCGAATCTTTTTCAATTTGTTTAACCGATTTCCCGGTATGTTCAGAGATAATATTGTACAATTCTGCTTTAATTTTCAGGATTTCACGCGCTGTAATTTCAATGTCGGAAGCCTGTCCCTGCGCACCGCCCATGGGCTGATGAATCATCACCCGTGAGTGTTTCAGCGCCGAGCGTTTCCCTTTGGCGCCGGCAGTCAGCAAAATAGCGCCCATCGATGCAGCCATACCGGTGCATATTGTGGCCACGTCGGCTGAAATGTACTGCATGGTGTCGTAAATTCCCAGTCCTGCATGCACATGTCCTCCGGGTGAATTCAGGTAAATCTGAATGTCTTTCGACGGGTCGGTCGATTCCAGAAACAGCAACTGTGCCTGAATAATGTTGGCCACTGTATCGTCGATGGGAACACCCAAAAAGATAATCCGGTCCATCATCAACCGGGAAAAAACATCCATCGATGCAATATTTAACTGCCGTTCTTCAATGATGGTGGGTGAAATATAGCTTCCGTAGGCTGAGCTGTAGCGGTCAAGGGTCATACTGCTAATTCCGGCGCCTTTTACCGCGTATTTTCTGAATTCGTTGTGTCTGTCCATTTTATTTCCTTTTTAAAAAAATAACTTTGTAATTCTGCTTTATGTTGAAAACGAACTACAAAGTTATAAAAAAGTTGTTTGCTATAACTTTCAGCTATTGTTATTTAGCCATTTCCTCAAACTCTTCGCGGGTAACTTCTTTATTATCAAGGGTAACTTTTTCTTTTACCACGTTAATTACCTTGTCTTCCAGTATTTTATTGTATAACCGTTCCTTTTCTTCCGGTTTTTCCAGAATCATTTTGGCGAAGGATTCCAGCTGGTCTTCGGGCGCATTGTATATGCCGTACTGACTGTATTGGGCGTGTGCAATTTGTTTTGCCAAACCCATTGCTTCCTCTTCCTCTACCTTCAGTTCGTTTTCCTTTGCAATGAAATCTTTGATGAGCTGCCAGCGCAGGTCTTTCATAAAACCGTTGAAATCGTTTTCAACCTGTTCGTCGGTAACATCCTTGTTGGCTTCTTTAAGCCAGCGTTTCAGGAAAGCTTCCGGCAATTCGGGATTTACTTTTTCCACCAGCGCATCGCGGGTATCGTAGGCAAACCGGCGGTCAGACGATTGCAGCAAACTGTTTGCAATTTCTTCCTTTAGTCTGTTTCTCAGGTCTTCTTCGGTTTTTACCTCAGTGTCTTCGCCGTATATTTTTTTGTAAAGTTCTTCATTCAGTTCGGCTTTCCGGAAGTCGAGAATTTCAGTAATGGTGAACCTGAAAATGCTGTTGAGCTCATCGGCCTGTTCGTGACTGATTTTCAGCAGGTGGCCCACTTCGTGTCTGTCCTGGTAAGCCGTAACAGGGTCGAAAATCAGTACTTCCCCCTTCTGTTTTCCAATGAATTGCTTTTTAATTTCTTCATCTTTTACCAGGTCAACCGAAAGTAATACACCGTCGGCTTTAATTCCTTCTTCTTTTTCATTGCCTTCGTCGTCGAGTTCAACAAAATCGCCACGCACCAGGCTTTTCTCTTTCGCCTCGCCGGCTTCTGTATTTTCGCCCATTTGCGACTGAATCATCTCCACCTGTTCGTTCACCATATCGTCGGAAACTTTAATGGTGAAGTAATCAAGCTTGTCTTCTTTACTTAAAGGAACTTCAATCTCCGGAGCCAGTGCCACATCGAAAGCAAATTCAAAGTTTTCATCGTTTTCCCAGTCAATGGGTTTTTGATGTTCCTGGCTGGAAAGCGGTTCTCCCAAAACCTGCAGTTTTTCATCCATCATAAAACGGGTGAGGTTTTGCGACAGCAGTGTATTTATTTCTTCAACCATAAGCGATTTGCCAAACCGTTTGCGAATGAGGCCAATGGGCGCTTTTCCCGGCCTGAATCCCGGGATGGAGGCTTGCTGCCGGTATTCTTTCAATTTTTCTTCAACCGTTTTTTCGTAATCCGGTTTTTCAATCAATACTTTGATTACCGCGTTTACATTATCGGTATTTTCCTTGGTAATATTCATACAGAGTACTATAAATTGTTATCAGAACTTTAACAGTAAACCACCGCCGGCACATTTTATCAAAAATTATGGCCGGCGGTGGTTGTGCGGACGAAGGGACTCGAACCCCCACGCCGTGTGGCACCAGATCCTAAGTCTGGCGCGTCTACCAATTCCGCCACGTCCGCAAAAAACAGGGCGCAAAGGTAATTATTTTTTTGAATAGCGAAAAATTTATTTCCATTCTACAACTGTTCCACGTTGTTCATTTTGAAGTTCATGCGGGATGGTATCTTTTATCTCGCGCCACAGCAAATTTATGAGTTTGTGCTTGGCAAAATGCCGCGAATAGGCCAGACTTACTTCGCGCAGAGGTTTCAGGTTACTGAACGAGCGTACATTGTGTTTCCGGTGTTCCGTCATGTTCAGGGTTGCCAGCTCGGGAATGAGCGTTATTCCGCCTTCCCGGTCCACAATATTCATAAGCGTTTCCAGCGAGCCGGCTTCGAAATGGAAAGGTAACTGGCTGTCAACCGTGCCGAGGAACGAACAAAGATTAACCACCTGGTCGCGAAAGCAGTGGCCGTCGCTAAGCAGCCAGATTTCGGGTGTGGCAATGTCTTTCAGCGTGATTTCCTTCTTTTTGTGCAGTTTGCTTTCCGGGTTCACGTAAATCATCATCTCTTCGTAAAACACCGGCTTCTCGAGGATTTTTTCCTCTTTGAGCGGCGTAACCAGAATCCCCACATCAATCAGATCTTTATTTAGTAATTTTACAATTTCATCGGTGGTTTGTTCCACCACTTTAATGTAAATGTTGGGATATTTTCTTTTATAACTTCCAATGAAGATGGGCAGCAGGTAGGGCGCCAGGGTGGGAATAATCCCGATGCGCAACATGCCCGAAACCTGGTTTTTGTGGTCTTTTACGATGTTGTTCAGTTCTTCGGCCTGCTTCAGCACAATGCGTGCCTGTTCAATAATCCGCTGGCCCACGTCGGTAGGAATTAAGGGTTGTTTGCTGCGGTCGAAAATAATGATTTCCAAATCTTCTTCCAGCTTTTTTATTTGCATGGAAAGCGTGGGCTGGGTGATAAAACACGATTCGGCGGCTTTGCCAAAATGGCGATAGGTATCCACCGCAACAATATATTCCAATTGGGTCAGCGTAATCATGGCGCGTAAAATTTGGCCCTAAAAATAGAAATTAATTGCCTGATGCAAAAAGAAAGGCGGGATAAAGTGGGTTTTGTTAATTTCGTTTGAATGAATAATATACTCCTAAATTTATTGAAAGAACGGACATCTGATGCTTAAAGAATATTTTATTGTATGAAATCTCCGTTATAACGGACAGGTTTTTAACTGTTTTTACATCAAAAACAGCGCCTGCCGAAGGTATTATTCCTATTCCATTTTCAGAGAATTCAGAATCGAAAGGGCCGTCGAATTTTTTTTGAAAATAGCCTGTTCCGAATCCAATAAAAGGTTTTACCGGATAATTAAAAACAGAATACCTGGCGCCGGCTTCCACTGAACGCACCCGGTAGTTCTGAAACATTGATTTATACCATACATTTCCGGCTCCGATTTCCAAATCAAAATGTTCTCCCACGGAATAACCCAATTGCAGGCCGGCTCCAATTCCATAATCTATTTCCTGTTCGTCATTCAAAGGAAATGCGAGGCGGGATTTTATTCCTGAATATAACTGGGCAGATAAAAGTTCTGCCGTTAAAACGAGGCACGCAAAAAACACTAATTTTTTCATATTCATCTTGTTTAAAATTTAAAACTGTAGCTAACTGACGGAAATATGCTGAATAAACTTCTCTGGTAAAGTTTTAAGTTATCGTAAACCGGTATAAATCTGTATCCGCCTGCCGAAGAATCAGCCACAGAGCCCTGATATTTACGGTCGTAATAGTAATAATACGGATTCTGCCGATTGTATAAATTAAAAATACTAATGGACCAGGTTCGCTCCCCCCAGTCTGTTTCTTTCGGGAAATGCGCTGCAATGTCAAACCGGTGATAATCTCTCATTCGGAAAGCATTTTTTTTTGTATAAACAAAAATATCTTCCTCTTCAATGGTATAGTGCTCCGAAGCAAGGGTAACCGGATAGCCTGTTCCGTAATTCCAGACAGCAGATAACTGAATATTCTTTTTAACCTGATGGTTGACAACCAGGCTAATATCCAGCAGCCTGTCGTATTTAAAAGGATAAGGTTTTCCATCGTTTATATTCTCAAATTTCCTTTCTGATTTGGAAACGGTTACTCCGACCCAACCGGTTGTATTTCCTCTCAGCTTTTGTAAAAACAATTCCAGACCGTAATTCTGCCCGCTACCCTTCTTTTCAACGATGTTTTCCCATGCATCCAGGTTACCAATTAATGAGGTGCCGGGTTTAAAAGCTATTAAATTATCCATTGTTTTGTAATATGATTCCACGCTAAACTCATACAAACCATCCAGAAATGTTTTGGCAATGCCAAATGAATTCTGGACTGAATTTTCAGGATTTACATTTTTATTGGATGGCATCCAGTAATCAGAAGGAATTCCTGTGCCCGAAAACGCAAGCAAATGAATGAACTGATTCATTTTTGAAAATGAATACTTCACAGAAAAATCGTCTCTCAGAATATAGTTGACTAATAGTCTTGGCTCAAAGGAGAAATATTGCGTGTTTCCTGTATGATACGAAGAATACCTTAATCCGAGATTGGTATTGAACCTGTTTAACTTTATTTCATTCTGAAAGTAAACTGCATTTTCCAATGCATTCATTTTATAAGTGTAGTGCTCGTTAATGGATTGAACGGTGGTGCCCGATTGTGTAAAATGTTCATTGTTTGGAGTAAACGAATGGTAAATGCTGTTTGCCCCAAAACGAAAAACAACATTGGGATTCAGCACAAAAGAAAAATCCATCTTCAAACTAAAGTCGTTTATGCCTGTCAGTACGGTATTTTTCAACGATTTTACCGTATCGCCAACATTTAAATTGTATTGAAACAAATTGCGGTACCTGTAATCGGTATTTGACAATGTTAAATTGCTAAACAGCTTGTTATTGTAAATATGATTCCACCTGAACGAAACCATGGTATTGCCCCATTTCAGGGAAGTGATTTTATCTGAAATTTCCTCTTTTTGTTTGGATGAAAGTTTATCGTTTCCGCTGTAATAGCTCAGGAATACCCTGTCTTTGGATGAAATTCTGTAATTTATTTTTGCATTGATATCATAGAAATTATAACCCATTCCGGCACCAAACATTTTGAAAACGGGTATAATATTCTTTCTGACTGAAACGATGGATGACAGTTTGTTTTTTATTATGGGAGTTTCAACGGATACTTTTGATGAAAGTAACCCAACAGTACCCTGAACACTGAACTTCTGCATATTGCCTTCTTTCATTCTGACATCCAGCACCGATGACAAACGGCTGCCATACCGGGCCGGAAATCCGCCTTTGATTAATTTTACATCGCTTATGGCATCTGCATTAAAAATCGAAAAAAAACCGCCGAAATGAGCTACGTAATAGAGTGGAACATCGTCGAGCAATATCAGGTTTTGATCGGGACTTCCACCACGGACGTACAAATGACTTTTTGCCTCTCCGCCCGACTGAACTCCCGGAGTTAACTGAAATGCCTTTATAATATCGACTTCCCCAAACAGATTGGGCAACAACTTTACTTCCTTCATTGTCAGGCGTGTTACACCGGTTTCATTGCGTTTTATAATCGTATTCTCTCTTTCAGCAGTTACAGTTACATCATCGAGTAAAATTCCGGGCGACAGGTAAAAGTCCTGTCGGTTTTGAAAAGGTTTCAGAAATACAGGATTTAAAGGTTTATAACCTGTAAATGAGACCTGAATTTCCAGCTTTTCCTGAACCGGTATGGTAAGACTGTAGAACCCGTATTCGTTTGTAACTGCGCCTGTTCCCGATTGTTTTTCAAACACCGTTGCGCCAATTAAAAATTCTCCCGATTGCTTATCATAAACAAAACCGCTGATGGTGAATTTTTCCTGTGCAAATAAACTGCCTGAATTAACAATTACCAGAAACCAAATAATTAATTTGTTCATAATTAATTATTTATGATTTTTTCTTTGATAAAAATTGAAACAATGTCACTGTTGTATCCGGCAAAAAGTCCATACCCGTTATTAATGTTTGAAATCACATTTAACGGCTCGCCCATACCATACAGAATATCTTCTTCCTTGTTGTATAAATGCTGTAACATGGATGTTTTAAACCGGTAATACTCCTCTGTAACATTTCTTAAATGAATACTTATATAGTGATGACTAATATACCTGTACTCACTTTCCCTTTGTGGAGGGATATAATACACGTTTAAGGTATGTTCTTTTCCGTTTATCTCTTTATCATTAAATAACAGCACCCTGGGTTGTTTCAGGTCAAAACGGAGCAGTGAGGGATAATAACTTTCTGAAGTTATTATTTTATCATACGTTGATAACCGGTAAAACGTGTGCGGTTTATCGTATGAATAAGCAATATCGGAAATGGCCAGTTCGTAAAAATTAGTTTCATTTCCCGGGTCAGCAAACGTTACTGACACCTCCGAGAAAACACCACCATCTTCGTCGAAGTAGGCAATTGGCGTTACAACGGTATCTTTAATCATCACTTTTGGAGGGATTGTGGTTTTTGCGGTTACGTTTTCAAAACCGTCCTTTAAAACTTTTATGGCGTAGGAATTTCCCTGAACAGGATAGTCGCCCAACCCTTTTGTTATTGGATAAATGCCGGTAGAATCCACACATTTTAGCGTGTCTTTCAAACTATCATTTTCATAATAGAGAATCAATGCATCATTCACAGGATACCTTGCCGTATCAGAGATATGAGCGCTTTGTTGCAATGACACCCTTAATGATTTTGGATGAGGAAACAATAAAGGTTCAATGGTGGAATAAATTACCAGGTTTGGTTCCTGCTCCGGTATTTCAATTTCAATCTCCTTTGTGCAGGAAATAAACAATAAAAATGCAGTCAGCAGAAATAATATAATTCTGTTCATAATTAACGGGTTTGGATTATTTCTTCAATGATTACATCTTCCAGATAATCAATTGCAAAAGAGTCATCTAAGATTTTATTATTTACGATAAACGTTGGAGTAGAAAAAATTTTTTCTGATAAGATTAACTCTTTATTTTTGATTAATCTTTTTAAAACTACAGGGTCATTAAAATCTTTACTAAACTTTTTTATGTTTAATCCTATAGTTTCAGCGAATGCATAAAAAATAGAATCATCATTTAAACATTCGGTATTTTCAAATATGATATCATGCATTTGCTTAAACTTTTTTTGTTTGGCAGCAGCCTCACATGCTAAGGCGCTTCTACTTATATAATCACTAAAATAAATAAATTTGAAATTGACCTTATTTTTGTATTTTTTATAAAGATACTTTAATTGGTTTTCTGCTATCTGACAAGCGGGACATGAAAAATCTGACACGATGTATATAACAATACTGGATTCATTTTCAGATAGATTATGCGAATCAAATTGACTCATTTCTATTTTTCGGAAAAAAGGTGGTTGTAATTTAATCTTAATTTCTGAAAATTGTTTCAGAGAATCAACTAAATAAGCTTGTCTGTCTTTTTGTTTAATTAATTTTAAGTAATTAAAAATGTTATTTGAATCAATTTTTGAAATGTTTAACCTTGATATATAGCTATTGAAATCCTCAATTGTAACTTTCGTGGTTTTGTTATTTATTTCAGTTTCGATGTATTTTTGGAGGGAAATTTTTCTTGTGTTTGCTTCTTTAAGTAATAATTCATTTGAAATCAACTCATGTAAAGCATTCATCCTGGCCTCATATAATTGTATGCTAATAATAGAATCAATATCCTCTAAAAATATTTCCTGACCATCAATAAATGCAATTGTTTTTGCTCTTCTTATTTTTGTATTATTATTTTCCATACAGTTGATAAAAGCGAAAATCAAAAATAGAATTGATGTTATTTTAAAAAATTGTTGCATTTTTTTATCCTTTTAGTTCCAGTAAAAAGCTGATAAGTTATAACAGCTTTTTACTGAAACTGGTAAGAATTTAGTTCGAATTAATTATTAATAATATTAGATTTTACTAACCAACTGCGTCCCCAAATATAAGGTTCACACCCAGCAGGTATAGCCATAACATAACAATTTGCACCGTCAAACGAACTGCCAGCCATAGGGCATTGATTTCCATTAACTGGCGTATAGTAAAAACTAAGTTGGTTTTCGTTTGGCCCCCAAATGAAAGCTGTTGTGCCTACTGGAGCCGTGCCAACGTAACATTCACCATAAACATTATAATCGTATGTTCCTATCTCGCATGTGCGACTTCTGTAATCATTACGTACATAAGCGATATGATAATTGGTAGAACTTTGATAGTAGTGGGGATAAATAATGATTCTTCTTTTATAAAAATCATAACTTTCACCCAACGAGATATAATATTCATTAGAAGGATATACAAACCATGCGTTTCCTCCATTTACTACAAAATCTTTCCAAGAGGAAAGCCAGCCAGTTTTATAACTAAACCGAACTACAAACTCGTAACCATAACCTCTGTGAACTGCTCCTATAAAATCATTTGATGTGGTATAACCTACAGGGTATCCAAAAATGAAATCATTCGCTGATTTTAAATTGATACCATTTATTTCCAATGAATAACTTTTAACATTATCTTGCAAATTTGTAGTAACTAATTCAACGATAATTTTTGGTTCCTGAGTTAAATCAAAATCATTTTTGCCTGACTTAAGGTAATCATTATAGTTGTTAAAATTTGAAACTTGTGTTTCTTCAACATTTAGCTCATTGATTTTTAAGGTAAACTCATGTTTTTTAAGGTATTCTGCTAATAAAATTTTGTCATCTGAGTAAATTGCATAAAATGCTTGATTTCTACCACTTTCATCAAAAACTACTATTTCTTCTTTAAATTTACCTTCATTTTCAATTTGACTAACTAAATCAAAATCAGCCAATTCATTGTTAGTTTGTTCTTTTTCGCAGCTTATAAAAAAAACGATAAAGACCAAAGTAGATAGTAATATTTTTTTCATTGTTATTTGTATTTAATCGTAAAACGTCGGCTTTTTTCACTTTTACATATGCCAATTTGTAAAAGTCGCTCCCGGATGGTAGTTTTGTACGGGTGGTTTTCAAAACCGCCTGCCTCCCCGGGCCGGGAACAAATTAGCGTGAGTGAACCCCGGGGAGGCTTACCTAATAAACTTGTTGATATTTGGAAAAATGATCTGCATTATTTTTGGTTTTTTAATCCTGTTCCGGGGGTACCAAAACAGGGTTTAACATGTCTAATAAAAACAATTGTATTTGTTGATATCATCAAGAAATTATAATGAATGAACTTGCTAAAATATTGAATCCCAAAAGCAAGAAAAAAAGACGAACACTTAACTTTTCAAATAAGTGTTTATAAACCAACAGAACTATACAAAGAATTGATGAAATACCCAGGATAGTTCTTATAACAGATAGTTCAGGATTAATTAAATAAATTGCTATTAATATTAAAATATTGGCAAACAATACAGATGTAACAATTTGAAACCACTTTTTTTCCTTCGAATCAACTATTAACTTCATCGGGAAAAAGTAAAAGCTAAACACAATTGCTACAATTAAATAAACAACCGTATCAATGTGATTTTTCGCTGCTAAAAAAACAATAAAAGAAGCAACAAAAGGTAAAACATTTTCAATCCGTGTTAAATATTTCATGGTATTATAAATTAATCAGTACATAATTATTATTAAAAAAAGCAATCATTAGCACAAGAAGCCGCTTCCCATGCAGTATTTACCGCTGGACTTGCTAAAAATCGTACCCACTCCACTGTGTTCCAATTATCCATTCCTTGAGTCCACCTGAACATACAGCAATCCCAACATTCTCTGCTAGCGCAAGGCAACCAATCCTTGCGAGAAGCAGACTTTTTAGTTACATTTTTTTCCTTGTTATCTATGTCAACAAAAATCATTAGACTTCTATGAAAACCAATTGCGTAAGTAATATAATTTTTGCTTTCGTTATGGAGATATTCTAATTTTTGTATTTCATTTATGTAGTGTTCAGTTATTCTTATTTTACTTATCAACTTATTTGACCTTAGTGCCCTAACATAGCTGTTGAATAATAACTCTTCTGCTTTTGAAAGAATTCTTTTATTGTTATTAACTACATTACCAGACTTTAGAACTTTTTGGTCATGCAAAGTAACGAATAGTTCTGATTCTTGTTGAAATGTATCGTATTCACTTAATTGTGTCAAACCGGCTAAATTGAAAAGGAAATCCATGTGAATTTCTTCAAATGGATCCAAAAAATTTTCTTGATTCAAATCTCCTTCCTGAACTTTTTTTTCAATTGCTAAAAATTTCTCGTTTAATTTATCTTCACCGGTTATTTCATTTTCCTTACATGATTGAAAATGTAAAACAGTGATTATTATTGTAAATATCCAAGTAGCTTTTTTCATCTTTTTTTACTATTAAAATTTTAGCAATACCCCACTTTCACATGTGCCAAATTGCAAAAGTCGCTCCCGGATGGTAGTTTTGTACAGGTGGTTTTCAAAACCGCCTGCCTCCCCGGGCCGGGAACAAAGTTACGCATGGACCAAGCTCCCGGGGAGGCTTACCCAATAAACTTGTTGATATTTGGAAAAATGATATGCATTATCTTTGGTTATCATCCTGTTCCGGGGGTGCCAAAACAGGGTTTAACATCTTTTAACTACTTTTCAAATGTAGGGCATTCAATCTAAAAAAACAAACTTTTTTTTGTTGGTTTTTTTTTTTTTTTTTTTGCAAGTTTCTGTTTTTTAATGCCTTGCAAATTAAAATTGAAAAAATGTTTCATGACATACAAAACATAGGGTTACCTTTTTGGGTTTTAAGGAATATATATAGATAGGGCTTTAAAATCTTCAAAACACAATATTTGAGTAAAATTCTAAAAATAAGCCACTTAGCAAAAAGTCGTTTTTCTCTTATTTTGAGAATGGTGCATCTCCATAAAAATCCGGCAGCTTTGGCAGAAATTTTTAATTTTGCACAAAACAACGATACCATGAAGTTTACAATTTATATAACTGTTTTGGTTGCCGGTATGCTTTTTTTCGCCTGCGGGCCGTCCGATGAAGAAAAAGCCAGCTCCAAACTGAACCTGGCCCAGTCGCTGCTGGCGAAAAATGATACGACCACTGCTTTGCGCCACCTCGACAGTATTCCGCGCCTGTACCCGAAAGCCATTTATGCACTGAATGCCGCCAAGAACCTGGTGAGCGAAGTTCAGTTCGATTTGCTGCACCGGAAAGAAGCACAGCTCGATTCGCTGAAAGTGAAAATTGAGGCGCTTGAAAAACCGTTTCGCAAAGAAAAAACGGAATTCGACCGTTACACGCAATACATCCACAACCGGCAAACGTTTCAGCGGGCATGGGACCGCTCCTACATTCAGGTGCATTTGGATGAACGGGGCGAAATTTACCTGAGCAGCAATTACCATGGCGAAAAATGGCTCAACCACACGGCGCTGCGCGTTTACGATCAGGGCGACGATGCCAAAACCGAGGAAATTCCCATTGGCGACCCGAACAACCACCGCAGCGATTTTATGGAGGCCAAATGGGAAAAAGTGAGCTACCGCAACGGTAAAGACAATGGTGTGATGGAGTTTATTGCCAACCATGTGGACCGCAACCTGAAAGCGGTTTTCCTGGGCAACGAATATTATTACATTATTCTGGAATCGTACGACAAGCAAGCCGTAAAAGATGCTCTTGCGCTTTCCAAAGCGTTAAAGCAAAAAAGTGCCTTGGAAGCTGAAATTGCGGCGTTGCAAAGGCTGTTGAATATCAATTAGATTGTTTCTGACCCAAAGATGGTGTTCCCGCAGATTGCACTGATTTTCGCAGAAAATAAATTAAAAAAATCTGCGTTTATCCGCGGAATCAGCGGGAAATCGAAATTCAAATAATTTTCTCCACTTTTTCCGGAGGATTGGCCAATACTGCTTTTTCTCCGTTCACCACAATGGGGCGTTGCAGCAATTTCGGGTTTTCAACCAGAATTTTAATCCACTCATCGTCAGAAAGTTCCTTTTCTTTGTAATTCTCTTTGTACTCCTGCTCCTGGCTACGCACAAATTCCATCGGTTTTTTACCCGTTTTAGCAATCACTTCTTTCAGTTCATTTTCCGATAAACTGTCGTTCATGTATTTAACAATTTCAAGGTCGTACCCTTTTTCTTCCAGGTATTTTAAACCGGCGCGACTTTTTGCGCAGCGCGGATTATGATAAATTTTCATGAGAATATGGTGTTTATGTTTAATGTATTTGTAATAATCTTCCTGGGCGCGGTAAGTTGCCTCCAGATTCTGTTTATTGTAGTTGTTTTGTAAATCCGGGTCGAGGATACGTGCTTTTGTGTTATCGCGCAACTGGATTTTCAACATCTCCTTCAATTCTTCGCGTATTTCCTCGTCGTAAACCGGGCAGGCCACTTCAATACGGCGGTTCAGGTTTCTTGGCATCCAGTCGGCTGATGAAATGTACATTTTTTCGTCGCCGCCGTTCCCAAACAAAAAGATGCGCGAGTGCTCCAGGTATTTGTCCACAATACTAACGGCAGTTATATTTTCCCTGAATTTTTTCTTGTCGAGCTGCAACCCGAAAATTCCCCGTACAATAAGTTCGATTTTCACACCGGCTTTTGCCGCCCGGTACAATTGTTTCATCATACCCGGGTCAATCAGGCTGTTCATTTTCAGAATCATCCAGGCTTTTTCGCCAGCTTTGGCCAGTTCAATTTCGCGCTCAATATGTTCTGAAAAAACATCGCGCATAAAAAACGGACTGACCACCAGATGTTTGTAGTTGTAATGGCGGTAATTCTGTTTAAAAAAGCCAAACACTTTTTCCACCTCGTCGGCCAGACGCGGGTCGGCGGTCAATAGTCCGTCGTCGGCATAAACGCGGGCAGTTCCCTCGTGAAAATTTCCGGTGCCAATGTAGGCGTAGTTCCGGTATTTTCCTTCTTCAAGCCGTTTTGCCCAGGCCAGTTTGCTATGCACTTTCATTCCCGGAACACCGTTAATTACATCAGCGCCTTCCTCCTGCAGTTTGTTCGACCACATGATGTTGGCCTCCTCGTCGAACCGGGCCTGCAGTTCAATGACCACAGTTACCGTTTTACCGTTCCGGACAGCGTTCAGCAAGGCATTCACCACCCGGCTTCCTGGCGCCACCCGGTAAATGGTAATGCCAATCTCCTTCACCTGCGGGTCGATGGCCGCCTCGCGCAAAAAGTCGATAAAATGGTTGAACGTTTGGTAGGGGTAATGCAGCATCACATCCTTTTTGCGTAAAACCCTCAAAATACTGGTGTGCATAGGCAAATCCTTGTGCGTAAACGGGGGAAGTTTGGTGTAATAGTGCCGCTTTTTCCCTATTTCCGGGAAATTCATAAAATCCTTGTGGTTGTGATAGCGTCCGCCGGGCACTGCATTTTCCTCGTTGTCGAGCTTCATTTTTTTCAGAATGAAGTCGAGCATATCCTGCGGAATTTCGCGGTCGAAAATCAGCCGCACCGGTTTGCCCTTTTTGCGTTTTTTCAGGCTGCTGGCCATTTTTTCGATGAAGCTTTTGGAAATATCGTCGTCGATGTCCAGCTCCGCATCGCGCGTAATTTTAATGGTGTAGGCTTCGTACATGTCGTAATCGAAGTAAAAAAACAAGTCGTCGAAGCAGTAGCGGATGACGTCGTCGAGCAACATCACGTACGTTTTTTTGCGCTCTTTGGGCAGCACCAGGAACCGCGGTACCGACCTTCCCGGAATACGAATGAGTGAGTAGGCAAAATCCGCAGGGTCTGCTTTTTTCATCAGTTTAACCGCCAGGTAAACCGACCGGTCGCGCAAATAGGGAAACTTGTTCTTTTTGCTGAGCATGATGGGCACCAGGTTCGGCAACACTTTTTCGTAAAAATACTTTTTCACAAAAATGCCCTGCTTGTGGTTTAGTTCCTTCTCGCTTACAATGAATATGTTGTTTTGATTCAGTTCGACGAGGATGTCTTGAAAAATCTGCTGAACCTTTTCCTGCTGGGCAGAAACAATATCCTGAATTTTTTCGTGCAGTTCCGGTGGCGTGAGGTTTCCCAAAAGGTTCTCCTCGTCCTTGCCAATGTCCACCATCCGGCGCACGGCTGCAACACGGACACGGAAAAATTCATCGAGGTTATTGGAAAAAATCCCGATAAAACGAATGCGTTCAAACAGCGGGGTATTGGGGTCTTCTGCTTCCTGCAACACCCGTTCGTTAAACGACAACCAGCTTATTTCGCGGTTTATAAAATTTTCATTCGAATACATACCAGACAACTTTTTAAGAAGCAAACGCTTTAATTTTTGCTTTTGTGATTCCTTCCTAAAAATAGAAAAAGAAAGCTGATCGGCAAATGATTTCGGCAATTACTGACCGCCAAATTCCATGAGGTAAGCTTTTATCAGCCCGTCAAGGTCGCCGTCGAGTACGGCATCCACATTACCCGTTTCATAGCTGGTGCGCAGGTCTTTCACCATTTTGTAGGGTTGCAGCACATACGAACGAATTTGCGAACCCCATTCGATTTTCTTTTTCTGCGACTCGATTTCATTGGTTTTTTCGCGGCGTTTCCGGAGTTCCATCTCGTAAAGTTGCGATTTAAGGAGTCGCAGCGCATTTTCTTTGTTCCCTCCCTGGGAGCGGCTTTCGGTGTTTTCAATCACAATTCCTGTGGGGGCGTGGTGTAAACGTACTCCGGTTTCCACTTTGTTCACGTTCTGTCCGCCGGCGCCACCGCTGCGGAAAGTATCCCAGGTAATGTCTGCCGGATTGATTTCGATTTCAATGGTGTCGTCCACCAGTGGCGCCACATAAACCGATGTAAACGAGGTCATTCGTTTGTTTTGTGCGTTAAACGGAGAGAGACGTACCAGGCGGTGCACACCGTTTTCACTTTTCAGGTAGCCATAGGCAAAATCGCCTTCCACTTCCAATATGCAGCTTTTTATTCCGGCTTCGTCGCCGGGCTGCATGTTATCAATTTTTACTTTGTAGCCTTTATCTTCGCACCAGCGGGTGTACATACGAAATAGCATTTCGGCCCAGTCGTTGCTTTCGGTACCGCCGGCGCCGGCATTTATTTTTAGTACTGCCCCCAAATGGTCTTCTTCACTACGGAGCATGTTTTTGGTTTCCAGCTTTTCAACCAAATCGAGTGCATCGGTATAATCCTTATCAATTTCCGCCTCGGTAGCCTCTTCGGCTTCAAAAAATTCGTACAACACACCAAAATCTTCAACAGCCTGGTTTACTTTTTCAAATCCGGTAGTCCATTCCTTAACGGACTTAATGGCTTTCATCTGTTTTTCGGCTTCTTTTGGGTTGGACCAGAAATCGGGGTCCTGTGTTTTGAGTTCTTCTTCTTTTAACTGCAGTAACTTTGCATCGTAGTCAAAGATGCCTCCTCAGCGCATCCCTGCGCTCCAGGAGGTCTTTTACCTGGTCTTTTAAAATCATTTTCTTTAAAATTTGGTTTGCAAAGGTAAACATTCTAAAAAGATAAATCTGAATAGAATTTGATAAAAATCATAATTATGCGTATTTTTGAATTGAATTTAATGCGTATAACTATGACAACACGACTTAATATTACGGTAGATAAAACGGTGGTTGAAGAAGCAAAACGGTACGCCAAAAAACAAAATAAAAGTCTTTCCAGCCTTATTGAAGAATATCTGAAATCTTTGATTTCCAAAAGAAAAAAGGAGATTGAACCCGGTCCTTTGGTCAAATCGCTTTGGGGGTCGGTAAAACCAATGCCTGAAGGCAAAAATTACACTGATTTGATTGAAGAAGAAATTCTGAAAAGGCATTTGAAATGACAAAAATTTTTATCGATTCGGATGTAGTGCTGGATTTTCTGACCAGAAGAGAGCCATTCCATGAAGATGCCATGCGGATTTTTGAATATGCCAGTCGGAGAAAATTAAAACTTTTTGTTTCTTCACTTTCAGTGAACAATATCAATTACGTGGTAAGTAAGCTGGAATCTGCCGAAAAAGCTAAAAAACAACTGATTGCTCTTCTTGAAATCATTGAAATTTTGCCGGTTGGAAAATCAACGGTAAAAAAATCGCTTTTTTCTGATTTCAGGGATTTTGAAGATGGTTTGCAAAACTTTTGTGCGGAAGAAAGCAGGTTAACCACAATCATAACCCGCAATACGAAAGACTATTCTGCAAGTAATCTCGTTGTTCAGACACCCAGGGAATTTCTGGCTGTTTTTGAGTGATATACTCCATAAGTATTTTTCATGCATTTGACAGAATAATAATTGATTTTCATATAAATTAATTCCTTTTCATGTTATATTTGTAATCAAATTTCATGAAAATAACCAATGAATAATCATTTTTCACAAGAAGTAACTATTTTTCACGAAAGAATACTCCCCGAGAAGGGTGTTCTTGCCGGTTACGCCTTTTTACTCCGGTTTATTGAAGAGCAAATCGGTAAACTTTTGCCGCTTCCCAGGCAACTTGCCATGATTACAGAAAAACATCAAAGATACAATACTTCTGATTGGCAGGTATTTACAAAAAGACATAAGCCAAAGAATGATGTTCTGAGCCATGTTGTTTTTGCGTTGAAATATGAAGGCATAGATTTGCTGATTTTAAAAACAACATTCCAGCTTTTAGAAAAAAATACAATTGAAGAAGCCGTGATGGAAATGCCAACAAGTCAGTATTTCAGAAAAATCTGGTTTCTTTATGAATGGTTGTTCAATATCAAACTAAACATACCCGATCTGAAAAAGGGCACGTATGTGGACGTTTTAAATCCTGAATTGCAATATGCAGGACCTGCCACCAATTCGGGCAGGCACCGGGTAAAAAACAACCTGCCCGGAACGGCTGAATTCTGTCCGCTAATCAGAAAGACTGAAAAACTTGAAAACTTTATACATTCCAGGCTGGATGAGGCAATTCATAAAGGGTTAAATGACCGTGACAAAGATATTATCCGCAGAACTGCAGCCTTTCTGTTACTCAAAGATTCCAAGGCCTCATTTGCCATAGAAGGTGAAATTCCACCAAACATGAGGGCCCGCAATTGGGGGAAAGCAATAGGTCTGGCCGGGAAAAAGGCATTAACTTTGGCAGAGATTGAACGGTTGCAACATATTGTAATCGGGTCCAAAAAGCTTAAACGTATGGGATTCAGAACGGAAGAAGGTTTTATTGGAGAACACGACCGCGAAACATTTACACCACTTCCTGATCACATTTCTGCAAAAGCTGATGACCTGGATTCCTTAATGAATGGTTGGCTAAAAACAAATAATCTTCTTCAGAACAGTGAATATGATCCTGTATTGACAGCCGCTATTATAGCATTTGGTTTCGTCTTTATCCATCCTTTGTCTGATGGAAACGGACGGATTCACAGGTATCTTATTCACCACGTTTTAACCTGGATGGGATTTGTTAAAAGAGAAATCATATTCCCCGTTTCAGCTGCAATTCTGAACAGAATCAGTGATTATCAGGAAGTACTGGAAGATTTTTCGTTACCGAGAATTGATTTAATTGAATGGGAATCAACGCCAGATCATAACATCCGCATTTTGAACGAAACTGCTGATCTTTATCGCTATTTTGATTTAACTACCCAGGCAGAATTTTTATACGAATGTGTTGAAGAAACCATTAATAAAATAATACCGGCAGAAATTGACTACCTTGAAAAATACGACCGACTAACAAATGCCATAAATGCATTTATCAATTTGCCAAACTCAAAGGTTGATTTGCTTATAAAATTTCTGGATCAAAACAATGGCAGGATTTCTACAAGAAAAAGGCAAAAGTTTTTTGATGAGTTATCAGATGACGAAATCCTAATTGTTGAGGAACAATATGCTGAATTTTTTAAAAGATAATCCCTTCTTTGGGAAAAGAGTTGCACATTACTCAACCACCTCATTCAAATACCGGTGGATTATTTCGGGTTCGAAGCCGCGGTTCTGGGCAAACCGGATTAGCTGTCCCATTTTTTCAAATTTGTTTTTCTTTTTCACCTTGCGTGCTTTTTCTTTTAGCGTTTTGATGAGGGTTTCGTGGTATTTTCCGGCATCGATTTCATCCAGTCCGTTTTGAATAAGTTCATCCGAAAGTCCTTTCATTTTCAGGTAGTGGCGGATTTTCACTTTTCCCCATTTGTTGAATTTGAATTTATCGGAAACATACGAACGAATGTACCGCCCGTCGTCGATAAATTTTTCGGCTTTCAGTTTTTCGATGATTTCGTCTGCCTCGTCGCTGCTAAGTCCGGCTGCCATAATTTTTTTATGAATATCGGTTGAACACTGTTCGGAACGGCTGCAAAGGGCGGCCATTTTTTTGTAAACTTCCTGCCCGGTTTTTTCTTCGGTTTCCATGGGATAAGTATTGATTAATCCGACCCCAAGTTACAAAAAGTAAATAACTTTCGTAATTAATTTCCAGCAGGCAAAATTAAGGTAGGGTCATCGGCTGCATTGGAATAGTTGAACCCGCTTGCGTAAATATTTCCCTGATGGTCGATGAACAAATTACGTTGTTTTGAAAATGTGAACAGTTCTGTAAATTCCTCAAAATCTTTTGTTTTCCAGACTCCGCCTCCCGGCGCAAGCACATAATAGTCGTTTCCGTATTTATCATACAGGTGTCTGGATGTAGTTCCGAATTCCACATGGGGTGAGAAAACCTGCCTGTATGTTTGTCCTTCATCGGTTGATTTATGCAAACGAAAACCACCCTGATTTTGTGCAATGATGGCGCTTTCATCAGTAACAAACATGGTTAACGAATATTCGGGTGTTTTTACCGGGTTCCAGGTTAGCCCGTTGTCTGTGGTTTTCATTATCATCATGCTTGAATGCGAAATGGCCATGTGTGCTGTATCGGCAAATGTGTAAACCGGGCCCATTCTTTCCTGGCTTTCAAGCCCTGCGGTATCTTTTTGCCAGGTAACTCCTTTGTCTTTGGAGCAGTAGATGCCGTGTTCCGCTTTATTGGCCCAAAGGTAATCGTCTTTTGAGATGGAAAATTCGTAGTGGTAAGGATTTTCGGGGATGGGTTTACCCAGGTCATACCAGTTTTCACCCCAGTCACTTGTTTTGTACAAATTCCCATTCCATCCGGCGGCAAAAACCTCCCCGTTGCTGTTTATTTCAAGTTCCTTTAGTGAAGTGCTGAACGGATAACCAATTCGCTCCCAATTAAAAAATTTGTCTGTTAATACATACAGGTTTCTTCCGGAAATGAGCATGGAGCGTTGGTTTACGGTATCGCGCACCATGCCTCCGATGCCCACCAAAAATCCTTTATCAATTGTGTTCAGCTTGTCGGTAAAATAGGAGGTAGCCCGAATTTCGGTTTCGGCAGAAAACAAACCTTCCGTATCGTAAATTTTTACTTTCAGAACTTGTTCGTTGGATGTATTGCCCACTTTCCAGCGGGTTTTCATTATGCCGTTTTTGTTTGTCTGCACGAGAGTTTGGTCCACCATTCCTCCACCTTGCAAAACTTCAACTTCCATCATAAAATCCCGTTCACCTGCGGGAACCAACGACTCTAAATTCACAAAAACGCCTACGCTGTCGGGTAAATAATTTCCTGCTTCGGCAAATTGGTCTGCTCCAATAATCTGAAAATTGAATTGGTTCAGAATCTGAGTGCCTGGTGTTGGATATTGTTCACATGCGGTAAAAACCAGAATTGAAAGTATGAAGAAAAGAATTCGTTTCATCGTGAGTTAATTTTTAGTTTTGAACCACAGGAATTGCCAGTCCGAAAGAAGCGGTTACTGTACGGTTTTTGAAATCCTCAAGTTGTGAGGGAGCAGGTCCCGATGTCTCACCCTCAGAGTCATCGCCTAATTTAACAAAACCCAGAGCAGCCTGCAAAGCAGTATAAATTTTGACTTTCGGAAGAATCCGGTATTCAAACCGCAGCCCGGTTATTGCGCCAAAATCATCGTTTCTGAACCAGCCCTCCACATTTTGAGCGAAATATTCCCGCTGCTTCTGATAGCCGTTTTCGTAGATGTATTCCCGGGTTTCTTCTCCTTTTGCCATCGCATTTTGCAGCAACGAATAATACAGTCCGAACTGAATATTTGTGGTGAACCGGTTTCCGAATGAAACTTCTCCCAGCATCGGAATGGTCAGGTAATCGAGCGAAACATCCGACCGGAAACTGACAGTCTGTTCGGCGTTTTGCGAGTAACCATAGTAAACTCTTGACTGACCTGGCTTGTCTATACGATAACCTTTTCGCTCCACCCATGCCCCGGAAACAAGTGAAAAAGCAGTGTCAACCCGAAATTTCACAGAAACACCCGAATTTAAGCCGGGCAATACAGCATAATCGTTTTTTTTGTCCGGGTCTGCCGATTTGGAAAAGGAAATGCCAATGTGAGGCAAAATTTCAAGCCGGCGACCGGAAACAGGGCCTTCCTGCTCTTTCAACGGTTTGGAAAAGGGAGAAAATCCCACGCCGAACATCAGTTCGGAAGAACCGTTTTTGCCTTCCACACTTTCCAGATAAACCTCTTTGCCATAAGTTGTGCGGCCTTCGAGAAAAATATTCCACCGGCTGTTTACAGCATAATTAAGCGATGCTGAAAGCAACCAGCCCCAATCGGTTCCGGGCGGAAAATTTTCTTCCCGAAACTCTTCCGAATGCAGGTCTTTGTCTTTTCCGGAAAATTCATCGTTTAACAGAAAAGAGTAGTGTGCCCCTGCCCCAAACCCAAAACTGAGCCTCCCCGGTGTTTTCCATTCCAGCATAAGCGGCACCCGCAGGAAATGATAATCCCATTTGGCTGGTGAAGACGGCCCTATGATACAACCGCCCGGCACAAAAGAACTGCTGCTGTAAGAAATATCCGTCGGCACAATGCCTGTGTAATAGCTCGTGTAGTTCCACCTTTCCTGGTAGTAAAAGCTGGTAAATTCAGCGCCGGTTCTCAGCGACAGCCAGTTGCCCAGGGCGGTTTTGGCAAAAATGCCGTTTACAGGCCCGGCTTTGGCATTCCAGGTATTGTATGTCATTTCGCCACGTAAATTGGAAAAGTTAATCCCGTTAATCGGCCCGAAAGTCAGTTCCTGGGCTGTTGAATACTTATGAAAAACCGTTAAAAGCAAAAAAACCGGAAAGATAAATTTTAAGCGCATTGTTTTGTTTTTAACCAAGATGCAGATACTGAGCAAAAGGTTGCGTTCTTGTTCACAAATCATCATAAAATGGTTTTTCCTCTTTCACGCCGGTGAAAAATTCTTCCAGCTCGGCCAGTGTGGTATCGGTTTTTTGCACATCGCGCACAATTTCGCCTTTTTCAAGAATAACAATGCGGGTACAAACATCAGCCACATGGTCGAGGTCGTGACTGGAAATGAGCAGCGTTTTTTCACCACTTGCTGCATATTCCTTAATAATTTCGCGCAGTTTGTATTGCGAGGTGGGGTCGAGATTGGCAAACGGCTCGTCGAGGATGACCACATCGGGATTTCCCATGAAAGCGCCGGCCACACCCACTTTTTTCTGATTTCCTTTGGAGAGGTCACGGATGAACTTCTTTTTTCCCAGAATTTCATCGTGAAAAAAGGTTTCAAACCGGTTTTTGAACAGGTCAATGTCGTTTTGGTTCATGTTCCGGAGTTCGCCCAGAAACCCAAAATATTCATCGGGCGTAAGGTAGCCAATGGTAAAGCTTTCGTCGATGTATGCACCGGTGAAACTTTTCCACTCTTCGGAGCGGGCCACTTCCACCTGGTTGCTGGTCACTTTCCCTTTGGTTGCGCGAATCAGGTCGAGAATAAGTGAAAACAACGTGGTTTTTCCGGCGCCGTTGTTTCCCACCAGCCCGAATACCTCGCCCCGGTTGATTTTCAGTTCAGGAATGTTCAAAACCGTTGTTTGATTGTATGCCTTTTGTAAATCAGTTATTTGTATCATAGTATTTTGATTTTATTTCTATACTTTTCCATTCCTGGATTTCTTCCAACTTCTAACTTCTCTTGTAAGCAGCAATCATTTGATGTTTTTTGCGCAAATATTGTTTGGTAAAGTAGTTGATAAAACGCGGGTGCAGGATTATACCAATCAATCCGAGTCCGCCGAGAATAAAGTAGGCCGCAATTTTTCCAAAAACCAAAGCCATAAGACCGTAAACAGCCATGGGGCCAAACAAAATGGGAAATGCGATAAGCCACTGTGTTGCACCCATTCCCTGGTAGTTGAACATGGCGCGGGTGTCGAGGTCGATGGATTTCCGGCTGTTAAGGCCCAGCGCAAAAATCACCACCGAATTTACGCCCACATTGTAAAGCATAACTGCCAGGTGGATGTACAGCACTTTTGGCGATATAAACATATAGCCCAGCGAAAGCAGGTAAAAAACTACGTTTGTAGCGGCCATCAGAAAAAAAGCCGATTGCAGCACCTCTTTCATTTTTACATTTTGCGCCATCAGCAGCGGATAGTAGCGGCTGTGCCAGGCGGGAAAAAACTGCCCGTACGACATGCCAAAAATGCCGGTCATAAACATACCGCCAAAAACCAGAATGATTTCCGGAATTTCGCCGTCGTAATCTTTGTAGAGCAGCAGTCCGTAAAGCAAAAACAGCACCGACATGATAGCCGAAGTGCGCGGACGTTTGTTTCGAAGAATCATTTTCACCTCCAGCGACAACATTCTGCCGTATTCGCCCACCCTTGAAAGCCATGAAAAATCGTGCGCCGAACCCTGCTTTTTCTTTTCCGAAAGTTCGTCGGGATAAAACCGGTTGAGGATATACTGCTGATTCAATAAATAAAGGGCAACAGCAGCACCCGGAAACAATAAAACCGCAGCAGGATTTTGAACGACCCATCCGAAAAACTTCCCAAACGTTCCGGCAAAATCAACTATTCCAAAATAATTGAGGGCAAAAATCGCCACCGCCAGTACCAGAAATCCATAAAAAAACCGGTCGTCATCGTTGGTACGCCATTTCAGGTAAATGGCCAGAAAATGGTTGGTTAAAATTAAAAAGAAAAGGCCTGAAAACCACACCAGAAGACTAACACCCGAAAGTTCTTTCACTGCCGAAGTGAACAAAAAGGGCAGTACCATAAAAAAGGGCAGGATGTTGAAAAAATGGAATACCGATTTATTGAGCATGTAGCTGGCAATGTGGCGTTTTTTAACCGGAAGCACCAAAAACGGCTGAAACCCAAATGTAGGCAGGCTCTGGATGAAAATACGCAAAACCAAGTCGGCACCAAGATAAATCAGAATCATGGAATTGAATGCGGAAACAAGCGACTGGTCAGGGAATTTTTCAGCCAGCAGCATGCTCAGACTGAAACCAAGAACAAGAAAGGTAACTGAAAAATAGATAGCCAGAAAAATGAGCACTCCTTTGGCAGCCATGTTTTTCCCGAAGGAGGCCGAACGGGTAAACTCCCGCCAGGCAAAAAAGGCAAAATTTCGTTTCATTTCTTTGAGTAGAACAATGGTTCGTTTTGAATTCGTTAATGTTTATAGGTTGTTTTTTAAACAAAATAATTACACGGCAAATTCAGGGAAAGTTTCAAAAAAGTGTTGTTTAATTTTTTGGGGAATAAAAATCATCTGGCCGTAAGTTAAAAATCCACAAGCAACCAGGACAAGCGAAATGCCCAATAATATTATCGGATTTTCAATCCTTACAGTACTGTTTTCAACGTTTAAAACCAAATGGAAAACCAGGTTTGGAATTTGAAGTATTAAAATTAACAGCGTGCTTAACACTCCACGCAGATAGTCAATCAGCAAAAACTTTTTCTTTGTTTTTACTTTAAACCTCCGATTCCATTTGAAAAAATAAGCAACAACAAAAATGATAAGAACTAAAAAGTAAGCATAAAAAATTACCAGGCTGTTTTCAACCACCTGAAACAGGATGAAAAGGCCAAAAGTTAAAACAATAGTTAGAGCAAGCTTGGGCCAACGGTAAAACTCGGTAAAATAGCTCCACATTAAACGGTTGTATTTCCGCTTCAATGCTTTTCTCTTCTGATTTTTAATTTTGCTGAAACCATAAATACCGAACTTTTTGAATGTGCTTTTTAATGCTTCGTCGAACGACAAATCAGCATCCGTTTTCCACAATTCTTCAATTGCAGAGGCCAGATGGTCAACCAGTTCAATTTGTACATCATAATAATTTACAAAGTGATTCCGGCAAAATTCAAACAGTTTTTTGGTCTCTTCGGCTGTGATTGTACGACTCATTTCAGGTTAATTTTGGGTTTAACAGCAAATCCATGTGCTGAATAAATGTTTTCATCTCGGTTAAAAGGCTCGCTGTTTCTTTTTTCCCCTTCTCGGTAAGAAAATAATATTTTCGGCGGCGGTTGTTTACCATTTTCATTTCAACACTCAGCAAGCCTTTGGCTTCCAGCTTGTGTAAAGTTGGGTAAAGTGCACCTTCGGTAATCACCATTTCGCCGGTGGTTATTTTTTCTACCTCGCGGGTAATCTGGTACCCGTACATTTTCCCGTTATCATTTAACAATTTCAGGACAATGGTGGAAAGGCTTCCTTTATATAGCTGACTATTTTGCATGAGATAAAAGTACAAAAATATATATACATAAGACTCTTATGCAAAAAATTATTTTGATTTAAGCGTTTACAATTTTGTTCAGTTGCCGGAGGCATCAAATGTTTATAGAAAGAAGTTGGTGAGGGGCAAGGTTCGACCCCGGCTGGGGTCGTATATCGTCCACTCAAAAATTTTCTATAAACATATAAACCCGCTGGGTTTAACAAAATAATACCTAATTCAATGATTTTTCCTAAAAACAGAAGAATTACTCCAACACATCCGTCAGCACTACCCCTTCTTTAAACCGGTGTACTTCACCGTTGGCATTGAAAATTTCTGCCATTACCACGTAAACGCCCAGCGACTGGCGGCTTCCTGTTTCGTCTTCACCATTCCACACAAATTCCCCGCTGGTTCCCAGGATTTCATTTTTAGCCAGATGCTGCACAAAACGCCCGGTTGCATCAAAAACAGCGATGTTTGCCACGTAACCGGGTTTAGGAACTTCGTAACGAATAAAAAATTCATCGTTGTAACTGTCGTAGTTAGGCGAAAAGGCTTCCGGTTCAAAAATGACTTTGGGTTTTCCGGTTAATTCCCTGCCAACCTGCGAGTTTTCGTAACCCGGTGTGCCGTAACCTGCATCCGAGGAAGCTGAATGCCAGTTGCCGGAAGCGTTGGTTGTTTGGGTGAAGGAAACCCGCTCCAGCGAAACGCCTTCCACATCGGCCAGAAACGGCGTGTGCATTTTTTCGTTGTAATAAAATTCGTCCACAACTTCCATCCCTTCATCCAGCAAAATCACATATCCTTCGGCGTTTGGATACATGGGTACCCGTTCCATTTGCAGAAAACAATGCGTACACTGAATATAAAACCAGGGGAAAACCGCACTGGTATCCCGGGTAAGTGCGAGATAATCTTTCGGGCGCAGCAATTTCCGGTCTTCGGTTAACGGAAATACCTGGTTTAGCTCCAGTTCTTTGTTGCGGTTGGCCAGGAACAACCGGCTCAGGTCAATTCGTTTGTCCGACAGGTTGAAAATCTCTACAAAATCTTCTCCTCCCGGAAACGGGTCGAAAAGTACTTCATTAATAACTACATCTCCCGGCTCAATTATATTCCACTGAATGTCAAACCGGTTCTGGACGAGCGAATTACCGCATTCGTCGGTCAGGTTCAGCAGTTCGAGACTGTAATTTTTATTTTTTTGAAAAGAAGTAATAAATCGAAGCAGGATTTTTTCTTCGGAAACGCGGATAACCTCCGAAGGAAAGCCGGTGTCATCCAACGGGTAATTCACCCGATTTTTTAATTGAAGCGAGTCGATGGGCTCTGAAAAGACCACTTCAATTTCATTCTCAGAAACGGCAACTGCCCATTTTACAAAAGGCAGATCGGTATCGGGATTTTCACCTTTTACAGAATTTTCGGCGCCGGGAGTTCCGCCGTCGGGATTTAAGCTTGCTTTCCAGTTGTCTGGCTGATTGCAGTGCCGGTGCGGGTCAATCCGTTCCAGACTCCAGCCGCCGTTTTCTTTGTTTGCATCGGCATACCATGTGTCGGAGTAATAAATCCGGTCGATGATCATTCCTTTGTCATCCAAAATTTCAACCAGGGCGCCGCTGTTCAGCAGTCCCTGAAAGCCTACTACATTGGAAACATTTCCATACGGGCTCAGGCTTTCCAGTGAACCGGTGGCACATAAAACAAGAAACCCATGCGGGTCAATCCAGTTGTTTTGCAGTTTTTTGGCCACTCCGTTGATGTGCAGTTCCCAGTTCTCGGTGTTCACCGGAAAATCGCGGGTGTTGAATAGTTCGATGTATTCCACCTCGGGCAAACCAACCGGTGGGTTCGGGTCGGTCATCAGTTCGTTGATTACCACATCGTAAGGTTCAACCGGGGGCAGAGGCCCCAGGTCGTTCAAAACGATCACTTCATCCAGAATCACCTTGTCCGATGCATAATGCGTGGAAATGTAACAAACAATCTGCAGGCTGTCGCCATTCAGTCCTTCGCTAACCGCCAAAGTCGATCCCCAGTTGCCTGCATTTTCTCCGTTTTCATGAAAAAGGATTTCCATGCCGCCATCCAGCCGGTAAAAAGCTTTCAGGTATTTGGTCTCATAATTGGCGCCACTGCCTGTTTCCGCAGCAATAAGTTCGGTTTTAACGCTGTCATATCCCGAAATATCAATCCATTCAGAGCGCCAAATCACCTCCCCGTCGATGTCGCAAGCCTCGAACCGGCCACCTGAAGTGGAAACGGTTTTGGCGTAGTCGCCTGCATCGGACATATTCAGTTTACCTTCATAGTAAGTTAACGACCAGGCCGAAATTCCTATAAAGTCGGAGTCAATGCTCCCGTCTCCTTTTCCCCAAATCCCTTTTTCGGGAACAGAAAAACTTTCGCGCCAGATTTCCTGTGCTGAAACCAGGTTAAAAGCACACAAAAAGGTGATTGTTAACATTTTTTGAATTATCCGGGCCATTTTGTATCAATTACCTGCAAAATAGTAATTTTACGTGATTAAATAAGAACTGAAAACGGAGTTTAATAAAAAAGTTTGAGTAATGAAAGTTGCAATTGTAGGAGTAAGCGGAGCAGTAGGACAGGAATTTCTCCATGTTTTGGAAGAACGGAATTTTCCGCTGGATGAACTGGTTTTGTTTGGTTCGGCCCGAAGTGCCGGAAAAGAGTATGAATTCAGAGGCAAGAAGCTGACAGTAAAAGAGCTGAAGCACAACGATGATTTTAAAGGCATCGACATTGCCCTGACTTCGGCCGGAGCCGGTATTTCAAAGGAATATGCAACCACCATTACCAAACACGGCGCCATTATGATCGACAATTCCAGCGCTTTTAGGTACGATAACGATGTGCCGCTGGTAGTTCCGGAGGTAAACGCCGAAGACTCGAAAAACCGGCCGCGAAATATCATAGCCAATCCAAACTGCTCAACCATTCAAATGGTGGTTGCGCTGAAACCCATCGAAGATTTGTCGAAAATAAAACGGGTGCGTGTTGCCACATATCAGGCTGCCAGCGGCGCCGGGGCGCAGGGAATTGCCGAGCTGGAACAGCAGGTAAAAGAGGTTGTGGAAGGAAAGGAACCCACAGTTAGCAAATTCCAGTATCAGCTGGCCATGAATATTATCCCGCACATCGATGTTTTCCTCGAAAACGACTACACCAAGGAAGAGATGAAAATGAACTGGGAAACCAAAAAGATTATGCACACCGATGCCGAGGTGAGCGCAACTTGTGTGCGCATTCCTGTTGCCCGTGCACATTCCGAGGCAATTTGGGTGGAAACAGAACAACCACTTTCTGTTGATCAGGTAAAAGAAGCATTCGGGAAAACCGAAGGATTAACTGTGATTGACAACCCGGCAGAAAAACAGTACCCGATGCCGTTGTTCGTTTCGGGCAAGGACGATGTGTATGTGGGCCGTATCCGCAAAGACATTACCGACCCCAACAGCATCACTTTCTGGTGCGTTGGCGACCAGATTAAAAAAGGCGCTGCACTGAATGCGGTTCAGATAGCCGAATGGCTGATTAAAGCAGGTGAAGTGAAATAGAGCACCGTCAAAATATTTTTTAAAAAGAAGTTGCCAAAAAAGTACTTTTCCGGCAGCTTCTTTTTATTTTTACACGAATAAAGCAACACTCAAATCATGGATAACATTGGAAAGGTTGAAGTGCGTCAGTTGAATATCGACGATTATGAGGAGATGTTTAAATCGTCGCAGGAGGCATATCCCAACTGGCCCGAGGATTACTGGGAAAAGAAAGACATTCGGAAACTGGTGAAAATTTTTCCGGAAGGGCAGTTTGCAGTGGTGGTTGACGATGTGGTTGTAGGTTCAGCACTGTCCATTATTGTAAAATACGAACTTTTTGGCGACGACCACACTTACGAGGAAATCATTGGTAAATACAGCTTCAATACCCATACGCCCAAAGGAAATACGTTGTACGGAATCGATGTATTTATTCGGCCCGAATTTCGTGGATTGCGCCTGGGACGAAGGCTTTACGACGCACGGAAGGAATTGTGTGAAAAGCTGAATCTGAAAGCCATTATTTTTGGCGGACGAATTCCCAATTACCATAAGTTTTCGGCTGAAATGTCGCCCAAAGAGTACATCCAGAAAGTAAAGTACCAGGAGATTAATGATCCTGTACTCAGTTTTCAGCTTTCCAACGATTTTCACGTGAAAAAAGTGTTGCAGGGGTACATGCCCGGCGATAAGGAATCGAAGGAATTTGCCATTTTGCTGCAATGGGACAATATTTATTACCAGAAAATGTCGGACAAAGCCAGCGGCTATAAGTCTGTGGTACGGCTTGGACTTATCCAGTGGCAGATGCGGCTTTACAAAAACATCGACGAGTTGTTCACGCAGGTGGAGTATTTTGTGGATGCGGTAGCCAGCTACAATGGTGATTTTGTGTTGTTCCCCGAGTATTTCAATGCCCCGCTGATGGCAGACTACAATCACCTGAGTTATGCCGAAGCCATCCGGAAACTGGCCGAATACACCGAAGAAATTCGCGAACGTTTTATGAACCTGGCCATATCGTACAATATAAATATCGTAACCGGCAGTTTTCCGCTGGTGAAAGACGATAAGCTTTACAATACCGGGTTTTTATGCCGGCGAAACGGCACTTTTGAAACCTATACAAAAGTTCATATAACGCCCGATGAGATAAAAACCTGGGGCCTCTCGGGCGGCGATGTCGTGGAAGTTTTTGAAACCGATTGTGGTCCGGTTGGGGTGTTGATTTGTTACGACGTGGAGTTTCCGGAACTGTCGCGTATTTTAGCCCAGCAGGGAATGAACATTCTGTTTGTGCCGTTTCTGACCGATACGCAAAACGGTTATTCGCGGGTACGTTACTGCGCCCGGTCGCGTGCCATCGAAAATGAATGTTACGTGGCCATTGCCGGCTCGGTGGGCAATTTGCCCAAAGTGGAAAATATGGATATTCAGTTTGCCCAGTCGGTGGTATTCACACCCTGCGATTTTTCTTTTCCTACCACAGGCATTAAAGCCGAGGCCACACCCAATACCGAAATGATTCTGGTGGCTGATGTGGATATGGACCTGCTGAAGGAACTGCACAATTTTGGGGCGGTTCGTAACCTGAAAGACCGCCGTACCGATTTATACTCGGTTTGTCTGAACAGCGATAAAGTGCCGGTAAACAGCAGAAAAATTTAAAATTCAGAGGAAATTATTCCTCTTCCCAGGAAATGTCATACAGGTAGTCGTTAAACGGAAAACGTTGTGAATGAATTACCTTCACTTCGTCGTACAGCATTTTCTTTAACTCATCGATGTTTTCTTTTTGTTTTGCCGAGATAAAAACTGCCGGTACATTGTTTTTGGCCATCCACGAGTTTTCCCACTCTTCCAGCGAAAAGTTATCCCTGGTTTTGGGTGTTAAATCATCCTCGTCTTTTTTTACGTAGCTGAATGCATCGATTTTATTGAAAACATAGATATTGGGTTTGTCGCCCGAGTCAATGTCTTTCAAGGTATTGTTCACAGTTTCTATTTGTTCTTCAAAACCCGCATGGGAGATGTCCACCACATGCACCAGAATATCGGCTTCGCGCACCTCATCGAGTGTCGATTTAAACGACTCCACCAAATCGTGCGGCAGTTTCCGGATAAATCCAACGGTATCGGCCAGGAGGAATGGAAGATTCACAACAACTACTTTTCTTACTGTGGTGTCAAGTGTTGCAAACAATTTGTTTTCTGCAAATACATCCGATTTCGAAAGTAAATTCATGAGGGTGGATTTCCCCACATTTGTATAACCTACCAAAGCAACCCGCACCAGTTTTCCACGGTTTTTTCGCTGGGTAGCTTTCTGTTTGTCAATTTTTTTGAGCTGTTCTTTTAGCCGGGCAATTTTATCGAGAATTATCCGGCGGTCGGTTTCAATCTGTGTTTCGCCGGGCCCACGCAACCCGATACCCCCGCGCTGGCGTTCAAGGTGAGTCCACATGCGGGTTAACCGTGGCAAAAGGTATTGGTATTGTGCCAGTTCTACCTGGGTTTTGGCATGGGCCGTTTTGGCCCGGTGTGCAAAAATATCGAGAATCAGGTTGGTTCTGTCCAGAACTTTGCATTCCAGCCGGCGTTCGATATTGCGCAACTGGGTGGGTGTAAGTTCATCATCGAAGATAACTGTGTCGGCCTCCACCACTTTTATGTAGTTGCCAATTTCTTCCAGTTTGCCCGGCCCAACGAATGTGGTAGTGTTGGGCACAGCCAGTTTCTGGGTAAACTTTTTCAGTACTTCGGCGCCGGCAGTGTCGGCCAGAAATTCCAGTTCGTCAAGGTATTCCATGGCCTGCCGTTCGTCCTGGTCTTTATAAATCAGGCCAACAATTACAGCTTTTTCCGTTTGCGGAGCAGTTTCAATCATACAAATTCATTTAGTGAAAAACAGTGATTCCTGCGAAATTACATTTCAATTCAGACCACAAAAAACTCCTGACCCCATTGCGGGACCAGGAGCAATTTAGTATTTTTTTCTTTCTACTGTAATACAAAGTTAATTGGAACTGTGTAAGATACACGTACCGGTTTTCCACGTTGCATGCCTGGTTTCCATTTGGGCAGCTGGTTTACCACCCGCAGGGCTTCTTTATCGAGCGAGGGGTCAACTCCCCTTGCAATGCGTGCATCGGAAACCGAGCCGTCGGTATTTACAACAAAAGTAACATAAACCCTACCCTGGATTCCGTTTTCCTGAGCGATAACCGGATATTTAATGGCATTGGCAATGTACTGCCGCAGTGCCAGCTCTCCTCCCGGAAATTCCGGCATATCTTCTACAATGAAGAAAACCTGCGTTTCTTCTTCTTCCTCTTCTGCCGCAGTTTGAATAACAGGCGCCACATCAATTACCATATCATCGGTAACCTCCGTGTCGATGAACAGTTCGTCCTCAATTTCCACATCATCATCCACAATGTTTAGCACCTCAACTACCTGTGGCGGAGGTGGTGGCGGAGGTGGTTGAACTTCCTGCTCACGGGTAATGGGGATGATTTCTTCTTCAACTTCCTGCATTTGAATTTGCCCGAGCGACTCTGTTTTTTTGGGAGTTGCGGTGTATTCAAAAGCCGCCAGGATTAACCCAAGTGCAACAACCAAACCCAGCATCAGGAACAGGTTCCTTTTACTCTCAAGGTCTGCTTTTGGTGATTTTTTTACTTCCATAATACTTAATTTTTTTATTTGTTTCTTTTAAAGTTCAACCCCTGTAAAGAGGGCTAAAGATAAAAAATAATTGTCACTTGCAAACCAATTTTTTCGATATTTCAAAGTACAGGGCATTTTCCTGTTGTGAACACGGTTCACGAACGGATATCTTTTTTATCAGATAACTATAAAATGAGCTACAAAAACTTTACCACAGTTGTTGATTGAACCAAAATATTTTTTTTATATTTGCCCTCGCTTTTGGGGAATTAGCTCATCCCGATAGCTATTGGGAGGCCAAAGTGCCGGAATGAACATGTGGAAAGTTCACAAAAGTCGTTCAAAATGGTTCTTTAAATGAAATGGGGCATTAGCTCAGTTGGCTAGAGTGCTTGACTGGCAGTCAAGAGGTCATCGGTTCGACTCCGATATGCTCCACTGAAAATCAAAGAGTTGCAAACGTAAAGTTTGTGACTCTTTCTTTTTAAATACACAAATTAACACACAAACTTAAATTTAATGCTTATTTAATTTATAATTATCTTTTCCGTTTGTGTTTTCCCATTTCCTGATTCTATTCTTAATAAATATAAACCTGCTGGTATATCGCTTACTGAAATTGTAAGTTTTCCATTCATTTTTCTTTTTGATATAAGTTCTCCTGTGAGACTGACTAATGAAATATTTGTATCAGAAAAATTCTGCCTGTTTTCAATGTTAATATATTCTGTTGCTGGATTTGGATAAACTGATATTTCTGAAATTGTTTTTTGATTAATTCCAGTTATTTCCATAGGTGAATAATAATATTTTTTCGTTTTTGTATGTTTCCATTCTACTCCTTCATAATTGAAAAACTGAATATCCTTCACCAGAAAGCTCACATGAAAATCAAATGGCAAAATGTCAGTATCCCAAGTGTAATGGAAATTTGCCATTAGTTGATTATAGCTTATTGAATTATCATAGTTCAGTATTTGCTTAGACCTCTGACCCCATTGTCCATTGTATTGATATGACCAACTATAAGTAATTCTTTCATTTATAACACCTTCTGAATCATACACAAATTCATATTTTATTGCATTAACCCAGTCCGAATTTTCTTTACGTGAATTTATAATCTCTGTTAGGTCTCCAATGTCGCTGTATATATAATCATACTTTCGAATATATAATCCTGAATTTCTGTTTTGATAGATTATGGTACTAACAAGTTTATTGTTATTATATTTATTCTCATAATCTGATTTATATATTAATTCCCAATTCTTTTCTTCATTATCATTACTGTAACTTTTAGTAGTTAATATTTGATTATTATTGTCAAATGTGTATTCAGTTCTATTTCTTACAGACCACTGATAGTGAACTGTATCCCAAAGAGAAAGTTTCTCTGAAATGCAATTTCCAAATTCATCATAAATGTATTCATGTTTAAAATCCTGCAAATATTTCATTTGTGGATTGTCCCACTTAAAATGAATTGAAGCTATGTTATTACCGAGGAAATCATAGCTGTATTTATACATTTCATTTGTACCCAAATAAACAACACTATCGAGCCTCTGAAAGATATTATCTTGTGAAAAAAGTTCCTTTGGTGAAAGAAATATTGCTGAATAAAAAACAAAAACGGAAAGTATTAAGATTGATTTTTTCATGTTGTTTGATTTAAGTTTTTTTAACGTCTGTAAATTTACTGTATCTATTATTTCATGCCCTAATTAATAATAATTTTTTTGGTTTGTGTGTTCCCGTCATTTGAATCTATTTTTAATAAATATAGTCCCGCTGGTATATCGCTTACCGAAATTGTAACTTTTTCATTCATTATTCTTTTTGTTATAAGTTCACCTGTAATACTAATTAATGAAATGTTTGTATCAGAAAAATTCTGCCTGTTTTCAATGTTAATATATTCTGTTGCTGGATTTGGATAAATATTAAATAACATTTCTGGCCTTTCATTTAAAAAAGTCATGTTTCGTTCTGAATAATAAACTTTTACTTTTTCAGAGGGTAACCAAAATGAGGTTGATTCTTCCCAAGAATATGAAGTGCCCTCAACAATTTGATTTATGAAATTTCCCTTTAAAAAATCTAAAAAAATATAAGGCAAAATAAAGTCAGTAATATATAATTTATCGTCAAATTCAAATTCATCTTTGTAGATTGGGACTAATTCTTCAGTACGTCCTTTCCTTCTAAAAGAAATAGTCCTTGTCAGATTACCTTTAGTATCATAAGAATTTAAAACCTTTTCAATAATGGGTAACCATTTATTTTCAAGTTGAGAATAAAATATGCCGGACTGCTCCAAAAGATTGTCATTATCATCAAAAATGAAATTATCAATACGATTTTTTTCCCACTGGTCATCACTTTCATTCCATTGGTAATAAATATCCTTAATGATATTATAATTGGAATCATATATGTATTCATTTTTTAGATTTTTCTTCCATTGGTTGTTATTTACATCCCTTCTATAGGTTATCTTTTGTAATCTATAACCATAATCATCATAAGTATACTCAAACTTAAGAGTTATTACGCCAGAAGGGCGAATTTCCTCAATTAGATTTCCAATTGAATCATATTTGTATTCCTCTGTGTAAAATTCGTCACTCCAAGTGTTTATTTGCTCATTCCATTCAAATGAGTTTGCTTTTAAAATTTTTCCATCGCTATTATAAAAGTTTATAATCTTTAAGAGACCTTTCCATTTATTGTCATGTCTATAATAATTACATGCTTGTACATTATTACCTTTTGAATCATATTTATACTCTTCCCTTGAAGACCCTATCCAAATATTTTTTGATTTATCCCATTTGAAATCAATTTGTTCAATCAAATTCCCATCTTCATCAAATTTATATTCATTTTTAAATCCATTCACCCATTGGTTAGTGGTTTTGTTCAATTTCATGTCGATGTTTTGAAAAGAATTACCTTTTGAATCATAATTGAACATCATTTTGGAATCTGGTATCCACTCTGTTAATATTGGTTCCCATCCAAAATATATTATACTATCAAGGCTCTGACGGGCAATATTTTGTGAAAAAGAAATTTGAAATGTAAAAATCAAACCAGAAAATAGAAAAAAAATATTTAGGTTAAAGAATGATTTTTTCATTTTGTTTGGTTTTTAATATGATAAAAAATTGATAATGGGTAAATTTAGGGAAAATAATATAATCAAGAGTTTTTTATGTGAATTAATAATTAAAGAAAAATCATCAAATGGAGATTTCTCGCGGGTACGTAGAAGATGGAAAAAAATCTTTATAATTAGTCTAAATAAAAATAGTTTTGCGCGCGTGTAACAATCGGGAAAAACCTTTGGTTACTCTATAAAAATTCTTGTATGCGTAATAACGTGTGAAAAACCTTGCGGGGTTACGCGCGTTAAGACTGACGAAAAATCTTGGCCAATGGGATAAAATCCCGGAAAAAGTAAACAGGGTTTTATGTTTGTTTGCAAATGATTGATAGTTTGATAGGAATAAGTGTATTTAAAAATTGATGTGGGGGGGGGTAATTCTCTATGATTAAAACAAATTTGTTATCCAGTCTATAATATTTTCTCAGTTTTCAACAATTAAACTTATCAATACCAGTATTGGAATAACAATCAACGCCAGTGTAAAATCTCTTTTAAATCGTTTTTTGGGGGTTATTATAAAAACCACCGTATTCCATATTTTTTGAGTTAAGTTTCTGCAAGTTAAGTAAAATAAATTTTGTTTCTTAATTTGCCATTGCCGAAAATATAGCTGAAATTATTTCGCGGATTGATTATCTTACTTTTTCATTGGTTTTTTTACCCCATAGGGGTGCTTATTAAGTCATGCTGTTTAAAGCTTGTCCCATTAAAATGGTTACAGGTGCCCATCTGCTTAATATGCAGGGCTGGAATAACGTTAAAATGTTCTATGAATACATTTTTAATTATCTCCATTGCTTTGGATGTGTGGATAGTTTCAACAATTATAGAATCGTGTATTGTTAGAGGCACAATTCCAGCGGAAACAAGTTTTTTAGAAATACAGTCAATGAAAATATAACTTTCAATTTTGGTTAAAAATATAGGTAAAACTTTGTGATTTTTATCCTTCAAAATCTTTATTACCTCTGCAACAAAAGGAAATACATTTGCAAAAACTTTTTTTTCATTTTCATACGGTATTGTTTTCCGATAATTTTTATAAATAATATTCTGCGAAAACATTACTTTGAACATCATATCTTTTACCTCATCGCGGGCGTATTGGCTATTAAGACGTTCTCTTATAAAATCGTACAGTTTCCCCGAATTAACGGCATTTTCAAAAATTTTTAAATTCACCAAATTTGATTTTTTTTGTTTTTGGTGATTTTTTAAAACAGCTTTAACTACCTTGATTCCAAATATCTTACACAAATTAAAACTCAAATAATCACAACATATTAAGGTACTGTTTTCGATGGGTGACATGTTTACCAAGTAATGAATGAATTGATTTAAAAAAAATGGTTGAGAATTTTTCAAATCAATGTGTGTAAAATCACCTACAATAAAATTTCTTAGTTCACTTTTTAAATTTGTAAGGTTGGTATCTAATCGGTTATTGGTTTTATTTCTTTTGAAATAGCGTGTTTGCTTATTTTCCAAATATTCTATTTGCATAGTATATGCAAGTCGTTTTTTCATGTCAGAATTGTTTGAAATAAATCGCAATGCTGATTTCCTATCAAATGAAATTTTCATTAACTTGTTTTTCATTTTCCTTAGATGAGGTTCCAGTCTGTCATAGTGTGCTTTCTTGTTCTTAAACTTTATATGCATTTTCTCAAATAACCGAGTTCCAGGCTCCACCGGAATAGTGTTTAAGTCCAATTTATATTTAGGGTTCAATTTATACCAATATGGCTTTTGTCCCGGAATGTATTGATCACGTAATATAAATTCACCATTAAACAAATATGTTTTGTATTTGTCTGGTTTAGTGCCTATTATGTCGCGTAGGAATTTGTTATTAAATGCAAAATACTCGGTTTCTTTTTTTGCAAACATCTGTTTGTATAACATGTAATGTACAATAAAATAAAAGTTACATGCTTTGTATTTAAACTTTGGCGGATTGACTTCCAGATAATTCAGTAAACTTTTATTTATTGACGTTGGCACAAATAATTTAAAGGGCTGATTAACTTTCATCTTCTTTAAATTTTGTGTTGTACCAATTATAGAAATCTTCAAAAGTCCGGGCTATAAAATAAATCCCTCCGGCCTGCTCTATATGGCATTGATAGGTGCGCTGTGCTTCACTTTGTATGTCGTTTTTATACTTTACCTCAACTTTAACAGAAAGTCCGTTAATTGTTGCGGAAATGTCTGCTGTACCATTTGTGCCCGTGCCTTTAATCCACTTCTTTTGCCCTATGGTTCGGGTTCTACCTATAGCATCGATAAATGTCCGCTGATTGTCGATAAGGCGGCCTGTATTGTTTATTCGTTCTGCGTGATTTCCTTTGAATTTCAGAAAGTCAATAATACATTTGGTTAATCCGTTTGCGCTGTCATCTCTGTAATTACGTGGTGAAAGCCATTCCGGTGGTATTTCCGGGAATTTTTTCCGGGCTGCGATGTTGGCAATAGATTCCAATTCTTTGACTGCCTGTGATTTTCGATAAGGTTTTTTTCGTATCTTTGTATTGGCTTTAGGGGTCGCAAATTGCGGCCTTTCTTTTTTATTCATCAATTACCTCCTTTCTGTCCAGTTAGCCGGATATTTAAAGAATTTGCAGCATCTGCCTGTATTTCATCCACATTAAAACCCCTGTTTTCTTTTAACCAAGATTCTATTTCTAAGCGGTCAAAGTAGAGGTGCTTTTGTTGTTTGTAATGTGGCACAATTCCTTTGTGTGTACATTTATAGATTGTGCTTTTGCTCAATCCTGTGAGCTTACTTACCTCATCGATATTGAGGACTGATTTTGAAAGTGCTAAAAGATTTTCAATACTTTTTAATTTTTCGTCCTGCCTTTGCAGAAATTCTAATACTGTTTCTTCATTTTTAACCATAATTATCTTATTTAAATTAGAAATTATGGTTGGCGCCAACCTTTATTTAAGTACTTGATGCAAAGATTGGAAAGAATAGAAAATATTAACAAAAAGGGGATTTGAAGTGTTTTGTAATTTATTGATTAACAGCATTTAGCTGTAAAAATGGGGATAATAAAGGGGATAAAACTATTGGTTTAGGGGATTTTCAAGCCAAAAAAAAGTTGCCTTAGCCAATTCAATTGAGGGTTTATGATTTTTGGCTGTTTCTGATAAGCCAGTTTTGCCTAATCCATATAGCTCAGAAATAAACTGTCTATAATGAAAGAATTGTTTGTTTTTACCATCAACAACTGATTTGAAGAATTTGAAATTATATATGATTTGTAAAAATTCAATTAATTCGGTTTTATGTTTTTCCCACTTGTATTTCTCATTTAAATATTCTCTTTTTAACAGTTCTTTTTCAATCTTTACAAAGCTTTCTATACAATCAGAATAGCACCATCTTTGTATTTTCTCTAAGTGAGAATTTATTATGCTACTTTCAAATTCCTTTGGGTTATCTGATTTTTGATTGGTGTTTAGTTTTTTAGTCAATTCAATTTTAATAATTTCCAAATACTTAATTCTGGTTTTTAATATTCTTGCTCCCAAATTGTTTTCTTCTTTGTGTTTTGTTGAATGAACAAGCTGTTCTTTGCTAAGCAATATTAAATAGTCATCTAAAATATTTAGCCTCTTGTTTATGTCATCAGTTGGAATATTGTTGTACTGTTCAAGCTCTACTAAAAAGAAATCATTTGTCAGCTTATCAATGGCGGTGTCAAGATCATCGTTTAAGGCAGTGATAATAAAATCCAACTCAAATTGAGGCTTTTGTGATTTTACAGTTTGTGCTAAATGAGGAAATGTGCTTGTTGTATGAACTTCCCAGAATGAATTGAAAGTAATCTTCAAGTTTTTAAAAGTTCCAATTATTCTCAACTGATTGTCAAAATAAAATTTGTTCACAGAAAGGTTTATTCCAAAATCGGTGCTCAAAGGAACAAGGGTTTCATAGGGGTTTAACCTATGCTTCTTGCCTTCCTCATCAACTTCCCATATAGGCCAGAAGTCTAATTTAGATTTATACCAGTCAAACCATCTTATAATTGAGTTTTCAATCTCTGTTAAAATGTTTTGATTGTTTTTGTAATTTTCCTCAATAATATTTGAGTAATAGTTATAATAGTCACTTTCCAGAAGCTTAAATGTTTCAAACACTATGTTGTCATAGTCTTTTGATAGTAGTTTTTTACCCATTTAGTCACTCTTTTGTTTTTCAGATTTTTTGCTGTTTTTGAATCCTGTTAAATTGGCTGAATATTTGGCAATTTGTTCATCCTCAAAGCTGTCTAAGTAGTTCTGTGTTACTTTGGTGTTCTGGTGCCCCAGTTGTTCACTTATAAACTCAATAGGTGCCCCTGAACGCTTTAAAATTGTACTGTATGAATGCCTTGCATAGTAGGTTGTAATTTTTTCATCTATACCTATTTCAGCGGCAATTCTCCTCATGTACTTATTGGTTTGTTTTATATGTTGCTTTAGTCGATTATGTTTTTCAATCTCACTGAAATCGTTTTTAAAGATAGGGAAAATATAATTTTCAGGCTCAGTTTCTTTATTGCCTATGCCTTTTATTATAGCTAAGGACTCAGGAACTAACAAAACTCTGATTGGTTTTTTTTCTTTTGTGGTGTCAATGGTTTTTTGCCTGTAGAACTTGATATAATTGTCATCCATATTGCTGTATTTAAGGTTTGCAATGTCAACCATGTTCATACCATTGCACAAATAGCTGAATATCCAATATTGCAATGCCAGATATTCATTTTTTATTTCAGTCTGGTAGTTAAATAATTTTTCTATGTCGTTTATGGTCAGTGCTTTTTTTGTGTTTTTGCTATCCGGTATCTGATATTTTCCATCTTCTTTTTTACCAAATGGATAGTCAACAATCAATCGGTTCTTTCTGGCTCTATTAACTATGTGCTTTAAATTTCTCATGTAGATACCAACTGAAGTGTAAGAGTTGCCTTTATTCAGTTTGCTTTTATTTGAATTGCCTCTATTTAATTTGCCTTTTTCCAGCATCCACTTTTCATATTTTTTAAGATAAGCAGGTGTAATTTTATCAAAAGTAATTTTGCTGTCAAATTCTTTGAGAGATTTTAAAGTAGCTCTGTATAGGGTAGCGGTCTGTATTTTATTGTTTTCATCCAGTTCAGTGGCCTTTGCTTCAAAATAGGATTGAACTGAGGTTTCTTGTTTTTTGTGTGTTAAGTATTCTCTTTCAAATGCATCAAAGGTGAAATCATTGAGAACATTGTCAATTACATTAACAGCCCTGTCCTCAATCCCTTCAAATTTTTTTCTTTTTTCTTTTTTCTTGCCCCTGTTTTCAGGGTTTCTTATTATTTCAAACTCTTTTTCCGTGTAGTGCTCTCCTTTGATAGCATAGTACTTCCTTTTCCTTTGATAAGTTACTCTGAGTTTGACAGGATATTTGTCTGCTTTGTTGGGAAATCTTTTCTCTAAGATAATGGCTGTGGTAACCTCTGGATTTTTTCTATCTGCTGTGTGCATAATTCTTATTTTTATATACACAAATATACACACAATTGAGGAAACTATTAGTAAAGTATAAGAAAATATTTGTATTATTGTGCTGTATAACAGTATTTAAATGAAAGCATTTGAATACATAAGAAAACAGAAAAAAATAAGGATTATTGACTGGCAGTCAAGAGGTCACCGGTTCGACTCCGGTATGCTCCACAAGACAATTTATTAATCAATTGAAAACGAATACTTTAATAGTGTTCGTTTTTTTGTTTTAAAAAACCAGCCTTTCAATTTTTTCGTCAAGCATTGGGTTTCCGTAGGTAATGTTATGCCCTTTTTCAAAATCGAAAAGCGTGAGCACACGAAGCCTGTAATAAGCCACCCAATAACTTTGAATGGAGCGGATATAGTCGCGTTTTGCCTGTTCGCGTTCCTGCAGGGCGATGTTCAAATCGGTAATGCTCAATTCACCGTTCTGGAATTTACGGAGGGCAATCTGGTAGCCGTTTTCAGCAACCTTGTCGGCTTCGGTTGCCGTTAAAAGCTGGTCCTGCAACAGGCCGAACTGTTCCACCTGAACAATTACTGAACGGTCGAATTCCTCGATATCTTTATTTACATTGTAAATGGTAAGCTCACGTTCCGACTCGGCAAGTTTCACGGTGGAAGCCGAACGGCCCCAGTCGAGTATGGGAATGCTCAGCGAAATACGCAGCATCCGGTCGCGCTCGGGCTGGTCATATATTCCCAGAAAATTTTCGGCGCTGCTCGACAAGCCGAAACTGCCCCTGAGGGTAGTACTTAATCCGGTACTGTTTTTAGCCTCGGCCAGAGCACGATCGGCGTTAATCAGCCGGCGCTGGTAAAGCGAGGTTTCCTGGCGGTTTTCCCTTGCCCGCTCGATAGCTGTTTGTATATCTATTTCAAAAAAATGAATATCGAGAGGAATGGCCAGATCAATTTCCATCGATTGGTCGAGACCGACGTATCGCTTTAATTCAAAATCAGTGTTTTTAAGGTCCATACTTGCCTGGTTGAGTGCTTTCTGGGCGTTGAGCACCGAAAGTTCGATGCGTGAATAATCATTGTCGGAAATTTGTCCCAGCTCTTTTTTCGTTTGGGAAATACGCAGGTTGTCCTGACTGTTTTTCAGGTTGTTTTCGGCCAGTTTGTAGTTGGTTTGCACCATCAGATAATTAAAATAGCGGTGCGTTGCGTTGAGCGCAATTTCTTCTATTTGCTGTACAAATCGCTTTTGGGCCTCATCATAAATCATGGGTTCGGTTTTGCGGTACCACTTCATCCAGTTGTAGGCAAACAACGGTTGGCTGAACCCGATTACAAAAGGGCTTCCGGAGAACCCAATTTCGTCTTTGTTGAGGTTGCGGATGCCATGGGCTGTTGTACTGGCCCATATATTGGTTCCCAGCTGTGGAATTGACTGGTTGAGCGACAGGTTGGCCGAGGCTGCCAGATTGGAAACCTGCCTGAACTCGATACTTCCGTCGGGCTGGGTAATGGGCTGTGTGGTATGTGTGTAATTTGGTAAATCGCCGTTAAGTGTTAGCTGCGGCCTGAAACGGGTTTTAAAGTTTCGGTAGCGCCAGTAATAATTTACATTCTGATTTTGAATGTATTTGGAAGTAGGTGAATGTGTAAGCGCCATGTCGATAACGTTGTCAAGCGTAAGGCTATAGGCGGTTGAATCGTTTTGTCCATGTAAGGGGCTGTAGGTCATGAGCAGCCCCGTTATGAATGCAATTGCTGCTTTTCTCATCTTTTTTGTCGATTCTTATTCAAATTCAATTTCGTCCTGGTTTCTGTAGGCGTGCAGTCCTTCGGTTACTACAAGGTCACCTTCGTTTAATCCTGAAAGGATTTCAACATACTCGTTGCCAATAATTCCCAGTGTAAAATCTTTTTTTATGGCTCTGTTTCCCTCCATAACAAATAACCTGTGTTGCTTTCCATTCTCCAAATCTTTAAATTTTTTAAGACGAAGTGCATTCTCTTTCAGGTGGGTGATTATCTGTATTTCAACTTGTTGGTTGGCCATGAGTTTTGGGTGGCTGCTTTCTTTCAGGTGTACATTAAACTGAATCCGGTTGTTTTCAACCACAGGAGTAATATTTCCAACCGTACCCTCCAGTTGTTCCTGGTTGTCGATGTTTACCAGCACCCGGTTTCCTGTTTTTAGCCGGTTGGCGAATTGTTCGTCTATTGAACCGGTGATTTTGAACGAAGAGAGGTCTGACATGCGAACCAGCAGATGGTCGGTTCCCACTTTTTCTCCCGCGCGGCCGGCAATCGACAGAATAATTCCTGAGGAGGGCGCACGGATGCCCATTTTTTCAATGAGTTGTTCTCTCTCTTCCAGTTGTTTTTCTTCTATTCTGATTTGCAGAAGCAATCCTTTTTCTTCGGCTTCGAGTTGTTTCAGCCGGATGGAATTTTTTTCCACCAGGTTTTGCAAATCTTTTTCGGCCAGGGTTATTTCCTGTTTGGTCTGGTCGATTCGTGCCGGGGAGATTCCTCCTACTTCCAGCAATTGCTGGTGGTCAGCCAGTTGCGATTTTAGCGATGTAATGCGCAGTTTTTTCACTTCTTCGTTGTAGTCCAAATCGAGTCGTGTGCTCTGTGCATTCAGCCGGGTTCGCTCCAGGTTGTTTCGTCTTACCTCCAACTGGTCTTTCATGCGTTCAATATCGTCCTTTACATTATCGGTATCGAGCTGCATAATTAAATCGCCCCGGTTTACCCTGCTGCCTGGTTCGGCATAAATATTTTTAATGATTCCCGGTCCGGGGCTTAAAATGAGCACTTCGCTTTCCGAATCGACCACTCCGGTTGCATTTATGGTTGAAGTTACATTTCCTCTTTCCACCACTTCGGTAGTAAAGTTTTCCGGGCTGGCAGGAGTTGGGATAAGCAAACGCGAGGCATAATAAAATATGGCAACGGCAACAAGGCAAAGTGCTGCTATCAGGCCAACTTTCAGTTTCTTACTGGTTCCCATGGTTTATAACTGGTTAAGGTAAAAACTATGACAGAACAAATTCAACGAGGAACGGGTTCTGTCAACTTCGGTGCCAAAAATATAAAAAACCTTCAATTGCCACAATACACAACTACCTGATTTTTTCTTTGTACAAGGTTTGTATTTGCAGCAGGTATTCTTTGGTTATGGCATTGGAAAGGATGCGGACAAATTCAAGCAGCTTGCCGTTTTTATAGAACGATCCGCTGGCGGCATCAAATTCGTGGCCTTCCCAGTTGTATTTCACATCCATGGTCACTTTCACAAAAGCAGCAGGCTTCAGGTATTTCGGTATTTCAATATAACCAAAGTTTTCGTCTTTCTCTTCCACATAAATTCCTTCGCCGAGTTGTTTAAGGTTCAGAAATTTCACAATTTTTACTTCAGCCTCCAGTTTCCCTTGTAGTTTTTTGTTCATGAGAAAACCAATGCCCTGTTTTTGATATGCTTGCTGAATTTTTACCACCATATCTACTTCGGGTAAATGCCTTAAACGGATAACATTCAGCAACTGCGAACCAATGAGCATATATCCTTTTCCCGAGTCGAAATTCCAGTCGTACTCTTTTTCAATGTTTTGGGTTGCCCGAAGTACCTCTTCCAGAGGATATTGCCTGTCGAGCACCAGGTAAATGTATATGGGGTATGGCTTGGTAGGTGTTTCGTGGTAATACCCCGGAAACTGGTTGAGTGCCTCAAAAACCAGGCTTCCCGGCAACACTTTTTCTTCTACCGAAACAACGGTAACCTGCTTGGTCAGGTTGGAGAAAACTTCCATTTTTTTGTTCTGTTCCATAATGTGGTATCTTTGGTTTCATTTTATTTAAACGAATGCCGAGTAAAGTAGTTCAATTTAAAAGAATAGGACCGGTAACTTTTTTTCGTAACCGCCGATCGAAAAATATGAAAATTAGCATTAAACCCGACAAATCGGTGCTGGTTTCTTTTCCGTTTTTTGTTTCGGAAAAGGAAGTACATTCTTTTTTGGCCCGAAATGAAACCTGGATACAAAAGCAGCAGGAGAAAGCAGTATCGCTGCAAACGAAATATACCGGCGGGTCCGAAATAAAAACAAAGCTTCACACAGTAGAATTGCATCACGGACCAAAAGTTCAGGTGCAAACGACAGGAAATGTGGTAAAAGTTTACACAGAAGATTTTAATTCTGAAAACGGCCGTTTTTTTCTGGAGGACATCCTGAACCAGGTTTACCGCTACGAGGCGCGAAAACTGCTTCCGCCTCGCTTAAAAGAACTTGCTGTAATACATGGATTCAGCTACAACAAAGTATCTATTCGAAACAACAAACGCAACTGGGGGAGTTGTTCGTCGCGCAACAACATCAGCCTGAACCTTCAGATGATGAAACTGCCCGACCAGCTCATCGACTACATTTTACTGCACGAACTGGTGCATACTGAAATAAAGGACCACAGCGAACGGTTCTGGAAACAACTGGATGAAGTTACCGGCAGCAAAGCACGGGAACTGGCTAAGGAGGTGAAAAAATATTCGACATACACATTGTGAGAATAAGAATGAACTGGAATCAATTACTTTCAACAAAGCGTTTGGGAATGGAAGAATGGAAAACCTCTTCCCGTCATGAAGACCGCACGCAGTTTCAGCGCGATTACGACCGTATTATTTTTTCATCCCCATTCAGGAGGATGCAAAATAAAACGCAGGTTTTTCCGCTGCCCGAGCACATTTTTGTGCACAACCGGCTCACCCACAGTCTGGAAGTTGCCAGTGTGGGACGTTCGCTGGGGAATTTACTGGCTGAAAAAACAGCGGTAGAATTTCCGGAAAATCCGCTGGTGCCGGAAATCGGAACCATTGTTTCTGCCGCCTGCCTGGCCCACGATTTAGGCAATCCGCCGTTTGGCCACTCGGGCGAATCGGCTATTTCCAGCTTCTTTCAAAACGGGGCCGGAAAAGAATTTCAAGCTAAACTTACACCGGCCGAATGGAGCGATTTTGTGCGATTCGATGGCAATGCCAACGCCTTGCGTATTTTAACACACCAGTTCAACGGAAAACGGCCCGGAGGTTTTGCGCTTACCTATCCGACCCTCGCCAGCATTGTAAAATACCCGTTTGAATCGCCGCTGGCCACCAAACAGAAATTCGGCTTTTTTCAGTCGGAAAAAGAAGATTACAGAAAAATGGCCACTGAACTGCAGATTCCTGAAAGAATTGAAGGACAACTCTCTTTTCAGCGCTATCCGCTGGTTTATTTAGTTGAGGCAGCCGACGACATTTGTTACCAGATTATGGATTTGGAGGATGCCTGCAAACTGGGAATCCTGAGTTACGAGCGGGTAAAAGAGCTGTTTCTTAACTTTTATGATTCTGCCGAAGATAAAAATGCATTGAAAAGCATTGAAGAAACACTGAATCGGGTAACCGACAGAAATGAGCAGATCAGCTATCTGCGGGCCGGCGTTATTGGTAAACTGATTCACGAAAGCACACGTATTTTTGAAGACAACTACGAAGCCATTTTGAGCGGGAGTTTTTCAAAAAGCCTGGTGGGTTCGCTGCAAAACAGGCAGGCAGAAGCTATGAAACAAGTGAAAGAAATTTCGTATTCAGAAGTTTACGCCCATCGAACTGTGGTTGAGATTGAAATAGCCGGTTTCAAAATAATCGGTACTCTGCTGGAAGAATTTGTTGGAGCGGTGGTTCATTCCGAAAATAAATACAACCGGAAAATCCTTTCGCTGTTGCCTGAACAGTACCGGCCGCAGAGCGATAACCTGTACCATAAAATACAGTCGGCAGTAGATTTTATCTCAGGAATGACCGATGTTTTTGCCCTTGATTTGTACCGGAAAATAAAAGGAATCAGTTTGCCGGGAGTAGTATAACTGATTAAAGTTCAGTGTTTAAAGTTTAAAGTTCAAAGAGAGTAGTTCAGCTGGTGACTTAAAGTTCACCTGTTTACCCCGTGGGATGAAATCCCTTTTGGGGCTGAATAGGAGAGTTGAAAGTTCATCCGGATAGATATCGGGACAAAGTTCAAAGTTTGAAAGTTCAAGGTTCAAGTTATGGCAACAGCCAATTTTTCCAAATCATGTTGGGTTCACCTTTCCAGCAAACTGTCGAGCAATCCCGGTCGTCCTTCCTTGCGGGTATTCCCGCCACGCGGCGAAAGTTCGCGAATCAGTTTGCGGATGGGCATACTTTGCAGCCACACTTTTCCGGTGCCGCGCAAGGTGGCCAAAAATATTCCTTCGCCGCCAAAAACCATGGAACGCAAATTCCCTGCCTGCTGAATGTCGTAATCGATACCGGGTTCAAAGCCCACAATACAACCGGTATCCACCTTTAGTACTTCGTTGTTCAGATGTCTTTCAATTACCGTTCCGCCGGCATGAACAAATGCATTGCCGTCGCCTTCCAGTTGCTGAAGTATAAATCCTTCACCACCAAAAAATCCGGCGCCGAGCTTGCGATTGAATGTTACTGAAATTTTTGTTCCCATGGCAGCACACAAAAAGGCATCGCGTTGAACGATAATCCGCCCGCCCAATGCCCCCAGGTTTAGCGGAATAATGGTTCCCGGGTAAGGAGCGGAAAAAGCTACATGCTTTTTACCCCATCCCTGGTTGGTAAAATGGGTTAAAAACAACGATTCGCCTGTAACTAAACGCGAACCGGCTGACAGCAGTTTATCGAAAAACCCGGCATTGGGATTGGACCCGTCGCCCATTCGGGTAGTAAATTCTATTCCGTCTTCCATATACAACATGGCGCCGGCTTCGGCAATTACCGTTTCACCCGGGTCCAGTTCAACTTCCACCAGTTGAACGTCGTGGCCTATAATTTTGTAATCAATTTCGTGCGACTGCATACTTTTTGGTGTTTAATTTTCATTGGGTCTAAAGTAAAACATTTTGAACTGATTTGAAACACCTTTTTACTCGTTATTTTTTCCGACCTTTGTGTAAAAATTGAGTAATCGTCATGAACAGAAATTTCAGTAAAGGCCGCACAGGTAAAGCAGACAGAAAACCGTCTGTAAAAACTGGAGCGAAACAGGAACGTCCGCAAAGGGGAGGTCGCCGTCCGGCAGAAGGGAAAAAAGTAATTCAGCTTAATAAGAGAGCTGAATCAGCACCAAAAAAAGAAGTTTCGCTTCCGGGAAAAAGGCCTAAAAAAACGGCCACCACCGGCGAAATGCGACTGAACCGGTTTATTGCCAATTCGGGTGTTTGCTCGCGTCGTGAAGCCGATAAATACATTTCGGCCGGTTTGGTTACCGTAAACGGGAATATTGTTACGGAGCTGGGTGTGAAGGTAAAAATGAACGACGATGTGCGTTTCGACGGCAGAAAACTAAATGCCGAAAAGAAAGTTTACCTGCTGCTGAATAAACCCAAAGATTTTATCACCACCACCGACGACCCGCATGCCGAACGCACGGTAATGGAATTGGTAAAAGATGCCTGCGACGAGCGGATTTACCCGGTAGGGCGCCTCGATAAAACAACGACCGGCGTGTTGCTGTTTACCAACGATGGCGAGCTTTCCGACAGGCTGACACATCCCAGCCACAACATCAAAAAAATTTACCAGGTAACACTCGATAAACCGCTCACCAAAAACGATATGCTTCTCGTTGCCGAAGGCATTGAACTGGAAGACGGCCGCATTGCTGCCGATGCCATTAGTTATATCGACGGAAACAATAAATCGGAAATCGGTATTGAAATTCACTCGGGCCGCAACCGTATTGTACGGCGTATATTCGAACATCTGGGCTACAAGGTAAAGAGACTCGACCGTGTATATTTTGCCGGGCTCACAAAAAAGAATCTTTCACGTGGCAAATGGCGTTTTCTCGCGCACAAAGAAGTGCAATTTCTAAAAATGAAATAATTACAACTTGAAAAAACGTTCCAGTTTTTGGTCAAACTCTTCGGGCGGTGCCGTAAAAAATTGTTTCAGCCGGGGTTGAAGTTTCAACTGATTTAACTCGCAAAGGTGTTCTGTCTGGTTAACAAGAATACGCAATTCTTCCTGATCGAACCCGTAACTTTCAGCCAGTAAATCTTCTAAAAATACATGTAAATCGTGGTCATCGCCCAACTGGTCGGTAATTTTGTTCAACTGGTCGGTTTTCAGTTTGAAATAGCGCGGATGTAAGAACTTAATAAAATCGAGCTGGTACCACAATCGTTTCATTTTTTTTCGCAATTCGTGCCATTCCTCGGGATGTGGGTGGGCTGGTAATTGTTGATAAATTGAAATACTTTTCAGATACGACTGGCTCACTTCATTGAAAAACTGAATGCGAACAGGAAATTCATTGTTGTTTTTTGTGAGGATTTCATCAAATCCATCGAAAAATGTGCGGATGGTATTGTGCAGGTTGTTTTCCAAAAATCCACGTTCAACCAGCAATTTATTTTTTTGAACCAGCAGATCGCGGGCATTTCTTATTTTCTTCTCCGGTAAATGGTTGTTGGAGGAAATATTTTTGTCAAAAATATCCAGATCCACTGCTGATTCCCGCAGCGGAGCAAGCAATTTTCCAAAATTCCGGATATCCTGATTAAGCTGGCCAGCCGGACTGTCTGGTATTTCTTTAAAAAACCGAAGCAATGCCCGTAACCGCTTAAACCCGCGGCGCAGTTCGTGTACCTTTTGGTTTGAAGAAATATTTTCAGCAGCGCAAAAATAACCGGCCCTTTCCGCCTGGTGAGAAATTGTCTGGATTATCCTGTTCCCTATGTTCTGAACCATATTTATTATCAACGGTTTGGGCAAAAATAGGGATAATTCGTGAAAACCCGAATTTATATCATCTCAAATCCGGTGTAAGGCACAAGTGCTGCCGGAATTTTTATTCCTTCCGAAGTTTGGTTGTTTTCAAGCAAAGCGGCCACAATGCGGGGCAACGCGAGGGCACTGCCGTTCAATGTGTGCGCAACCTGAGGTTTTTTAGACCTTTCGTCGCGGTAACGCAGTTTCAACCGGTTTGCCTGAAATGCATCGAAGTTGGAAACCGAACTCACCTCCAGCCACTTTTGCTGAGCTGCCGACCACACTTCAAAATCGTAAGTAAGCGCCGAAGTAAAACTCATGTCGCCGCCACATAAACGCAAAATACGGTAAGGCAGTTCCAGCTTTTCCACCAGGCTGGCCACGTGACTCACCATCTCTTCCAGAATTTCATACGACTTCTCGGGGTGGGAAATCTGCACAATTTCCACTTTATCGAACTGATGGAGACGGTTCAAACCGCGCACATCTTTTCCGTACGAACCAGCCTCGCGACGAAAACAGGCACTGTAGGCCGTATTTTTTACGGGAAGGTCTTCGGCGTCGAGAATCACATCGCGGTAAATGTTGGTTACCGGTACCTCGGCTGTAGGAATCAGATACAAATTGTCGCCCGTAACATGATACATCTGGCCTTCCTTGTCGGGCAACTGGCCGGTGCCAAAACCTGAATCTTCATTCACCACCAGCGGCGGCTGAATTTCTTCGTATCCGGCCCTGCGGTTTTCATCCAGAAAAAAATTGATGAGCGCCCGCTGCAGTTGCGACCCTTTTCCACGGTAAACCGGAAAACCGGCACCGGTAATTTTTACACCCAGTTCAAAATCGATTAGTTTGTATTTTTGTGCGAGGTCCCAGTGAGGAAGTGCGTTTTCATCAAGCTGCGGAATTTCACCAGCTGATTTCACTACCTCATTATCTTCGGCTCCTTTCCCTGGCGGAACTGATACGTGTGGCAGGTTTGGCAACTGAATCTGCAGTTCGGCCAAATTCTTTTCAATCTCGGCAAACTGCCCGTCCAGTTGTTTTATGGTATCTTTCAATTCTGAAGTACGGGCTTTGGCAGCATCGGCTTCCTCTTTTTTCCCTTCGCGAAACAGGTTCCCGATTTCCCTCGAAATTTTATTCATTTCGGCTTTGGCCTGTTCAGCCTTTTGCTGCGCTTCATTTTTCCGCCGGTACAAGTCAACAATGCTGTTGACGATTTCTGTAGCGTCAAAATTTTTCTTCTTCAGTTTTTCAATTACCACTTCCGGGCAATCCTGTATAAATTTCAGGTTAAGCATATTTTTTTGATTTGAAGGTGCAAAGCTAATAAATGAATTTTATTGATTGAGGAGGCAACGACTTTTTATTCAAGAACTACATTAAATGAATAAACCTCACATTTCTCCAACCTCTCTTAAGGCTCTTTCAATTAATTGATTGCTCATTCTAAACTCTAATTTTGAAGATAAGAATTGCAAATCCGATTTTAAATTTGGAATCAATCCGTTCTTTTTTGCCTGAATAAGAATCCCTATTAAACCAACAACCTGAAGTCCGATTTCTTTGGCTATTTTTCTTCCTTTTCTTTCATCCATTAAAAGAAAGTCAGAGTTTTTTTCAATAGCCAAAATAATGGAATCAGCTTCACCTAAATCAAGTCGTTTTAATAAGATATTCCTTTTTTCAATATTTTCAATTTGAGTGATTTTAATCCCGGACTGATTCAACTTTTCTATATCGTATCCGAAGTTTTTGAGTGATGAAAGTTCTTTGAATACAGAGTGAGACATTAAAACCTGACCAAAAAGAAAATGGAGCAATTTTATTCTGCTTAATGCCAGTAAACCTGTAATAACTGAACTGTCGGCAACTACAACCACAGGACTATTTTTTAAAATTTTTTAATACCTCCAAATCTTCTTCTAAATCTTCGGTGTTGTAGTTGATAGACTCATCTCTCTTTCCCAATTCTCTTCTTAGTTCGATTTGTTTTACTGAAGCGAGCTCGCTGGCTTGTCCAATTGAGAGAATGCCTCTTTTATATAGCGAGACGGCCAACTCAATTAGAATTTCAGATTTGCTTAATCCTACTTCATCCAGAATGTTATTTTCAATTGTGATGGTCATAGCAATTCATTTGAAACAAACTTACAAAAAAATCTCCTGCTGACAACAACAGGAGATTTTCTCAAATGTAATATTATAAGCAGCTTATTGTTCGATGCCGCCTTTCAGGTGATCCTGAAGTTCTTTCAGTTCATCCCAGTTCCCATCGGCAGCCAGTTTAGCCTGCTGCGGCCAGGTGGAAGGATTTTTTGAAGCATAACGACTTCCGGCATCGGCCAGAATTTCTTTCAGTTTTTCTTCGGATGCATCTGCCAGTTCAGCATACGTATTGATTCCTGACTCGTTGAAAATTTCGGCAATTTTTGGTCCGATACCTTCAATTTTTTTCAGATCGTCAGCTTCGGCAACTTCTGTTTCAACCTTCGCGGCCACTTTTTCTGCTTTTGCAGGTTCAGCTTTGGCTTTCGGTTTTTCTTCAGAAACCGTTGCCGGTGCTTCGGCAGTTTCTGTTTTAACTTTAGCTGCCACTTTCTCTGCTTTTGCAGGTTCAGTTTTGGCTTTCGGTTTTTCTTCAATAACCGTAGCCGGTGCTTCGGCAACTGCCACATCAACATCCATCACAGGTTCAACCGATATGTATGAGCGGTTTTTCCTTTTTTTCTGAAACATTACGGTTCCGTCGATAAGTGCAAACAGAGTATGGTCTTTTCCTATTCCCACATTTTCGCCCGGGTAATGTTGTGTTCCTCGCTGGCGAACTAAAATATTACCAGCTTTTGCATACTGACCTCCGTAAATTTTTACTCCAAGTCGTTTGCTTTCCGATTCGCGTCCGTTTTTCGAACTACCTACACCTTTTTTATGAGCCATGGTAATTTATTTTTTAGTTATCCAACAATGTTTTCAATTTGAATCTGCGTGAACTGCTGACGGTGGCCGTTTAGTTTTTTGTAGCCTTTTCTCCGTTTCTTTTTAAATACCAGCACTTTGTCGCCTTTTACATGTTCCAGCACTTTGGCTGTTACTTTCGCACCGTTAACGGTGGGGGTACCTACGGCCACCTGGCCGTCGTTGTCAACAAGCAAAACCTTGTCAAAGTCAACCGAGTCGCCTTCAGCGGCTTCAAGCAATTGAACATACAGTTTCTTTTCTTTTTCAACTTTAAACTGCTGTCCGGCAATCTCAACAATCGCGTACATAATTTCAACTTTTTAATGTTACACCGGGAGGCGGGAAACGCTCTTGTTTCCTCTTGTTGAGCCTGACCGGTTCAAATTTTTCGGACTGCAAAAGTAGTTATTTTTAATACATTGGCAAATGCAGGGTGAATTATTTTCCCAAAACATTCACATTTTTAAGCCAGTATTTACAAAATGAAAACAAACCGCAATTTCCGATCTAATCCCAAAATGATTGTTATATTTGTTTTCACAATAAAAACCAGACTTGGGAGGAATGCAAAAAATACGACTGAATATTCTGGGACTATCAGTAAGCCAAACGCAGTCAGGCGCTTACGCTTTGGTTTTATCGGAAGAGAACGGAGACAGAAGAATTCCGATTATTATCGGGCCGGTTGAAGCGCAGGCTATTGCCATTCAGCTGGAGGGGTTGAAACCTCCGCGCCCTTTAACCCACGATTTAATTAAAAATATTGCCCGGGCATTTAATATTGTCCTTCTCGAGGTGGTTATTCATAAACTGGAGGAAGGAATATTTTATTCTGAACTGCTATGTGAAATGAACGGGCAGGAGGTAAAGATCGATTCACGAACTTCTGATGCCGTAGCCCTAGCGCTTCGTTTTAGATGCCCGATTTACACGACAGAAGACATTCTTAACAAAGCCGGTATTGTGCTTGAAGGCGATGAAGCCAAACCGTCTGATACAGGTAAAGCCGGAAAAAAACCAGGCTCCTCCGAGTCAAATCCATTTTCACGCTACACATTACAGGAGCTGGAAGAAATGCTCAATGATGCCGTGCAAAACGAAGATTATGAAAAGGCTTCAGTACTTCGTGACGAGATTGATAACCGAAAGAAAAATTAACTGGAAAAGATGAATAAATTCCTTGCCCTGCTGGTCTTATGTGCCGGCATTTTCTTTTTTCAGCCTGCAATGGCACAGCAACCTGAACCCGATACAAATGATGACAGGCCTGTTCTGGTGGAAGATTATTCTTCAGAAACTTCGGTAATTTTGCCTGATAAAGAACTGGAAAGCAATTTTTCGTTGAGTACTTTGTTGCGCGGAATGCTTGGTATGTCTGTTCTGCTGATGCTGGGATTTGTTTTGAGTACCAACCGTAAAAATATTCCCTGGCGAACCGTTGCTACGGGGCTGTTCATTCAGGTTTTGCTGGCTATTGGGGTGCTTTATGTACCCTTCGTAAGAAACGGATTTGAATTTTTCGGACAGATTTTTGTAAAAATTCTCGATTTTACCAAAGCCGGTAGTGAGTTTCTGCTGGGCGATTTAATGAACGCCGACACTTACGGATTTATTTTTCTTTTCCAGGTTTTACCCACCATCATTTTCTTTTCGGCGTTAACCAGTCTGTTGTTTTACTGGGGAATTATTCAGAAAGTGGTTTACGGTCTGGCGTGGCTGTTTACAAAAGCACTTAAAATTTCAGGAGCTGAAGCACTTTCGGTGGCCGGAAATATTTTTCTGGGACAAACCGAGTCGCCACTGATGATTAAAGCTTACCTCGAAAAAATGAGCAAATCGGAAATTCTTCTTGTGATGTCGGGTGGTATGGCCACTATGGCCGGGGGTGTGCTGGCTGCCTATATTGCTTTGCTGGGTGGCAACGATCCACAAATGCGGCTGGAATTTGCCAAACATCTGCTGGCTGCCTCGGTAATGGCTGCTCCTGCTGCCATTGTGTTTTCAAAAATGCTGGTTCCACCCACCGAAGCCATCAACAAACAAATTGAGGTAAGCAAAGAGAAAATTGGCAGCAATGTACTCGATGCCATTACTAACGGAACCAGCGAAGGCGTAAAACTGGCTGTGAATGTGGCGGCTATGCTGCTTACCTTTATTGCTTTTATAGCCATGTTCAATTTCATTATTGGGAAAATAGGGCAGTGGACTACTTTAAATGAAATAATTGCAGAAGGAACGAACGGACGGTACGAAGGACTTTCACTTCAATTTATTTTGGGCTACACTTTCGCACCCCTCATGTGGCTCATAGGGGTGGGAGCCGAAGACATTATTGTTGTAGGAAGGCTGCTGGGTGAAAAACTTATACTTACTGAATTTATTGGCTACATCAGTTTGGCCGAACTGAAAACCACGGCAGCTTTTACGCATCCCAAATCCATTATTATGGCTACCTATATTTTATGCGGTTTTGCCAACTTTTCTTCCATAGGAATTCAGATTGGCGGCATTGGTGCATTGGCACCGGGCCGGCGGGTTTTACTTTCAAAATATGGAGTGCCCGCGTTAATTGCAGGTACGCTGGCTTCGCTGATGAGCGCAACAATTATCGGAATGATTATGGGCTGATGCCAGACTGCCGGACAGGTCGCTTGAATAGTATTTTTTCCAACGGAACAATCAACCGACAATAAGTCCTTCATTTTTTTTTGATTTCTACGCAACCCCATTGCAACATCATGCATCAATAGATAACAACTGCCTGATGAACATCATCGGTTATTTTTTCGTTTGGAATTTAAGGTGTTCGTCTGCAGTGACTTGTAGAAACTAAATATTAATTTGTGTAAAAAGAAAGAAACATGAAGACAGAAAAAAAGATTTTGAAAAGTGTAGCAGTAATTATGATGGGAGCCTTGTTTTTTACCTCGTGCATCGACGATCCTGAGCCCATAGCTCTGGATGCCCTGGCAGATGTGTATGTACAAAAAGTGGTTCAGGACAGTGTTGAAATGTACGGTATCTCGTTTTGGGTTTTTGGAAACAAAGAGCTGGAATCGGTTACCGTTGAAGGACCGGAAGATGAAACCTGGACTCTGGAAAGCAATGAATCGAACAGCCAGGTGTTTAGTCTTTACGCCGAAACAGATGAATATGCCCAGTCATTCCCCGAACCAGGGAATTATTCTTTTACCGTAACAAGTACACAAACCGATGAAGCACCGCGTGTGATTACCGATAAGCTTGAGGAAGATGAACTGGATGCGGTGGTTGTAGATTCGATAAGATTTGCAGATTCAAAACTTGAAATCAACTGGCAGGAAGTGGAAGATGCAGATGCCTGTTTTGTAAGGCTGTATGACGAGTCGGACAAACTGATTTTTATGAGTCAAAAACTGGATGGGGATGAAACAGAATTTGCTTTTGGCAATGCGAATCAGGGCTGGACTGATTCGGGCCAGAAAGCCACAATAGGAGAAAACTACCGGTTGGAAGTTCTGGCTGTTTTGTATGAATCAGGCAGCGCAGCAAACAATGCAGATTACAATGTTCAGTTTATATCATTAGCCTCAGCCGGATTGGTGTGGGGTGAGTAAAATTATTTTAAACAATTTTTTTTGGGCGTTTCTGCAAAGAGACGCCCTTTTTGTTTTTTATCCAACCCCGAACCTGTGCATTTATATTACAGAATTCAACAATTGTTTGAAATACTTCTTCTGTCCGTTGCAAAAACACACAAAAGGTTTTGTGCCTTTCTTTTTCAAACAAAAAATTGAAGTTGTACCGCGCCGGAATAAATTCAGGAAATTTAGTTACATTGGCAATTATAAAAACAATAAAAGAGGTTAATACTTTGAATAATATGAAAATCACTCATGCTGTTTTAGTTTTGGTCACAGGTTTTCTCTTCTCCTGCTGTGCCCCGAAAGCCAGGAACAATAACGGAGAAAAACCGGTAGTAACAGTAAGCATTTTGCCATTAAAAACCTTTGTGGAGGAAATTGCGGGCAACGATTTTGAAATCAACGTATTGCTTCCCCCGGGGTCGAGCCCGGCAGATTTTACCCTGGTCCCTTCGCAACTGAAAGACATTACCCGTTCAAAAATCTGGTTTCGCATTGGGTACATCGGGTTTGAATATTCCTGGAGGGAGAAAATTGAGCAGGCAAACCTGAACATGAAAGTTGTGAATCTTTCGGAAGAGCTGGATTTGATTAGTGATGAAACCCTCCCCTCGGGTGAAAAAAGCAAACTTGCCGGCATCAATCCGCATACCTGGTTGTCGCCCACCCTGGTAAAACAGATGGCGGCCCGAATTACAGAAGAACTTGTATTGCTGAATCCCGAAAAGAAAGAAGAATATCAGGAAAATTTGAGTCGGTTTGTGAATAGAATCGATGAGCTGGACGCTGAAATCAGGACAGAACTGAAGGATTTTGAGGGGCGGCAGTTTATTTTGTTTCATCCCAGTCTTTCGTATTTTGCACGCGAGTATGGACTGGTTCAGTACTCGCTGGAACCCGGCGGCAAAGAACCCACCCCGCAGCGAATGGCAGCCCTGGTTGATTTTGCCAAAGCACATGACATCCGGGTTATCTATATCCAAAGCGATCTCGATCGGGAGCAGGCCCGTGTGTTTGCCGAAGAAATTAATGGCAAAGTGGTGCAAATGTGGCCCCTGAATCCGGCCTGGTTCGAGAATCTGCTGGAGATTTCACGCCTGCTTACAGATAATTTTTAACCTGCCGGCTTTTACCCAACAAAAAAAGGCAGGTGACGCCCCTGCCTGTTCAATCTACCTTTTGCAATCTGTTAATTGTCTGAAATAGTGTAGGTAACCTGCACCGAAAAAGATTCTGCTACCAATTTTTGGTACTGGTTGTCTTTTATATCCAAACTGTAGGTTAACTGGTGCCCTTTGCCGTCACCTGTTTCAGTATAGCAACTTCCAATGTCGTCGATAACCCAGGTTGTACCTTTATTTAACGATACTTTGCCAGTTGTGGCCTTTCCAATATCTCCGCTGCCTGAACTGGCCTGGCTGATTTCGAGTATCAAATCCAGCCCATTGGGCAAATTTTCATCAAGTTCTGCTTTTATTCTTCGGGTGCTCATATTTCCGCTGTTCCCTTTTGAGCTTGCTATTGATGTGTAGTTTAGCCACAGACTATTGTCGGTGGCAGTAGTAAAATCAACGGCTTCACCGGCCTCTAAATTTTCCGTTTGAGGTGTAAGCGAAATGGTAGTTCCCTGGCCCGAAGGACCGTAAACTGCAATTATGGCAAGGTCGGGAATGGTTATGCCAATATTATGCGAAGCTGTGTTTTCACCTTCATTAGTAGGACCATTTGCCGATGCAACTGTGGAAATAAAAAAAACGGATGCGATTATAAATACTAACTTCTTCATGATTTTGTGTTTTAAAAATTCTCAAATGGTTTATAAATTCTTCAAAGCGTTTCTGTAACCGTTCATAATCAATCAATGTGCCACAACCGTAAAAATCTGTAAATGAGGACTTAAATTTTTGCTTTGTCTGGCAGTAGTCTCAATTCTGGATAATAGTCCCAGCCTGGGACTATTGTGGGCCCTGGAGGAGTTTTTATGTCGCCAGAGTGATTAACAACTCGTTAACAAAATCGAATTTAAACCAATTAAAGAGCTTTTTGTCTTAATATAAGAAAAAGAAACAAGCCAAATAATTGAAAACAAAAAAGATGAAACGAACATACTCTATTTTAGTTGGAAGCCTCCTGGTTGGAGCTTTTTGGATGATTGTCCAGCCTGCCATGGGAGGAAACACCTCAGACGATACAAAAAACGCAAGAATTACCGGAGTAGTTGTGGACGAGTGGACCGGCACACGTATGGAATTTGCCAATATTGCTGTTTACAGCAAGTCGGACTCAAGCCTTGTTACAGGTGGGATTACTAATGATAACGGATACTTTGAAATCACCGGACTTGGATATGGAGAATACTATGTTGAGGCCCATTTTCTTGGCTTTCGCAAAAAGAATATTGACAATATTGTTGTAAACGAAGATTTCCCCGCTCCCGATTTGGGAAGAATCAATCTCGCACCGTCGGCTGTTGAGTTGGGCAGCGTGGATGTTGTGGCCGATAAAGCACAGGTTGAGTTTAAACTCGATAAAAAGGTGGTTAATGTTAGTCAGGTCATTAGTGCCATTGGAGGCGCCGCTGTTGATGTGCTTGAAAACACTCCTTCTGTTCAGGTTGATATTGAAGGAAATGTATCGGTGCGGGGATCGTCTAATTTTACGGTTTTAATAGATGGCCGGCCCAGCGTTCTCAGTGGCAGCGATGCATTGCGACAAATTCCTTCATCGGCCCTTGAGAGCATTGAAATTATTACCAATCCATCGGCTAAATACGAACCCGACGGCATGGCCGGAATTATTAACCTGGTTACTAAAAAGAATTCCATGAACGGGTTAAGTGGTATTGTAAATGCTTCGGCCGGAACAGGCGATAAATACCGGGGCGATTTTACCCTGAATTACCGCACCGAAAAATTTAACTTTTTGCTGGGCGCCGACTGGCGCGATGAAACCAATTATGGCAGTTCATCATCGTCGAGGGAAACATTTTCAAATGATACCACGCGGTATTTGTTTATGGATGGTTCGCGAAATTTTAACCGCAGCGGACATAATCTGAAAGCGGGTGTTGAATGGTTTCTTTCTGATAAAACGACTTTGTCACTCTCCGGAGAAACAGGGAAATCGGTAAATAATCGCTACGGGAGCGGAGAAACAAACAGTTATACTGTACCGGGTAGCCAGGAAATTTTTTCTGTTACCGATGAAGAATCAGAACGGATAAACGATTTTTACAGCATCAATTTCAATTTTCTGCACAACTTTAACACCGAAGGGCATAAGCTGGAAGGCATGGCTTACTACTCGGGTGAAGAAGGGACTGATACGGAAGAAGAAAGTGAAGTCCTGGCCAATTTGCAGTTTCAACGCTCCAATACGTATCTGGAACGTGTATTTTCGCTGGAAACCGAAGAGGAAAAGGAGTTCAGGCTGAAATTGGATTATACATACCCATTCAGTGAAACCGGCAGGTTTGAAGCCGGATTGCTCAGTCGCATCGATGCAGAAACCGAGGGGTTAACTTTTGAAGTTTTCGACCAGGAAACCAATTCATGGATTGTAAACGACGATTTTACAAGTGTTACCGATTTCCGGCGCGATATTCATGCATTGTATTCCACCTACAGCAATGCTTTCGGGAATTTTGAATATATGGCCGGGCTCAGAGGCGAACTCACGTTGCGTGAGATTCAGAACACCAATGCCGCAACGCCATCCGAACTGAACCGTTTCGATCTGTTTCCCACCATTCATACTTCATACAAAATAAAAGAAAACAACGAACTGATGGCCAGTTACAGCCGCCGGATAAACCGGCCCTCGGGAAGAGATCTCGACCCGAATCCCAACTATTACAACCGTTACACCATTCGCATCGGTAACCCCGATCTGGAACCGGAATACACCGACTCGTATGAATTGGGAGCATTGAGACGGTTTGGCCGTTCATACATCTCGCTCGATGCCTTTCACCGGGTAACCCATAATAAAATCGACCGGTATCAAACTCTGGAGGACGATATTTTTTACCTGCGAACCGGAAATTTCGATAATGATTACGCTACGGGTATGGAGCTTACCGGAAATGTAAGCTTCACCAAATGGCTGATGGTAAATGCAAGCGCATCCATGTACAGGTACCGGATAAGCGGAACGTTGGGAGAAGATGCGTTCGACCGCTCGAGCACCAACTGGAATGGCAGGATGAACACTACACTTCGTTTCTCCGAAAATTCCCGGATGCAGGTAAACGCCTTTTTTCGCGGACCTTCGGTTTCGGCCCAGGGCGAATCCAAAGCGATGTTTTTTTCCAACCTGTCTTACCGGCACGAGTTTCTCGACAAAAAGTTGTCAGCAACTTTAAGTGTGCGCGATCCGCTGGGTACTGCCAAATTTGAACGCGAATCCTATGGAGAAGATTTTAACAGTTGGTTTCAGTGGAAACGCGAACCGCGGGTTGTTATGCTTACACTGAGTTACCGGTTGAATAATTTTAAGTCGGAAGGAAGGAATGGTGGCGGAGACGGAGGTGGAATGGATATGGGAGGCGGTGAATACTAACCTTTTTCCAGAAATTGTGCTGCCAGTTCAACTTCTTTGTACCATTCTTCGCCGTATTTTCTGATGAGAGGTTCTTTCAGAAATGTGTAAAGTTTAACTTTTTGTGATTTGCCGCATTCGCGACCCGGCTTGCAAATCTTAAGCTCTTCGTAGTTTACGGCATCGAACCGTTTATATTCTGTAATTCGTATGGGAAAAAGATGGCACGAAACCGGTTTTCTGAAATTGGTTTTCCCTTCAAAAAAGGCTCTTTCGATGCTGCATTTCAAAATGCCTTTTTCACCGGAAAAAGAATAGGCACACTGACGTTTGTTTACCAAAGGTGTTACCAAATCGCCATCGTCGTCAATCATTGAAAAACCCTGTTTCTGAATTTCCTGCCGATGGCTTTCCGGCAGGTAGTTTTCAAAAACAGGGTAATCTTTTTCAATGATTTTCGCTTCTTCGGGAGTGAGCGGAGCACCGGAATCACCTTCAATACAGCAGGCTCCCTTGCATTTCAATAAATCGCAAACAAAATGTTGTTCGAATATTGCCCGGCTGAGTATGGTCCGGCCAATTTCTATCATGAAATCAGGTTTTTCCCGGTCATTTCTTTCGGAACTTCCAGCCCCATTATATTCAGAAGAGTAGGAGCCACATCGGCTAAAATACCGTTTTCCAGTTTCACATGGGTTTTGTTGTTGCTCACAAAAATGCAGGGGACCGGATTCAGCGAGTGGGCTGTATTTTCCGAGCCGTCTTCATTTACCGCATTGTCGGCATTTCCGTGGTCGGCAATAATCATCACATCGTAACCGCCTTCCAGCGCAGCCTCCACCACTTCTTTGGCACACTGGTCAACAGCCTGTATGGCTTTGTAAATAGCCTCGTAAACCCCCGTATGGCCCACCATGTCGCCATTGGCAAAGTTCAGGCACACAAAATGGGCATCCTGGTTTTTCAACCTTGGAACAATGGCATCTTTTACTTTTGGCGCCGACATTTCGGGCTGAAGGTCGTATGTGGGAACCCTGGGAGACTGAACCAAAATACGGTCTTCGCCTTCAAACGGTTCTTCGCGTCCTCCGCTGAAAAAAAAGGTAACATGGGCATACTTTTCGGTTTCGGCAATCCGGATTTGTTTCAGTCCGGCTTTGGAAACCACCTCACCCATGGTATTGGTAACGTTTTCCTTGTCGAAGATGACGTTGATGTTTTTAAAGTCGGCTTTGTAGTTGGTCATGGTGTACCACTGCAAATTCATGGTATGCATGCCGTATTCAGGCAGGTCTTTCTGGGTGAACGCAATGGTTGTCTGACGCAGCCGGTCGGTACGGAAATTGAAGCAGATAACCACATCGCCATCTTCGATTTTAGCTAAGGGCTCACCACTTTCATCCACCATTACGATGGGTTTCATAAACTCATCGGTAACGCCATTGTCATACGATTTTTGCACCGCTTCCAGAATATCTGTTGCTTTCTCGCCTTTTCCCTGGGTGTATAAATCGTATGCCAGTTTCAGGCGGTCGTAATTTTTGTCGCGGTCCATCCCAAAATAGCGGCCTATAAGCGAAGCAAATTTGGCATTGGTTGGTTTCAGTGCTTCCAAATCATCCTTTATGAAACCATAACCCGAACGGGGGTCAGTGTCGCGTCCGTCGGTTAATCCGTGAATGAAAATATCTTCCAGGCCCATGTCGGTGGCAACCTGGCAAAGCGCCACCATGTGTTTACTCAGTGCATGTACACCACCGGGGCCAATGAGGCCGATGAGGTGTACCTTTTTGTTGTTTTCTTTGGCGTAAGAGTACGCCTTAACAATTTGTGGATTTTTCCAAAGTGATTTGTCTTTGATGGCGAGCGTAATTTTTACCATGTCCTGGTAAAGTACGCGCCCGGCGCCAATATTCAGGTGACCTACTTCGGAGTTTCCCATTTGTCCGTCGGGCAAGCCAACATGTTCGCCCGAGGCAAGCAGTTGGGAGTGCGGGTATTTTTCCAAAAGTGAATCCATAAACGGGGTGGGAGCCTGCGAAACGATATCGCGTTCAGAACCGTCGCCAATTCCCCATCCGTCGAGGATCATTAGTAATGTTTTTTGTGCTTCAGCCATTGTATAATTTTCTAATAAAATTTGGCTCTTTCGTCTTCCACCTCTGCTTTTTCGCGGTGCACATTGTATGCCTGCGATGTAGCCCGGAAGGTAAGGTTTTGAGCCAGCCTCAGTTTTTCGTTTTCCACATCCTGGTCTTCACCCTCGCTAACTGAAGTAACTTTAACAATAAATACTCCGTTGTTCCCTTTCACCGGACTTGAAATTTCGTTAGCCGGCAGGTTTGTTGCTACGCCAACTACTTTTGGTTCCATGCCAATGCCGGGCACCTGAATGGAAGTGAAATTGATGCTGGTGGCATTTCTTACGGTTGTTCCCAGCTCGGTAGCAATAGCATCCAGGTCGGTTTTACCTTCCATTGCTGCTTTTGCTTTATCAGCCAGAAACTGCAGTTTCTTTTCTTTCAGCACGGCCAGTTCAACCCTTGTTTTTACCTCTTCAAAACTTGCAACTCCCTCTTCGGTTGCCGAAACGAGGGTTGCAATAACAAAATTGTCGCCAAGGTCGAAAATGGTTGAACCCTGCACATCCTGAATGATTGTTCCGGGTTTTGAGCTGTAAGCTGCACGAATTAAGGGTCTTGAATTAGGCAGTCCCGGTATTTGCCTGTCGGTTTCTCTAACAGAAGCGGATCTTTTGTTCAGGTTTTGTTCAGCTACAGCAGCGTCGAAATCACTTTTTGTGAGGTTTTTCCCGGCAAACTCGCTTGCTTTTGCATACACATCCTGGTAAGTTTTGGTGCTCGGTGTAACGTTTCTTACGAGGTATGCCACCTGCACCTGTTGTGTTTCCCTGCCGCGGGCGGTAGTTTGAACAATATGAATTCCAAACTGGCTGTTAACAATGGTAACTTCGTTAACTTTGTTGTTAAATGCGGCATTTTCAAACGGTTCTACCATCATGCCCCGGCCAAACCAACCTAATTCTCCACCCTGAATGGCAGAGCCCTGGTCGTCGGAAAATTCCATGGCAAGTGCAGAAAAATTGCTTCCGTTTTCGATAGCTGTTTTCAGGCTGTCGGCCAGCGCCTGCATTTCAAGCAATTCCTGCTGGGTTTCAAAACGCAGTAAAATGTGTCTTGCTTCAACCGAGTCGGGCATCATTTCCGAGGCGTGCAGTTTGGCAAGTTTGTAGGCATCGTTTTCAAAATAAGGTCCGAAAATATCGTTAATTTCTGCTCCGGTTTCAAAAATCCAGATGCCAATATCTTCGGGCAGGTCTTCCTGTATATACCAGTTGCCGTCGAATCCTTCGTCGGAGTTGGAATTTACGAAAGCAACATTATCGGTTGCCGATGCAAAATCGGATACAATTCCGTTAATCCATTCTTCGGAAGCGCTGAAATCCTGGCTGGAGGGAGTAACCTCAAAAGTGATGTATTCTATCTGTCGCAGCTTTTCCTGCTGGTAGTTGTTTTGGTTTTTATTGTAGAAGTCTCTCAGCTCCCTGTCGGTTGCCACTACCTGGCTGTCGGCCACTGTGTTGTGGCTTAACATAATATAGTCGAAATTTGCCTGTTTGTTTCTCGATTGCAGACTTTTCTCTGCTTCGAGGTTAGTAACAAACAGTCCCTTGCCAACCAGATTATTGTATTTGCTTTGAATCCGCTCGTCCACAATCTGGTTTTCAAGGTAGAGCCAGTATTGTCTTTGCTCGGGAGCTACGCCGGTTTCGAGGTTTCTCAGAAACTGTATAACAGCCCCGCGATCGACCTGGCCGGTATTGGGATTGCGGAAAAGTTGCTGAACAATTGGGTGAAGGTTAGTTCCCTGTAGCATATCGAAAAGCTCGTCGGAGCTCACGGTAATTCCAAGTTTATCATACACGTCATTCATAACCAAGTCGCGCACCATGCTTTGCCAGGTTTGTTCGCGTACCTGTACCCATGTGTTTTCATCCAGCTGGTTTTGCTGACTATTCATCCGGTAAATGTCGCCCAGCCTTTCAACCTCCTGCTGGAATTGCGGATATTGAACGGATTCTCCATTGATTTCACCAATTTTCAAACGGTTCCTTTGAAAAAGGGATGTACCTCCCTGAAACATGTCGCCCAGGATAAAGGCAGCAAGCGAAATTCCAATTACAATTGCCACCAGCAGTCCTGCTTTTGTCCTAATCGTTTGTAACGTTGCCATTGATTTACAGTTCTTTTAATGCAAAATTTACTTTATTTTTTTCGAGCTACGAAGATAGCAATTTTCAAAAGAAACCATGAGAAATCTTTTTTTTTTGGAATGTGTTTTGACATGTGTAGCTATCTTTTTGTATTTTAATATATTGCACCCTTTTCAGATTTTTTTATTTTTTAACCTTAGGCCTGATTTTTAAATTGAAATGGCGTAAAAATGTCAAAAACCGGCTGAGGTTGGTTAATTATTGATTCGAACTTTAAAGTGCGCGGTTACAAACCGCGTGGCCCTGTAGCTGAAGTTGGTTAATTATTGAACCGAACCGGTTGCTGACCGCTTTGCGGTGAAGTCTCGGGCCGGGGTATTTGTTCTGCCGTATCGGAAGAGGCAGGCGGTGTATCCTCCACATCAATATAAATTGTTCCGCGCGGATTTTTAATTCTCCAGTTTTGCATAGCCTGGTCCGACTGAAATCCAATTCCTGTAATGATTTGGTCGGGCCGGATGATTCGGACAAACTCTTCAGTATAAATAATTTCCTCTTTTTCTTCCCAAATAAGATGCTCGGTTTTCAGTGTATCCCCCTGGGCATTGGTAGCAATTACATTGTTTTTAGCTTCCCACTTTTCTTCTTTTTCGAATTTTTTGGCATAGTCGGCAGTGATGCTTGAAATAACCGTTTGCTTTTCATCGTATTTTACCAGTTCAATGCCTTCCGGAAATTCGAGGTAGGTTTTGCCTTCCGTTTCAAACTGCAAAAGTTTCGGGGCTTTTATATGGAATCTTACTTTTCCGCTGTCGGTATAAAGGGTTTCAAATTGTTTGGCTTCTACCTGCGGGAGGATATCGACAGAACTGAAAGCCTTTATTTTTTCGATGTTGTTCTCGCAGGCAAAGAAAAGAATTGCAGTCCCTGAAAAAAGGACTGCAATTCTGAAATAGTAAAATATTTTTGCGGTATTAGAACCTGACTTTCGTTGTTTCATTAATCCATCCTCCCACTCTGTAGGTTTGACCTGCCTGTAAGCTACGGAAGAAAGCTTCTTCCTTATCGGGGAAATACCTGCGATAGTCGCTGGCTTTTTTGGTGGCGTCAACAGCACAGTCGGGGTTTGTCCGCGCTCTTTCAAAGTAATCTACGGCAACCCAGAAAACGGTAGCTTTCTCAAAATTATCTTCGCCAAACGAGCGGCTTGCAGCAATATATATATCTCCAATCAGCATCAGCGCTTCGCAATAATCGGATTTAATATCCAATGCTCTACGGGCATAGGTACGGGCTTCCTGCAAGGCGTGTTCTTTGGCATAAATGAACAATGCATATTCGTAGTAATATTTTGCCAGCAGTTCCTTGTCGGTTTCCTGTTCCATAGCCTGCTGGTAATAATTTTTTGCTCTTTCGGTATCGTCTCGTTTTAAAAACCGGCGGGCCATGTTGAATGCAGCTTCGGCAGAAGGTTCCAGTTCGTAAAGCTGTTCGGTAGCCTCTGCAAACAATGGAGTTTCCTCACATTTGGCACTTCCCAGCCTGCGGAGCATATTTTTAATAAAATCCACATCGTTTTTATTCTGCTCATACTGCGGGGTGAAGATGGTAATCAAAGCCTCGCAATCGGCTGCGCCTGAAGTACCGAATATATCTTCGATATAGGCCTGCACGTCGCTAACATTCCTGGCCAGTTCTTCTTCAACCTCTCCCTGTTCTAAAATCGCCTTCAGAGTAGAGTTGCAGGAGTCGTAATTTCTTACTACGGTCTCTTTTGGCAGTTCTCCCAGTTTGAAAAGTGAACGGGTGGTTTGCATCAGCAGCACCAATACGGGCAGTTCGGTTTCGTCTCCTCTTTCGTTTACCGATTCGGTGAGCCAGTCATAACCCTTCTTCAGGGTTTCCTGCATATCTCCGTTATCAAGCTCCCTGTCGGTATCGAGTTTATGCTTGAGCCAGGATGCGGCTTTTCTTCCCAGCACATATCCTTTGTCGCCAAAGTATTTGATTCTTTTGTCGTAAACTTTCATCAATTCGCTGATGTGCTGATTTTTTTCTTCCGGGGTATCAGCTTGCTCAATCATTTTTTCATACATGTTGGTGCCATGAATGTATAAATTGAGTGTTGATTTCGGATATTTGTTGAAAATAATTTTCCAGTGTGGCAATGCCGATTCAAAATTGCCTTGTTTATAAAACTCGTTGTATAATGACAATTCATTCATGAAATCTCTGTCCTGGTCACGAATTAATTCCTCGGCTGATTTCAGCACAACGTCTCCTGATTCCTCTTCTTCATCTCCCGGGTAAATGCCATCGAATGCAAAATCGATTACATCGCTGTCTGAAACGTCGATTCGTTCTGAATCGCTGATAAATGTAAACTTGATCCATCTTGTTTTTTCGTGGGCTTCAACTTCATATTTACCATCGAAACTGGTCATCATCGAGCCGCCACGATGAGCTTCTACGTTAACACCTGCGGCAGGTTTTCCTTCGCGGTAAACAGTGCCTTTAATTACTCTTTGAGCCTGCAGGGTTGTAGCGGCTGCCAAAACCAGGGAGGCTATTAAAAGAGATATTCGATATACAGCTTTCATAGTTTTTAATTTATCTTTTGTTAATTTTTCCTAATCGTATCTTCGCTGAATAAACCATAAGTCGTATAAATTAACACTCAGGTTCAACGATGCATAATTTTCAAGAACTAAGCTATTTTGTTTTGTTCCTCTTCTTCCAAGCTCGGCCGAAATGTTAATGGTTGAATTGGAACGGTAAACCGGTAGTCCCACTCCAAAACTTATGCCAAAATCATTAATCTGCTGATTACCAAGAATCAAATATGATTTCTCGTATTTTAGCCCGGCACGATAGGCTATTCTGTTCAGGTAGCTGCGTATGGAGAACCTGTCGGGAATCCATTCGGCACCGAGGGCAAATTTATTCAAATCTGTTAAAACCGGATTGGTTGAACCGAAAAATTTTGCATTCGACCAGGCCTGGTGGTAATAATCGGCATTTATTTCAAGCGAATTGTCTTTTACATAGGAAACGCCAAATCCGTAAGTTAACGGAAATTCAATGGAGCTTTTTTCTTCGTTTTGAAAATTGATGGTATCCCGGTCGGTTCGGGTAGTGCTTTGAATTAGTATGGAAAGCTCTTTACGGGTAAGGTCGGAATAAAAACCGGTAAATGCGGGTTTGTTTTCGAATACAGCTGCCAGTATCAGGCGCTGGTTGTCCTTTAGCGGGATGGTTCCCTGGGCGCCGAGGCTGAAGTTAAAATCGCGCAGACGGATGGTTTCATATTTCTGGTTGTTGTAGAAGTCGCTTCCATCCAAAAACCAGGTTTCTGCGTTTCGGCTCAGGCTACCAAACATGTAATTCAGGTTTGCGCCTACCGAAATGTTTTTCACCGGATCGACGGCAATGCCCCAGTATGCTTTCGATATGGAGCCTTCGCCCCAGTATTTGTAAAGAATATTTCCCGCATTTTGCACTTCGTCGTTTACCTCCAGGTCGTACCCTACATCGGAATATGGTGTTAACCCCAACGAAGTAGCCAGCCAGTTTGTAAACTGAAAATTCATTGCAAAATACCTGAAATTGATGTCGTTGGCATTCATGCTGGCAATCTCGTTTGAAAATTGGGAGAATTTACCGTACACTCCAAACTCGAACATAAACCCCAGTGAATCGACTGCGGTGTAGGAAGCAGGGTTGGACAGGTTGATTTGCTGACTGTTTCGGCTTGCAAGGGAAGCACCCCCCATTGCCGTAGTGCGTCCGAAGCTGTATGGCTGAAGGTCGCCCAGACCAAACCGTGAATACGGTGAAGTGGTGGCGTTGTTAAATTGTGCAAACAAGAAAGCCGGCAGCAAAACCAATCCGGCAAGTAAAATTACTTTTCTAAATATCCCCATTATATTCTAATATGCGGTTTAATCCTATGGCTACTAAATTGAAATGTACAAAGAAAGAATTTTTTAATTTCTTATCAAAAAAATCGGCATCGCCGCCGGTAATAATAACGATTAAATTTCTATAAAATTCCTTAAATGTATCGATGGCTTTATCTGCCTCAAAAACAACGCCATGCTGTACTCCGGCCAGAATGGCTTCCTTTGTGGACTGTCCAAACAACCTCGGAAACGCCTCTTTCTTTACCAATGGCAACCGGCCGGTAAAGGTATGCAGTGCTTTAAAACGCATCTCAATACCGGGTGAAATGTTGCCGCCAAGGTACTGTTTTTTTTCGGTTACCAAATCGTAGGTAATGGCAGTGCCGGCGTCAATGATTAAGACATTATTCCCGGGGTAAAGGGTTGCTGCGCCAACTGCCGCTGCTATTCTGTCTTTTCCCAGCGTATCTTTTGAATGGTATTGGTTTTCCAGCGGAAGGAGAGTGCCGGCATTCAGTTCCACAAAGGGCTTAAACCGCTCCCGAAGATATTCTTTTAATTCCGGTGAATAGTCTCTAACAGCCGAAAGAATGGATTTTTGAATGGAGGGGTGTTCTTTTAACAGCACATCGACGTGGGAAGGTAAAAACTCATCCACCGGCACCGAAATCATTTCTTCGCCGTTATGAAATACCGAAAATTTGGTTCGGGTGTTTCCTATGTCGATCACCAGGTTCATGGTTAGTCAATAATTCTTTGGGTGATGTCGAGAGCTCTGACCGAATGGGTTAGGGCGCCTATCGATATGTAGTTAACCCCGGTGGCCGCAACTTTCCTGATTCTTTTCAGGGTCATATTTCCCGAAGCCTCAATTTTTGCCCTGCCATTAATAAGTTCAACTGCCTCTTTCATCATTTTTGAGCTCATATTGTCGAGCATAATAATATCCACATCGGCTTCGAGCGCTTCCCTGATTTGGTCAAGGGTGGTTGTTTCCACCTCAATTTTTATGCTTTTCGGAATTTTGGAACGGATGGCATCCACCGCTTTTTTTATACTTCCTGCCACCTGAATGTGGTTGTCTTTAATCATCACCATGTCGTACAGGCCAAACCGGTGGTTTGAAGCGCCGCCCATCCTAACGGCATATTTATCCAGGTAACGGTATCCGGGCAGGGTTTTTCTGGTATCCAGAATCTCCACGTTGTGTCCTTCAATTTCCTTCATGCATTTATTTGCATAGGTGGCAATGCCCGACAAACGCTGGAGAAAATTGAGTGCTTTACGTTCTCCTGTCAGCAGGGCGCGAAAAGTTCCCCTGAATTCGGCAATTACATCGCCAGGGCTTACTTTGCTGCCATCGGGCAATAATTCTATCCACTCAATATTTTTGTCGAATTTTTTAAAAACCATTTCAGCCACCGGCAGCCCGGCAATCATTCCTTCCTCTTTGGCAACCAGAATGGCGGTTTTGCTAGATTCGGGCGGCACCAGGTTGTTGGTGGTAATATCGCCGTCACCAATATCTTCTGCGTAGGCCATTTCAAATAAAACTTCGGCCGACTTCAATGTTTTTTCGTCCATCATTGTTTCTCTTTTCTAACAGGTTGAAAGTTAATTTTTTTGTTTTTTTGTTGTACTGAATGTACATTAAACCCGGGGTTTTCGTTCGGAAAGTCGGTGCGGATGTGTCCCCCCCGGCTCTCTTCGCGTGTCAATGCCGCCTTCGCAATCAACCGGCTGATGGTGGCGCTGTTTTTAACTTTCAACAGGTTGTATTCATTTTTGCAATTTTCATATTTTTTGCCTGTTTCTTTAAAAACAGCAAGCGCTTTGTCCAACCCGGTTTTGTTTCTCACAATTCCCAGGTTTTTCATCATTTGAGCTGCCATTTCATTTTGAACATCCAGAAACACCTGTTCGTTTTTAACGTCAACGGTAATAGGGTGAATTGGCGGCAGGTCTTCCTGCGACCACGGCAATCTGGCCGATTTATCGCTTGCACGTTTGCCAAACACAAGGCACTCGAGCAGCGAGTTGCTGGCGAGCCTGTTGGCGCCCATAACCCCGGTACTTGCTGCTTCTCCACAAACAAACAACCCTCTAATATTGGTTTCGGCATCGAGGTTTGTTCTGATGCCGCCAATCATGTAATGTGCGGCAGGCGAAACCGGAAGAAGGTCTTTTGTTAAATCGAACCCCAGTGCTTTCACGTTTAAATCGATGTTTTTAAAACGGGCTTTGATTTTTTTTTCATCCAAATGTTTCAGCGATAAAAATACATACGGATTTTCCGATTGCTGAATTTCCCGGAATATGTGGTAAGCCACCACATCGCGAGGGGCCAGCTCGGCCAGCGGATGAAATTTTTTCATAAACCGCTCTCCCTTTTGGTTAAGCAGCCACGCGCCTTCACCGCGAACAGCTTCGCTGATTAAATAGGCTTCCCCGCCCGGAACATATAGCGCCGAAGGGTGGAACTGGATAAATTCGATATCGGAAATTTCAGCTCCTGCTTCCCAGGCAAGCGCAATTCCGTCGCCGGTGGCCGTGTGTGGGTTTGTGGAGCGGGCAAAAATGCGGGATAATCCCCCGGTGGCTAAAATCACGGCTTTTGTCTTAAAAAGCATGTTTTCACCGGTTTTAAAATCCAGCGCCTGTACCCCGGCAATATTTCCGTTGTTTTTGAGCAATTTTACGGCGGTGGTGTATTCAAAGGGTGTAATGCCAGTCTGTTCCTGTACTTTTTTCAGAAAAAAGCAGGTAAGTTCCTGCCCTGTGGCATCTCCCCCGGCATGCAAAATGCGGCGTCTGCTGTGGGCGCCCTCCAGGCCAAGCACCAGTTCACCGTTATTTTTGTCGAACTGCATGCCCATTTCAATCAGTTCAAGCACCCGCTCTTTGCCTTCGGCTACCATAATTCTTACGGCATCCTCATCGCACAAACCTCGTCCGGCAGCTACTGTGTCGTTAAAATGAAGTTCTGTGGAATCGTCGGAGGCAATGGCTGCTGCAATTCCGCCCTGAGCATAGTATGAATTGCTGGTATCGAGCTCCGATTTGGTGACAATAGCCACCGAACCGTTTTTTGATGAATGGTAGGCAGCAGTGAGCCCAGCAAGTCCACTTCCAATTATAACTGTATCAAATTCAAGTATTTGCATGAAATAGTTTCTCGTAAATGCGCGGCAAAGTTACTATTTCTTTCAAGTAGTTGTATTTTTTTAGGCAAAGCTTTTTTTATTCGGGAAGATAATCGGGCCGAACCGGATTAAATATTTCCAAAACCACGGAATCCTCAAGTACCTCAACTTCATGCTCAGCATTTGTGGGGACGCTCCATCCATCTCCCGGTTCGGCAAGGTGCCATGTGTTTTCAATTCTGAAATTTAATTTTCCTGATACAAGCGTGCCTGTTTGTTCGTATGGATGCCGGTGTGAGGGCAGCCTGTGTCCTTTTGCGAGCCTGAATTCGCAGAGATTGCCTTTTTCTCCCATAGCCACCGGTCGCATGGTAACTCCTTTCATCAATTCTCTGTATTGGTATGTATTGCTTTTAGAAAACATATTGGTGTTTCATTTAAACGTAATCCATAATTCTTCCGGCTATCTGTAACAATGAAATTTCGGCCAGCTTTGTCTGAAACTTGATGGAGATTAACCGTTCTTCTGCGTCGAGGAGGCTTTTTTGCACTTCGCGAAGTTCGAGTCCCGAAAGAGCTCCCAGTCTGTATCGCTCCAGCGCAATTTCAAGATTCTCGCGTGCCACATCCAGATTTTGTTCCTCCATTTGCACCAGTTTCAGGTTGTTTTCGTAGGCATAATACACGGTAAGCAGGTCTGCTTTAATTTCCTGTTCAATTTCATTAAGCCTGTACATGCGGTTTTCCACCTCAATTAAAGCATTTGTTTTTTCGCGCCGCCGGTTAAATCCGTTAAAAATTTCCATGCCCAGTGTTAGCCCGTAGTTCAATGTGCGGTTTTGCTGGTTGCTCAGGGCCAGCTCGCCGTAATCGCTTATGGTTCCTGTGCCATACCCCCGGTAAGAATAATTATATCCCGACGACAGGTTCAGGTAAGGATACGACCTTGATGCAATGATTTTGTAATCGAGTTCAGAAATGAGTTGGGACTTTTGGGCAATCTGCAGGCTGGTATTAAAATCAAGCGTCGAAGCCAGCAGTTCGTCGTAAAGCAAATCGGGGTTGAAAACAATAGAAGAGTCCAGCAGCTGAATTTCCTCTTTCAGGTTTTCCAGTGCCATCAGTTTTTTTAATCTGATTTCCGATTCGAGGATGGCTTCATTTTGCCGTGCAAGCCGCGAACTATCGGCATTGAGGTAAACGATTGACTGTAGCAGTTCCAGTTTGGATGAAGCTCCCAGCAGATAACGCTCCTCATCAATACGCACCCGCTCCCTCGAAAGTGAAACGGCGTATTGCATATTGTTGAAATAGTTGTGCTGCTGAATGTAGTAATAGTACTCGGCCACTATTTGTGCTACCAGGTTCTCCATTGACATCTGGGTATTCAGTTCACCCATTTCTTTCAGTTCATGTAATTTTTGCCAGGTGGTTTGCACATTAAACCCACGGAACAACGTCATATCGAGATTCAGGGCAGCGGAAGCTGTGGTGTTGTGAACTCCGCTTGAAACGTTTTGCGTACCGTTATTCATGTTTTGAGTGGTTGTGTTGATGTTCCCGCCAAAACGGTTTGTTGTGGTCACAGTGGGCAAAAACCCTGCATTTCCGCGGGTAACATTGTTTCCGGCAATTTCTTCCTGGTTGCGTACAACTTTTACCGAAAAGTTTTGTTCCAGTCCGGTAACAATGCACCGGCTCAGATCATAAATATCCTGCGCATGCATCTTGCCGGGCATGAGCAGTAATAATGCTGCCGGTAAAACAATTTTGATTTTAAGCAGGTGTTTCAGTTGTATTAAGTGCAGTTGCATCTTGTTTTATATTTTTTGATTCACTTGAAATAAACAGATAAATTCCCGGAACAACATATAAGGTAAGGAAAGTGGCTATAAGAAGTCCTCCCACTACGGCGGTACCCATTGCCACACGGCTTTGGGCGCCTTCGCCCAGCCCCAGTGCCAGCGGCATAATGCCGAGAATGGTTGACAAACTGGTCATCAGAATTGGCCTGAATCGGGCAGCCGATGCAAACTTAATGGCTTCAAACTTATTCATACCGGCAATTTTCCTTTGGTTGGCAAATTCCACAATCAAAATTCCGTTTTTTGAAACAAGCCCGATAAGCATGATGATGCCAATCTGGCTGAAAATATTCATAGTAATATCGAAATACCACATAAATAGCAGTGCGCCGGTTAGTGCCAGGGGAACAGTCATCATTACAATGATGGGGTCTTTGAAACTCTCGAACTGGGCCGAAAGCACCAGGAAAATAAGGATGATGGCCAGCACAAAAGCAAACATCAGGCTCGATGAGCTTTCCATAAAGTCCTTGGAATCGCCGTCGAGCGCTGTGCGGAAGCTTTCGTCGAGCACTTTTGCGGCAATTTTGTCCATCTCTTCAATTCCCGCGCTGATGGTAGAACCGTCGGCCAGGTTCGACGAAATGGTGGCCGAAACAAACCGGTTGTACCTGTATAGCTGCGGCGGTGCGGTGGTTTCCTTCAGCGTAACAAAATTGTCGAGCTGAACCATCTGTCCACGGTCGTTTCTCACATACAACGATTTCAGGTCGAGAGGCTTGTTGCGGTCTTGCCGGTGAAGCTCTCCCAAAATCTGGTATTGTTTTCCGTTCATAATAAAATAACCGAACCGTTGTCCGCTGAGCGCGAGCTGCAGGGTTTGCCCAATGTTTTGGGTAGAAACACCCAACAGGTTTGCCTTGTCGCGGTTAATTTCAATCTGAAGTTCAGGCTTTGTAAATTTCAGGTTAACGTCGGCTTGCACAAAAATCGGATTGTTTTGAACTTCGGTCATAAATGCAGGTAATATTTCCCGCAATTTTTCAATGGTTGGAGCTTGCAAAACGTATTGGATGGGCTGACGTGCACGCCTTCCGCCAAATGTGGATTGCTGAACAACTCCGGCCCTTGCCTTTGTTTTTTTACGAAGTTCAGCAGAAAGGTCGCTGACGATATTCTGTTGGGAACGTTCGCGTTCTGAGGGCTTGACCAAAGCAGTGCGTACAAAAGCCCAGCTACCCCTCACAAGGGTAACAATGTTTCTGGCTTCTGGCACTTCGTCTTCCACCAATTCGCGTATATCTTCCACATAATCGTAATTGAATTCATAAGTGGCTCCTTCGGGAGAAGAAACATTGACGTTGAATTGCGAACGGTCTTCCAGCGGAGCCATTTCTGCCGGAATAACGCTCCATAAAATAGAAATAAGGACCCCAGCCCCGATAAGGATAAATAAAGAAAGGTATCTGCGCCTGAGAAACGATTCAAGTGAATTTTTATAGATGTTGTTCAGCTTAACAAAGTACTTTTCTGACCAGTTGTAAAAACGGTTATGTTTCTGTCTCGATTTTAGCAGTTTGGTCGATAGCATAGGTGTAAATGTAAGTGCCACAAAAGAGGAAATCATCACGGCTCCGGCAATTACAATACTGAATTCGCGGAAGAGCCTTCCCGTCATCCCTTCGAGAAAAACAATCGGGAAAAAAACGGCAACCAGTGTAATGGTGGTGGCAATAATGGCAAAGAATATTTCATTTGCGCCTTCAAGACCAGCCTGGCGGGGTGTCATACCCCGCTCAATTTTCACATAAATGTTTTCCATCATCACAATGGCATCGTCAACCACCAACCCGATGGAAAGTACAATGGCTAAAAGTGTAAGCACATTTATGGTGAAGCCTGCCAGATACATGATGAAAAACGAACCTACCAGCGAGATGGGAATAACGAGCATGGGAATAATGGTGGTCCTCCAGTCGCGCAGGAAAAAGAAAATAATTACTACCACCAAAAAGAAAGCGATATAAATGGTAGTTTGTACTTCCTGGATGGAGGAACGAATATAATCAGTATTGTCGAAACCGATTTCAATTTCCACATCGTCGGGAAGGTCTTTTTTTATGAAGTCTAAACGTTCATAAACATCATCAACAATATCAATATGATTGGCCCCAGGCTGGGGAATAATTACAGTGGCTATCATAGGAATGTTGTTCATTTTCATAATACCACGCAAATCTTCCGGTCCAAGTTCGGCCCGACCAATATCTCTGACCCTGATAAGCTGGTCGCCCTCTTGTTTTAAGATCAGGCTGTTAAATTCTTCAGGAGTAGTCATCAATCCCAAAGTTCTGATGGTCAGCTCGGTTGTATTCCCCTCAATGCTACCTGCCGGAAGTTCCACATTCTCGCGCATGAGAGCATTGCGAACATCGAGCGGAGTCATCTGATAACCGGCAAGTTTAGCAGGGTCGAGCCATATACGCATGGCATACCGTTTCTCTCCCCATATACCTACGGAACTTACTCCAGAAACAGTTTGAAGCTGCTCTTTGAAAGTTAGCTCAGCAATTTCAGAAAGTTCGAGCAAGGAACGTTTCGGGCTTTTAACGGCAACCATCAAAATAGGGCTGGCATCAGCATCAGCTTTTGAAACAGTTGGCGGGTCGCAGTCGCGGGGAAGAAAACGCTGGGCCTGCGAAACTTTGTCGCGCACGTCGTTAGCGGCTGTTTCCAGGTCAACCGAAAGTTCAAACTCTACGGTAATCCGGCTTCGGCCCTGGCTGCTGCTGCTGGTAAGTGTGCGGATTCCCGGAATTCCGTTGATGGATTGTTCCAGTGGCTCGGTAATCTGCGATTCAATCACATCGGAGTTGGCTCCCGGGTATGAGGTGCTTACCGAAATAATGGGCGGATCGACACTGGGAAACTCCCGGACCCCCAGAAAGGTCATCCCGATTCCCCCGAAAAGTAAAATAACAAGGGAAAATACGGTTGCCAGAACCGGCCTTTTTATACTTAATGATGAAAGACTCATATTATTCGTTCACATTTTGCTGGTTTGTAACTAACGTGTCAAGCTGTACCGGAAGATCTTCCCTGAGCTGCAGAATTGCTGTGGTGAGCAGTGTGTCGCCAAAATTCAAACCTTCACGGATTTGAATGTGTGATTCGGTGCGAAGTCCGGTTTCAACTTTAATTTCTTTTGCCTTGCCATTTTTGTAAATGAAAACTTTTTCACCCGACATTTCGGCAATTAGTGCTTCGGTGGGTATTGAGACGGCATTTTCAATTTGCGAGAGCCTGGCCCTTATGCTGGCATACCGGCCCGGTTTCAGCTCTTCATTTGTGTTAGGGTAAAGTGCCCGCACAGAAATGGTTCGGGTGTTAATATCCACTTTCGGATCAATGGCATATACTTTTGCTTCAAAAGACTCGGGAAAACCATCAATATTAAAGGAGATTGGAAATCCCGGTGTCACTTCACCTGCGTACCTTTCAGCTATAGAAAATTCAATTTTTAAGGGGCGAATTTTTACCAAACGCACAATTTTGGTTTGGGTGGTGGCAAACGCTCCTTCTGAAATCATACGTAAACCCACAATTCCATCGAATGGCGCCCGTAATTCGGTTTCTGCAATACGTGCTTCAATGAGCATTATGTCGGCTTCTATGGATTGAAGTTCAGTGGCTACCTGGTCGTAGCTTTCGCGACTGATGGCGTCGCGGTCGAGCAACTGCCGCTGACGGAATTCACGTTCCTGCACAAGTTTCTGTTGTGCTTGTAGTTTTAGCAACTGGGCCTGCAAAGGCCTGTCGTTTATTTTAGCCATCAATTCGCCTTTCTTCACTCTTCGGCCTTCTTCAAAATAAAGGCCTACTACTTTTCCCGAGGTTTCAAAAGCCAGATCAACTTCCTCGTCGGGAAGCAACGAACCGGTACTGTATATCAGTTCGTTCATGTTGATGGGAACCAGTACATAACCACTTGCAAAAAGCGGCTGACCCCCACCCATGGCTCGCATTCCCGGCTGTGGCCCGCCTCCTTCGTCTGAAGTGAATATCGGTTTTAACTTCGGATAAAAAATAATTGCTGCCAGAACCAAAAACAGTAAGATGGTAATGGTAACTCTGAAAATGTTTTTACTTGCCACGTTTTTATATTATTAGAATGAATATTCAACTTGGTTTACACCTTTTCTAAGCAGGTTTGACTAACGAAGTTTAAAAAGGTTAAATCAGGGAAACGGCAAATTTAGAAAAAAGTTTTGGGAATTATTCCGTTTTTACAGCAACCTCCCCAATCATCTCCTCCAAAATATACCCGGCAGTTTCCACGTTCGGAACGTTGGAAAACGTTAGAGTGAGTTTGTGATTTTTCTCGCGCATTTGTCCTTTGGTTTTGCCTTTTTGCACGTACTGCACAATTTGCATAAACAGTGCCGACTGGTAAAACGGCGACTGCTGGTCGGAAATGAAGTAGCAAATCATTTTATTTTCCTTTAAAAAGATTTTCTCCATCCCCAGTTCAATCGCTTTCCAGCGGAGTTTCACCACTTCGAGCAGCTCGCGGGTTTCCGGGGGAAGTTCACCAAACCGATCTTCTATTCCAGTGCGGAATTGTTCCAGTTGTTTTTCGTTTTCAATGTTGTCGAGTTCCCGGTACAGCAGCATCCGTTCCGAACTTCCGGGGATATAACTTTGCGGAAAAAGCAGTTCCATGTCGGTATCGATTTGGCAATCCTGCGCGAAGTTAATTTTCAAAAAAGCTTCTGCCTGTTTATGACCACCTTCTTTGAACACGCCCTTAAACTCTTCCTGTCGAAGTTCCTGAACCGCCTCGTTAAGAATGCGGTGGTACGTTTCAAACCCGATGTCGGCAATAAAACCGCTTTGTTCGGCGCCCAGCAGGTTTCCGGCCCCGCGGATGTCGAGGTCCTGCATGGCAATGTTGAAGCCGCTGCCCAAATCGGAAAACTCTTCGATAGCTTTCAGCCTGCGCCTTGCTTCGGGACTTACTGTTGCCAGCGGCGGGGTAATCAGGTAACAAAACGCCTTTTTATTGGAACGCCCCACGCGTCCGCGTAACTGGTGCAGGTCGCTCAACCCATAATTTTCGGCATGGTTGATAATCATGGTATTGGCGTTGGGAATATCCAGTCCCGACTCGATAATGGTTGTTGCCACCAGCACATCATAATCGCCGTTAATAAAACCCAGCATCACCTTTTCCAGTTGGTGTCCTTCCATCTGGCCGTGCCCCACAGCAGTGGAAACGCCCGGCACAATACGTTTGATGGTGTTCTCCACTTCCACAATATTTTGCACCCGGTTGTGAATAAAAAACACCTGACCATTCCGGGCCACTTCGTATAAAATGGCCTCACGTATAAGTTGTTCGTTAAATCCGTGCACCTCGGTAATAATGGGATAACGGTTGGGCGGCGGAGTTTGAATGATGGACAAATCGCGGGCACCCATCAGCGAAAACTGCAACGTGCGCGGAATGGGTGTGGCGGTCAGCGTCAGTGTGTCCACGTTCACTTTCAGTTTTTTCAGTTTTTCTTTTACCGAAACCCCGAACTTCTGCTCCTCGTCGATGATAAGCAATCCCAGGTCTTTGAATTTTACATCTTTGCTTACCAACCGGTGAGTGCCGATGAGAATATCCACCTTTCCTGTAGCCACATCGGTCAGCGTTTCTTTTATTTGGGCTGAAGATTTAAACCGGCTGATGTATTCCACGCGTACCGGGAAATCGGAAAGCCGTTCAGAAAACGTTTTGTAATGCTGCAATGCAAGAATCGTGGTGGGCACCAGCACCGCCACCTGTTTGCTGTCAGTTACCGCTTTAAACGCAGCCCGTATGGCTACTTCGGTTTTGCCAAAACCCACATCGCCGCACACCAGCCGGTCCATGGGAATTAATTTTTCCATGTCTTCTTTTACGGCAGCGGTGGCTTTTTCCTGGTCGGGCGTGTCTTCGTAAATGAACGAAGCTTCCAACTCGGTTTGCAGGTACGAGTCGGGTGTAAAGGCAAAACCTTTTTCGGCCAGGCGTTCGGCATACAGGGCAATCAGCTCTTTGGCAATGTCCTTCACCTTGGCTTTGGTGCGGTTTTTCATTTTCTGCCAGGCGCCGGTGCCCAGTTTGTTCAAAGTGGGTTCTGTGCCGTCTTTGCCTTTGTATTTCGAAATGCGGTGCAGCGAGTGAATATTCACCAGCAGCGAATCGTTGTTTTTGTAAACCAAACGAATGGCCTCCTGCATTTTGCCATTGGTTTCAGTACGTACCAGTCCTGCAAATTTCCCGATACCGTGGTCGATGTGGACCACATAATCGCCAGGATGCAGCATACTCAGCTCCTTCATGGAAATGGCCTCGCGCTGGGCTTTCCGGGTTCTCAGTTTAAACCGGTGGTAGCGTTCAAAAATCTGGTGGTCGGTGTAGCAGCAGATTTTCAGATCGTGATCCACAAAACCTTCGTGCAATGTAAAATTCACCGGGGAAAAACACACCGTTGCCTTGATGTCGCGAAAAATGGCCTGCAACCGTTCAATTTGCTTTTCCTGGTTCGAGAGGATAAAAACCTCGTATCCATCGTTTTGGTGTTCTTCCAGGTTTTCGCCGAGTAAATTGAAATTTTTATTGAAAACCGGCTGGCGTGCAAAAGAAAATTTAAAAACCGAATCCGGTTCAAAACAGAGGTCGGTGCCCCAGTCGCACACGGTTTTGGGTTGCAGTTGTTTTTTTAACACGTCGCCCGTCACAATCATTTCCAAGAGGTTCTCTTCTTCGGATTTGACCAGGATAGTTTGCCGGTGAATGTCGTTTACCAGGTGAAAACACTGGTTGAGATTGTCGCCAAACCAGAGGGTGTTTTCCGGAAGAAATTCAAACAGCGAAACCCGTTTGCCTTCCAGCTTTTCATTTTGAATGTTGGGGATAATGGTAATTTTTTTGAAGGTTTCTTTTGAAATCTGGTTGTCGATGTTGAAACTGCGGATGGATTCCACTTCGTCGCCAAAAAAGTCGAGCCGGTATGGGTCTTCGTTGGAATAGGAAAACACATCCACGATGCTTCCCCGCACTGCAAACTGGCCGGGTTCATACACAAAATCCACCCGTTCGAAACCGTATTCATACAAAAATTCGTTGATGAACTCGATGGAAATTTTGTCGCCGGTGGAGACCTGCAATGTATTTTGTTCCAGGTTGGTTTGTGAAATCACGGTTTCAATCAGCGCTTCGGGATATGTTATTACAATATTTGTGGTTTCGGTGTCGCGCAGTTTGTTCAGCGTTTCTGTTCGTTGCACAATGTTTTCCTGCTCGGACTGCCCGTATTGTATGGAACGTTTGTACGACGACGGAAAAAACAGGATGAATTCCTCCAGTCCCAGGTTGGTTAAATCGTCGTAAAAATAAGCGGCTTCTTCGCGGTCGTTGAGCAGGAGTACCATGTTTTGGCGGAGTTTCTGAAAAAGGTTGGCCGATAAAATGGTTTTGGCAGAGCCAATAATTCCATGCAGGTGAATTTTCTCACCCGGGGGGGCTGCCAGTTTTTTTGCCAGTCCGGCAAAATGTTTCTGCCCCTTAAAGTTTTTCAGAAACGTTACAGGTTCCAATTTTTCCTGAAAATTTTGGCAAAAATAAAAAGAAAGAATGAATCGGTGACTGTTGTACTCATTTTGTTTGGATTAAAAAAAATGAAGGTTGATTATGTTTCTGGTAGTGTGAAATATTGGATAGGTTTGGATTACAACCAACAGATTTGGCAACAAGCTAAAAAATAAAACCACTGCAAGTATGATTGAAGTATTTAAATATTTTCAACAAACTTTCAATCATAATTGAAGAAAATACTATATTTGTTTGAAATTTAAAATATAGATGAAATGATTGAATACATCGAAAGACCTCTTTATATGGATAGATTGAAGCCCTTTATTGGTAAATCATTGATAAAGGTGTTGGTTGGGCAGCGGAGAGTTGGGAAAAGCTATCTGTTAATGCAAATAAGAGACGTCATTAAAAAACAGAGTCCTGATACCCAAATTATATACATCAATAAAGAGCAACATGAGTTCTCAACAATAACGAATTCAGATGACCTGTTTCAATATTTGAAAGAAAATGTAAAGGGGAACGGCAAAGTAGCGCTTTTTATTGACGAAATACAAGATATTGAATCTTTTGAAATTACATTAAGAGACCTTGCTACGAGAGGTAATTACGATATCTATTGCACAGGAAGCAATGCTAATTTACTTTCGGGCGAACTCGCGACATTTTTAAGTGGCAGATATATTGAAATTAAGGTATTTGGACTAAGTTATACTGAATTTTTAGTATTTTATAAATTACAGGATTCAGTAGCTACATTTCAGAACTATTTAAAATTTGGTGGATTACCATACTTAATAAATTTGAATACTGAAATAGAAGTTGCATACGAGTATTTAACAAGCATTTATAATACCATATTGCTCAAAGATGTAGTTGCCCGGTTTAAAGTTAGAAATGTAAAGTTCTTAGAAAATTTGATTGCATTTTTAGCAGACAATATGGGTAGTGTTGTTTCCTCAAAGAAAATCAGTGACTATCTAAAATCTCAAAAAATAAATATATCAACCCAGGTCGTAATTGACTATCTTGGATATCTTGAAGCATCATTTTTAATTTTCAAAGTAAAACGAACCGGGATAGAAGGTAAAAAAGTATTCGAAATAGGTGAAAAGTATTTTTTTGAAGATATTGGTATTCGTAATGCAATTGTTGGTTATAAAACAAGTGATATACATAAAATTTTGGAAAACGTTGTATATCTGCACTTACGAATGGCCGGATATTCGGTAACAGTTGGTTTAGAGGGGAAAAAAGAAATCGATTTTATCGCACAAAAGTCTGGAGAAAAGATTTACGTTCAGGTTACTTACATGTTAACAAATGAGGGAACAATAAACCGTGAATATGGAAATTTACTTGAAATACCAGATAATTTTCCAAAATATGTTGTAACAATGGATGAACTGACCGAAGTATCAACACATAAGGGAATTAACCGAATGCATGTTAAAGACTTTTGTTTAAAAATGGTGTAGTGCTTAGCAATATTCCCTTGAATTGCCAATGTATTTAACCGTTTGTTTGGATTAATGAAAAAATTCATAATTTTAAACGCAAAAAACTATATGAACTGAAAAACCAAAAATGAAACTGCCGCACAAAATAATCAGGAGTTACCGAAACAAAGACTCTTTGGGCCGCAGAAAATTTATACCGCATATTAATAAAGAATTTAAAACGTTTGCAATTCGATTGGGGAATGGGATTTATTGGATAGCGGAGGATAATAACATTTACGAAATGAAGAAATATTGGATAGTTTTGGGTTACAGATTTTATAATTACCGTAAGGTTGAATGACAACAAAAAGCACTTATGTCAGAAATATCTTCCATGAAAAAAGGTGATACTTTCGAGGAGAAAGTTTTTCATATAATTAAAGATTTGGTTGTTAATGAAGAATTCTTTGTGAGTGGAAAGAATAGTAAGGTATTTTGGAAAAAGAAATATTCTTCTATTAAAACCAATAGTCAAGTTGAAGTGGATATTTCAATAGAAACATATCTAAAAGGAGCAGAAAAATATTCATTTCTTATTGTAATTGAGTGCAAAAATTATAAAGGTAAAATTCCAGTTAATGATATTCGAGAATTGGGCTCTGTATTAAATGAAATCGGTGAACATAACACTAAAGGAATTTTAATTTCGAATTCTGCATTTCAAAAAGGAACAATTGAATTTGCAAAATCCACAAAGATTGGATTAGGTAGAATAAATTTCGCAAATGAAATTGACTGGATTAATCATAGACTAGACCAAAAAGAAAAAGTCCTTAGCTTAGAAAAATCAAATCAGCAACTAACCTCCGAATATTTGGAGAATACAAATTTTATTGCAATTAACAATAATCATGTATTTAATAGTTTGCCCGATTTTTTGATAAATGCTGGTGTTTTAGATAGATATTATAATCTTCCCAAATACATTAATATCCCCTATAAATCAGAAGAAAATATTGAAAATTCTGTAATTGAGATTTTTGATAGGTCACTTTACAATAATGGACAATTAAATATTGCGAAAGCGTGCTTGAAACTAACTGATTTGTATAAAGTTGAATTTCTTTTTAATGAGAAATTACCAATTCATATTTTAGGAAAAATTGAATTTAATCCATTAAAGATTTTTATAACCAAATCCTTGCAATCTGATATTAATAGATGGCGATTTACTGTTGTACATGAATTTGGACATTTAGTTCTCCATAAGCAATTATTAAATAAATATATTGTCAAAAAGGTGGATAATGTTGATGCACTATCATTTATTCAAAGTGATACTTTTTCAAACAACAAAAGATTAGAAATACAAGCAAATATTTTTGCAAGTATTGCATTACTTCCATACAATCCCTTGTTGAAATGTGTTGAAGAATTTTTTGAAAGAGAAAATATTTACAAAGGAAGTTTGTTTTTGGACAATCAACCTATTAACCAAAGGCTAGTATTTGGATTTTTAAACGAATTAAAAATGAATTTTGGTGTGTCAAAAGATGTTGCAAAATATAGGTTAATTGGATTGGGACTTTTAAGAGATACAACTGATATTTCAATAACAAATATTATGAGAAATGCATGAAAATTAGACGATGTATATGTGTAATATTCATAGAGGGGTTGATGTGTCATTTTAGGAAAGTAAAGTAAGCATTCGGTCTTGCACGTCGGATAATGTCCAACGAATTTAGGAATAATTCGGACTCGGCTTGGATTTTTCAATAAGATTTTAGATAAGTAATGCGACCGGTCCAAAGAATTCCAACTTTTTTTGGAATCAGTTGGACATGGGTTGACACTGCCGTGCTTTCTTCCAGTTGTGAGGAAGCAGGTCTGCCAGGTCAAGACGGTAATCATTGTTGTATACCGGAATCCGGGTAAGAACATCAGTCAGCCATTCACGTGGATCTACATCCTGAGCTTTACAGGTTTCAATAAAGGAGTACATGATGGCAGCATTTTCAGCAGAATCATGGTTGCCACAGAAAAGATAATTCTTTCTCCCGATTGCCATTCCCCTGATGCTGTTTTCGATAAGGTTATTATCCAATTTATATCTTCCATCAAGGTGGTAGCGGGATAAGCGGCGGTATATAGAGTAGGTATATCTTAATGCCCTTTCCATTCTTCCTCTTGGTTGTGCTTTCGGGTAATAGCTTTCAATCCATTTTTCAAAAGCCTGGAGGATTGGGTATGCCAGCCGGGTGCGCAATTCTGCCCGCTGTTGGTCATCCAGGTTCTGCTCATCGGCCATAGTCTCTACTTTGTAAAGCAGGTTTATTTGCCCCAGAGCATACCTGGCACCGGATTCATCTTCTTTTTCTGCCTCTTTAAATTTACGGCGGGCATGAGCCCAACACCCAAGCAACAATACACCTGTTTTATTTTCATAAATAGAATATACACCATAACCATCGGATTGAACTGCCCCCTTAAAATCACGCAACAGTTCAACTATTACTTTTTGCGCCCTCGAACCTTTATCGTAATGAAAAAATACCAGCTTTTCTATTACCGACCTCACTATCCAAAGATATTCTTTTGCCGCCTTTTGCTTTTTCTTATTAATAACAGGGATAGTGCTTTCATCCACCTGAATATAATCTGACAAGAGCACAATCTCTTTTAACCGGTAGTACAATGCCCTTAACAAGTCACAGGTGTCTTTATGCCATCCGTTAATGGTAGATGCCGGAAACGAAACACCAAGCTGTTTGTAGATGGCAATCTGGCGATGGAAAGGCAGATGGTATAAATATTTTCCTAATTCTAAATCTGCAAGTAAGGAAGCATCGGCATTGCTCCTTGATAGTGGCAAATTAGGCAGAGATGCAATGCGAATGCATTTTCCGGGTTCCTGTTCACCATCATTCTGCTGCAGAATAGCTTTTCTCAATGCATAAACTGGTCGTACAATGCGCCGGACATACAGTTCTCCCGGTTTCAGGTTAAGAACTTCAGTTACTTCTTCATTTATGCGTATCCAGTTCTCGTCAATGCCTTCCGGCTCAATGACTTCTGTTTCACGACGAAGATGCTCTGGAAGTGGCATCCGAACTGCCTGTTTTTTCTCTTTTTTAGGCTTATGCCGTTCATACGAGATAACCTCCTTTTCCGCTTCCTTTGCATAAGCTTTTTCTTCAGGCAGCATATCCAGGCCTTCAAAGTCAATCCTGCATTGGTTCGGGTCCTGTGGGATGTACTTCTCTGTAGATGGCTTCCAAAACTTACGTCTGAGCCATGCAAGTTGGTCAGTAAGCTTTTGGATTTTATCATCTTTTTCTTCAATAATACGGGTTAACTTCTTATTGGTTTTTTCAGCTTCCTCTAATGCCCCCTGGTCGATTTTTCTCAAGCGGGAAAGCTCCTGGTACATGGTATCACGTTCCTGGAGAAGTTGCTCTATAAATGCGTCATTATTTTCAAAATTACTCATTGTCCCGCTTGATTATTATGGGGTTGAAAATAGTAAAAAAACCTGTAATACCAAGGGTTTCAGAGCAAATTTATACTATATTTTTTATCTTTTTTTTAGCCTGCGGGGCCTGCTTTTTACTTCCGAAACAATACTCATTAAGTCGTTCCATTTTATTTGAA